>Ga0351937_1201_pt1 | contig 14038 bp, 11 predicted proteins | sample TotcelHT113001M9_FD_206857 | JGI IMG/M metagenome (GOLD analysis project Ga0351937, IMG submission 206857) | Enriched cells from coal bed in the Powder River Basin, Montana, United States - Total cells T11 rep2 HSBNCT.T11.300.1.M9 ... | reverse complement strand
AAGAATAGTGGAAGGATGATGATTGGATGAAAGCGAATAATCGAATTCCCGAATCAACGAATTTCCGGACTTTCGAAGAACTGGAATGCTGGAAGTCATGTAGAGACTTACGCGTTTTCGTTTTTAAAATCAGTAAAGGTCTGCCCAAAAAGGAAGAATATCGTCTAAAAGATCAACTGTTACGATCGGCGCGAAGCACCACGGCAAATATAGCTGAAGGTTACGGACGGTTTCATTATCAAGAGAATATGCAATATTGTCGGCAAGCCAGAGGCTCGTTATACGAAGTTTTGGATCATTTTATCACAGGAGTTGATGAGGGTATGCTTGACAGTGCAGCGTTATCCGAATGTCGGGTATTGGTTGAAAAATGCGTCCAGTTATTGAATGGTTACATTAGATACCTGGAGTCGAGGAAGGGCTGATTTTGTTTTTGTAAGAAAATAAAAGGTTATTCGTTGATTAGTTGATTCGTAATTCCGGAATCCGAATAAACGAATCCACGAATCATCGAATATACGAACCGACGAATTAACGAATACTCGAATCAACTAATCTCTTCTTAGCAAAGAACATGTGCGGAATATGCGGCATCGTGGGCCAAAAAGCTTCTGTGGAACGGGCGGAAGAGATGATCGGGTTTCTAAAGCACCGCGGCCCTGATCACCGGGAAACATGGATCGCGCCCGGGGTCGCACTCGGCCACGCCCGCCTGGCGATCGTGGATCTCACTACCGCCGGCAACCAGCCGATGAGCAACGAGGATGGGACCATGCGGATAGTTGCCAACGGCGAGATATACAACAGCAATGAACTGCGTAAATACCTCGAGGGCAAAGGCCATGTGTTCAGGTCGCGAAGCGACAACGAAGTTCTACTCCATCTTTACGAGGAGGAAAACGAAGGTTTCCTTGCCAGGCTGAACGGCATGTTTGCCTTTGCCATCTGGGACGGGCGCAAACGCCTGCTCATGCTCGGGCGTGACCGGCTGGGCATCAAGCCGCTGTACTATTGTGAAGGGGATGCCGGGATCTCATTTGCCTCGGAAATAAAGGCGCTCCTGGCCGCGCCGCGCGGCGGGCACGGTATTGACCTCGAAGGTCTTGCCCAGTATCTCACCTTCGAGAACACATTTGGCGCGCGCACGCTCCACCGCGATATCAGCCTGCTCGAGCCCGGGCACGGCATGATCTGGCAGGAAGGCCGCAAGCGGATATTCCGGTACTGGAGTCCGGAATTTCGTGAGTCCGGGTCAGATTTTACCGAGTGCTGCGAGCAGTACCGGGCTGTGGCGGACCGCTCCGTGCAGCGACACCTCATGAGCGACGTCGAGGTGGCATCCTACCTGAGCAGCGGATTTGACTCAACCGCGGTGGCGCATTTCGCCGCTAAGCACATGGATCGGCCCCTTTCGACCTTCACCGGGGCTTTTAACGAGGGCGGATGGTTCGATGAGACGGAAGGGGCTCGGGCGGTGGCTGAATCCATCGGCGCAAACCATACCGAAGTCCGGATTGGCTGCGAAGACCTGGAAAAACATTTCGATAACCTGATATACAGCATGGACGAGCCGCGGATGGGCATCGGCGCCTTTTCCCAATACATGGTCGCGCAAAAAGTCGCCGGGAAATGCAAGGTCATCCTGACGGGGCATGGCGGCGACGAGCTGTTTGCCGGGTATCCGGTCTTTAAACTTGTCTACCTGCTCCGGGAAGCGGCTCAATCACCGCTTTCGGTACTGACCTGGCCTGCGCGTGTGCGTGCCAGCGAGTGGCCGCATCTGGCTTATTTCCTTGGCAGGCGGGCGATGGGGCGCGGGGCTTCGCTCTACCTGCCCGTGATAATGAATGACGGCGCACGGCAAGATTGTCTTCTTCCCGAAGTGAGCCGGGTAATGGCCGCCATTGAGCCGGCGGATGGGGCGCGAAAAATACTTGGTGAAGAGAAGGATCCTTATCGCCGCCTGACCCTGACCTACCTGCTGCTTTACCTGCCGGGATTATTTGTGGTCGAGGACAAGATTTCGATGGCGCATTCGCTCGAATCCCGTGTGCCGCTCTGCGACAACGAACTGGTGGAGCTTGCCCTCTCGTGGCCGCTTTCTCAAAAACTGCATCATGGCAGTTTGAAAGCCATACCCAAGGAGGCAATGCGCGGTATTCTACCGGATGTGCTGTGGCAGATGCCAAAACGCGGTTTCCCAACCCCATTGTCAAAATGGCTTCGGGGCCCGCTGCGCGCTTGGATGACCGAAAGGCTGCTGGCGCCCGGGTCGGCGCTGAATGGGCTATTCCGCCCGGAATATTTGCGGATAGTTGTCCGACAATACCTGGAAGGCTGGCAGAGACGATCCCGCCCGCTGGACGAGATCCCGACCCACAGGATATGGGTCCTCCTGTCCCTCGAAGCATGGCTGCGAGTCTTTGCAAGGCGTCAGGGTGTCAATCTCGAACTGTGAGGGATACGATATGCCGGATATCAACGATGTGAAACGTTTTTGGGATGCGACGCCGCTATTCGTTGGAGAAGGTTCCTGTGAGCCTGGAACCAAAGAATGGTTTCTCGAACATGAGCGTATTATAGAGACGGATTGTATTCCTGACGCAACGCAGATCGATTTTCTTATGGGAGGAATTTCAATGAATGCCCATATCCTGGATGTCGGCTGCGGCCCCGGGCAATGGGTGCGCCGTTTCCTGCGCCGCGGCAATTCTTATGTATCGGCTTGTGACTTGACTCCGCGGGCCGTGGAGCTGACCAAAAAAAGCCTGGATATTTTTGGTCTCACGACCATGGGGCAAATAGTACAAGGGAATGCAGAAGATCTGCCGTTCGACGATGCCAGCTTTGATCATGTGAACTGCCAGGGGGTTATCCACCATACGCCCAATACTGAGCGATGCGTGGTTGAGTTTCATCGCGTGCTTAAGCCAAATGGTACGCTTTGTTTCTCCGTATATTACCGTAATGTATTTTTAAGGCATCCGACCTTGCTGCGCCTGATGCAGGTCACAGCGGGGTTTGGCATGGGGCTCAAGGGGCGCGGCAGGGAGCGCCTGGTAAAGGAGGCTTCTACAGCGGAAGATCTGGTGCGACGTTATGACGGATTGGATAATCCTATTGGTAAGGTGTATACCAGGGAAGAAATGCTTGCGTTGCTGTGTTGTGATGGCCGGCAATTATTTAAATCTTTGCATGTAGAGCGGCATTTCTTCCCGGCGCGCGCCCTTCCATTTAGAATTCCAAAAGCATTACACAAGTTCCTCAGCAGGCATGCCGGATTGCTTATCGCCGTGCAGGCTGTTAAAATATAATGCAATTCGATCCCCATGAATTATTTTTCAATGATCTTGACCGCTATTGGCATGTCGGGAGCGAGCTACTGCGAGCGCTTCCGTTGCAGCGGGTTACTCTCCCGGAGCATGAGCCGCTTCCGCCCAGGATGGCGCTTGTCCGCCTGCCGGAGTGGGGGAGTGAGCTCGGTATTGACGGCCATATTCCTTTACCGGCGCATCTTTCCCCGGGTGTGAGTAAGTGGGAAGATGTGGATTGGCCGTTGGCCGGGTTCTGGTATCTGCATGGCCTGGCGGAGCGCGCCTTTGAAAAAAAACATGGCCCCATTCATTCATATGCTTTTCGCTTGAAAGGATGGGATGAGCGCCTGTGGTCCCATGCGTGGGTGAACCGCATCGCGCTTTTTCTGCGCCGCTGGGGGGCCAGGAACCTGCAGAAGGATGAGGTTGAAATATTCGGACCGCTTCCGGAACCGGAGATCATATTTACGCATGACGTGGATGCCGTCCGGAAGACCACGGCCATCCGTTGCAAGCAAAGCGCCTTTCACCTTATTAACGCCGGGCGGTCACTATTGGAGAAGAAAGCGAGTCGGGCAAAAGATAAGTTTGCCCAGGCAGTCCGTTTTTTTTTCAGCAACCATGATTATTGGTGCTTTGACCAGCTGATATCATTGGAAAAGCAATACGGAGTCAGAAGTTGCTTTAATATTTATGGAGGCGTGGGCAGGCATAGATCGCTGAAACAGCGCCTTTTTGATCCGTCCTACGACGTGCTGGAGCCGAAACTTACCCAACAGCTTCAAAGGTTGCATCAGGGGGGATGGACAATCGGGCTGCATCAATCTTACGACGCATGGGCGAATGCCGGCCTGATGAGGGAAGAGAAAGATCGCCTGGAGAAGGCATTAAACGTTAAAATAACGACCTGCCGTCAGCACTGGCTCCGTTTCAGCTGGGAACACACCTGGCAGGCCCAGCAGGAAGCGGGCCTTGAACTTGATACCACGCTCGGCTTCAATGATAGGCCAGGATTTCGTAACGGCGCCGCGCTCAGGTTTCATCCCCTGGATTTAGCGACCGGCCAAGCAATGAAACTGCAATCTTTACCCCTGGTTCTCATGGATTCACATCTGTATGATTATCTGGATTTTGACGATGAACAGCGCGCGAGGGAAATAAAGCGGTGGATTGACGAGATTCGCCATGTTCACGGAGCCGCGTCCGTCCTTTGGCATCCGCAAGCATTGAGCTCGGATTATGGATGGGATTGCGGCTTTAAGGCGTTGCTTGAATTTTTGCGGAGAAAAAATGACTCACAAGGTTGCCCCTAATGTTTAATTATCAACCTCTGTTTGGTGTTTTATTTCCCGGAAGCAAATTCCAGGTGACCATGAAAAAACATAAATATTTTGCGAGCGCTCGCAGTGGGGAGATGTGATGAATATTAGAGATGAATCCGAAATAGATGCTGCTGTTCTTTGTTCGGTAAATAAATATTCCTACAGCAATCCAATTGTGCGTTTCTTTGAAAACATGTTTCACAGGGAAATCGCGCGTCTTGTCGCTGACGCCGGCACAGTAGTTGATCTATGTTGTGGCATGGGGCACCACTTTCGATACGAGAAAGGTAAAAGGGTGATTGGCGTGGACAGTTCGGAAGCATGGTTGAGCGTGGCGCGACGGGAAAACCCGTGGGTAGAGTGTATAAAAGCCGATGCGGAGAATCTTCCGTTTGAGGACCATGCCATTGAGGCTGTCGTGATGATAGGGGCGATAGAACACATAAAAAATCTTGATAACGTGTTGAGAGAGACAAAAAGAATATTAAAAAAAAACACCGGGAAGTTTGTGGTTGGAATTCCGTGCGAGGGGGCGTTCTACCGGTTAGGCCGGCATTTTACAACAGCTCGTTATATCCGCAAGCAGTTTAAGGATTACGACTACATCGCATTATGCAAGAAAGAACACTGCAATGACCTTCCTTTCATTATCAGGTCTTTGAAAAATCATTTTTATATAAAACGTGAATTATGGTTGCCGTTTCGCATCCCGCATGCTTCCATCAATGCGCTTAACATCGTAGTTTGCGCTTCTTGATGATTAATGTTGATGAGCACGGGAAGACAATGAATGGTTATAACAGGATTCGTATTGTTGAATATCAACCGTCGTTTTGCTCAGAAGTTGAGAGCTTCCTGTGTTCTCAGGCCGGGGCATCACCTTACCATTATCCTGTTTGGTCCGACATTTACCATGCTATTTTCGGGCATCAACCAAAACATTTGGTTGCGCTTGACCATGACGGCAAAATAGCGGGTTTTTTCCCGTGCCTGTTGATTCGATGGCCTGTTAAAAGACTGGTATCATTTCCTCATCGGGATCGGGGCGGGCCGGTGGCCGTTGACGAAAAGATTGAAAAGCTCTTGATCAATCATGTGTTGCAAGATGCCGCAAAAGCCGAATCTGTCCGCTACGTTAAATTACGGGCGATCGGCACGCGAAGCGAGAAAAGCTGGAAAGATATGGGGGGAATCATCAGTTCGCCGCGCGTCACGATGGTCAAATCTTTGCCTGCACCCAACCAGGACATCCGTGAAACGGGAATTGACGACAGCCTGAAGCGGGCCCTGCGAATCGCCGAAGAAAGCGGGCTGACTTTTGAGGATGTGTCGCAAGAGCATAATGCCTGGATTGCTTTTTACTCCATGTTCTTAAAGACCAGGCGCCGATTGGGGGCGCCATCTTATCCCTGGCCGTTTTTCTCCGCCCTGTCCCGCATGGCCGTACCCGCCGGAATCAGCCGGCTTTTTATGGTTAAAAAAGATGCGCGGCCTTGCGCGGCAATGATCGTGATGCTGACTAAATACACCGCCATATATGCCTATGGGGCCTCAGACAGGGAAACATGGAGCCTTCGGCCGAACGATTTCCTGATGTGGAAGGTCCTGCAATGGTGCGCAGATCGTGCCATCGCCAAATTTGATTTTGGAGCGGATCAAAGGGAACAGGAAAGCCTGATTCGCTTCAAGGCGAAATGGAACGGCGTTTGCGAACAGGCGATGGAAGCTGTCTGGCCGCTGAAGGGCAAGCCGCCCGCCTCGATGAGATCCTCGACCCAAAACTTTCTTTCCCGCATTCATCGGCATCTGCCAATTTGGGCGCTCAGGACGGAAGGCAGCCTGATTTTCAGGATCCTGGATTAGAGAAAAAAATATGATGAATGAGCTGAATAACAAACCATTGTGGAATTTTGAATATCTCAGGCATAGAATCCTAAACCTGGCACAAAGAAATCGGAACAGTTGCTTGTTCGGCTGTTGTGACCGGCAATACTGGGGATGGAAGCAACGGGATTTTCCGGATTTGACGAAGCAGTATTCACTCTATCCATACAGCCGGCTGATGGGCAATGACCCGACGGAACGTGACTGGTTTCGCGGAATGGTATTGTTCCTGCTTCGTAATTTGCGTCCCGACGGCAGCGCGGACCAGTGCTTTCCCCGGGAAGCCAGTATAGGTCCAACTCTTTATCTCATGCATGCGCTGCTTTCTTCTTATGAGCAAGTGTTGAAATGTTTTGACGCTGCCGGGATCGAGTCGGTTCGCAAAGCAATTTTACGTTCGTTGAATTTCGCGATAAGTCATCCTGAAGATTACGGGAAAGTGGCGAATCACAAGGCCTTGTATGCCCATGCCTACCTTATGGGGCATCGGTTGTTTGGAAACGAACGCCTCCTTCAAGCTTACGTAAAGGAGATACACGAAGTCCAATCCTTGTTTCAGGAAGGCTGGTTCATGGAATACGAGACGGCCGACCCCGGATATCAAACCCAGTGCCTGCATTATCTGACTCTTTGCTGGCAGGATCGTCCGGATGAGACATTAAAAAAAATGATACTGGACAGCATTGAACAATTTCTTGTTTATTTTGTTTTTCCCGACGGCAGCTTTAGCGGGACCTTTGGGGGGCGCGCCACGGAGTGCGTTTATCCTTATCCGTTGTTTTTCTGGAGCCGGGAATCACCGGCGGCCCGGGAATTAGCCACGTATATATTCCTGACCAAAAACGGCAAGGCGCTTCCCCGGTGGGATGCGCTGGATGACGATAATTGCCTCAGGATAGGGACTAATTTTCTCTGCACGGCCGGAATCATTTCCGAATGGCAGCCGGCCGCCGACTTCAGCCATCTGCCATGGGCGAATGCGACGAGGCGCTACTGGCCGCAAGCCGGATTGATTGCCATTTCCGACGCGTGCAAATACATGGTCATCAACGCGAAACGCGGCGGGATATTCAAGCTGGTTTCAGCTGACGGCGCTCAGTCAATCGATGACACCGGCTACCTGTTGAAATTCAAAGATGGTTCTTATGTCAGCTCGCATTTTGATGATAATGCCTTGATTGATTACAATGCCGATCAAAACGTAGTCCGCCTTGAAAAGGTTTTCACCCTCTGGAAAGAACCTGTTTTAGATGCATCGCGCCTTGTCCTGCTTCGTTTATTGGCATGGACGGTGTTGCGTTTTAAAACATTTTCGCGATTGTTGAAAAAACAAATGGTAAAGGCATTAATGCGCCAACAGGGAAAAGGCTGCTTTCGATTGTGCCGGAGCATAACAGCGGAAGGGGTGAGGCTGAAAATCCAGGATACGGTATCATCAACATCTTCCTGTCCTTTTTCCTGTTCCCTGACGTCCAGTTTAATACCATTTCACATGGCTTCCGCGGGGTATTACCACGATTCTCCCCGCCAGCTGCCGGAATATGCGTTTTCCGATCTCGAGGCAAAGGAGAGCTTGGTAATCACAACAGAATTATTTAGCGAGAATGGCAAGATCCGCTTGAAGCAAGAACGAACAATGCCCAAGCCCATCCGCGAATCATGATCTCATTTCAAACTCTTTTGAACGCTTTCAAGCATGTCGGCGCCGGGGGAAATGTCAACCCCTTGACGTTGGCAAGGAACGTATTGCCCGCCTATCTCTCCCCGTCGGGTTATGCTTTCACGCCGCTGACCGTGTTCATTTCCATCAACAGCGTGTGCAATATGAAATGCAAAATGTGCGATGTCGGCCAGAGGAACGAGAGCAGCGCCTTCTACAAGAATTTGAAACCCGACGACACTTTACCCCAGCTTTCCAAAGAGCGATTGTTTGAACTTGTCCGGGAAGTGAGCTGTTTTCATCCCAAGCCAAGGATCTCGGTGACCACGACCGAGCCGTTTCTCCACAAGGATCTTTTTGCTTTTGCCCAAGCTGTAAGCCTTGCGGGCATGGAGTTTCAGGTCACGACCAATGGCTCTCTCCTGCACCTCCACCTGGATGAAATATTCCAGTCGGGTGTTCGCGAACTGTGTGTTTCCATCGATGCCAAAGGCGAGCGCCACGACCAGATCCGGGGCATGCCCGGGCTTTACGCAAAGATCAAGGAATCGCTGCGGGAGATTGCGGGCCGCAAGCGGCAACACGGCCTCGCCGTTCCCCGGATTACGATCGCTGTCACCATATCCAATTTCAATTATGCAAATCTATTGGAACTGATGGACGATTTGGATGAGTCCCTGTATGACCGGGCTATCATCAGCCACATGAATTTTATTGATGACGCCATGGTGGAGGAACACAATCGCGATTATGCTTTTGTCGGAAAGGCGGAAAAAGCGGGGCTCCCCGGCGAGACGGATAATTACAAGGTGGATGTCCCCGTTCTCTGGGAACAGATCAGGGCCATCAAATCCCGTCATTCCAAGGTCCATTTTGCTCCCGACTACAACTTAAAGCACTTGAACAGGTTTTATAATGAGCCCGACCGCTTTGTCTGGCCTAACCGATGCTATATTCCGTGGTTTGTATTGGAAGTGCTTGCCAATGGCGATGTCATTCCAATGACTCGATGCATTCATATCATTATGGGCAACATCTATAAGAAGACCCTTTCAGAAATATGGAATGATCAGCCTTACCGTCGATTCCGACAATATCTCATCAGGTATAAGCGTTTTTCCGTCTGCCGACGTTGCAGGGGGTTGCTATAGCCCCAGTTATTTCTAAAGATGTTTTTGCAGGTTTGAATGAAAATAGTCTTGTTTGGCAGCCCCTATAATCCGCTTTCAGGTATTGCTGCGAAGGTTTTATATGATAGGGGAGAGTTGGTCCTGGTGGTTTTGCCCTGCGTAAAAACTTATCTTTTTAGCGAGGGGATTATTCATGGTCTGTCAATGTATGCCATTGGCATAATCCGATTATTACATATTATTATGCGAAAATGTGGCGCTAAGACAGGAGACTCGTATTCATCTTTAAAAGAATTTCTCGCAGTCCATCGAAATATCAAGACGGTTATATTTTCAAGCGATGTCGATGAATTACAGGCTAAAATAGCTAATGAAACAAGAAGTTTTATTTCTGATGAAATCAGGGCTGTCAGTTGCATTTTTCCGTCCAAAATACCAGTTCCCATTCCAATATTTAAACAAATGATCAACATCCATCCGGGTTTGATTCCCGAAAATCGTGGCCCTAATCCGTATTTCTGGGTTTTAGTTGAAAAAAAGGAAGCTGCTATCTCTTGCCATGTGTTGAGTAATCAAATGGATAAGGGAGATATACTGCTGAAGGATACTTTTACATTTCCAGAAAATTCATCGGAATACGGTTTAGAAGCTCTGACCGCTAAGCGCTTGCCTTATTTTTTAAGTCGTCTTTTTGACGGATTTGATGGTTACTGGCTGAATCGTATGCCTCAAGGTAAAGGGATGTATCATCGAAATCCCAGCATAAACGATAGGGTACGAAATAATAGGCGCTCTGCTATTCGATGGTGTGATTTGTTAAAATTATGGCGATAAAAAAGCATCTTGCCTTATTAAACTGCTTGGCCGTAATAAGACAACTTGAGCAACCCTCTGGAAGCTCATAGGATATGGCCAAGTAAATTGGGAAAGATCATTAGCGATTGATGGTTTCACCCGGCGGCCGTCTGATTCTGGATTAGGATATGACGATGGAATAATGATTGTGATACTTGACGAGACATGATGTCTATCCTTCAATATATCAATTTGCACAAGAGTAATGACGCCCGGCGCGATATGGCCATCCGGGCCCTTGATCAGGGCGCCGGCGAGCTCGAAAAGTCGGTCACCGGGGCGCCTGTTTCAATCGTGCTGAAATTCTTCTTCATGCCGGTTGTCTGGATCGCTTATATCTGTTCTCTTGCCCCGCTGATGTCATATTTGTTTTTTTGCCGAGTCATGGGCCGCCAGTCGCCCAAGGTTGAGTGGCTGCCGCTGGAGGTCCTGGAAAGGCTGCTGGCCTTCTGGGGCCGTTTTCCCATGGTGGCGGCGCTGAAGATTCGCGAAGCAGAGTTTTTCGTTACGGAGCGCATTGTTCACCCGTCGCTTGAGATCGGCGTCCATACGGGCGACCATTCCTTTGCTCTGCACCGCAACCGGCATATTACCTATGGCTTGGAGTACCTTCCGGATCTTGCCCTTCAGCTTCCAAAGGGCGATAAGGAAAAGGTGTTCGATTTCTTCGTGTCCGCCGACGCATCGAATCAGCCGTTCCGTGACAGCTCGCTGGCGACGGTGCTGTCGGTGCACAGCGTTGACGATATGCAGCGCCCTGCTTCCGATATCGTCAAGGAAGTGGCAAGAACCCTTTGTCCGGGCGGTCGCTTTTGTTTTTCTCTCTTTTCAGAGGGATGGCGTCGGGCCAACGGCATACTGGAGGCGGTCTGCCGGTTCCTGCCGGATTCATGGGGTAAAAAGCTGCGGGATCTCTGGTCTTTCGGGTTCTATAATCTCATGTCCGAGCGGGAATGGCGGGAACTTGCCGCGCAGCATCATCTGCTGGCTGAATCAATTACGCCGTTTGTCTGCGGTTGGACTTTTTGGTTGTTTGCCTTGCCCTTCCGATTCGAGGGTGTGTTGTGGAATCTCTGCGATCTCCGGAAAATATGGCTGCTGCCAGCCTGGTTGCGCCGCCGGCTTGCCATCGGGGTGGCACAAGCCATGCGAAACGAGGACACCCGGCAATCGCCCGTGAACAAGGCGAAGCGCGCTATGAATTATTATATCGTACTGTCTAAACCGGGTGAGTGCAGCGTGCTGCGGCAGGAGGCGGATCCGGTACCGGCCGAAGCCCGGTATGTAATCCTGCGGTGCGTTCAATGCGGTTGCACTCCGCTTGTGCCACTGCCGGGCGCAGGGGCGGGCTATCGCTGTCCCGGCTGCGAAGCGATGTTCACACTGCATAACGGCGTCATGCTGGCTCATGCGCGGGCAGGGACCGGCTCCGTTGCGCGCCCACTGGCCGGACCGATTCTGGAGGAGGTAAAAATTTGATGAAAGATGGAACGAAAAAAAAGGTTGCATTCATACAGAATATCACGAATCAGCTTTTCAACGTGATGGCGCTGAGCGCCCATCTTAAGCAACATGGTCATGCCTGTGATGTTTTTGTCTCAAACTTTGAGCATAACATCCTGAAGCGGCTCAAGGATTACGACCCCGACGTGCTTGCCTATAGCTGTGTGACGGGCAACATGGACTTCGGCTTGGATCTGTTCCGCCGGTACAAGCGGCATAATCAAAAGGTATTGACCGTAATGGGTGGGCCGCATCCGACCTTTGAGCCGCAATGCGTGCTGGAGGACGGTATCGACGCCATTGTCATAGGCGAGGGCGAGGGCGCGATGCTTGATCTCTGCGAGCGCTGGGACGGATGTCAGGCTTCTATTCTTGACATCGAGAATCTCGCGGTGGCGTGCAAGGGTGAATTGAAGCGCAACCCGTTGCGCCCGCTTATCGAGAATCTTGACGCTCTGCCCTATGCCGATCGCGATATCTACGATAAATACGTCTATTTTCGCTCATTGAATAATCTCTCGATGATCGCTTCCCGCGGGTGTCCTTTCAATTGCACGTACTGTTACAGCCACCAGTTAAAAATGCTTTACAACCGTCTCGGGCGGTTTGTACGGTTTCGCAGCCCAGAACATGTAATAGGTGAAGTACGCCAGTTGATAGCGAAGTATCCACATTTGGATTTTATCGGCTTTGATGACTCGACTTTCAATTCGCAACACGCGTGGCTTCTGGATTTTCTGCAAAAATATAAAGAGACGTGCCGCGTGCCTTTTTTCTGCACCATGCGGGCCGATATTGCCAATGAAGAACAGGTTCGCATGCTCGCGGAGGCTGGATGCACCGCGGTATTCTTCGCCATCGAGGCTGGATCCTATCGCCTGCGCAAAGAGATTTTGCGCCGTGACATGACGGATGAACAGATCATTACAACCGCCGGCTGGATCAGGAAATACGGTATGAAGCTGACAGTTGCCAACCTCCTTGGCGTTCCGACCGAGACCGAAGAGGAAACCTGGCAGCTTGTTGAGCTTAATATGAAAATCCACCCGGACCGCATGGGGTCGCAGATTTTCCAGCCCTATCCCGGAACCGATTTGGGCAAATTGTCGCTTCAACTTGGATTGATCGACTCGATCGATGTTAACAAGCTGGGCCATTATTATTACAAATCTGTCCTGAATCAGCCGGGAATCCGCCTGCAGGAACGCGTGCATAAGCTCATGTATTATTTTGCCCGGTGGCCGCGATTAGCATTTCTCTGGAAAATTTTGATTAAATACGCCCCGTTTGATTTTTTGTATCTCATGTTTCTTGTTGGCCTGGTGGATTGTTTTAAGCATAATTCCGGTTTCTACTGGTACCGTTTCATCTATTACGGCATCATCAACGTCAAGGCTTTTTCGATTTTCAAAATTGGACAAAGGCGCCGTCGCGAGATGTCTCCCGCCGTTTCCGGCCGGGCGCCGGATGCCAAATAGCGAGTTCATCGCTGTGCCTGTCAATTATTCTGAAGAGCCGCTACCCAATGAATCATATTCTTTCTGCAGCCCCCGCCGCTGATCTTAAAAAAAAGATCCTGGCCCGTCTTGTATCCCGCAAATGGGACGTGGCGCTGGCCATACTCATGCTATTGGCCACCGTCTACGCCTGGCATGTGCGCAGCCACGATGTGCAGCAAATTTTAGCGCAAGGAGGCTGTTCACCGGCTTACTACACCTATGGAAAAGCTCATCCGGAAATGTTTACCCGTAACTACGGCGACATTCCCAACATATTACACAAGTCGCTTCCGATGCGGTTGTACCTGCTGGCCTACCGGGCTGCGGGCATCGAGCCCGGCGATTTTCTCTCCGTCTACATTTTTTTAGACTTGCTGCTTGCCCTGGTGGCAACCTGCCTATTTTTCCGGGCCGTCTTCCCTGTAGGTCATCACGAGGCTATGGCGTTGGCGGCGGGATGGTTTCTCTTCAGCTTCGCGCGCGTCGCGGATATTTCAGCGCTCGGGCACCCGATCTTCAACGGATGGTACTACAATACGGCCGAGTCCTTCGGCTTGCTTGCGGTTGCGTTTTTTATCTGGAAGCGGTCATGGTTAACGGCGTTGTTTCTTTTCCTTTCATTTGCTTCTCATCCCGCCCACGGTACAGCTGTATTCACCGTGCTTGCCGGCATAGGACTTGTCCGGACGATTCGTGGCAAAATGACACAGTCGATGGTATTGGCCGCCGCCTTGGCCGGCTGCGCGATCCTGTTCTGGGCCGTAATTGTTCTGGGGCTTGGACAGCACGCAGCCGGAAACACGGTGTCCCCGGAAACCTGGTATTGGCATTCCAAGACTTTTCTATACGACTTCTTTCCCGTCACGCGCCG
>Ga0351937_1183_pt1 | contig 15727 bp, 11 predicted proteins | sample TotcelHT113001M9_FD_206857 | JGI IMG/M metagenome (GOLD analysis project Ga0351937, IMG submission 206857) | Enriched cells from coal bed in the Powder River Basin, Montana, United States - Total cells T11 rep2 HSBNCT.T11.300.1.M9 ... | reverse complement strand
CCGCGAAAGACCACGGGGTGCCACGCCCTGCCAAGTTCGTCTGAGACGGCGGTCTTTCCGAGTACCCCAGAGTCCATGAGCAGGGAGTCACCGTCCACCGCAATGGCTATGCGGCAGTCGCGCGCACGACTACCAAGCCACTGCACAAATATATCAGCAGGAGTTTGCATTATGAATTCCGCTCCATGACAACAAAACTACAGTTCCAATTCCATCTGATCTTTCGGTTTCTTTCTCTTTTTCTCCGTCGTGCCTGTTTCCGCGAAATCCCTAAGCCTGCCAGCCGTGACGCGAGCCTGTTTCTCTGCGCGGCTGAACACATCCGCAGGCACATGATCTCTGAGTACACCATGAAAGATTTGTGAAATCATCTGGTAGCCAATAGCAGGGTCGAAATCCCGAAGAGCCGGCAATTCATCTGTCGTCTGCTCTTCGACCGCCCGACAAGCTCTGAAGATCACCTCTATCCACTCGCATCGGTCTGCATCGCTGACTTGCCGTTTCAGGCTGCCTGCCAGGAATCTCTCTGCATTGTGGAGGACGCGCAGGGTCTGGCTGTCGTTCATCTTCTCTCGCTCTTCAAGTGTCGGTTCGCGCCATCTTTTGGATTCCATGTCCTGCCAAAAGTTTTCAATGAGGAGTGTCTCCAGATCTAATTGGTGAGACACATCAACAGGCAACATGCCGCTGGCTTTCATCCATAGCGTTTGTAGTTCCCCTGCAAGCAGAGGTTTCCGTATCAGGACCTGTCGCAACCAGTCCACTGCTGTAGACTCATCCTTGATCTCGATATCGGGCTCCAACAGATGGCCGTTTCTTTCGCCATTACCAATGGGCTCTCCTTTTAGATACCAACGGTTTCCCCTCTTCAGGAAGTATCGCAAACATATCTGCTCAATAGCACCAATCGTGAGTTTATCTACATTTAGGCCTCTCGGCATCAGTTCGTTGAGAAGCACGCTGTTCAAAGTGGCTGTTGTTCGGTTGTCATCACTGTATTTGCGAGGTTCGGCTATGATGCGGCTCGGCAGGCAGGTTAAGTACGCACGAACAGTTTCCGCAACTAGCGGGACCATGTCATCAGTGTTCAGTGTCTCTGGCTCAACTTGGAGTATAGGCTTTCGAAGGTTAAAGACGACATCCTTGTCAACCAGTTTATCGCCTTTATCCATTCCCTTGACCTGATTATAACTCTTCTGAGATTTGTCAAGTATCATCATGTTTGTCAGTTCAAAGCCAGCCGCCAATGCTCCTTGCTTAATCGCCTCAAATATCGCGGGGTCTGCATTATTGAACTCAACCATTGCATAACGCCCAGGTTTCAGAACTCGAAACATTTCGACAAACGCCGCCTGCATTTTGTGAGCATAACTCTCCAACCCCCATTTGCGTCCGTTGGACGTAATCGCTTCGGCAGACACATCTGTAACGACACCCAACCATGCCTCCCAAAATATGTTCAATTCAGAATATGCGATGTTCCGTCCAAAAGGAGGATCGGTAAATATGAAGTCAATAGTGTTGTGTGCGAGCGTCTTCAGTTCCTGTGCCGGACCAAATTGGTTCCACACGGCTCCCTCTGTGAGAGATCCATGACTGAAGTACTTGACGAGATCATCGATTTTGCCATCGATCAGGCGGAAGACGTTCGTTTCGCATTGAAAGTGCGGAATAAAGAGTCTCAATGGCATGGCCCCATTCCCGCGCTTTTCGAAATTGTACCGGGTCATTCTGCTACCTAGCCCGACGAGAACGGACGTGAAAGCAAAGAGGAATGTCTCACGAAGCCGGCAATCCGCAGACTGTTTGAGTTCCTGAAACAAGAGCGCAAAGCCTCGCAGATTTCTTCTTGTGTATACTTGATCGACGGACACGATTCCCCGGTTGATAAAAGGATTGCTTTGCTCGCCTGGGACAAGTTTTGCCGTTGGGAACCAGTATGGAATCTCTTTTCCATCTATTTCTTTGATTAACTGCAAATCGCGTTGGCTTATCCTTCGCCTTCGTCTTTCAACCTTTCGATTATTTCGCGTCCCTGAAGGAATCACTCGTTCAAACTCGTAGATGATGTCCGTGGGTTCACAGCGAATGAGGGTTAGTTTGTCCAACGTCCACACCTGTCCGCATTTCGGACACTTGAACTCATCAAACACTATTGCCGTGGTATGGTCCACTGCGCAGTCCCATAAGGGGATCTCACCACCGCAACCACGCGTAACCTTTTTTATCTGCATGATCGCCTTGCCCGTGTTCTTGCCCCGGGTGCTGATCTTGCCGGTAGGTTCCTCGGTTGTGACGAAACCTTCACAACGGTAAATGTCAGCCCAGATCGTGTACTGGATTGTGGCGGGAATGCAGATCCAGTCTTCGACATTGGAAACGTCAATGTCGTTCCATGCATCGTCCCGAGGGATATCGGTGGCGGCATACCCAAGGCGCTGTTCCACTTCGGCACGACTGAGCAAAGTCCAGGTCTTGGGGACATCGGTGTCGTTCTTTAGCAGAGATGCTGAGGGAAGGGGACCTTTCTTGTCGACGGGAGGCGGGTTCTGAAGTCGCGCCAGAACGTCGGGGTTGTTTAGAGCGTAGTCACCGATAGCTGGTTCATAGTGCTCCGTGCCGTAGAGCCACGCGAGCTCCTTCTTAACCGCCGCCTTAATCCGCTTAAACTCGTGTCTGAGTGCCTCCACGACCACGGGCGTGTTGTAGTTGTAGGCGATATGGCAGGCGGCAGGCGACAGATCATTGAGAATGCAGACACGCGGACCGACACGGTCCTTGAGATCAGGAAACTGCGCGAGGATATCAGACGGGGGATTAGCGCACATCTGTGTAGCAACGCCGGTCATGCCCGACCCAGAGAACAGGTCGAGAACAAGATCACCCGGTTCTGTATAGTGCAGGATGTAGGGAATTATGCTCCGGGGTGGAACTTTGGTGTGATAGGAATGGGCGTTGTAGATGGAGTCGTTTTTCCCTTCCTTGGTATCGGCGGTAAATGGATGGCGATCATAGTCATCCGTAGCCGGATCGTACGACTTGGCGTGTCGTTTGAGGAAGTCCTCCAGCGAGCCCTGATTCTCAAGAAAGTCCAACATCTTGTCCTCTGTTAAAACGCCATGGAATATCCGTCTACCTCAAGAAAAATCTGATCCTCTTCTTGCCGCCTGTGTCCTGCCGGGCCTTTGCGAAGGCCGCCTTGATACGCTCTCTGACGCCTTCGAGGAACGTGTCCACATCCTGCTCCTCAATAGCTGGGGCGTCACCGATAATCTCCTTGACGGAGACGTCACGCAGCTCAAGATTGGCATCGAAGAGGAGCTTCTTGATCCGATCTATGACTTCCGGCACGAGGATATCGGGCAGGCGATCCACTTGCGAAGCCACAATCACGTCCAGAAGCGCCCGCACATCGTTGTCACTGCTCTGCTCCAGAACCTTGTGGACAGCCCCCTGGGCGACACGAGCGGTGAGATCTGAAACCGCTTTCTCAGTGCGCTTGATAAATCCTTTGACCTCCGCGTCGGGTATCAGGCCCTTATCTGCAAGACGGCAGAGCGGGCAAACCGGATTTTGATCAACCTTGGCGTAGTCTTTATCGGGACAAACCTCCAGCCTGTCGAGCATACTGCGGTATTCGGCACGAATCGCGCCTTCCACAACTGAGCCCAGTTCCAATTGATTCAGGCGTTCAACAGCCAGCACTCTACGTTCGCAGCGCTGAAACTCTGCACGGAGTGAAGCTGTTTTGTCATGATGACTGCGGTGGGCCTTGCGGTAGGCCTGCTGATAACGATCCGCAAAGCCATCAAACTGTTCAATAATGATGCGGATCTTTTGCGAGCTTTGAGTGAGGCCCTCAAATGTAAGTTGGCCAGAGATAGTCGTCTGGCGAAACTTGAGGTCATTGTCATTGAGATCGGCCGCTCCCTGGATATATGCCTTGATATGTTGGAGTTGTGGCAGTGCGTCACAAGCCTTGGCAAGTTCGCCAAAGCGGGCATACGCATCCTTGAAGGCGTCAGGCGCCGGATAGGACTCCCTGACTGCGGCGCCGAATTCATGGAAGTCATTGGCGGCCGAGACAGCCTCCAGACGTTGGAGTAGTTCAGTTGTCACGCTGGGAACCTTGCCATCCAGCAACTGGGCGAGAGTTGGCAAAATGTCTCGAACGGACGTAACTCGTGTGGCCAGACTTTTTAAGCTTCGAAGAAGTTCCTCGTTTCTCGTGTCTTCCTCTTCGGGTAGGGAAACCGGTTTTAACGTATCGTCCATCACTCGGGCGTAAGGAAGGACGTCGTTCCATCCTTTTTGCGAGGACTTGACCAGACGAGCACCCAACAGCGCCTTATCGAGCTTGGCGTTCCAGTCAATTAGTCCAAGAACTCGACTCGTCAGCCGATCGCCAGTCAGAGCCTTGCCATTGTTGAGTGTCAAGCCATGGCTCGGTTTGATTGCCAGTTCACATCCGCCAGTTTTGACGAGGCCGAAAAGATAAAGCACCACCATCTGGTCAGTCAAAGCATGAGGTGCCCGGCAGAATGTGGCTTTGATGTCGGAAACAGGCACATCAGGCTCATTGCCGACATGTTCATTGATGCGGGCCAGCGCGACGCACTCCTCGGAGTTGAATTCCGTGGGGTGAGACTTGGCGACCAGACCGAGGCCCGCAGCGAAGTTCGTAACGGCATCCTTTTCGGCATTGGCCGGATCCTTGTGAAACAGACCGGCAAACACCTTGCGAGCATCATTGTCGGTGAAGACTTTCTTGAGATGCTTGGAGGCAAAAAGCGGCGTGTCGTAAGCTTTCTCCAGGAGTCGAGCTCCAAGGGCATCTTCTCTGTCCTTCAGGTTGCCAAACACTTCGATGGCAGGTATTCCATATCCTTTCTGAGTCAGCACCTTGCCGCGTCTGAATTCATCTGACTGGCATTTGAGAATCGCTTTCACGCCTTCCTTGCGACGACTCTCGGCGTAATCGCGCAGGCCGACCTGATTGGGTGCGGTGAAGTTCCGTTTCATTTCTTCGGCTGCAAGGATGTCAGCCAGGGCCTCCCGGGTCTCGTCACAGAGGACTGCGGGGCGACACACGGCAATACGAGCATCCTTTAACTGAGTTCCGACCTGTTCGTCGGAGGTTTCCGGCGCTTGAATGAGATAGACAAGTCGAAAGTGCTGGTCTGGATTCTCAATCTCCTTTCCAAACTCTTCCCGCCAGCGATCGGTTACGACGATCTCCCCGCCATACTGGACCTTATGAACTCGCGATGTGGATGAAGCAGCACGATGAGGCAACGCATAGGACGGAGGCGCGTTTTCCTGCCGCTGTTTGGCGGTGCGCTGATCCGGCGGCTGAAAGTCCGAAAGTAGCCCTCCATTCATACCGAGGGCCATCTGTGCTTCCTGGGTGATGTCCGGCAACTGCCAGAATAGGCTCTCAAGCCACTTATCGTTCTGCGGCTTGATATCTTCTTTTGCTTTCTTCTTCAGCGGAGCGAAATACTTGACTGGGTTGGCTTGAGCGGCCGAGAGTTCATAGGTGTAAACAGGTACGGCCTTACCTTCGCGCGTCTTTTTTTCTTCGCGGACCGGGAACCCGTTCTGTACGAGTTTTTCGATAAGTTGCTCGGCCTGAGCGATTGCCCCGACGGCATCATCGGCCAGCCAGGCTGCTTCCGCCACTTCCTGAGCGGTAAGGCCATCGCGCAGATTGTCCGGGAGGCTAATGGCCCAGAGAAAGAGAGTTTCGAGAATGCGGTGGGCCTGAACACGCTCCTCAGGAGACACATCCAATGTCGAAAGCTGCTCAACCGTGCCCTGTAGGTTTTGATAACTCTCCTTATAAACCTCGTGATTGAGCCCCTTGCGTAGTTCATCCGTATGAACGATGTCCGGGATCGTGACCAAACGCATGCCGTCCTGTATCTCGGGGTCAGAGAGAGATTGCCAACCCATACGAATGGCTGAACGGGCAGTGGGAAGGTTGTGTTTCTCGGCGTTCTGCGTGATTCGTCTCATCACCTCGAAACATCGCGGTTGGAACGGAAAGATGGCTTTGAAGTCCGGCTGAGAGATGTTCGCCTGCTTGATGAACCGGTATTCTTTGCGACAATGATTGTAGTAGTCTTTGATGCCGATGTCAGCCCCCGGAAGAAGATCGCGACAACGGAACGCGACGATCTCGCCGAAGTCGTTCTTGTTTTTGTCGGCTAAAAGGTATAGGGGCATGAATCGGTCTCCTTCACCACCGCCGGAGAGCTTCTGAGGCATGTCGCCCTGGCTTGCTATAACCGTCAGGATATTCAGGTGGTTTGTGGGAAGTACGTACGCCAGGGTTTCAAGGACTTCTTCATCTTCAGCGTAGGCAGCGGTCCCTTGCACATGACGGTCTTGCCACGAACGGAATTCGTCCACAACGAAGAGGATGCCGTCGTACTCACCGATTTTTGTGATTTGCTCGTAGATCCATGCAAAGCGTTCCTTGAACTTCCCTCTCAACTTGCCTTGCGGCAAGCCTGATCGAACTAATTCGCGACCAAATTTCTTGACACCACTCGCTTTGCGGAACTCATCCGGCGATGTCTTGTGCTCTTTCTCAAAGAATGACTTTGCGCCAGCCTTTTCCCAGTCAGTAGCCTCGGTGCGATACCAGTAGTCAGCCAACTCCTCAGAGGTGATTGGAATCTTACCTTCGAGATGCGGGGCAAATGCCTTCAGGCTCTCGCGGATCTGTTCCTCAAAGATCAACATCAAACTGTCCACGCCACCTGCGGTTCCCATTCCACGAAGCGAAAACGCGACAGGGAACATTCGAATCTTGGAGAGTGGCTGGGCGTATTCCTTTCGCATCTCATCGTCTCGGACTGCTGCCCAGATGTTTTCATCGCGCCAAACAAGCAAGTTTACCAGTGTGCCGAGAAAGTGAGTCTTGCCGGCGCCATATTCAGCTTGAACCCAGAATCCTTGGCCTTTGCGATGCACAGCACATTCAAAGACCTTCTGGAAGTGAGCCCGCAAGGACGGTGTGAAGAGATACTCTGAGACTGTCTTCTGCGCGTTTGCCTTGAGGATGATCTTGGACAACAGGGGTGTGGTTTCCGGCGGTTCAGGTTTGACGGCAATAATCTCTTTCAGTTTTTGTAGTTTCATTGATTACCCCTTATGCGTGAACACGCGACTACACATTCCAGGTTCTGTGAAATAGTTATACAGGCGGTCCTTTTCAAAGACCACGGTCTCGGGCCAAGTCAAATCGTCGGCAGAATGATCCAGAGTGATGATCACCATCCCAAAATCACCGCAGAACCAGTCGTAGAACTCCCGCAGACCCAAATTATATCGAGCGAGAAGACCGCCGGATCGAACAATCAGAACAATCTTGCTGCGTGCAGTTGCGTTAAGTTCCTGCAAATGACGGCGCAGAGCAGCGGTCAACTGGACGCGGGTGTCATCGTCATCCGCCGGAAGACTGTTTGAATCGAAAAGATCAAGGAGATCCATCACTTGTACACTGTGGTTGGACAGAGTATCCCGAAGGGTGCGTTCAGAACCAAGCCATAGGACGACCTCCTTGTCCCATGTCTTCTGCTGCAGCAGATTTTTTAGGTCTCCGATGTGAGTCACAATTTCACCTTCCGCTTCAATAGTTCTGGGAGAGAGAAGCAAGTCGTGACTTGCTCCAGTTGATCAGCAACCACGTACTTTCCGAAAAGGCTGGCTGCGTCGGCTTCTCGAAGAATGAGTCTGACCGCATGTTCCGATTTGATCCCCATATATTTCCAGAAAGGGTTCTTCAAGATGTGGGTGAGTTCTGCGGTTCTGGCACCAGCCGGCGAGAAGATAGAATGGAAAACAATCAAGAAAGCAGTCTTGTCCACGTTAATGCGATTAAGCCGATCGCCCTGAGTTGACGAACGGTCGAGGAATCCGAGTTTAGCCAGATTCGTCTTAAGACGCTTTAGTGTCTTCGGGGGAGGCTCTTGCCCGAGCGTGTCGCGAAGATAGCGTTCGAAATATGTCGGTGGTATCAACATCCCGTCTTCCAACGGGAAAAGACACTGGGCCACGCAGTTGCCAACCAAAGGCTCGGCAGTCAGGTACATGTATCGGAGGATGCTGGTCTCGATTTGTTCATCTTGATACGCCTGCCATGTCTGACGAGCCAGTCCGCCTATCCCATCCCAAAAGAACCACAACAGTATGGACTGTGCATAACGGCGGCGTGTTTCGGCGCTGTTCTGATTCAACTCGTGTTCAAGTTTATCTTGCAGTTCTTCTGCCTTGTTGAGTCCCACAGCGAGTTTCACGGCAGTAAGACCCTCGGGTAGCAATACATCTTGGAGACTTTTTCGATCTCGGCGGGCGGATGCAGATACAGGCTTGCCAACTGAACGGGGATCTGATCGAGGAGAACTATCAGCGCAATAAGGCAACTTCTCCTCCAGAAAGAGGAGTTGTTCACGATCCTGTTTTTCCTTATTCGTCATCGGCATCTCATTCCGTTGCATTGCCACCATGGCTCGCCTTACCGGAGCGAACCCATTTATCAACCTCGTCCTTGTCGAACTTCCACAATCGACCGACCTTGTGGGCCGGCATTTCCTTGAGTCGGATCCAGCGGTGTATCGTATCTTCGCTCACACCCAAGTGAGCGGCGATCTCTTCAAGCGACAACCATCTCTCGCTCATTCGCTTTTTCCTCCTGCATGTTTACGGCTTAGGCAGATAAGCTTATTTCGGACTATTGCGGAATTATACCGACTACAACGGTCAGATTCATATCACAGTAGTCTCGCGAAAGAAAGAAGCAAATTTGCCTTTTTGCTGGCCGCCTGTCTGATATCAGCCACCTTACGGGAAAGTTGATGGCAATGAAAGACCATTGAGATTTTATCATGGAGAATTTGGCGCGACTCGCTGGCACGGATACGACAGGCGCAGAAAACGGAGTCTGCTTGCCAAGGCGGACCCGATTCGATCAATCAATCTTCCCTGCCAGGCCGGAATAATATCGGATGGATACAGGGGGATGGTGTCAAACTGGTTGGCTTGATAGACACGGAGCTTGTGGCGGGTGCGCTCAATATAATCACGCTCGCCGTTGACGCCAAAATATTCGATCAGCAGGCCGTATTGTAGGCTGAAGTCTGGATACCAGACCTTGAGCTTGCCGGAATCCATGACGGCCGTTGGTTTCTCGTAGATGTACGGAATACGCCGGTCTGTCAATAACCCACCTATTTCACGCTCCATGCGTGATTTGTATTGAGGCCTTCGGCCTGATTGAAGGTAATGATAATCGTCCATCCGGAAAGAAAGGGATGGAAGTATTTTAATGTTTCGGTTTGCCGAATATCTGTGACCGACAGATTTATAAGTTTATGATTCCTCTATAAGGGATGGTTCTTAAAGAGAAGTTCCGAAAGATTGGTGGCCGTACCGGCGAACATGGCTGGGCAACAGCGGAACGGGAAGTCGGTGAGTTGCTGACACAACTACTGCTCGATGGTTGTTTGGTTCTGAATGATGTACCGTTTCGGTACGGCAACCTGGATCATGTTGTCATCCGACCGGACCGGACAATCTTTCTGATCGAAACAAAATCCCACCGGGGCAAGGTGACGTGGAATGGAAAACAACTGCTGATCAATGGCCGCCCTTTCTCGCGCAATCCGATCTGCCAGATTAACCGGAGCATCCGATGGGTCAGGCGCATGGCAAAGCAGTTATGCGGTGTGAATCCCTGGATTGTGGCCGTGCTGGTTTTTCCAAACGCCAATGTGTTGATTCACCGCTCAGTGAAGCGGGTGAACGTGATGAGCGCCGATAACCTGCTGGATTTTATCCGGGCGTATTCGCAGAAGCCGATCAAGAAGACACGTCAGGCGGCATGAGTTCCGAAAAGTTCTTGGCGATATGCACGTTGTTGATGCCGGCTTGCCGGAGGCAGAGGTTGATGGCGTCGGCATTTTCAGGGGTAACCAAACTCCGGTTCAGAAAATAATGGCCGTTCTGGTCAATGACCATGAATTCCGGGCATGGGGAAGCCGGTTGCTCGTGATGCTGGAATTGATTAGCGGCCACCCAAATAATACCGGCCAGTATTGTTGCCGCCAGAAAGACTGCCACCGCTTTATTCCGCTTCATGGCATAGCCATGTATCCCGGCTTTATTAAGGTTGCGCTGGCGCAGGAGAAAAGGCGTGTGCAAAGATGTGTTGACAAATACAATTACGGCTGGTAGCCTATCCTTAAATGTAACAACTAAGGATAGTCAACTATGATCAACTACGACGACATTTTGGAGCAAAATCCATGGTGGCACCCGCCTTTGTCAGGAGACTCCGGCGCGGCAAGGGGAGGGTCTAAGGTCCCGGAAGAGGGCAATCTTTCGCGCCGGGCTTGTTTTGCGGATATTCAGGCCGGGCTTGTCCGCCCGTTTGTTCAAGTTCTGCTGGGCTTGCGGCGGGTCGGGAAAAGCACGGTCCTCCGGCAGCTTATCGCGGACCTCCTGGTCAAGGGCACTAATCCACGGCATATCCTCTATTTCTCGTTTGACCGCTACGCGGTCGAAAAGACCCCTGCCGCGCTGGAAACGGTTCTGAAATTGTATTTCGAGCGATCCCTGCAGTCCAAGATTTACGACATTGATTTCCGCTGTTACCTGTTTATTGACGAGATTCAATACGTGGACTACTGGCAGGATATCGTGAAGCGATTCTACGACCAGAATAAACGACTGAAGTTTGTTCTGACCGGATCGCAAAGCAGTAAACTGCGCGGGAAGTCGAAGGAGAGCCTTGCCGGCCGATTGATCGAATATCACCTGCAACCGTTGTCGTACCCCGAGTATCGCATCATCGCCGGTAAAGGCGCCCTGGATATTCCACCCGTGTTTGATCTGAAAGAAAAGGAATGGCTACCGGTGCTCCAGGAATTCCAGCACAAGTCCGGGGCGAAGATTGAAGCCCAGATGCCGGTATATCTCTCCTATGGTCAGTTTCCAGAGGTTGCGACCGAGTCGGACGCGAATATCAGCTATCAGTATATCCGCGAATCGGTGCTTGGGAAAATACTGGAAAGCGATTTACCGACTCACCACGGAATTGAGCACGCGGAAGCGTTCAAGGCGATGGCTTATCACCTTGTGACCAATAGCGGCTCATTGTTTGAACTCTCCAACATCGGGTCTGATCTCGGAATTTCAAAGGCGACCGCCGAAAAGTATCTCGGCTATCTGAGAGACAGCACGCTGGTCAGCATCCTGTACAGCCACACGCGAAGCGCCATCAAAACGGGCCGCAGCCTCAAGAAGGCTTATGCCGCGTCAACCTGCTTCATTTCCGTGATTAACAAGTATCCGCCCGACTTCTACGAGAAAGTCCCGGAGGTGTTCGGCAAAGTCATTGAAACCTATGTCTGGTGGCGGCTCTCCCAGCGCTTTGAGAATCTTGCCTTCTGGCGTCAGCGTCAGGAAGAGGTGGACTTCATTGTCACGGACACCGGTCGGACCCGTTTGCCGATCGAGGTCAAGTTTGGGGCGCGTGTTCGTTCTGAGGAATTGCGGCCGTTGCTTGGCCTCATGGAGCGGCTGAAGATCCGTCGTGGGCTCGTCATCACGCGGAACAAGGTGGACTCGTTGTCCATCGACGGCCAGCAGATTGATCTGGTCCCGTTCTATCTGCTGTAGTCCGGTTGACCCTGTTTTTCCTGGGCTCCGGAACCGTAACAACGTAACACGACATTCGCCTGCCGGGGACTAAAAACAGGCCATAATCGCGGGCAAATATCATTCCGGCTATATTCGATTGCTGCCATTTGCCCCTTGTAACGGTGTTACAGATCCCCTTCATGTTAATGGCTATTGATGGGCAGGAGAAATAACATTGCTTTGTGCCTGTGGTGCTATCAGCCAATATTGGGCTGCATCTTCACGTCTGACAAGGCCACGATAATGATTAAACAGGACATCCGGCATGGTATGACCCATTTGCAGACAGGTTTTTTGGACATTTTCGTGATGGGCCAGATGATATGATCCAAAAGAATGACGGGCAATATCGGGCGACCACGTAATGCCGGCCAACTGTCGAACCTTGATAAATGCCATACGGGAATAATATATTTTATCGACACTCCGATATCGAGTAAGCCACTGAAAGAGATTCTCGGAAACATCGACAAATCGCTGGCGGCGTGTTTTGGCAACGGTAGGGATGACCCGAATGATCCGGCCTTCAAGGTCAATATTATCCCAAGTTATTTCCTGGGTTTCCGCAGGACGCAAGCCGGCAAAAAAAGACAGCGCGAGATATGGGATGAATTCCGGAGCTGATTGCTCAGCAACGCCAAACAGTTTTTTGACATCATCAACCGGCATGACTTTTGGCGATTTGTTATCCAAATGCGTTTTTTCGATCTTACTGCCGGGATTGGTCCGGATGTATTCCCGCTTCACCGCATACTGGAAATATGCACGCAGGTTACGCATATAGCATTCGCGCGATACCGGGGTGAGGCTAAGGTCATCAATCCACTTTTCAATATTGTGGACGGTTATTTCATGGATCAGGGATTTACCGTAGACAGCAACAAACCGCTGGATTTTCTGGCGGGCGTCACGGATGGTGAGGGGCCGGCGATTGGCCTTGCGCTTGGATTCAAGGTATTCATCAAAAACTTCCTTGACGCTTCGTTTTACACCATCTTGCGGCGAATGTTGCAGATAGGTTTCAACCGCATCCACAAGGGTAGCGCGCCCATTAAGCTTATGGTAAGCAAGGACGGCTTCCTTTTTCTGATCTTCATTAAGTCGAAGAGCGTCGGCGCCGATCTTGTTTCGTTCGATGCGTTTCTTTTGCGCCATCAACTCGGCATCGGCTTTTGACTTGTACGTGTAAGTTATGCGCTTGCCGTCAACAACGCCGCAATCGACAACCCAATAATGATATGTGTGTTGCTTGACTTTTGTTTTACGCTTGCGTATCTTTGGCCACGTCGGTTGGTTCAATTTTGATTGCATAGTTTGCTCCATTGGTTATGAAAAGACGCGATATATTTGTTGGGAGGATTTCCACCCAGGCTATCGTCTTTTCTGGCCAAAAATGTAGCAAACACGTAGCAAACAGTCAAGTACTAAAAACAGCATATTTTATAAGTGCTTGATAATGAACGTCGGAGGGATGGCAGAGTCCGGTTGATTGCGCATGACTCGAAATCATGTGTGCCAGCAATGGCACCGGGGGTTCAAATCCCTCTCCCTCCGCCATCCTGCGCTCTACGCCTGGAAGGCTTGAGCTACGGATGGCAAGCCATTCAGTGGAGAGTAATGACGATGAGGACCAGTAGAGCGCAGGATGACCTGCGAAGCTCAAGACTTTTGTCGCAGAGCGTAGCAGGGCTGTATTGTAAATATGTAAAAATGAACAATATTTTTTTAAGCCTGATTTTCTTCTTAATCATCGTGCCCGTATGTTTCGGCGCGGAAACTTCAACAAACACGAACGTTTCTGATAGTTCCAGTTTTTTCACGATCGTGGCCTTCGGCGATTCCACGACCGCGCCGCGCGGCAAACTTATGGTTTACGCGCGGATATTGCAGGACAGCCTGCGCTCAAAGACAAAATCCATCCGGGTGATAAACTCCGGGGTGGGGGGCAATACCACCGCCATGGGGCGGGCCCGTTTTGAAAAGGACGTGCTGGCCAAATCGCCGGACCTGGTCATTATCGGCTTCGGCATCAACGATTCGGCTGTTGATGTCTGGAAAACTCCGCCGGAAACAAAGCCGCGCGTCGCGCAGGATGAATACGAAAACAACCTGCGTTATTTCGTGCAAACCCTGAAAAATAAAAAATCGCAGGTAATTCTCATGACGCCCAACGCCCTGCGCTGGACGCCTGTCCTCAAGCAAACATACGGCAAGCCGCCCTATAATCCTGACGATCCGGACGGGTTTAACCTCTATTTGCGGAATTACGCAGAATCGGCCCGGAAAATTGCGCGTGATGCAGGAATAGGGCTGGTGGATGCATATGCGGCATTCTCCGCGTATGGCATACAACCGGGCTGCGCCATTGATGACCTGTTGCCGGATGGCATGCATCCCAACGATCGCGGACACAGGATTGTGGCTGATTTGCTTATTAAGGCGGTTATCGCCGCAAATCCGGATATTACTCTCAGCCCGGATCTTCAATAAAGTCTCCGCATCGCGCCAATCATCAACAGAATGCTTGCTTTTCCCGGTTGCCGGCTTAATCTAATGCATGTTTATTTTGGATTCTGGTAATGACTTTAGTGCCTTACACATGAGAAACTGCTATAAAAAACAAGAATATTACCACGGATTACAGGCATGTGGTCTGTCAAATTGTTTGAGTAATAATTTTTAATGTTTTTTCTTCAAATTCTTTGAGCGACTTAAAACCCATTGATCGAATGCGCAAAAGACTGATTTCACAAGCGATTTTATGTATCTTAATCCGAATATGAGCGGTTACCTCTGTCATAGGGGTAAAAAAGCCTTTGAGCAGATACCAGACGCTCACGACCAACTTACGGGCCAGAGCGGCAACGGCGATGTTATTGCCCTTGCGCATTTTCAGCGCCACAGCCCAGCGATGCGTGTCACCCTGGCCATACCGCATGATGCTTTGAGCCGCCTGAATCAACAGCGCACGAACATCCGATCGTCCATAGTGAGACAAAGGACCGTTGCCGCCATTGATTCCACTTCGATTGACGATCGGGTTCAAGCCGAAGAACGCGACCAATTTTTTTGGGTTTTCAAACCGATTGATCGGACCAATAAAAGCCGCCAAGGCAAATGCTACCTTGTCGCGTATACCCAGCAAGCGGATCATCTTCAATATCTGCGGATCATTGGTAACTTCCATGGCGATTTCCGCGCGAAATCGCTTGCGACGCGCTTCGGCTTGCTGAAAAGCCAGCACCTCTTCCCCCAGCAGCATTCTTTGCATCTGCGTCCAGGGACGCAAAGCCAACAGTGCCTCCAGCGCTTCCGGAGAAGCCAGGCGAATATTTTTCGGGCGGCGCCGGCTTTGCTGATTAAGAAACGCCCAAATCCGATTGCGGGCGCGCACGCTGTCGCGAACGGCATTGCGATGGCCAAAGAACAGTTCGCGCCGTTCAGCCGCCTTCGGGTCAGGAATCCACACTTCATGAGCAAGGCCGCTGAAATACACGCGGGCAATCTTGATCGCATCCACCTTGTCGGTTGCGCAATACGCTTTGCCCACTTTACCAACCGACTGGCTTTCCAGGATGATCGGATGAAGGCCTACGGCAAACAACCGTTCCGCCACCGAAAACGAATTCCCGCTTGCCTCCAGCACGATGACATCACCCGGTTGGACTCGCTTCTTCAGAACTGTCTCCAGACGGCTCAGATCCACGCGGTCTACAACCCATTCAGTTTTAGCCTGGAGCGCATCCGATCCGGACAATGCCGCAGCGGTGAACAGATAAGGATGTGCGTCCAGCCCAATCACTCTTCTTGCTTGTCTTTGTTCGTTCATTTTGCTTTCCTTTTCACCGGAACCATCGGGAGCAGGCGGCCACGTTACATACAGGCATACGGGGTGTTTAGCCCCACGTGGGTGACGTCCGCCGGCGCTCATACACAGAATCGGAGATTTACTCCATTGCCATCCTCGAGCGTCTCCCGTGTCGCCCCAGTGAGTGTTTTCACTTTCACCCACTGGCCG
>Ga0351937_1181_pt1 | contig 15779 bp, 13 predicted proteins | sample TotcelHT113001M9_FD_206857 | JGI IMG/M metagenome (GOLD analysis project Ga0351937, IMG submission 206857) | Enriched cells from coal bed in the Powder River Basin, Montana, United States - Total cells T11 rep2 HSBNCT.T11.300.1.M9 ... | reverse complement strand
GCGTGCCCCTACGCCGGACCGGATGCCGGCCACTCGGGACGGCGTCCACGCGCTGCTTGTCGGTGTCCGTGTCCGTCCGTGTGCGTCCGTGCTGGTCCGTGTGGTGGGGAAAAGGAGGAGGGGGGCCGCAAGGCCCCCCTCCGGAGGATGTGAAGGGATGAGCGGGCTTACACCCTGCGGGCGCGGAAGATGAGGACGATGACCACGATTATGAGAATCGCGGCCAGCGCAATCACCACCCAGACCCAGGAGGAGGTGCCGGCGGGCTCGGGGAAGTTGATGACGGTCTCAGGGATGGTCGGGGGAGGAGTGGGCTGCATCATTGTGCGGAAGGTGGAGACCTGAGACGTGGAGAGTACGTTGTTGCCCTTCATGGCCTTGACCTGCCAGGTGTAGGGGGAGTCGTAGCCAAGAGCGGTGGTGAGGACGTAGGAGGTAGCGGTGCCGGTGGAGGAAGCAACCTCAGCGCCCTTGGAATCCCAGATGGTCATCTCGTAGCCGGTAGCGCCGGAGACGGCCGTCCAGGTGAAGACGAGGTTCTGGCGGGGGACATTGGTGGCGCCGTCATCGGGGGCGGTGAGCTTGACAGCTCCGCTGTTGCCGATGGCGATGTTGAAGGACCAGGTCTCAGACCACCATGAGCGGTAGGACTCATTCGTCTCGGCGAAGCGAGCGCGAACGCGCCAGAAGTACTCGGTGTTGGCGTCCAGGGCGCCCGCGGGGACGACGATGGACGGAGCACAGGGGTCGGACGGCTTGAAATAAGCCCTGAGGGGCTCACAGTCGATGACGCCATCGCAGGGGAGGTGGGTGACGATCTTGGCGCCAGCCCATGCACCGTCGATGGTGCTGGTCGTCCAGACCTTGTGCTTGAAGCCGGAGTCGAGAGCTATCTCGATGTCGTACTCGCAGGCATCGCAGAGGCGATCCCATTCGAGGACGATCTGAGCGGAGCCGCAGTCGTCGCAGTCACCGGCAGGGACGGTAGAACCGTTGGCGATGCCGATGAGGGACGGCCCTGCCTTGGCGAAGCAGTCTGTGAACTTCCACAGACGGCCGATGTCACCGTCATCAAACTCCGTGTAGCAGCCGTTCCATCCATCGTAGTATGGATTCACATCGATGGCCCAGATGGTGGCGTTGGTGGTCGGGCTGAGACAGCCGCATAGTGCCAGTGCGGACGGTTGGTTTCTGAACGCAGCCCCGGACCACAGCCCGTCGAAGAGGTAATCCCAGTCCAGTGCACCGCAGCACTGCTCCGATGCCGGGTTGAGGAGTCGAGCTACGCCGGAACTGAACTCGCAATCGGCTCCTCCGACAGGCAGCCACGCGTTGTAGCAGTCGTTCGTTGGGCAGATTGTCTGATACTCATACGTACGGTTGTAGGCAGCATAGAGGACGCCGCCGGTGGAGGCGCCGGTCCTGGGATTGCCTTCAGCACTGGACACGACGATGCCGTAGTAGTCGAGGTAGTCACAAGCATTCATGGTCTCGAAGTCGGCCTCAGTGACAGTTGTGCGGTAGACACCGTTGTCGGGACCGGCGACGGCGGCATAGACGTAGCCGTTGTCCTCGAAGTAGGAGTCGAAGGCGAGATGCACCTCACCATCGCCGATGTCATCAAGGATGGCGAAGGTCTTTCCGGCATCCCTGGAGTGAGCCACGGTACCGAGGTCGCCGCCCACCAGCAACCAGTCGCCCCGCGCCACCATGGAGTGGGCATTCTCTCCCGGGTCATCAGCGGCCTGCGAGTCGACGGGGTCGCTCCATCGTCTGCCATTGTTGGCCGAAACGGCCACGCGTCCATCGGAGTCCAGGATATAGATGGTGGTGTGACTCGGCGCCGCGATGTCGGCGATGCTGTCGACAGTCGTGCGGTTGGCCTCCCAAGCGCACATCCCGCCGGACGTTGCGTAGTAGAGGATGTCTGTACCGAGGTCGGCCATGTAGATGGTGACGACCTCTCCGTCGCTTGTTGGAGGCACGCTGAGCACCGCCCACTCCGCCCCGTTATCGTAGTCTCCCCTGAGACTGCCGGACCAGACCCTCAGCCAGGTCTTGCCGCCGTCGCGGCTGCGCCACACGCCGTCGCAATCGCAGCACTGGCCGGCCTCCGGTCTGTTGATAGTGGCGAGAACGATGTCGCCACAGTCGCCTGCCATGACCACGTCGACGATATAATCGATGTCGGTGTCAATGAGTCCCGTCTGGTTCCAGCACGCGCCGCGGTCGAGAGAGACCGAGAACGCACTCTCGTCGCTGCGGTAGCAGCCAAGAGTTGAATCCGCTCTGAAACTGTAGCCCTGCGTGGTGGCGTAGCCATGACTGCCGTCGCGGTCGAACGCGACCTGCGCGTTGAACTGCCCCGAGGGAGGCTTCTGGGCTCGGCCCCAGTTGTCCGGGCAGCAGGGATCGCGGCCGATGGGCGCATCGGTGTAGAGGACGGTCACTCCCTGGCAACAGCCGAGGGACGGCTCGCCCGTCTCGTACCAGTCCCGTATGTCCGACGAGGTCCAGCCCTGGGGGAAGGCGAGGCCGACCATGGCATCGCCCAGCATCTTGACCGAGCCGCGATACGCGACGCTCGAAACAAAGGGGTTATTCTCCGGACCGAGGAGTTCAAACGCGGGAGCCATAGTCACCATCAGGAATACGAATCCGCCCTCCATTGCGGGCAGCCCGGCGGCCGCCGGGACGAGCGAGCCGTTGACGGACACCAGAGCGGCCATATCGGTGGCGTACGCGCCGGTGAAGTCATAGGGCAAGGCGATGTCCGTGGCCATCCTGAGGAACGGCGACTCAAAGAAGGGCAGCCAGCCGCCCACGAAGTACGTCGACGCGTACAGGAGCAGCGGTCCAGCGCGGAAGATGCCGGGGAAGCCCGGGAAATCTGCTGCGCCGTTCCACGCATTCAGGCCGTTCCAGTTGCCGGCGAAGTAGTAGAAAGCCGGGTAGAAGCCGGCGCCGTAGCCCATGGGGTCCGGCATTGCCGCCGAGGCGGCCAACGCGGTGTCGTAGCACAGTCCCAGGGCCACGCCCACGATAGTCTCATCGTAATCGAATGCCGGCGAGAAGGCGAGCGAAGTGACGGCAAAGATGTCGCTCTTGCCGGTCAGCCACGGCATCCCCAGCCAGCCTTCGTAATCGCTGGTGTCGACCCAGTGGCCGAGCCAGAAGCCGCCAACCTCGAGCCGCCAGACTCTGCCGCCGTTGACGAGGTCCTTGGTGCCCGCGGCGACCTGGCGTACGCCGTCGCAGCCGCTGGATACGGCCAGGCAGAGCACCTCGCCGCGGATGACGCCGCACCCCGCGCCGGAGAACTTGTCGCCACCGTCGGTGGAGCCGACTATCATGGAATCGAAGTCGTCATCATATCCCGCGACGACCACGAAATCGGGGTCGTCCGGCGCGGCGGCCACTGCGGAGAAGAAGACGAATTGCTCGCCGGCAGGGATGCCCGACGCACTCTGTGCTTTCGAAGTCAGGTCCTTCCATGTGACTCCATGGTCTGATGATTTCCAGAGGCGCGGGACGAGCCGGTCATTCTGCACGTTCTCGCCATCGGACCAGTACTGGTAGTCATCCGGAGCCAGACACTCGTCGTACCACAGGCCGATGGCGTAGAGGGTGTCGCCGTAAGGTCCGGCGACTACGAAGTCGATGATATCGGAACCGGGCAGAACCACCAGGTCAGTGTGCGAAGGTGTCCCGGCCTTCGACCACGTGGACGTGGGTTCTGCGGCGAGGATGGCTGCCCCGGGCAGGATAGAAAGAGTCACCACGAGGGACAGCAGAGTTGGAATGGAGATGTGTTGAATGCGGATCGATTTCATGATGATTCTCAATGACTCCCTCAGCAGGACGGACACACGTATCCTAGGTGGAGGGTATCTCCGTGTCAATAGCGGACTTCTCGAAGCACATAGCTATATGTCGCGGGTTCTCATGCCGAGCGGGGCCTCCACCGTCTCCGTCCGCAGCCCCCGTCCGATGATGCCACCCGTGCGTTGTGTAGGACACTATCAATATGTAGTGTACTATACGCTACAGTAGCGCAGCATTGAGCTGCTGTCAAGGGTTGCCGATGCGAATGCCTGCGTCACCGGAGAGACTGCGGAGCCTTGCCCGGAACGCTACGGAAGTCCGAGTTCTCTTGCGGCGCGTATCATGGGAACATCCTCGGCCGGCATGTCCAGTTGCGCCGCGTCGTACTGCTTCAGGATTCTGACTGCCTCAGTGTCAATGGAGACCCTGCCTGAACCGCCCAGCAACACGTTTGGCTCGCGCTCATCGCCGCTGTCCGGCCCGCCGGTGATGAAACACCGTCTGCCGTCGAGTATGACGAGGTCAGGTTGGAAGTACAGGTTGAGTTCTCCAACCATCTCCTCGAGTGCGGTCCGGTGCATCTGCTTGCGGTCAGGCACGGGAATCAGCCCCATGCCGACCTTGAGCGCCATTGTGATACGTGCCCATGCGTGCGTTCGCATCGTTGGCAGGAGGATGAGCCGGTCGGACTGCTCCAGGAGGCTTGTGACGTGCACCTCCTTGAGACGGGTGGCACGGGCATCCCGGCGCAGCACCCACTCATGGTCATCGAAGTTGACCAGCGGGAAGCTCATCTTCCGCGCCAGCGAAGTGAGACCCGTGCCGTCGAACGCGACGCCGGTGGGCTTGTGGATGAATCCGGAGGAGTCTCCTACCGTGACGTGGGGCGTGGCCGTGCGCACCAGCTCCACAATCGTGCTGATGACTTCGAGGTCAGTTGTGGCGGGGAACCCGTACGGGCTGTTGCAGGCGGGCTTGATGAGGACCCGTTCATCGGGCTTGACGAACCGCTCGATGCCTCCGAGACGCTGGACCAGACTCCGCACGTCGGTCGCCACGTTCCCGCTTCCTGTCACTCTCTCGACGTTTCCCTGCATGGCGCAACCTCCTGCGGTGTTCTGTGCATCGGCACTCGCGTACTCGCTCGGCGCGAACGATGTGGTATCCTGCCTTGTCCGCATCCGGTGCGACGCAAGGCGTGAGGGTAGCCGGACGTATCCACCGTGTCAAACCCGTCGGGAACGTGGTGGCTGGCGGTGGGATTGCTCTGCATATGCCGCGGAGAGGGATGGATGTGGTGAGGGGGTGAGTGGAGCACGGGGATGGAGAACCGGGAGGGGCGACTGAATGGGTAACCTGGTGGCTGCTGCGGTGCTTGTCGGTCTGCTATTCGTGTCGACCTCATTCTGGGCGCTGTCACAGGCGCGGGCCACGGGGAGTGGGCAACAGTCCAACGACATTGTGAGGGCGAGGCTGTGGGCGGCCGCCATGTCGTTTGCCTTGTTGACGGTAATCATCGTCGCCAGTTGGATAGCGCTGCTCTCTGCCGGCACGTCAGGGATTGAGCGCCTGGTGAGAGCGGTATCTTCGCCCGTCGTTGTAGCCGGACTCCTTCTGTGCGCCGTGGTGGCGGCCTATCCGGCGTACCTTTGTGCGCGCATCTGGCGGTCCAATCGTGGACGGGTGGTTGAGCGGCTGCACCTCTCGTTGCACATGGGGGCTGTGTATGCCGTCGTACTCCTGCTGCTGGAGTTGGGCAGCCCAGCATGGTGAACCGCTGCTAGCGACGCTTGCCGCTCTTCTTCCGGGACGTGGTGGTCGCTTCCTCTGGCTCCTCTTCTGCGGTGGCTTTCATCAGTGTTTCCATGCGCTCGAGCAAGTCATGGGACACCTCCGCATTGCTTGAGTGCCACTCGGCATCGGTGCGCAGCATGTCGAGCGTGCGTTTCAGACCGCGCTGGAACGGAGTCAGGCTTGCCAACTCGTACACATTGGGCAGGCGTCCGCCGTCGTACAGTTTGATGAGGTCGCGTGCGTCCTTGCGGGCGCGTTGTGCGTCCACGAGGCGTTCCACCGCTTCAGGCACTTCATCGAAGAAGTCGAGATTCCGCAATGGCCGGAAGAGGGGGGAGAGCAGGAAGGCGACGTAGAGCAGGATGAAGATGACAGGAAGGACAAGCATGTCGCGCACGTATCCTTCGGTCGGGAACAGGATTGGAATCAGCATGAGGGCGACGGGGATGAGCCAGAAGATGAGGATGGTCAGGTACTTGCCGACTGCCGACCTGTCGTCTTTCATGTGATGCCTCCCTGTCGCCTCCGGACTTCACCAATGGCGCGCGGAGCACAGTATCCACTATTGGGCACGGCACATTCAAGGCCGCTGCGGCTTTCTCCGGGCACGGCGAAGAAAGAACGAGGGGACCGCGGAAGCGGCCCCCTCGTTCGGAAGTCCTCACTTCGAGAATACTGCTACGCGATTGCGTACACAATCTGGACGGAAGCGGTGATGGTGGTCTCACCCGGAGTGATGGGGGTGGGGGAGACGGCCGCGCCCTCCGCCTTGGCCATGTCGTAGGCGCGGTAGATCACCGGGTTGTAGTAGGTCTCGGTGATGTAGATCGGCTTGCCCAGCTTGACGCCGGCAAGGTTGGCGAGCTGCTCGGCGCGCTTCTTCGCATCGGCCACGGCCTTGGTGCGAGCCTCATCGAGGAAGGAAGACGGGTCATCAACCTCGAAGTAGATGCCCTGCACCCGTATCAGGTCGCCACCGGCGGCCACTGCCGCATCCAGTACTGCGCCCGCATCCGCCACCTTGCGCACTTTGACCTGTACGGTGTTGGAGACCTGGTATCCGGTCACCACCTCTTCTTGCGTGTTGTTGTCCCAGCGGGTCTGCTGCCAGACATTGTAGCCGGTGGTCTGGATATCCTTGTCAGCGACGCCGCTGCTCTTGAGGGCAGCCATCACGGCATCCATGGCCGCCTTGGCCTGTGCCTGAGCCACGGCGACTGTCGGCGCCTGGGCCTGCACGCCGAGATTGAGGACGGCAACGTCCGGGACGGCCTGGACTTCTCCCTGTCCGGTGACCCAGATGCCTTCCTGCTGGCTTCCCACCGTGATATTCTGGGTGGTAGCCGGGGGTGTTGCCGCAGTGCAGCCTGCGAGTACGAGCACGGGCAGCAGAAGCGCCAGTGCCGCTGCAATCATCACAATCCTGTTCTTCTTCATAGTAATCCTCCTGGCCGTATTCGGGTCGGCCATCCCTGAATCTGTTTGTTCGCCGGGTCGCGTGTTACTTCTGACTGATTTCACTGTCTACTCCTGTGCCGTTCGTTGTCAGTGAGAGGATGTCGAACGCCGTTAGATCATGGGCGCCCGCCGGCACAGTCAAATCTCCTTTCTCGAGGCGAGCCTCGACGATCTCCGTATCTATCTGGTAGCGTCCGGGTTGGACCTGTCTCCCGCTGTCGTCGTCCTGATTCCAGACGACGGTATACTGGAGGGACTCCATCGCTGAAATCACTCCGGTGTAGTCTCCGGCACTGAATGTGCGTACCACCCGGCCGGTAGCCATGTCCCGTATGACGATGCCGGGGGGGAAGGGGGCGAGAGTGTAGCCATCAGGCCCCACATTGCGAAACACGAGTGCGATGCTGACGTCCTCGCCGGAGGCGTTTGTCGGAGCCACATACACTGTCAGCATCACCGGACCGGCGGAGGGGACCGATGCGACAGGCCCGTCTGCTGACTTGTCAGCGGCGTCGGTCTGGCCGCGCGCCATCTCCGGTGCGCTGGTTGCGGGGACAGAAGGGACTGACGGAGTGGTAAGCATGCTGGGTGATGTGGCATCGCCAGCCGGCGGCATCACGGGCGACAGCAATCCTGCCCTCCACACGAGGCCGACCGCGGCGAGCACGACGAAGGTTGAGACCATGGCCAATCGCAGTCCGGGCCGGGCAAACAGTCTCGTGAACCACGAGCCTGCTTCGCCAGCCTGTGCATCCCGCGTAGCCATTTCAGTGAGCAGGTTGCGCCTCAGCCTGCCGGCAAACTCCTCATCCGGCTCCTCCCGAAGCTCAACCAACCTCCGGGCAAACAGCACGGTCTCCGCGTAGTCGGCGTCGGAAAGCCTCTCCATGGGCTCTTCGCCCCTGAGCAGCCTTTCGATATCCTCTGAGAACTGCCGTTCCTCATTATCTCTGGTTGTCATGTTCCAATCCTTTGAATGTGTCTCTCAAACGTCTCACGGCCCGAAAGAGCCTTGTCCCGACATTCGATTCCGACACCTTCAGGGTGCGGGCTATTTCCCTGTTGTTCATGCCCGCGCCAAACTTGAGTGAGATGATGTCCTGGTCGAGCTGCGGGAGGCCGGCGAGACACAATTTGAGCTGTCGCACCTCCTCCAATCTCTCCACCTGCTCGCCCACCTCCGGCTCCTGAGATACTTCCTCAGGGGCGTCTTCCTCGCGGACCACCTGCACCCGGCCCTCTCTGCGGAAGTGGTCGGTAATGGTGTTGCGTGCGATGGTCATCAGCCACGTCGACTGAGAAGCTTTCTCCTGCTGATAGCTGTCGAAGTGCTTCAACGCCTTCTCAAAGACGTCCGACGTGATGTCCTCCGCGATGCTCGCGTTTCCCGTCCTGTAACTGACGTACCGGTAGACCTTTGGCATGTAAGTGTCGTACATCGCTTCGAACGCTTCTCTCCGGCTTCGCGTACGGTCGCCGGACTGGTTTTCCGGGCCACCGGGACCAGATCCAGCGACCGTCGCCTGAGCCATCATCCACAGATATGTACGAAACAGCGTGGGGAGTATCACATCACACCTGCCTGTAGTGAGAGACTTGCTGAAAGGGGGCGACCGAGAGCCCGCTCGACTGCGGCATCGACGTCGTCCTGGTTCTGAATGGCGATGCGATAGTGACAGCAGTCGAAATGAAGAAACACGCGGAGGAGAGAGAACAGGCACTCCGGTGCCGTGCCCGTTCAACACGGACACGGCACCGGGGCTGCCCAAATCTTCTATTGCACGCGGGGAGCGATACAACTGTCCGGCACTACCGATTCGCCACGGGACTAGTATCTGCTGCCACCTCTGCCACCGCCGCCACGTCCACCACGGCCGCCGCCGCCACCACGACCCCCACGATCACCGCGATCGCCGCCGCCGTAGCCACCGCGATCGCCGCCGCCGTAGCCACCACCGTAGCCGCCGCCACCACCACCACCATATCCACCACCATAGCCGCCGCCGCCACCACCGAATCCACCACCACCACGATCTTCGCGGGGGCGCGCCTCATTGACGACCAGGTTTCTGTTCATGAACGCTTTGCCATTCAATCCCTCGATGGCCGCTTCGCCCTCGGTCTTCGACGCCATCTCAACAAACGCGAATCCACGGGAGCGCCCGCTGAACTTGTCCGCCACGATACTGACCGACGTTACCTCGCCAAACGGCGAGAACGCCTCATTGAGGTCCTGCTCGGTCGTCTCGTACGGAAGATTGCCTACATAAATCCTCACTAACTGATTCCTCCTGCTCCTATTTCACCGGGCTCCGGCAATCACTGTTACCAGTCCCGTTGGGCACTTTGCGTCTCACCGCTGCGCTGTTGTCTGCGATTCCGTCTGCACGTGGGACAGCGCTTGGGCTCATTGGTGAACCCCTTCTCAGCGAAGAATTGCTGCTCCGACGCGGTGAACGTGAAGTCCGTTGCACAATCAGCGCACTTGATGGTCTTGTCTTCAAAACTCATCGGATGACCTCCTCTCTAGTATGGTTAGAAGAGTTGCGGTCATCCCGGACTTGGTTGAACCCGTGGTGAGATCGAACGAAGTGGTTAATGGCCAAACCTCAACTACCGAACACAACTGTACGATATTCCCGAGCGAAGTGCAAACTCTCGCTCAGAGACTTCCGCAAGTGGCCCCGCTGCTCCTCCATCTTCGCAAGACTTGCAGCGCCATTGACATGCCCGTTGACCTCGTTGTAAGGTGCCCTGAAGCTGGAAAACCATGAAGTGTCCGCGTCAGCTCCCTGCACTCCATCGCCCACGGTTGCGCTCGCCCTTCCTTGCCACCGCTGGCGCCCTGGTGGCTCTGTTCGCCCAGTTGTGTCCTCAGCCATTAGTGGCAGCCGGTACATGCCCGCCGGCACAATGGGAACGCTTCCGCACACCCACTCATGAGAATCTGTTCGTGCTTCCGGGCTCGGACATAGACTCTTTCGCGTTGGGCGGCATCGAGCGCACAACAGTCTATGCCATCGGCACGTTGAACAGTCCCTGCGCCAACGACACGCCTGTGGACCCCTCCGCCCCCGACGCGATGCTGTTCGACCCGGGGCAGGCTCCCCGCCTGTGGAAGTCCACGGACGGTGGCTCCACATGGCGGGATAGGACGAAACAGATACTCGACGCGCGGAACCTCCCTGATGCCGGCACGGGTGTCTACGATGACTTCCTCGTCTTCACCGCAGTCGCGGCAGCGCCCGACGATTCGGATACAGTCATCGTTGCCGGATACAACCGCAACGGAATGTCCGTAGTCGTCGGTTCCAGCGACGGCGCCGACAGGTTCTCGTGGCTCGGCTGCAACGCAATCGACGGCATCATCCTCTGTGCCTCCATCTCCCCACTCGCGGACGGAAGGAGAGACATCGCAGTGGGCACCACCGACGCGGTCAACGGTGGAAGAATCTGGCGCTACGAGGCGGGTCGCTACTGGACCGCATCGTGGACTGACGCCAGCGAATACGTCGGCTGGGGCGACACGCCCATCTGGGACAATGACCTGACACGCATCCGCGCCGTCACCTCCGTCGCGTTCTCTCCCGGCTATCGCGATGACCGGGCAGTGCTTGCCGTGGTCATCGCGCATGCCGAGGAGCCAGACGGGGACTCCTACGAAGGGTTCTATCTCGTTGCGGGTACGTGGGGCACGGCAAGCACCTGGAACGCCACCGCGGGATTTGAACAGTACCCCGTACTCATCCGCGATGGACAGCACGTCATCCACACCTCATCCACAATGCCTGTATTCCTCATGCGGGGTCTGACCGACCTCGCCCTGCCGGCAGACTACGACGGAGACAGCGGCGCGCGGCGTGCTGTCCTTGTCTCGGTCAACGGCGCGCTGGTCAACCCGATATCCGACTCGGTCATCACCGAGGGCGGATTCCTTCTATGGGTGCTGGACAATTCACTCGGCAACGAACTCCTGGGCCGTGAGGGCAATCCGTGGGTGGCTTCCATTGCCTATCACGGCACCTCGGTTATGCGCGGCAGGATGCTGGTCGGGACATCGTACCCCCTCACGTGGACCTGGAGCGACGTCCTTGATTGGTTCGACTCCGGTTCGCCTGCGTTCCCGTGCTGCTGCGGCGTCGGTGTCCTCTTCGCGGAGGACAACGATCCGTGCTGCCCGCGCTGGGAATGGGCCGAAAGGCCGCCGAGCGGCCAGTTCAATGCACAGGTTGCGTGGAGCGCAGATGGAGCTATCGCCTACGCCTCGACATCGGGCTCCGGGAGGCTCTGGCACGGAGGAGACTGGTACGCGGACGAGAGCGCCTTCTCGCAGACCGCAACGCCAGTCGGGCGCTGGGAGCAGACCGGACTCATCGACACCATGATTCAACACCTCATCGACGTTGCGTACGACCCGGCCAGGACGACACTCCACCTCCACTCCGACCACAACGCAGACGACGGCAGCATATGCGACTGCGAGAGCATATGGCGCACCGCCACTGAGGGCGAAACATGGGTAAGGGAACTGCACGGCCGCCCGGGCATGAGTGACGCGGACGAGGAAGCTTTCGATGACATCATCGGCGGGTACTACCGGGGGTTCTTCAAGCCCTGGACCGAGGGATACCTTCAGGCTGCGGGCGTGCGGTACCTCATCGGTGATGCTATCGATGATGACGACGAACAGCAGGTGCAGGAAGGATTCGAAGCCGATGCCGTGTACCGCTTGATTGAGGGGGGCGATAACGAGTGGAAGAAGATGAGCCAACTGGTACTCAACTACGAGGGACTCATCCACATGAAGTGCAACGAAGCGCCCGGCGCGGTACTCTACGCGGGGTTCGATAACCTCTGGTGGGACTACACAGCCAACGAGCCGCTCCCGTATAAATCTGATGGGTCCGACCCGGCGTGCCCTGCGGGCCACGATTGTCGCAAGGTGAGTGGGGCGGCCCGCTGCCTCGATCCGGGAAGTCTGGAGTGCTGTGGCGAACACGAATGGGACTACCTCATTCGCGGACTTCGTGGCACAGCCGACCCGGGCGGAGTCTACGAACAACTTTTCCTGGTGGGAGCCAACTGCGCGGCCGATTCTGTTCGACTCTGGGCCATCGATGACGGCAACAATTATTGGGCAGCGGACGGCGGCGACAGCCCCGGCTACGACTGGTGCACCGCGGAGTTCGCCAACGACAGATGGGGGCGCCTGTGGGTATACGACGACTGCTACGCGCTCACGTCCGTGACTATCTCCACCATGGAGGAACTGCTCACCGTCCCTCTGGATCCCTGCGGTTGCGCGCACGGGGAGTTCATCCTCGAGTGGGAGAGGACATGCGACGCGTGTGAATATGAGGTGCAGATAGCATTTGACAGGAGGTTCACTCACATCGCCCTGGAGACGGAGGCATTTGTCCGGGGAACTGTCGCCGCGACGAGCACGCGCTTCTACCGTCCGCCCGTACCGGAGCATCCCAGCCTCGTTGTCCCGAAAGGGACCCTGGACGTCAACCAGACCTACTGGTGGCGCGTGCGGGCTCACATGGCGGAGACGGACGAGGTCATCAGTTCGTGGTGGTCCGCGCCGGAGACCTTCCACACCGCGCCGGGCCCCCCCGGACTCCTCGAGTTGCGTGCCCCGGCAGACGGTTCAACCAGGGTGCCTGTCAAGGCCGTCGGCTTCACGTGGACGCGAGTCAGCGGGGCCACCAGGTACGATTTCATGCTCGTGGACCAGGAACAGGGACACGTGGCATCGCAGGTCGACGACTCAACGTACTTCGTGTTGCCGCTGACATTGGCCTATGACACTCCCTACGTCTGGCGGGTGATCGCCCTCGACGGCGACCGGGCCATCGCGGAATCACCGCGATCCACGTTCCGAACGGAGCCTGAGCCGGTGACGTCGGAGTACGCAGACCCCGGCCCGACTCTTATTCCTCCGTCTCCCCCGGCACAGCACGGCTGGGTCTGGTACTTCGTCGGGATTCTGGCTCTGCTGCTGGCCGCTACGCTCGGCGTCCTCTCGCGTGTGAACCGCAGACTCAGACGCGGCCGCGGCCCTCGCGCTCCGATTACCCTGGCGGAGTCCGCCGATCTAGACACGCGGCGCTAGTCGCCCGCGGCAAGTCCCGGGAAGGATTCGCTCGCGAGACATTGTCCGCACAAACGCGGGTCACCAGCGCCACCCACATCGATCCAGAGTAGTGTCACAAGTGCAACTGCGAGGGCAATCATCACGATGATGATCCATTGCCGCCTCCGCAATCCGCTCCACCACGCACTCATCACTTCGCCTCACAGCAGGGTGTCCGCCGGCTACGCGGTCACTACAATTCCGGCGCCCACATGCCCAGCCCCTTCTCGCGCGCCTGTGCTTCCAGGTCCCGCAGGAGCTCCGCATGCAGTTCGTCTTCGTCGAGCACCGCGATGCGCGCCAGCCCTTCCCCCACGAGCACGACGTTCACCAGCGCCCCATCCACGTACACATAGCGCAGCTGCTTCCCGCTCTCATCCATGCCCGTCAGGCCCGACACGAGTTCCACCACCTTGCCTTGGACAAGCTGCCGGTTGCGCTCGGTCGCCTCATCATAGAGGGGTTCACCCGCTGCGGGAGCGTCAATGCAGAGATACCCCACCAGGCTGCCGTCCGCCAACTCCAACGTATCGCCATCAATCACGCGCGCTACAAGGAAATCATCCTCGGCAGCTATTATGGGTGGCCCGGCCCGGCCGATCAGATAGCCGGCCACGAAAGCGGCCACCACGAGGACTATCACACCAATGATGTTCCCGGTTCCGCGAGGCAGATGTGGCAGCCAGGAACGGCTCCCTTCTGAGCGAGATTGACCTGCAGAGGTGCGTGTTGCTGCCCTGGTGGTTCTGCGCTTGCGCGTTGTCGATGTAGTCATCGGGCATCATTCTAGTATGAAGAGGAGAGGAATGCCACCATCCTGCGGTCCGTCCTCACCGTGCCCCCACTCGAACGCCCCGGGCTGCATGAGCGCCGTTGACGCCCCAACCGCAGCGGCTTACCATATCTGACATTCGCCCCATTGCGGAAGTCACAGGAGGCAAGACATGGCACTCGTAAGCGTTGCGAAGCAGGGTGATATAGCCAGGGGCAAGATGATCGGCGTGGAAGTCGAGGGCAAGAAACTGCTTGTCGCAAACTTCGGCGGCAAGCTCTACGCCATGGATGCTGTCTGCTCCCACATGGGCGGAGACCTGACGAAGGGGCGGTTCGAGTCCGACATCGTCATCTGCCCGCGGCATGGCGCGCAGTACGACATCAGGACAGGCAAGCTGGTCAAGGATGTTGGATTCGCAGCCAAAGCGCTCACACTGGGCAGGGGCGCAAGCGGCCAACAGATGTTTCCAGTCGTCGTGGAAGGCGACGACGTGAAGGTGGACATATAGACCACACGTACGAGTTCTTCTTCACCGCATTATCTTCACTTGCCTCTTGATATCCGTCTTCTCCACCTGTCATAATTGCGACCAGGTGCAACAACGATGACATGCGTTATCACGCTCAAGCAGAAGGGCTTCAAGCTCACGCCGCAGCGGCGTCTCATCGCCGACATCATCCACGACACGGTGACCCACCTCACGGCGGATGAGATTATCGCGCATGCGCAGGAACGTATGCCCGGCGTCGACAAGTCGACCGTGTACCGGACGCTCGACCTCTTCGAAGAGGCCGGCTGCGTCTTCAAGAGTCGCATCGGCGATACCTTCGTGTACCACCATGCCGACGAAGGGCACCACCACCACCTGGTCTGCCGAAAGTGCGGCAAGAGTGTGGAGTGCGCCGAGGACCTGTTCGCCCCGCTGGAGCAGTCGCTCGCCCGGGACTACGGCTTCCACGTCGACCTTCACCACGTTGTCATGAACGGACTCTGCGCTCGTTGCGCGAAGGAAACGTAGCGGTTACGACTCTCTTTTTTCGCCTGAGTACTGCAACAAGATGCAATAACACCTGCTAGCACTACGTCGAGACTCGGATTTGCGATGGGGGTACATGGAACCGGAACATCCAGGCTGTGAAGCAGCGGTAGCGTTCTGCGCCGATTCCTGGCGGGAGCATAGGCGACGCACCAGCCTTGAAGCGAACCTGCGCCGCGCCGGCATCAGCGAGGAGGCCTTCTGGGAGCGCTACGCATCCTGGGTTGAAGCGATGCGGGGCGACTATCCCGGCGTGTTGCTTTCACGTGTACACACGTACCTCGCACCCGGCCAGACTCTGCTCGACATAGGCGCCGGAGCGGGCGCCTTCGTTATTCCCCTGGCAAGATCCGCCCAGCACGTAACGGCCGTGGAACCCTCGCCTGCGCAGATTCAACAGTTACGCCGGAACATCGACCGCGACAGCGTACGCAATATCACCATCATCGAGCGCAAGTGGGAAGACATCGATGTCGACACGTTGGGCTCGCATGACCTTGTCCTCGCTGTGCATTCGTTCCAGATGCCTGACATCGCCGCCGCTCTCAGGTCCATGTGCCGAGTGGCTGCGCACCGTCTGCTCCTCATCCACACAGCCGGACACAATCTCGCGAGCGCCATTCAGGAGTTGTTCGGCATCGAGCCGGGTCCCGATTATGCCTACCTGAGCCACGTCATCCACAGTCTCGGGTATGACCCCGTCATCGAGTTCGCGGACTACGACTATGAAGTGCCTCTCGACTTGCAGATGG
>Ga0351937_1177_pt1 | contig 16233 bp, 11 predicted proteins | sample TotcelHT113001M9_FD_206857 | JGI IMG/M metagenome (GOLD analysis project Ga0351937, IMG submission 206857) | Enriched cells from coal bed in the Powder River Basin, Montana, United States - Total cells T11 rep2 HSBNCT.T11.300.1.M9 ... | reverse complement strand
CTGTAATTTGTTTGCTTCGCAAAATAAATTCCGGCCATATTCTCTCTCTATGCTCCGTGTGCTCTGTGGTCTCTGTGAGAGTTATTCTTTGCTGTTCTTGATGTTTGCAGGGCTTTGGGCTATGATGGGTACCGTGAATGCGCAGACGCCATATTACCATTTTGACCGGACATTTTCGCCGGTGACGTTCAATATCGAGGGCGTACCGACCGAAGTCCAGTTGAGCCAGGAGAGCGATAAGCTGACGGATCTTGTGAAAGGGGCGATATACACGAATGCCGGGACGTGCGCCATCGAGAAGCAGGCGGCGATTCCGATCTGCCATGGGTCGGCTTTGAGTGCCTGGAACGCTGCCCTGAATTACAGCGGGACGCCATCAAACTATTACGGAAAAATTTATGAAAATGTCGGCTGGGTGCGCGGGACCAAATCAACAGGCAGTGAATGGGGCGCATATCTCTGGGTATTACAAAACAAGATAACCTTCCAGACATCAACCTCGTACTGGTGGACAATAACGAACAATTTAACCGTGGCGATCACGAATGTATACGTGGGCAGCCTGGGGATATATGGGCCGATGGAAAGCAACGTCGTTGATATAGGCCCGGAGATTCCGACCAACTTTCCCGGGGAAGACCAGAGCGACACTGCCGAGTACCGGGTGGATATTACAAACATTTACTATCAATTGGTTATTCCGGCTGTCTGGATCACGCCCCGGGACGTGGTTGTCGAGGTGGGGAATACGAATGCGATCAGGTTCACGGTGACCGGCACAAATCTTACCAACGGCGTGACGTGGGCGCTGGAGCCGGATTTATCGGGCTCGGGCGGGGCCACAATGCAATCCAATAACTGGTACAGCAGGGATGTTTATCCGGGGAACGTGGCGACGAGTTACATTGTCAGGGCGGCTTCTGTGAATAACACGAATTTTTATGACCAGGTTTTGCTGAACGTCCTGAAAGTGGAGGTAACGGAGCTAAGTTTTGCGGATGATTATAGCATTTATGCTGTTACCGATCCGGTCTGGAAAAAAGAAAATTATCCAAATTATTCTGCCTGTTACCAGAAGTCCAACAGCCTTTCTATGAATGTTAAGTTGGCAATAACGCCCTCATTGCCTAGTTCGGCAACAATCAGCCTTAGGGCGGATGGTCCGGGAGATTTAGATGCTCAGAAAGATAACATTTCGATATCCGGCTCCGAGGGAACCGTCAATGACATTACGACAACCGGAAAATTAGATGACAAAATATATTCCGCCTCGCCGAGTATTAGCTGGAGTTTTTCGTTAGACGGTGCGAATTGGTATTCAGCAGGAACGAGCGGGCCGCATAAGGTCTACGCAATTTATAATTCACCCACCTGTGGAAGCGCCAATTTTACCACGTCCCATATTGATGACGCCGTGGGTTGGGCGTTTGATCAGATCTCTGAGAGTAATATCGCTCATGAAGTCATGTGTAATGTTAATGGAGGAATTTCAACTGGTTGTATCTGCAATGCCAGTTTTGAATATATCTGGCAAGGCGCCAGGGGATATCACAATGACGGCATGTGTTGTTGCCGGGCAACGGGAATGAGTGAAGTAATGCAGGTGCTAGGTGTCCCTGGTTATACGACAATTGTTTACGTCAACGAGCGGCCTGAGCCGGGCGTAAAAGGGCCTAATCCCGATGAGCCTGGAGAATATTGCACTAATTGTGTTAGTTGGTGTTATCGTGGAGCTTGGTGGGGTGGTTTCTGGAACAACTGGGAGGGGGCTTGCAGAAGTCATGATGCCGGCTCAATATGTTATGCTCCAGCAGGTTCGCCTCATTTTGACGGGACTTACAACCAAATACGCAATACTTTCGGACCATACTATTGGGTATGGGGGACGAACCAAAGTGATATTTGCACCCATCTTCCACCACCATAAATTAAAACAGTTAAAAAATAAAAATAAGGAAGTGATAAAATGAAGTTTTGTAACAAAATTAACATGTCAGTGTTACTGGTATTGACAATAATTGTATTTGGCGGAAAGAAAATACAGGCAGAAGCAATGAAAAAAGCTACGGACTGGAATTCTCCTTCATTAAGTTTCTTTTTTAGCGAACAGTCGAAGACTGAATTAATGGGCATATTGCCTGCATGGGAGGTTCAGTCGATGACATGGCCTACCGAAAGTGAGATTAAAAGTTGCCGTGGGATAGCCACTGAAATCCAGAAAAAAGAATGCGAAAATAAGATCAAGGAATACCTCAAGGACGAATGGGTTCCTACTGAAATTACATCTTATCTTTTGCCTCTGCGAAAATGGACCAAATCAAGCCTTGGCCGGAAAGATGAAAGGAAAGCCGATGTTTTCTTATGCCGATATTGCATTGGTAATTACTTAATTCAGATTATGGACGGTAACTGGGCCATGATTATCACGATCAAAGAGATGGCCGATACACCTCCCTTAAAAAAAGATGACCACAAGAACTTTGTTTCAAATATTTTCAGAACCTTTTTCAAAGGCGAATTGACAGAAATGCCATTAGCCAGACAACAACCCCAAAATATTACGGAAGGCGGCATACGTTCTGGCAAAACGGGACTAACTTTCATAACCGATGGTAAGTTTACTAAGTTCGAGGCAAAAAAAATACTATCAGGTCCTAGAATGTTTCCCGACTCTTATGAGCCCAGGTTTTCTGATGAGCAAAAAAGCAAATAAATGGTAATGGACTTATTTTCGACAGACGAGTAGTTCATGCCATCCAGCCGATTGCTGACGCGGGGCATGGATGGTAGAGAAAAAGTATTGGCAATGAATACGAATGAAACCTATGCCATCGAGAAGCAGGCGGCGATCCCGGTGTGTTATGAATCCGCCGCCGCGGCCTGGGACTCCGCCCTGAATTACAGCGGGACGCCGTCAAACTATTACGGAAAAATCTATGAAAATGTCGGCTGGGTACGCGGGACCAAGTCAACGGACGGGGAATGGGGCGCATACCTGTGGGTCCTGCAGAACAAGATAGTTTTCCAGACATCAACCTCTTACTGGTGGGCGATAACAAACAACTTAACCGTGGCGATCACGAATGTATACGTGGGCAGCCTGGGGATATACGGCCCGATGGAAAGCAACGTGGTGGACATTGGCCCGGAGATTCCGACCAATTTCCCCGGGGAAGACCTGAGCGATACGGGGACATACCGGGTGGATATTACAAACATTTACTATCAACTGGTGATACCTGCAATCTGGATCACGCCGCGGGACGTGGTAGTGGCAGTGGGGAATACGAATGCGATCAGGTTCACGGTGACCGGCACAAATCTCATCAACGGGGCGACATGGACACTGGAGCCGAACGGCCTATCAGGTGGAGCAACGATGCAATCCAACTGCTGGTACAGCAGGGATGTTTATCCGGGGAATATTGCAACGAGTTACACGATCCGGGCGACTTCTCTGGATAATTCTAATTTTTATGATGAAGTAAATTTGAGAGTGCTGAAAATAGACATTGAACAGATAGAGACGAACGTTTCTTGGACTGCGACAAGCGTGGCGTTGAACTTGACGGTGGATAGTTACCTTGGCAATGGAACAGCGAATTGGGGCAGTACGCCGTCCGGGATATCTGGGAACGGAACAGACATTACCTTCAATCCGAGCAGTCATACGCCCACGACGTATATAGTTAGAGCGCAGTCGAGTCTATTGACGAATTGTTTTGATACATGTACTGTGACCGTCCTGAAAGTGGAGTCTATTGAAGCCTCTTCTCCGGTCGCTGACAACTCACCGAATACATTTGAGGGACAGAAATCATGGCCGTTTGATGTTACAAAGAGTCCCACAGCAGACGAACATCTGGTTGTATTTTATAAGGACGCGATTGATTCTTCATTCAATGTTCAAGACTTCGACGTTACACTGAAAGCTAATATTTTGCCGACGGAGATTTCGGCAGATCAATTCAATGAAATCTGGTCGAAAATCAGCGGGCCAAGTTCCGGCAGTCTTAATAAGACAGATACTTTTGAGATTAAGTATCAGAACCCGAAACAAGGCGGTGTTTACCGGTTCGATTTTGATTTGGGATTGAGCGGTTGCTCCAATAGTGAGGCGAATGTAGTTCTGCCTTTGGCTGGTGCGGAAGTAGATATTATTGTGCAGGCAGATATTGAGCGAGCCAACACATTTGCGACAACGGTTGTGGCTAGATACACATGGCTCCAAAGACAGAACCCTATTAACGGCCTGCGTTGGTTTGTCCAAGAAGGTGCCGGGGATTATCTTGGGAGACCAGACAATGAATCAATGCCGACAGTCTGGGTGTATAATCAAGTCAACATATCATCCTCATTTGGCATGGGTGCGGTTGGCACTTGGAAGGGAAAGCCAGTGCGTATCGCTAAAATTAGCAATTTCATTGCGGGGTATGGGGTGCGTAAAATTGGCGTCTGTTCTGTTGCTGCTTGGATTTCGCAGATTTACGGGACATGGAACGATTCTGCGGCATCGAAAAGTTGGGATGCTGGATGGGATGTTGGAGGGGGAGCATCCTACAATACGACGGTTATAGCTCTTGTAGCGGATGTTTGGGATGAGGCAGATGATAAGAACCAAAAATTATGGCCAAATTCGGCTGCAGCAGATAACTATGTTACTCCAGATAGTTTTTCGGACCCAGATCATGAATTCACTTCGCCAGGTTTTCTTTATATGACCAACCCTTAAACGGAGGATGAAAAGAATGAGACGATTTATCATGTTATCGGCGTCGTTTTTTTTATGTGCACTCGTTACTTTTGGGCAGACCAATTTTTATGAGCAGGTTTCGCAACTTTGGCTTTCGGGACAGAAGACGAATGTGTTGGGCATTGCCGAACAACGACTCCAGCAGAATTCTAACGATATTGCCGGCCTCATTCTAAAAATGGAATACCAGATAGAGTTTTGTAACCTTGGTGATGTAACAAATACAATGCAAAATGTTTTGACCGCTGGCAGTGAGATTACTACCACACATTTTGTTGCGTTATTTCCTTCCGTGACAGGAAGTGTTCATCACCTGTTGACCATGATTCCCATTTATCCAACAAATGAACTCGCCGCAGATCAGGCAAAGGGGAGTATCACAAATAAACCGCTGTCCTATGGCAATGCTATTAAAGCATTACAAGATGACGGATATTTTCAATGATGGAGTTAGAATGTTGGCCTTTTAGAACTTATTATGACAAGAATAATAAAGCGAATTATGTTGATGGCACTAGTTGCCGTATTTGCCTTAGTTTTATCAGCGTTATCTATGCTCATTAAAACGGGAACAGACACAATCGAAAGTAAAACCATTGGTATTGTTACCAAGTGGGGATTTCCCATTCATTATAGAATCACAGCATCCGGTTTAGCATGGGCACAGTTCAATGGGATACGATTTTGGCTGAACTCGGCTGTTTGGCTTGCAGCTCTTTTGTCCATCATGATTTTGGTTGTATTTATAAAAAACAGAAATAAGCCAAAAGGCCTGAAAGATATAAGTTAATGACAAATGAAACTATTTTTTAGAAATATAAACGTGGTGGACATCGGCCCGGAAATTCCTACCAACTTTCCCGGGGAGGACCGGAGCGATACGGCAACATACCGGGTGGATATCACAAACATTTACTATCAACTTGTTATTCCGGCTCTCTGGATCACGCCGCGGGACGTGGTAGTAGCAGTCGGGAGCACGAACGCAATCAGGTTCACGGTGACCGGGACGAACCTGACGAACGGGGTGACATGGGTAATAGAGCCGGACTTATCGGGCTCGGGCGGGGCCACAATGCAATCCAATAACTGGTACAGCAGGGATGTTTATCCGGGGTATGTGGCGACGAATTATAAAGTCAGGGCGACTTCTGTGGATAATTCTAATTTTTATGATGAAGTGGATTTAAAGGTCCTGAATGTAGATGTTGAGCAAGTCGAAGCAAATGTAAGCTGGACGACAACAAATATGTCCCTGAACTTGACGGCGGATAGTTTCCTGGGCGGGGGAACAGCAGATTGGACAAGTGAGCCATCCGGGATATCCGGGAGCGGAACGAATGTTACGTTTAATCCCAGCGGTCTAACGCCCACGACGTATATAGTTAGAGCGCAGTCGAGTCTGTTGACGAATTGTTTTGATACATGCACGGTAACCGTCGTTAAAGTGGAGGTAGAAAAGTGTTCCTCCAACTTCCTGCCTCAGGGCGGGTCAAACAACAACACAACAACGATTCGAGTGTTTGTCACGCCAAGCACGGCAAAAGGCAAATTTAAGTTTACTTTGTATGATGTTTCGGATGAGAAGGGATACTGCCTGAATGCGCCGACAAATCTCCCGACTTCGGGAGAAGATTCGGATTCATGGAAAGATTTTCAGTTTCCCAGCCAGGCAGGATTCGAGATTTCAGGCACGGATAGTAATATTGCAGAAACAGTTGCAAGTGATTTTAATGAAGCTACGGTAACAATCAAGTCGTTTGACTATGGTTCCTTCGGTAAAATAAAAGTTGAATTCACAAACCAAGATTATAGTTTCACCTGTATCACAATAGAAGTTGGCGGAACAAATGAATATACGCGACTTCCTGCTGATACGAATGACAACTGTATAGCGGATTCATGGAGTGGAGATACGGGGCCCACAGGAAGCTATCTTGCTACAGATGATAACGAAACTACACCAGCTGGGGCAAATAATGGTGATGGGCTCACAAGGTATGAGGAATATCGTGGTTTCATTGTTAATGGTGTTCATTTACGAACAAGTACTTTGAATAAGGACCTATTCGTTCGCGATGAAAATACTATCGGTTTAGGAAATGCTGGCATGCTTGGTTTTGAACTTCACAGTATAGGGAATGATGAATGGTCAGGTCCAACTACAAGGAAAATAAATTCCAATGGTAACAATAATCAATGTGCTATTAGACTAGAGGACTTGGGAGCAAACGGACAAGGGCTACTTGGCCTTTGCTATTTAGGCACACCTAATGGCGGAGATCATGCCCGTGTATATGTTCAGGAAATCCTGAATCTGGGAGGTAATCAGGCTAATGTAGATAAAACTATTGCACACGAGATAGGCCATGACGTGAACATAACAGGAGATCATGATAGCCCTCCAGAGTGCATGATGAATCAGGGGCTCCTTGTACGGACAAACTATTGTTCAGAGTGCCTAAGTCAAAGACAACTCCATTAGGTTATTAAAAACTGGATTAAATAAATAATCATTTTGGAAAAATATAGGAGGCTCTATGACAACATTATGCCAGCGAATGATACAACGGTTGCCCCTTGTTTTGGTCTTAATGTTTTGTATGACAAGTTGTTTGGTATCGAATTCGGCTGAATTAGAACTCAAAATAGAATTAAATAAACCGTCTTACTTAGAAAGTGAACCGATTCTTTTGGTAATATCTATTAAAAATAACGGAAACTTGCCTATTGATGTGGCCGAGCCTCTCGTTCGTGAGGGTTTTATCACATTAGTCCTCTTTACGGATCAGGGATCAGAACCGAAAATACCAGCACTTTCATGGGATCTAGCAATGCCATCCTCTGACTATAAAGTATGTTTACAACCTAATGGTGTTTTGAAATCAGAGTGGTCTCTTACTGAAAGATATCCACTTGGGCTGCCTATAGGGGCTTATGTCCTAAAATGTAGTTACAATACCAAAAGGTTTCTAAGTCAATATCCAAATATTTGGCATGGAATCCTGACCCAAGAAATTACACTTTCTGTGGCTGAACCAAGTCCTGACGAGAAGGAAGCATACATGCTATTAAGAAAGGCTCAAGCTATCATTACGGAAAATGAGAAGGATCGTTATCCAGAGGCAAGGGAAAGTCTGATAGCTTTGGCGAAAAAACATCCGAATTCTGTTTATACCCCTTACTCAATATATCTTTTAGCAAAAAATTATTCTGTTATGCAATCTGACAAGACTCAGTATTTTAACCAAGCAATTCCTTATTATAGATCGTTTCTAGAAAAATATCCTAAGTATCCATACTATTCGAGGCTGATTGGTTCTATAGAGCTTCCTTTTGCTCTTTATTCAGTCGGTGAAACTAACGAAGCACGTGAGATTTTAGAAAATTCTCTGGATGGGCTTCATAAGCAAAGGTTGATGCAATTAATCAATAAGAATAAGCAGGGACTTGCGAAATAGTGGCGAGATTATCGAAGGACGGCACGGGGTCGTATCTCGTCAAAAGACAAATGAAACGGACAAGTAAGCTGGTGAAACAAGTCATGAGCAATATCGGTTGGGTTCGGGGGACCAAATCAACAGGCAGCGAATGGGGCGCGTATCTGTGGGTGTTGCAGAACAAAATTACCTTCCAAACATCAACCTCGTACTGGTGGACAATAACGAACAATTTAACCGTGGCGATCACGAATGTATACGTGGGCAGCCTGGGGATATATGGGCCGATGGAAAGCAACGTCGTTGATATAGGCCCGGAGATTCCGACCAACTTTCCCGGGGAAGACCAGAGCGACACTGCCGAGTACCGGGTGGATATTACAAATGTGTATTACCAACTGATTATCCCGGCTCTTTGGATCACGCCGCGGGACGTGGTAGTAGCAGTCGGGAGCACGAACGCAATCAGGTTCACGGTGACCGGCACAAATCTTACCAACGGCGTGACGTGGGCGCTGGATCCGGATTTATCGGGCTCGGGCGGTGCCACGATGCAATCCAATAACTGGTACAGCAGGGATGTTTATCCTGGGAATATTGCCACAAATTATACGATCAGGGTGGATCCTATTGGTAATACAAATCGTTTTGATGAAGTGGATTTGGGAGTTGTTGGTGTGCAATCGCCGTTGCAGTACAAGATCGGAACAAATTCTTGGGCAGATATACCGGATCCGTTATATGTCTGCAAAGGTACTACGGTTGATTTCAAGGCAATAAAAGTTCCAGCCAATGTCGCTTGGCCCAGTGATAAACCGGAGTGGGGAGGTTTGGTCAGTGGATCAGGAGTGGACTCAAATTCATATACATTCAGCACGGTTTCGACAAATTCGACTGACTATAAGGAAATAACATCTCAATGCGGGAATACGATCACAGGAAGGGTGCTTGTGGTAAGTGTAGTGGTAACAAATATAAAATTCAATTATGACACCGGCTTATCCGTAAGTGATGCCTTGAACATACGTCAAGATTACAACACTGCTTATGACATTTCCAACGGAGAATGGATCAAGGACGGAACGAATATTCCGGCCTGTTATACAACCAATAAGGCAGTGAATATTAAAGTGCGATTAATTACAACGCCAGCCGTAAATTTAGCGGCAGATATTTGGGCTGCTTCAACGGATTCCGGCGGGTCGCTGGGCGACGTAGTTAAGACGAACGTGACGTTTGTGTCTGGAATTGCGGACGATATATTATTTCAGATTTCTGGAACGACGCCGAACTGCGTGAAAAAGACAACGACTGATGTTTGGGAATGGAAGGCGGAGAATATTAACGGTAACGGTTCTTCCGTTTGCAGTCTGAATACATCAGGCATACATACGATCTACACGATTTTGAATGAGCCAACTCATCCATGGGTTAATGATTGGAGCCTGAATTCAAATGTCTGGACTAAAGTTTTAGATAAAATTTGTAATTGGGCAAACGGTGAAAATACCGATAGCGGTGTGGGAGGAGACGTCGTTGATGGTATATATAATTCCGGTTATGAATACGATACAGGCGTTGATGATAATGAGGGTGGCGAATCAAGGTATTACGACGACATAACGGGCAATTTTAAACTCAGCACGTGCCTTTCAGAATGGGGGGATGCGAATAAAGATATTAATTGCTGGGATACGGCCAATATGTTCGCTGTTTTTTCGAATGCTGGTGGTTGTGAATATGATCTTTACTATATCACAAGTAATTTTTTCCTTAATTATATCAAAGCCATCGGTCGCGATTGGTCCAATGATCCATTTACGGATTCAGGTCGCCAGGGATTTGCACTACACTGGACCGGATGGAGCAATATTTTTGACCCTTGCTTACAAATCGATGACGACGCTGATCCAACAAGCGCACCACATACAGGATCGCTCCCTAAGAATATGATTTTCAACGCTGGATCAACGAATAATTATGATGATTATCGTGGTAAATTGGTCGATCCAGCATATGAGACCAGTGTATCTGGCGTATCGGTGCAACCATTCGGAATAGAATGATAAAAAGTGAAGGAGTTGCAATGAAAATAATATCTACTAGATTTATTGATGCGTTGGAGGGACTTAAGATTTTGATGTTCTTGTGTTTTAGCTTGTTAAGCTCGGTTCTGAGTTACGCTGAATCACCTGTTGACCAAATAGATCAAATAAAAAAAGCCTACAATTTTGAAGCTTGGGCGGGCAATGTTAAAACCAACATATCGATCTCAAACATAGAAGGTTTTAATAACGATTTACAATCTAAACTAAAGAAACAGACTCAATTATTCACTCCTGAAAAAGAGACAGACAAGCATGTTAGTTTAAAGATACTGGAAGACAATATAATGTCGGGCGCTGATATTGATCTAGGGATATTTTCCTCCGCACGCGAGGCTCAGGATGCGCCCTTCAAAGGATTTTCTACGCATTCACGGAAGCCGGAATATACATTGGCAATCAAAAAAAGCGATTATGACATAGGGGACATGTGTCTTTACAATATGGCCAGTAATCTTCCTCCTGGTATTAAGCAGATATCAAATAGACCATTTATAGGGCGACTATATTTTACTCGAGGCAATGTTGCGGTGAAAATCATTAATAATGCTGAGCCAGAAAAGGAATATCTCGATATACTGGCTATTGCTAAATTAATTGACTCGTTCCTTTGCATGAAAGGGCAGGAAAAGAAATGAGTTGGTATATGATGAATATGGTGCTGGTAATCTGGCTTTTTACGGTCGTTTCCATCATGGCCGAAGAATATTCGGGCGTTCCAACAGCATCTGAAATGGACCAGAACGTGGAGATGGGAAGGCAATGCGTGCGCGGGGTGAATGAAAGGTGTCTGGCGGTTGGAAGCCAGGTGGAGGCCTTCACGAATGATTCCTGCTGGCAGATTGATTCAAGCAATATGTGGCAGGCGGCAAGCAAAATAAAATCGCTGGTGCCGCGTTTCGCGAACCTTGAGGGAGATCCGGAGGAGGCAACGGAAATCAATGCACATACCGTAACCGGGCTGTTCACAACGCTTGATATAGGCAATCACATAAACTTGTTTACCGGTGTTCCTGAGATCGGGACGAACCCGCTGACTTACAGCGACAGCCCCTGGCGGATATATGAGAAAAACCTGGAGGAAAGATACAAGGTATTGAACGCATGCAAGATGACATATCATGAGTCGGTTTATTCCAATACAGCCTACTGGTACGGGAGCGGGACGGGGTTGACATGGGGAGGGGCATACGATGCGGCATGTGCAGATTGGAAACAGGTGACGCCGATACCGTCAGCCGCGTTTGAGCAAAGTTGTCAGTTGACGTGGTATTCAAACTATTACCCAAATTATCAGGGCGGGGAATCGCATTATGGTGAAATACCGTCAGGCTATGAGGGATATGGATATGAAGCAAACGTGTCGCTGGCGGGCGGGAGCGCCGTGCCGACCGGGATAACAGTGTCGGTAGCTTATAGCTATCTTGAGCCGTCAGCGGCAACAACGAACATTCTTGTCGTGGACGCGCATCCAAGTTCTGTTCCAAACCTTGGCGGCATATATTACCAGCATGATTACGGTGGCGGGACAAGTTACTGGCAAAGTTCCGGCGGTTATTCAATCTTCAGGGAAGAGCTTTGGCACTATTGGTTAATAGACCAGACCATAGATTGGGGAATGAGTCCTGTCAACGCGGATGCCCAGGGTGGAAACGGGAGCGATCCCCTGGGGTGGTATATCTGGCCGGCGGAAAGTCCGAACCCGAATAGATACTATATTGAATGGCACGTGGATTATTCCACAAACACGCCCGGACCGAACTGTAGCGGCGTGTTTTTCGAGGACGGTACTTCCGGGGGCTATGTAAAATTTACTTCTACAAACGGGTATTCCATGATTTACAGCGCGGGCAAGTATGTAATTGACGCTGGCGGTGGTAAGTATTGGTATGTGGACGGCACAAATCCGGAAGGATTGTACGAGTCCGTTGGGTTTTACAGTAAAGCTTCTGCCGCGGTATTTCAGGATGGCCATCCAGCTTCTCCGGATTGCAGCGGGACATATGACGGTGGCGAATCGGAGACCGGTCCATTTGTATCCGGTGAATGGACGATAACGAGCGTAGAATCCGGAGGGACTATAACAAACAGCGGGAACACGGCAAGCTGGACCGGCGCGGCGCTTGAGGGAGGTTATAACCCGGCGGCCGGCTCGGGAGCATACGGAACCGCTACGGTGTCTGTGGTTAGAAAACAAGGTTGGTGGACCGAGCCTGATGTGCCGGGATCGGTTCAGACATGGGGGACAAGCACGGTCTTCTACACTTGCGAAATGAAAAAGTTCAAGTGCGAATACGCAATTGCGCCGGCGACAAATTTATTGCACAGCTTCGATGCGTTCTTTGTGTATCCGGCCAAAGTGGGGAACAAATTTGAAAACCAGCAGATTGACTGGCTGATGGAAACAAACTGGTGTGGGGTGTCGGTGGGTGGCACAAGTCAGACCAATAGCCCGGAAAAATATGTGTTTGGAGATCCTCTTGACGAATATCCTGTTGCAGTAGACGACCCGACGGGCGGGACGGTGCTGTCAAACGGGTTGAAAAACGTGACCAAGAGCGGGTTTTCAGTTCTCACAACCGGCAAGGGGGTATTCGGGTGGCAGTTTAACTATTGCACAAACAAATTCTGGTGAAGAAATGGTGTAATGCCCATGTCAAACAAGTGTTTCCGCCGCGCTGAACCGCGCATATCAGGAATGCGAGGTCTTTGCGATATACTGCATAATATTTTCCCTTTTGAACGCTTCTTCCGATCCGGACGGGGACGGTAATAGACAAGCTTTAATTCACCGTCACCGTCACGCTGCTGTAATACAGATGATCGGCGGTTATCTGCCCGTCCATGACCGTGTCCACCCCGAAATAAATCTGGTAGACACCGGCGGCAAGCCCGGAGATTGAAAGAACTTCTGCGGCCGCCACGCTGAAAAGCGATCCTTGGAAGCTAACGGAAAAGCCCGGGAGCCAGGCCCCGCCCGCGGTGATAAAATCGCAGTAATACCAGCTTCCGGATGCCTGGGCCAGCAGCCACCAGTCGGCATTTGATCCCGCCATGGAGTTCGGATTCAGGCTGATCGCCACGCGCAGGGTGTCGCTTGAGGCGATGGTAACCGCGCCGGTCATGCTGTTGGCGTATATAACCGGCACCGGATCAGTAGTGGCGTTCGTGGAGCCCGCGTTGGCATAAGCGCCCGGAGGACTGCCGGCCGAGCGCGCGTTGCCGTAAAAATCGCGGCTGACGGTATTAAGCAGGTTGCCTTCCGGCTCCGTCGGCGGGGAAGGACTGTCGCCGCCGGCAAAATCGGGAGGCGTGTAGGTCGTTGCGCTGAACACATTGCCGCTTGGGCTGGGGCGCAAATCGTTCCCCGCCGGGTTCGCCAGCTCGGGCTGGAGCGAGTTGACGGAATTGTCGGCGCGGAACTGGTCCGGGTTGCAGGTGGGATTGGAAGCCTGCCCGCCCTGGCCTTCCTCTCCGATACCGAGCGGCATGGCGGCGGTCCCGTTCCAGAATATGTTGCCGCGGAACCGCAGGTTGGTGTCGGTCTCGGCCGGGGAGGGAATGTTGGATCCGGCCGTGGGCGTCCGGGGACCGTAAACGGCCAGGTGGTTATACGCGCTCTGGAAACCGGATGGATTATAGATGATGTTGTTGTAAAAATACACGTTGCGGTTCGGGATTGATTCCGAGGCGCCGGGCGTGGACGTGCCCCAGCCGCCGGCGGCCAGGTTGGCGGCGCAGCGGGCGGTGTCGCCATCGCACGAGCGGGCCCCGAAGACCGCCTCAAGCGCGTGCGAGCGCGAGCCCACCCGGTAGAGGGTGTTATAGGCCAGGAGGATATTGTAGCCGCCGTTCACGCCCATGCCGGCGCCTTCAATGTCGTGGATGACGTTGTTGATGAATTTAACGTCGGAGCATTCATAATGCAGCCAGGGCGAAGACATGAATTCAAAGCCGGTGCCCATGCCGGCCAGGAAACCGCACGTGCCGCCGTCGTAAATCCGGTTCGCCTCGATGCGGAAATACGCCGAGCCGCCCTTCAGGTAGATTACCCAGTCCGCGTTATGAAATCGGTTTCCAACGATGTGCCCGTACTGGCAGGCGACAAAATCAAGGGCCATCCAGTAGGCGCCGGAAACGTCACTGTCTTCCACGTAAAGATAACGGGACTGGTTCATCTTGATGACTTCCTGGGTGGTCTCGGTGCTGCCCTGCAGGGTAAGGCCGTGGAGCAGCATGTTGGTGCATCCCTCGGCGTGGATTATATTGTTGCCGTTCGCGGTGACGGAAAAATCAACCAGGTAAAGATAACGGCAATCATGTATGTTCAGGTCCTGCTGGAGAACGGCGGTGCCGGCGCCGTCGGCCGCCTGGATGATAACCGGATATTGGTATGTGCCGTAGCGGCCATCCCAATAAGTGGGCAGGGAACCGTCCGGGTATGTGCCGCTGACAAGCTGGATGCGGTATCCGGTCGAGGTCAGGGTGGAGCCGCCGGGGATCGCGTTCCAGGCGGCGTTGATCGTGCGCAAGGCCTGGCCGCGCGAGGCGCCGGAGTTGGAATCGCTGCCGTTGACCGGGTCAACCCAGATATCGGTGAGGGTGGGCGAGCCCATGTCGTAATAGCGCGGGTCCATGCTCTGGGCCAAGCCGCTGCCGGCCAGCCAGGAGGCCGCCATAAGTAAGGCCAACCATTGCGCTGCCAATCTGCATTTAATTTTCATGGTTTTAATATACCAAAATAATGAAAGATGTAAAACCTCTTTGGGCGGCCACTAACCATTACAGGAAAAGAAAGAACGTGTGGCCTGATCCATTTATTCGATCCGATTATTCGCCGCGTTATCCCACAGGTCGGGACTCGGTCCCCATTTTTCCATGAGCGGCCGGGTGGCTTCGTCCAGGGCCTTGAGGGTCGAATCCGGCAAACGGCTGCCTGCGCTCTCGACATTTTCCAGGATCTGGTCACGGTTCCGGGCCCCGGCCAGCACGCACGTCACGGCCGGGTTGGCCGCCGCCCAGGCGATGGCAAGGCGGCTGACCGGCAGGTTGGACTGTTTCGCGATCGACCGGATGGCCTTGATCGCTTCCAGGGTTTCCCTTTCGAACCCGGGTTCGCCATGCCTTGTCCCGGCCCGGCGGCTTGAGAAATGACGGGTCCGGGTGCGTTCGGGCGGTAGCTCCTCGAACGACGATACTTTATCCGAGAGCAGGCCCTGCATGAGCGGCATGTAGCCGATGATTCCCACCCCCCGCTCGCGGCAAAACGGCGCAATGCGGTCCTCAATGGCCCGGGCCAGGAGATTGTACGCGAGTTCGTTGACGACAATATCGGCTCCCGTGGCCAGGGCTTCCGTCAACTGTTGAACGCCGAAATTGCTGACGCCGATATGCCGGATTTTACCTTCCTTCCGCAACTCCATCAGCGTGCCGAACGCCTCGGCCGCGGTGGGCAGGCGATTTAACACCGCCGGATCGGAGGTGTACTGGCGGATGGATTTGAGATTCAGCGGCCAATGGATCATGAAGATATCGATATAATCCGTTCCGAGCCGGCCCAGGGCCTCGTCGCATTTTTTCCGCAACGCGGCGCGATAGGCGTGCAGGGGTATGGTCTTGGTGCAGATCACCGCCCGGGGACGCCGCCGGCCCAGGGCCTTGCCCAGGGACCGCTCGCTTTCGCCGTTGTTGTACATCTCGGCCGTGTCGAAATAATTACACCCGGCATCCAGGGCCGTGTTGACGACAGCCTCGACATCCTTCTGGTCCTGGGCGCCCCAGTAGGCTCCGCCGCCGAACGACCAGCATCCGATCCCCATCACCGACAACTTCAACCCCGTTTTTCCGCATGTCCTTGTTTCCATGGTTTTTCCTTTATTTTTCACCTGGCCGCGCGGCTTACAAGCAAGAAATTATCTTATTATATCGGCCGGGC
>Ga0351937_1036_pt2 | contig 16387 bp, 13 predicted proteins | sample TotcelHT113001M9_FD_206857 | JGI IMG/M metagenome (GOLD analysis project Ga0351937, IMG submission 206857) | Enriched cells from coal bed in the Powder River Basin, Montana, United States - Total cells T11 rep2 HSBNCT.T11.300.1.M9 ... | reverse complement strand
TTTTTTTCTCGAATTTAGCACTAATCGTTAAATTATTTTCAGCAAGTTCTACATTTATATCTTCTTTATTAACACCGGGAAGATCGGTTTTAACGGTTATTGTTTCCCCAGATTCAATAAGGTCAATATTGAGATTAGAAGGAACTTTTTTACCATATTCTGAGATTTTATTTTCCAAATCTACTTGCATTTCTTTAATATTTTTAACCACATCATCAATCATTTTCTCAGTGGTTGGCTTTTTCTTTTCTATAATATCCTCTTTTTTTGTGGGTTTAGCTTCTAATTTTATTTTATCATTCACCAAATTCCTCCAATCGAGTTATTATTTCTTCCACTCCAGTTCCATTAATTGCAGAAATTCGCAATGGATCCTCCATCTTATCCACATATGCGTCAAGGTACTTAACATTCTCAGCTAAGTCAATTTTATTAAAAAGACATATCACTGGAGTTTTAAATACTCTTTGAATTTCCTGCAAAAGGTGGTATTGGCTTCCTAATGGGTAACCACAAGTTTCTGAAGCGTCGAATATGAATAAAATAACATTAGCTAAATGTTCTAATGCTACCATAGCCCTTAGTTCTATGTCATTCATATCCAGAATTGGCCTATCTAAAAGTCCAGGAGTGTCAATAATCTGAATTTTTTTCCAATTTCTTTCTAAATGACCTATTTGGATCCCTTTAGTTGTAAATGGGTAATCCGCTACTCTAGGCTCAGCAGTGGTCAATCTACGAAGAAGAGTTGATTTTCCAACATTTGGAAAACCAGCAATTACGACTGTAGTGGCTGCAAAATCTACTGTAGGCATATTCCTTAACTTGGCCTTGGCAAAGTCAAGAAAGTCCAAGTCCTTTTCAATTTTTTTCACAACAGAAGCTATTCTACCAAAGGCCTGGCTCCTTAGACTGGATGATTTATCTGGAGTAGATCTTCTAATACGAGAAGAATAATCTTTTTCTAACTGAGTTATTATGCCTATAGACCAATTTAAGGCTCCTAAAGATTGTTTCATCTGATCTACACCTACGGCTACATCAATGTAGTCCTGATAAAATTCAGGCATCTTCTCAATCTCCGGCACTCTATCTAATATGAGTTGAATTCTATCTCTTATAACTTGGCAGGCGGTTTGAACTCTAGTTTCTTCTATACGCTTAGATTTTAAATTTCTAGGTATTTTAGAACTTCTTACTCTAGCAGCTGCTTTTTTAGCCCTTCTAAAACCAGTATCAAGGAGTTCATCTGGTGTGGGGACGGTTGGTATTATCATGAAATCACACTTTGTAAATTTATTATATTATTATAATGTTTAACTTTGTAATTTATATTTTATAGTTTAATATTTTTATTAGTCTTTAAATCCGATTTTAGCTTTTATAATCCGTTTTATAATTAAATCTCTAAGATTAAAAACCTCTAAGATTAATCTACTAAAATTAGTTTATTAAAAGCTTTATGAGAATAATTAAGAATATTTTTATAATTTTGAAGTTATTATAAAAGTTAGCTGTAAAAATTCATAAAAACACGTCATTAAAAGTATTTCATTTATAAATTATGTACTGAGTATATTAATAATTTTGTATTAAAAATAAATTCTGTCATTAATTTGTTTCGTTTTAATGTAATTTGAATTATTCTTTTTCATGGAATATTTGTGCCTGAAAATTGAATATTTGTGTATCTGAATCATACCAACAGTCAGATGGTAGGCCTGCTTTCATACAAGTATTGCATAAAAATTCTTCTTCATCCCAATTCCACTCCACTGGTACTTGAGGCAATAGAAGGCCTTTATAAAAACTTTTTTCTACAATTAAACCATCTACTCCTACTTTAATCTTATTTGGGTATTCTTGAGGATTTTCAACTTCCACCAGTTTTGGTTTACTTAAAACACTAATTTCCAGATCTATTTCATCCATTTCTGACGCTTTAACTGGGGAAAAACGGGGGTCTGAACTTGCTGCAGAAATAGCAACTTCAATAACTGCATTTACCAGTGGTTTAATTGGTTCACAGTACCCTATGCATCCTCTTAATTCACCTTTTCCTCTATCAATGCCCTTTTTATTTAAGGTTACAAAAGCACCCATAGTTTCTTTTAATGATTCTGGAGTCTCAGGGGGCGGTGAAATAATTTCCTTATCTTTAATATAACTTTCAATTGATTTTCTGGCTAATTTAAGTAAAAATTCTCCTTCTTCATCAGAAATCATTTACATGGCACCCCCTACCATGGCATCTATAATTCTCACATGCGGGCCACCGTCTCCCACGGGAGCAGTTTGGCCTGATTTTCCACAGAATCCCATACTCATTTTAAAGTCAGACCCGATACCATTAACCTTTTTCAAGGTTTCCATAATGTCCCCGGATAGTGAAACATCTCTTAATGGGGTTTTGATTTCTCCATTTTCAATTTTAAATGATTCGGCCGCATTGAACTGGAATATTCCTTTTCCAGTGTCGACTTGTCCTCCGCGAGAACCTTTAAGATAAATTCCATCACTTATATCTTCTATAAGTTCCTCAAATTTTAATTCACCTGGCTTAAGGTAGGTATTACTCATTCGAACTATAGGTTGCTCACTGATTATGGACCGGGCATTTCCTGAGGATTCTATATTTAACTTAGATGCTGTTTCTCTAGAACTTAAAAGAGATTTAAGAATTCCGTTTTCCACCAGAATATTTTCTTTTGTTTTTGTTCCTTCAGCATCATAGGCATAATATCCAAATGCATCCATACTGGCATCATCAATTATAGTTACCATATCAGATCCGATTTGAGTTCCCATTTTATCTTTTAGTATTGAATCATTTTGCAGTATCAAATCTGCCTCAGCAGCATGGCCCAATGCTTCATGAATAAATACTCCGGTTAATTCACAATCAGTTACTACTGGGAACTTTCCAGATGGTGCTTTTTCTGCTGAAAGCAATCTAACGGCTTTTTCACCAATTTTTCTACCGAATTTTTCTATGTCAGCATTCTTTAATACTTCAAATCCTTTGGAACCACCCATACTCCCATGGCCAAACTGAATAACTTCTCCATCGGCAGCTACTGCATTTAAGAACATACCTACTCGCGATTCTTCCATGGTCACATTAGAACCTTCTGAACTTAAAAAAACACTGTTACTTTCGCTATCAACGTAGTTAACAGTAGTACTAACTACTTGCTCAATAGTAGCTGATTGATTGGCTTCTTTGATAATTTTCTTTTTTTCTTCAGTTGAAACATCAGCAGGTTTTATTTTAGCCGAAGATTTCACATTATCAACAGCAACATCGGATTTAGTTAATTGAACATCACTTTTAAGAGATTTGGATAATTTAAGAGCATATTCTCCTACTTCACTTAATTTTGAAAGGTCTGTTGTAAAGGCAAACCCCCATGCTCCATTATTAAGAACCCTAACTCGACCTCCATGGTCAAATCCGGATTTTATTTCCTGAACTTTACCATCCTTCATTAAAATTGAGGTGCTTTTGCCGCTACCTGCACGTATATCAATGTAATCGACTTTATTTTCTAAATCACGGATTATTTTTTCAAATGAATCTAAATCAAGAGTATTTTTCATTAATATCCCCTTTTTGTATATAATCAATAAACTTAAGTTTTAATATTAAATAAATTTTATAAATATGGGCATTGATAGTTTTATTTTATTATAATAACTTATCATATCAATTTATTTAAATATATATCAATTTAAAGTAAAATATATTTATGATAAACTATTAAATAATTAAAGTTTGCATTTATTTCTTTTAATTTTATTTATTAAAGCACCAGGTGGTAATTTGAAAACAATTCAGGAGATAAACCAAAAAATAAAGAACGGCGACGCAGTTGTGGTAACTGCCGATGAAATGACAAGTATTGTCGCCCAGAATGGGGCCAAGAAGGCGGCTGAAGAAATTGATGTGGTCACAACTGGTACATTTGGTGCTATGTGTTCTTCTGGTGCTTTCTTAAATTTCGGACACTCTGATCCACCTATTAAAATGACTAAAACTTTCCTTAATGGTGTGGAGGCCTATTCTGGTCTGGCATCTGTTGATGCTTATTTAGGAGCAACCCAGCCCAGCCAAAATCCAGAAATCGGTCTTCATTATGGTGGATCTCACGTTATTGAGGATTTAATTCGGGGAAAAGAAGTGGAACTTATTGCTGATGCTTATGGGACTGACTGTTATCCTTTAAAACGGGTAGAAACTTCCATAACTTTGGATAAAATTAATCAAGCAACTATGATAAATCCTCGAAACTGCTATCAAAATTATGCAGTGGCTATAAATTCTACTGATGAAACTCTTTATACTTATATGGGTACTTTACTTCCTAAATTTGGAAATGTAACTTATTCCAGTGCCGGAACGCTTTCTCCTCTTATTAATGATCCTTATTTCAATACAATAGGGATGGGCACTAAAATATTTCTGGGTGGTGCTGAAGGATATATCATATCGGAAGGTACTCAACATGCCACCGAAAATGAAAGACGAAATGGAGTACCTGTGAGTGCATCGGGTACTTTAATGCTCCAGGGGGACATGAAGAAAATGAACCCAGAATATATTCGGGGTGCTACTATGCCTAAATATGGGCCTACACTTTATGTGGGGGCAGGAATACCTATACCTATCTTAAATGAGGATGTTGCTACAAGAACTGCTATCAGTGATGAAGAAATAATCTGTAAAATTATAGATTATGGTGTTCCTCGTCGAAGCAGGCCAGTAATAAGAGAAACTAACTATAAAGAACTAAAAACTGGTAAAATAGAAATTGATGGAATTGAAGTTCCTACTTCCCCACTTTCATCATATAAAAGGGCTAAAATGGTGGCTGTGGAACTGAAAGAGTGGATAGAAAAAGGAGATTTCTTGTTGACCAATCCTGTAAGGCCATTATCTTCCAAGGGAAATAGTGTTAAACCTCTGGAAATAAGCAAACCATCTGTTCTGGTTAAAAATATTGAAAGTAAACCAGTTATCATGGCCTATCCTGGTGAGAAAATAAACGATGTGGCCAAAAAATTGGTGGACAATAATATCAATCACTTACCTGTGGTAGATAATGATGGAAAATTAAAGGGTATTGTAACTTCCTGGGACATCGCCGATGGTGTGGCTAAAGGGAAATCCAAACTGGATGAATTGATGACTCGAAAGGTTGTAATTGCCCGTGAAGATGAATCTGTGGATATTATTGCCCGTAGAATTGATAAACATAACATTTCTGGCCTACCTATTGTTGATAAGGAAAATATTGTTAAGGGAATGATTACTGCTGAAGACATTTCCCGATTAATTGGAGAAAATTTAAAAGATGAAAATGGGGGAGAGTCAATATGAAAGCATGGTTAAGATTTTTACCCACTATTGTAAACAAAGCAATCATGTCTGATGCTATTAAGATATATGACATCGATTTTAATATTTTAAGGGCCCATATTAATCCTCGGGGTGGAAAGATGCTGGTAGAAATCAGCGGACCCCAGGAAAATGAATGTATTCAATATATGGAAGAACAAGGCATTGAAGTAATTCCTATAATGAGGGTGGTTCAAAAGGACTCAGAAAAGTGTGTGGACTGTGGGGCCTGTGTTTCCCTGTGCCCAGTCAAGGCTATCTGTATTCAGGATGATTGGGGAGTGGAAATTGATAATCAAAACTGTATTGGCTGCGGTTTTTGTGTTAATTCCTGTCCAACCAAAGCTATTAGTTTAATGGAATGAATATATTCTTTCATTAATTATTATTAGCCTTTTTAATTACCTTTTTTTACCTTTTTTTTTAAATTAAAAATTAATTAAAATTAGTTTAATTATTAATTCCATAGATAGAATTAAATTGGAAATTATAAATTATTGATAGTTATTAAAAAACAATATTTTAATTAATAGATTTATTAAATTAAATTAATTAAATGGATAAAATGAGTGTGAATATAGTTATAAAGGTGGTTTTAATGGTTATTGTAGTAGGATCTGGTGCTGGTGGGGCAACTGTGGCCCGAGAACTGGCCTTAGCAGGAATTCCAGTTAAAATTATAGAAAAGGGACCCTTTATTAAATCTAAAAAAGCTTTTAATTATTATGATCCTTCTGAAGAAGGTTTAGATCTTCTAAAAACTACATGTGTTGGTGGATCTACTTTGGTAGCTGCTGGAAATGGAGTTAGGGTTCTTGAGAATGAATTAAAGGATATGGGTGTGGATATTTCTCCAGAACTTAGCGAAATTGAGCAAGATCTTGGAATTGAAGTGATGCCAGATTCTCACTTTGGTGATGGAACAAAATTACTTATGGAATCGGCCCAATCAATGGGGATAACTGTCCAAAAAATGCCTAAATTTATTAGAAGTAAAGATTGTAGTCCTTGTGGTCAATGTTCTTTTGGCTGTCCAAAAAATGCTAAATGGTCTGCTGCAGATTTTGTTTTTGAGGCTCAACAAGCGGGTGCGGAAATAATATCCGAAACTGAAGTAAAAGATCTTATTGTGGAAAATGGGCAGATAATCGGGGTCAAAGCATTACAAAATTCTGAAGAGATCAACTTCTTCTCAGAAATTGTAATTTTATCTTTGGGTGGTGTTGAAACTCCAAGATTACTCCAAAAAGCAGGAATCGAAGCAGGAGAAAACTTTTTCATGGATACATTTATTACTGTGGGTGGAATCCTTAAAAATGTAGGGTTTAAAGATGAAGTGCAGATGAATGCTCTTATTGTTATGGAAAATTTTATTTTGGCCCCTCATTTTTCCACTTTTTTATTCAAGGAATTGGAAGAAAAAGGTGTCACTGATAAAGACATTTTAGGTTTTATGATTAAAATTGGAGATGAATCATCAGGATATATTGGCCCGAAAACTATTGTTAAAAATAATACTCTAAGAGATGTTCGTTTTTTAGCTGAAGGTGCTGCATTAGCCGGTGCTATTTTAGTTGAAGCAGGAGTCAATCCGGATACAATTATTTCCACACATCCAAGGGGTGCGCATCCTGGGGGGACTGCTGCTATAGGAGACATAGTTAATGAAAATCTAGAAACTTCTATAAAAAACCTTTTTGTGGCTGATGCTAGTGTTTTACCTACGGCACCTGCTGCTCCCCCTTTACTAACTATAATGGCGCTTTCCAAAAGGCTAGCTAAACATGTAATTTCTGAATATAAATAAATTAAGGCCTTTGATACTCGAATAAATCTTATTTTATTATATATTCTTTTTATTTTAATTTTTTGATTAAAACAGATAATAAAAACGAATAAAAAGTAGATATGGTATTTTTTAAAACTAATTTTATTTAAATATAATCATATGGTTCTTTAATTTTAATTTAATGTACTTAAAATCATTTTTTATTTTCACAAGATTTATATAAACAATTATATAAAATCAAAATTAGCCTTTATTTGACTTTTTTTACAAATTTATGGCTTAAAATATGTTTATTAAATAATGAAATAATAGCCTAAATTAAATATTTATTGATTTTACCACAGGTAAATTACAAGGTGAAAAAATGAATCAGAAAACCATGAAAGCATTGGTATGCTTTTTAGGTATATTAGTAGCATTTTCTACAGTTTCTGCTGCATCGGCAGTACAAATTCAAACAATTTATTCTGGAACTGGTGGAGATATTACTAAAAATAAATTGGTTTACAATAATATCCCTAAAACTACACTAACTAGTAAAGTAATAGCATCAGCAAAAAAAGGAACTCCAATGGTCATTTTTGGAAATGGAAGTGGCCCTAAGGTCATGATTGTGGCAGGAGTTCATGGCAATGAGTTACCAGCAACAATTGCTGCAATGAGACTTATAAACTATCTCAATGGGAAATCTATAAAAGGAACAGTTTACATTGTGCCCTTTGTTTCTCCTTATTCTACTTCTAAATCTACTAGATATTGGAATGGTAAAAATTTGAATAGTGTGGCTAATAAAGCAGGCACACCCACAAATAAGATAATAACTCTAGCTAAACAACTAAAAGTTAAATCATTAGGGGATTTCCATTCAACCCGGCCCGGAGGAGTACCTGGAAAAACATCTATTCTCTGTACTAAGTCTCCAACATATGGAAGTTATAAGATGGCGTACTATATAAGTAAAAAATCAGGATCTGCTTTAATCTATGAATATAGGGCGGGTGTATCCTATCCTGGTGCAGTAGAAGATGTTTCTAACTTAGCTAGAATTCCAGCAGTAACTTGTGAAGTTAGATCTGCACATGGAACTCTTGCTTATGGTAGTGTGACTAAATCTTACACCCAAATGCTGGCCTTTTTGAGGTATAATTGTGTTATTTAAATATAAAACTAAATTATAAACCATTATCCTATTCAATTTTTTATTTCTTTTTATTTTTTTAAAATAGTGATTTTTAATAATTATTAAGATTCATGGCTTTAATACTCATTTTTAATTAATAATCAATAAAAAAATAAAATTAGAAGAGATTAAAAATACTTAAAAAAATAAATAAAAAACGGATTAATTATTTATGTTGATCGGTTTTGAAATAGTCTTCTTATAATAAAGAATCATTTTCAAGTTTAACCCATTAAATTTTGTAGATAATTAATTGTATTATCTATAATCGATCCGTTTATGGTTACTGAAGCAGGGAAGACCATATATTTCTTTTCTGTGTGTTTATAGATTACTTGAGCAAACATTTTACTGTAATCATTTATATTAAGAGTTTTTCCTTTCACAGTGACATAGCTAGGTGCTTTTTTATTAGTTTTCATGTAGGTATAGACTCTCGCAGCAGCGTCTTTATATTCTGTTCTATTTAATGTTCCTGAAAAGGTACTGGCCGATGAAGCACTAGAATCAGATAGAGCTGTAGTACTGTTTGTAATAGGAAGTCCGGCAATGTATTGGGAACTTAAATAAATCCATTTGGCCCGGCTCATTGTAGTATTTTGCCCATTAATTATTCTTTGAGCATCACCAGATAATGTTGTAGGGTTTATTTGGTGCTTAGCTATTAGGGCATTGGTTGTGCTTGAGGCGCTGCTACTTAAATGTTCTTTATTTGAATAATATGCAATATATATCAATCCAGAAGCAATTTTACTCACTCTTTGATCTTCAGTACTGGTTCCAATTCGTGGTTCAATTAAACTTATTCCTGAGGATTGGATATACTGGTTTGGATTGTGAATTCCAGCAAAATATACATTAGAGAAATTATCATCCCAGGAACGTCCTAAGTAGCTAGTATTACCTAGATTTGTTTTTCCATAGTTAATGAAAACAATTCCATTTAAATCAGATGCATCACTTTTGAGATAGCCTGTTTTAACTCCAGTAACAATATCATAAATGGTACCTGGACATGCTGAGGCAATATATGCTGCTATTCCCTTAGGAGCATTTTTAATTGCCCGTACTGCTTCATTAGGGCCTGGAGAGTTGGAATCTATTATCACATTGGCCGACCCATCAATAGCATTTTTAATTTTTATCATCAATTCTCTGTCAGATGCAGTTCCAGTTATACTGTCTGAGGTGAGATAAATATTTGGTAAATCCTTTTTAAAGTATTTATTCATAGCTATACTGGTAGTGGCAGTATTGGGGGACCATATGGTTTTGCCTGCAATGGTTACTTTATCGGAAATTTCAAATTGGGCACTCTTCCAGGTGGCCATGGCCACGGGCATGAGTGATTTAGGAGCAGTTACTTTAATATTATATGAATAAGATTTTTGAATTGTTTTAAAGGTTAAAGTATCACTACCATACCATATTCTGGTTTTTTTAATGTTACTTAAAGAACTAAGTGAAGAATCAGGTATGGATGTTTTTGATCCACATATTATTATTTTCTTTGCCTTTAATCTCTTAATTTCAGTTTTAGTTGCTGAAGGTAGTGTTTTTCCAGTAATAAGTATTGGTGCATTGTTTTTAATGGCTAAATAAGTCGCTGAAATATCATTACCTGTAGTTAAAATGACTACATTACTTGTAGACCAATATTTTGACAGAGAAGATGTTCGGGCGGAAATTTTTGTTCCACTAATTTTTAAATCACCAACTACTATAATATTTTGCCCATTTAGACAATTTAAAACGGATTTTTCAGGTGTTAGGGAGCTTAAAATCAATTGATTATTGGTATGGGCCGCTGCTGGAGCAGTCATTATTCCGTGTGAGGAATCAGTGACAAAAATCCCAGCAGCAACTGGAGAAAACGTTATAAATGCAGTTATAATAAGAATTAATATTAATGAAATTTTTTTCATATGATTGGTTTTCACATTGCTAGGAATAGAATTTTCAGATTTAAGTCTGTTTAAAGCTTTTTTAGAGGATTTAAGTATTTTTTTAGAATTGAGATTCAATTTCTCCTTCCTCCATTAATCTTTCGCAATAGTAACACCTTAAAATCACAGGCTCTTTAATAATAACGTAAAATTTTCCAGTAACGGGCTCTATGGTATTGCTTATGCAGTTGGGATTTGGACAACTTAAAAGACTTTTAATTTCATCTAAAAGACGAACTTTTCCTTTTCCAACTATTTCATAATCTCTTATAATGTTTATAGTTGCTTTAGGAGCAATAAGTGCTATTTGGTCAACTTCACTTGAGGCCAGTTCTCTGTTTTCGATTTTTACAATGTCTTTATTTTTCATATGGGCAGACTGGACATTCATGGCTATGGTAACCTTACTTTCATCACTGGGTAGGCCTAAAATTTTCAGGACATTTAAAGACTTGTTAGCAGTGATATGATCAATTAAAGTACCATTTTTAATAGGTTTTACCTTCAATTCTTTTGGCTTCTTCATGAAACAACCCTTTACTTTTTAGATAAAATATTAATTAATCTTAAATTTAGTGACTAATAATGTGTTATTTTTCATATAAATTATCTTTGTTGAAATAAATGATATCAACAAATGCTTTAACAATTTTTTATAATTATTACATGCATTTTAAAATGAATAAATATGTCCCAGCCCAAACTGGAATTTTTAAAAAAAATTTTTCTTATTAGTAACCTTAAATAGTGCTTTAAAATTAGTTTTAGGCCTATAAATAAAATAAAATAAAAAAATAAGAATAAAATGAAATAGAAAAGAATTTGAATAATTAAAAATTTAACAGATTAATATAAGTTAAATTTATAATTATTTTGTTTAATCCTTAACTTGCTTTATCTGCTTCTCTTTCCATAAGAACTTCTATGAACTTGGCGTAAACTGGTCTGGTTATGAATACTCCCACCAATATTCCTAATATGGTAGTAAATGCAAAACCAGATAAAACACCAATTCCAGTAGCTCCTCTTGCAAAACCAACGTATGCTAATGGTAACATGGCTGCAATAAGAGTTCCTGCAGATGCAAAGATAATGAAGAAAGCATTTTTAATTTTGAATCTAGATCTGCGGCTTCTTTTATCTTTTAGACTTTTTCCCCTAAGAACTTCATCAGTTATAATTATTTGATCATCTACTCCAGTTCCAATAGCAGCAATAATACCGGCTATAGCTGCTAGATCTATACTCCAGTGAATGACTGATGCTGTACCAAGAATTAGAACTAATTCTGCCAGTGTGGTGAAGATGATAGGTATAACCAGCATCGGATTGCGGTATCTAACCATTATGACTGCGGACATAGCTAAAATAGCTAATATTCCTGCAATAAAAGCTCCGTCTGAAAATTGTTTACCTAATTCTGCAGAAACACTACTTACTCCCACAATTTTAACTTTAACTGGCAGCGCACCTGATTTAAGCAATGTTTGCAGTTCTTTACCTTGAACTTCAGCAGCTTCTTTTGATTCTGCCCCGCCACTAATTTGAACGGATGTAGATGGATTTCCAGCAGCTAATTCCGCAGAAACTTCGGGAGATGTTATAAGTCGATCGTCTAGATACATGTTAACTGGTTGACCGGCTTTTCCTTTAGCTATTTTAGCAAAATTATCTGCTCCAGCGATACTTACCTTAAATGGAACTGCATATTGATTGTCAGTGATTATTGGTGCCTCCACACTAACAATATCTGCCCCATTTAAAGCCGTTTCATTTCCTATTTTGGCCACGAATTTACCAGGAGTACCTACAATTTTGGCCACTTGATCTGGTTTAACTCCAGCAATTTCCACTATGACATATTGATTACCACTGGATCTTACTTTTACATCCTTTACACCGAATGTGTTTAAACGCTTATCCAAAACACTGGTAACTGTGTTCATGGTATCTTTATCAACTGGTTTTTCCAATTGGATTTGGATCAGGGATCCACCTTTTAAATCGAGCCCCTGTTGAATACCAAAAGCAGAAATAGCCAGTAAACTTCCAATTACTAGAACAATTAGCAATATGACTCTGCGGTCTCTTATTAATCCTTTAAATCCTTTTTGCTTCATGTTCTTGCCTCCAAATACCATCTTAGTATTCCAAGGTTCATGAGCCAGGTAGCTATGATATCTGCCGCCAGACCAATTATAAGAACTGCAGCAATATTACTTAAAACAACAGCTTGAGGTATTAGGAATATGGTAACCAAATATAATGCTACCATTGAAGCTATTGCTGCTCCGGACATGGTTAAACCAGTCTTCATAGCATCAAGGGCTCTTTCTGTTAAAGTACCTTCTTTTCCTTTCAGTAATCGGGTGGTTAATAGAATGTCTGTATCTACACTGTATCCTATTAACATTAATATGGCGCCCACAGATGCCAGAGAGAGTGGAATTCCAAATAATGACATTCCTCCCAGTGCAATTAAAATATCAGACAAAGCTGCTAAAATAACTGCTATGGATGGAACAATCTCTCTGAAAACTATAAATACGGTTATGGACATGAATAAAAATGCAAATCCAACAGCCCAGTAAACTTGAGTTAGTGACTGTTGACTCAAAACAGGCCCTACCGAACTAAAACTGGAAATAGTAGCAGTTCCTTTCATAGTATTTGTTAATTGTACTACGTCTGCAGTACTATCTATCTGAACAGTCGCCTTATTATTATTTATAGAAAGAACACTGACTTCAGTTGCATTAAGCCCGTCTTCAATCATTATTTTTAAATCATTGGAGGTTATGGACTTTTCCAAGCTTATAACGGCCAATGATCCTCCTTTAAGATCTATACCTTCATTTAAACCATTTGATGCCAATAATATTACTGATAGTAATGTGATAATTACTGGTATTGCAATCAATGGTTTATATGATTCCATTAGTTTTTTAAACATTGAATCACCGTTTGAATACGAGTTATCATGATTGTAAAACATAATCTGTTATTTTTAATCAGGATTTTAAATATAATTTAATAATCAAGTTTATTTCTCAAGATTATTTTATGATTAAATATTAATTCTGATTAAAATGGTTTTATATTAATATTAATATATTTCCAGACTATTTTTATTTTCTCGATTTCTCCATTAATTTTTTATAAATTTTAATTATTAAATATTCTTCAATTTTAATTATGTACTATATTATACTAAATATACTTATTTCACAAATATTTTTAAAAAATGAGAATTATTTACATTTTTTCAATTCATTTTATTAAAAATAGTTTTCAAATCATTAGATGAACGGAATAATTTTTAATAGTGTTTTTTATGTAATTGTAACAAATAAAACCTATTTTGGTGCAAATTAATTTAATAAATGATTCTTAAAGCTTTAAATCAAATATTATGGATAAAAAATTAATAATATTCAATAAAAATAAAATTAAGTATTCTAAATTTTATGAATAAGTAAGAATAAAATATTCTGGAATATTTTGTAGAATGTTAATTTCCATAGATTTTCAAATCTAATTCCTCTTTGTAGAATGTTAATTTCCATAGATTTTCAAATCTAATTCCTCTATCTTTTTCCAGGTTTCTTCTTTGATTTCAATTAATTCTTTACCACTAGTTTTGATACTGAATGAATTAACCATTCGAGCCCCTCTGGCCTCAATTTTTTCTTTCATTCGACTTATAACACTTTTGGCCCCTTGATTACCCATAGTTGCGAATAATATGATGTCTTTTCCTTTTAAATTTGCTTTATCCACAAAGGTAATTATTGCTGGAGAGGGTTTCCCGGCCCAAGTGGGAGAACCTAGATATATAATTCCATAATCGTCAAGATTTAAATTTTCAGGGGTGATTTTGGTCTTACTTTCCCGGAATGCATCCACTGAGGCGCCTAAATAATTTAATATTCCTGAACGCTCCTTTACATCTTTTATTTCTTGTAGATCTGCGGATAATTCTTCAGCCAAGGTTTCAGCAACAGTGGCAGTTTTTCTACTTCGGGAATAATACAAAACAATTGTTTTCATTAAAACACCTATTATCTCTAAAATATTTATATAAATTTAGTTAAATCTGCTTTTTTAGCTTATATTACTTAAAAAATCATTTAATCTATTTATTTTATTAATGAATTATGAAATGGATTGATAAGTTATAATAATTTGTAAATGAACTTATTAGTTTATTCTATTATTTTTATTCTATTCTAATAGTTTTTTTACTTTTTTAACTTAAATATTTTTGACTATTAACTTTTGTTATAAATATGATCTTGTTTAATAATATTATTTTTGGAATTTTCCACTTAAAAAGTAATAAAAAAAATTAATTTAAGAAATTAATGAAATTAAGGATGCATTCCCAAAAACTCTAGGGATTCATTTTCCTTAAATCCAAACATGAGATTCATATTATGGATGGCCTGACCAGAAGCACCTTTTACCAGGTTGTCAATGGCTGATACAATCACCACGCGGCCATGGTGGTCGATCTGGAAACAGCCGACATGTGCAAAGTTTGACCCGCGAACTGCACTCAAGCGAGGAATTTCTCCATCTTCTAAAACCTTTACAAATGGTTCGCCATCATAAAACTCTTTATAAATTTCTTCCAAATATTCTGAACTTAAATCTTCTCTTATTCCTTCTTTTAAAAAGGTGTGTACCGTAGTTAAAATTCCTCTAATTACTGGTACCAGATGAGGAGTGAAGCAAACTTTAACTGAACTGCATTGATTGAGTTTTTCATCTATTTCGCTCATGTGTCGATGACTGGTCACATTGTAAGGAACTACATTATCACTACAGTTTGGAAAATGAGTTGCTGGTGTTGGATTTATTCCCGCACCACTTATTCCCGTTTTTGCATCAATAATCACGGTTTCTACGAGTTTTTCATTAATCAGTGGCATACAAGCTAAAATGGAGCCAGTAGGGAAGCATCCGGGATTGGCTACTAAATTTGCTTTTTTAATATCTTCTCGGTAAAGTTCTGGAAGTCCATAAACTGCATCTAAAGGATGGGAGTGCTTAAGATTGTACCATTTTTCATAGGTTTCAATATTATCGTAGCGATAATCTCCACTTAAATCAATAACCTTTGTTCCACTTTCTAATATCTCTGGAACAATATTCATGGAGGCCCCATGGGGAGTCGCTGTGAAAACAAGATCTGCATCTATTTCAGATGCTTGAAGGTCTTGAAAAATTAAATCCGAGTCTCTTAAGTGTGGATGTACTTTATAAACAGCTTCACCTGCGTACTGGCGCGAAGTTATGGCTGAAACTTCCACTTGGGAATGATTATGCAAAAAACGGAGTAATTCTCCACCAGTATATCCACTGGCACCTACTATACCTACTTTTATCATGTTTTCACCATTTTATTTGATTATAAATTAGAATTATATATGCTTGTTATTCAATTAGTATTTTATACAAATCAAATATTTAACAAATCAAATATTATTTTGCTTTATACTAAATCATTATATCTAATTCATTATATCTAATTTTAATTTATATAATTCCTTAAATTTAAATATAGATTAATTAATATGGATTGCTTATTTTAATTATACTAATTTAATTATACTAATTTCTTAAAGTGTTTGAGCATTGAATATTTCCATTAATCTTATTAAATTCTTAATTTAAATTTAGCTTGATTATAAATTCCTATTCTAGTTTTGGAGCATAATACTGGTTAAAATTAGAATATGATAACTATTTGTTTTGATTTATTATTAATTAAGAATAAATATTAAAAAAATTGTTTTTCGAGTTAAAAAGGTTTATAATGGTTTAATTAAGATGAATACTTTTAAATTTCAGTATTTAATAAAATAATTATTTATAATGGCTTAAATTTAAACCAGTTCATTTTTAAAATTATTTATACAATATCTAAGTCTGAAGACTTTTTAAAAAACTCGCATTTATTGTCTATTTTTTATAAATAAACATTAATGGGTCATCAACTTGTAAAAAAAGATATCGGCGCTGGATATTTTGATTGATTGAATTCGATTACTATTTTGAAGGCCTTATTT
>Ga0351937_1147_pt1 | contig 20630 bp, 15 predicted proteins | sample TotcelHT113001M9_FD_206857 | JGI IMG/M metagenome (GOLD analysis project Ga0351937, IMG submission 206857) | Enriched cells from coal bed in the Powder River Basin, Montana, United States - Total cells T11 rep2 HSBNCT.T11.300.1.M9 ... | reverse complement strand
GTGAGAAAAGGTATATTCATTAAGGATATTAACAAAGAAGGCATTGAAGTAAACGACCTCTTTATTGTTACAAAGAAGAACATTTTTACCGGCAGAAACAATGCAAAATATATGAGCATAGAGCTTAAAGACAGCACCGGCAACATTGAGGGTAAGGTCTGGGAAAATGTAGATAATATAAATAAGCTCTTTGAAAGGAACGATCTTGTTTTTGTTAAGGCAAAGATGCGGCCGTACCAGGGAAAACCCCAATTGACAATAACTGACATCAAGAGGTTTGAGGACGAGGTTTGTCTGGAAGACATGAGAACATTCTTCCCGGAAGCCGAACCGGGGATTGACAATTTAAAAAAAGGTTTTTTTCAGCTTCTGAACGAAATTGAGGAACCCCATATAGCTTCTGTCTTCTCTGTCCTTATCAAAAGAAACGATATCCTGGAAAAATTCTTTTTATTTCCTGCTTCAATAGGGGTGCACCATATGTATCTTGGCGGACTGCTTGAGCATTCCCTTTCAGTGGCATATATGGGCAAGCATGCAGCCGAAATAACCGGTGCGAATAAAGACATGATCATTGCAGGAAGTCTTTTACACGATATCGGAAAAGTCGAAGAGCTTTATGTGAAAGGCGGTTTTAATTATTCGGATAGAGGAAGGCTCATGGGGCACATAGCCCTCGGCACCTTAATGTTTGAAGAAATGGCAAAAGAAGTAAAGGGGTTTCCAGAACATACATCGGATATGCTTTCCCACATCATTATCAGTCATCATGGCGTTGAAGAATGGGGTTCTCCTAAAAAACCCATGTCCATAGAGGCTCTTATCGTACACTATCTCGACGATCTTGACGCCAAGGTTATGGGTGTAAAGGAGCACATGAAAGAAAATATGGCAGATGAAAAGTGGACAGAATACCATAAGTTGTACGGATCACGATTCTATAAGCTTCCAGAAAGGTAATATATGGAAATAAGAAGAGTTTTTGTAGATAAGCTGAAGATAAAGAACGGGATGGCCCTTCTTACAGGACCAATGTATAAATACATTATTACTGTTCTAAGAAAAACAACCGGCGACAGGATAGACCTGATTGACGGAAAGGGCTACCTTTACAGGTGTACAATCAACGGCATAAAAGGCAAGGAACTGTATCTCCAGGTACTGGATGTTGTACATCACCCTGAAGAGAAAAGGCCTAAGGTAACACTCTGTGTTAGCCCGATAAAGGGACCGCGCATGGACTGGCTCGTCGAAAAAGCAACTGAACTCCGTGTAGAGAGGATACTGCCTACAATTTTCAAAAGAACTTTGATCAAATTTGAAGACAAGGAAAAGGGGAAATACGACCGTTGGAAAAGGATTGTTATAGAGGCATCACGTCAATCAGGGCGGTTTACAATCCCTGAGGTTGTTGAACCCACCCCCCTGAGAGGGATACTACCTTATGCGGAAAACATTCCTAACCGCTGGGCCTTTTACGAGCAGGAAAAAGAAATCTCATTTAATCATGTTATGTCAAACCGGGAAGAAGGAGGGGAGATATGCGTGGTGATAGGTCCTGAAGGAGGAATAGACGATCTGGAGATTGAGTGGCTTAGAGAAAACGGCTTTATCCCCTGCACGCTTGGTGAAAATATATTCAGGACTGAAACAACGCCTCTTGTAATTCTGTCGGTCATTCTTTATGAATATTTCAATAAATATAGATAATTGGGGGAACAATGAATAACAAAGGAAGGGCGGGATGCGGCTGTCTTATATTTATCCTCGTCGTTTTTATGGTCATTACAGGAATCCTTGTCCATCCCTTTTCATTAAGAACTATCGGCAGTCAGCTAATATACGAAGATAAAATCTTCCCTTCAGATGCAATATTTGTCCCCAGGTTTTTTGAAGATAAAAAAGGAGAACTATATACAGAGGCTTTCAGAGAATACTGGGCAGGAAACGGTAAAAATATATGGATCGAAGATGATAAAATACTGGGTATAAGCATCCTGGATATTGTTGCCAAAACAGCGCATACACGGGGCATCAAGGAGGGCGTACTAAAAAAGCTTGAAATGGAAGGGGAAGGCAGCATAAAGGTCAAAAAAACACAGGAAGCCTTTTCAAAAATCGGATTAAAAAAGGTTATCATTCTTGTGCCTGAATATGCCTCAAGGAGATTTCACATGTTTTACAGCTCGTCCAAAAACGGTGGGCAGGTGGTATATCTCATTAAACCCGTGAATATGTCGTATTTTAAAAAAGATAAATGGTGGAAAGAGCCCATGTCACGGGATATGTTTTTGAAAGAACTCTCCTATATGATCTCGTACTATTTCGAAAGGTATAAATATGGCGAAAAAAAAGATACTGAAAAACCATGAACGATGCTCCGGCTGTATGTCATGCATACTTGCCTGCTCGTTGTTTAACTTCAATGTTATCAACCCTGAAAAGTCATTCATAAAACTGGATAAAAATGAAGAAAGGCAAACCTTTACCATATCCGTCTCCGAGGGTTGTAAGTCCTGCGGGGAATGTATAACGGTCTGTGCATATAAAGCACTGGAATGGGAAGATGAGAATTCTTATAATTGACCTTGAGAAAAAAGAGCATACATATCTGGAAGACGAGAGTTTAAGACAATTGTATATCGGAGGGGTAGGGCTTAATACCGCTCTTTTATACAAATATATTGACAGGACAATCACGCCTTTCGATGTAAGAAACAGTCTGTTTCTTACAAGCGGTGCTTTAGTCGGCACGAATATACCTACCACCTCACGGTGTGAGGCAACCGCTCTTTCGCCTACAGGGTATTTCGGGACCGCGAACTCAGGCGGTAAGTCAGGCCTTGCAATAAAACTCTGCAATATCGACTCCATCTGGATAAAGGGTAAATCGGAAAACCCTGTCTATGCCTTAATTGATGAAAAAGGGGTAACATTAAAGGATGCGTCACACATGTGGGGAAGGGATACCTTTGAAACAGTTCATATATTAAAAGAAATGGAGGGGCAAGACGCAGAGGTATTAAGTATCGGACAGGCAGGGGAGGCAGGTGTACAATTCGCCTCTATTCAGAGCGATTATCACCATTCTTTCGGTCGTACAGGCCTCGGCGCGATTATGGGCAGCAAAAAGTTGAAGGCCCTCTGTTTTATCGGCAAGGGAGAAATACAAATCAGAGATAAGACGCTTCTCCGTGAAATTACAAAGAAAATCAGGGGGCGCATCTTGTCATCGGACTCCTTTGGTTATACAAGACGGTACGGCTCAATGGTGGTGTCCGATGTGTACAACAGATTGGGTATATTGCCGGGACGGAATTTCAGGCAGGGCTCTTTCGATAACTGGGAGGCAACACGGGGCAGAAGGTTCTTTGAAGAAACGTATAAGGAGCGTACGCTCGCCTGCGTATCATGCCCTATCGGCTGCTTACACTGGTCACGGGTGAAGGATGGAGAATATGCCGGATACGAAACATGCGGTCTTGAGGTAACCTTTACCCTTGAGTTCGGCGCAAAACTTGATCTTGAAAATATTCCGGAGATATTCCAGTGTGTAGAGTTGTGCAACAGGCTCGGCATGGATGTCATATCCACAAGCGCAACGATTGCCTACATCATAGAGCTTTTTGAAAAGGGATTCCTTAAAGAGACTGATATAGGATTCAGGCCCGCATTCGGGGATTTTAAAAGCATCTATAAATTGATTTCCATGATAGGCAGGCAAGAAGGCACAGGGAGGCTGTTCGGACACGGCATAAAGCACGCAGTTGAACATTTTAAGGGCTCCGAATCCTTTGCCTGCGAGATTAAAGGGCTTGAAATGCCGGTACGCGACCCGAGGGGCAGGTTCGATACATGGATGCTGGGCGTACTTATAAACACACGGGGCGGTGACCATCTCCGCATCAGAACACCTGTTGATGACCTGAAAGATTTTGAGAGGAGTTATGAATATGAGCCTCTTGCATTGACGCCTGCAGAACTTGAACTCATTGATATGCCGCAGGCATTGAAAGATAAAATTCTGGGGATACCCCCATCAAAGGTTGCCATCCCTGCAATGACCAAATACTCCGAAGAGTACATGACACTCCTTAATTCCTTTGGTTTGTGTATAAGACCGCCTGTTTTACGAACAATAGGCCCATCCATTATGAGCGAGGCATTCCGTGCAGTCTACGGATATGAAATGGATGAAAATGAACTTCTCTTTGCTGCAGAAAGGATTATCAACATGGCGCATCTTTTTAATCTTGACAGGGGGCTTGCATTTCAGGATTATCATTATCCGGACAGGTTTTATAAAGAATCGGAAGATTATATAAAAGGGAAGCGCCTTCCCCTCGATCATACAAAGATAGAAGGGATGCTGAAAGCATATTTTGTGCTCCGGGGGTGGGACGAAACAGGGCACATAAAAGAAGAAACTATTAAAAGACTTGGTATAGATTAAAAGATGAACAGCTCACGCGGTAGGTAAGAGGGGGGCGACCCACTTACGGAAAAGGAGTTAGCACTGGTGTACATAACGACAGAACGATAAATAGCCCGCACAGCGGGCGAGAAGGGGAAGCTCCGGCAGCTTGGCTGACGGAGGGGGCGACCCCCTTACGGGGGCAGGCGTTAGCCCCGGTAATTGAGAGGATAATTGGACGAACTTACAGCAACTATTGCGCTATCGAGACTTAAAGGCATAGACCGCATAAAAAAGAAAGCGGTCATTGATGCAAACGAAAGTCTCGCCGCTTTATTTGGAGGAAAAACAAAAATATATGACGAATCCCTGAAAGCGCAGATAAGCGCCTTCAAGGATTGGAAGGATATTGAGAAGGCAACGGAAAAACTGATAAATTTGGGCGCAGACATAATCACTATCAGGGATAAAACATATCCGGAGCTTTTGAGGCATATCCCTGATCCCCCTGTTGTGCTTTATAAAAAAGGTTCCTTGAAAACCAACAGCAATACGCTTGCTATAGTGGGCTCAAGAAAGGCCACATTCGAAGGAATCGCCCTTGCTGAAAAGATCGCGAACACCCTCTCGTCCCTGGGGATAACCATTGTCAGCGGTCTTGCAAGGGGTATTGACTCTTCTGTCCATAAAGGGGCTTTATCGGAAATAGGTAAAACAACGGCTGTCCTGGGGTGCGGTATTGATATTTGTTATCCGGCGGAAAATATCCGGCTCTTTGAAAAGATCGGAGAAGAAGGCTTGCTGCTCACCGAATACAGCCCCGGGGACCCGCCCCTTAATTACCATTTTCCTGAGAGGAACCGTATCATAGCCGGTCTGTCAAAGGGCATACTTGTTATAGAGGCATCAGGAAAGAGCGGCTCTCTGATTACTGCCCGTCTCGGGCTTGAATATGCCAGGGATGTCATGGCAATCCCCGGAAGTATCTTCAGCGACGAGCACAAAGGGGCAAATGCACTAATTAAACAGGGGGCAAAGCTTGTTGACGGTATTGAAGACATTCTTGCAACCTCCTTTCCTGATCTCACTTTGAAAAAACAGAAGAAGATTGAAATGGACAAAGACGAAGATTATGTGTATTCATATATAGGCCACGAGAAGATACACGTTGATGGGCTGATAGATAGAACCGGAATGCAGGCAAAGCAGGTAATGGCAGTACTTACAAGGCTTGAGATGAAAGAAGTCGTCCGGGGTTTTCCCGGAGGGTATTATATCAGGAAATAGGAGGCAGCTTTCAGCTCTCCTTTTTTATGAAATTAAGGGATCGGGCTGAAGTCTGTTTTTTATCATCGCAGCAGTCTGAAAGCTTGAACTTAAGGAGTTACAATGGGCAATAAATCGCTTTTAGTAGTTGAATCACCGACTAAGATGAAAACACTTTCAAAATTCCTTGGTAAGGATTTTACCATAAAGGCAACTTTCGGTCATATTAAAGACCTCCCGAAAAGCAAAATAGGTGTTGATGTTGAGAAGGATTTTGCACCCCACTTTCTTGTGCTTAAAGGCAAGGCAAAGGTCGTTGAAGAACTGAAGAAGGCAGGGAAAGATGCCCAAAAAATATACATCGGTTCTGACCCGGATCGGGAAGGAGAAGCAATCGCCTTCCATGTGGCAGAGGTAATCGGGGGCAAGAAAGAAATCGAGAGGGTATTGTTCCATGAGATTACAAAAAAGGGTGTCCTTGATGCTTTAAAAAACCCTTCCAAGCTTGATGAATCAAAATACAACGCACAAAAGGCCAGAAGAATTCTCGACAGGCTTGTTGGATATAAAATCAGCCCCATATTATGGGAAAAAGTAAGTTACGGGCTTTCCGCAGGCCGGGTTCAATCGGTCGCCTTAAGGATTGTCTGTGACCGGGAAGAAGATGTTGAAGGCTTTGTAAAAGAGGAATACTGGATTGTTGACGCCGATTTTGAACTTCCTTCAGGAGAAAGATTTAAGGCAACATTTGAACGAAAGGGAAATGAAAAGATTAAAATCTCCTCAAAGGAAGAGGCACAAAAGATCAAATCCGGTGTAAAAGGCAAGAAATTCAATATCGCAAAGATTGATGTAAAAGACAGGCATATATCACCGCAGCCCGCATTTATTACAAGCAGGCTTCAGCAGGAGGCATCGCGGAGATTCCGGTTTTCGCCGAAAAAGACTATGCTTGTGGCCCAGAAGCTTTATGAAGGCGTAAATATCGGGGAAGGAGAGGCTACAGGACTCATTACCTACATGAGGACAGACTCTGTCAGAGTATCAGCCGAGGCAGTAACTGCAGCAAGACAGTATATTGATGAAACTTATGGGAAACCATATCTTCCAAAAACACCTAACTTTTTCAAGAATAAAAAAACTGCCCAGGATGCGCACGAGGCAATACGGCCTGCCGATCCTTTACTGACGCCTGATAAGGTAAAATCATATCTCGATAAAGATCTTTTTCTGTTGTACGAATTGATATGGAAACGATTCATTGCCTCCCAGATGGCTCAGGAAAGATTTAAGGCAAAAGTTGCGGAAGTCATCTCAAGCGAATATGTTTTTGTTGCAAGAGGCTCGGAGGTTTTGTTTGACGGATTCACAAAAATATACGAAGAACAGGATGAAACAGACGAGAAAGGTTCAAAACTGCCCTCAATGAAAGAAGGGGATCTTGCATCACTTATCGAAATTTTTCTGGATCAGCGATTTACAACCCCGCCTCCGAGATATTCCGAGGCATCTCTCATAAAGATGCTCGAAGCCAAGGGTATCGGCAGACCGTCTACATACGCCACTATTGTAAGCACCATAGAAGAAAGAAGCTATGTTAAAAAGGATAAGGGAAGACTCCTTCCCACTTCCCTCGGCAGGACTGTAAACAAACTATTAAAAGAGTTTTTCCCTTCCATTGTCGATATCGGTTTTACAGCAAATATGGAAGAAAGACTTGATCTTATAGAAGACGGCAAAAAGAACTGGGTCAAATCCCTTGAGAAATTTTACCGTTCCTTTGAAAGTGAGCTATCCACGGCCAAAGAGGGCATGAAGAGCCTGAAAAAAGAAGAAACTATTACGGATATTGTCTGTGATAAATGCGGAGAAAAGATGCTCCTCCGATGGGGTAAAAACGGTGAATACCTTGTATGCAGCGGAAAGCCGGCATGTAAAAACAAAAAAAACGCACAGGTTGATGGAACTGGTACAATAAAGATTGTTGAAAGTGAAATAAAGGGGAAATGTCCGCAATGCGGGGGAAATCTCATTGAAAAACGGGGGAAATTCGGGAGGTTTCTGGCATGCAGCAACTACCCTGACTGCAAATATACAGAGGCATACACGCTTGGATTTCCATGCCCGCAGGAAGGGTGTACAGGCAAACTTGTGGAGAAGGTCTCTAAAATGAAAAAGAAAAGATTCATAAGCTGCTCCCGTTATCCTGATTGTACATTTGCCACAAATGCAGAACCGACAGACGGTCCATGCCCGGTCTGTGCTGCACCTACCATATTCAGTTATAGAAAGAAACCTTTTTGCCTCCGTAAGGATTGCGGATGGAAGTCAAAGTAGTCGGCGGCGGGCTTGCCGGAGCTGAGGCGGCTTATCAGATTGCCCGGAGGGGCCATGAGGTTACACTTTTTGAGATGAGGCCCGATGTCTTCACACCTGCGCACAAAACAGCCTATCTTTCAGAGCTCGTGTGCAGTAATTCTTTAAAATCAAAAGAATTGACAAATGCCCACGGGCTTTTAAAGGAAGAGTTGAGGTGCCTCAGCTCACTTATTATCCAGGCTGCCGACGAAACATCGATACCGGGTGGCAAAGCCCTCGTTGTTGACAGAGACAGATTTTCAAAGATAATTACTGATAACCTTGAAGCCCATCCTCTAATTGATGTGGTGCGCAAAGAGATACGGGATATACCTTCCGGCCCGGTAATCATTGCAACAGGCCCTCTTACAAGCGATGCCTTTACGGAAAAAATACGTGAAGTCACTGGCTCAGAAAACCTGTCCTTTTTCGATGCCATATCCCCTATTATCGACAGCGAAACAATAGATGTGGAAAGCGCCTTCTTCGGTTCCCGCTATATGGAGGATTCAGGAGATTATCTGAATTGCCCCCTCACTGAGGAAGAATATAGTGTGTTCTACGATGAACTCGTTAAGGCAAAGAAGGTGGATTTGCTTGAATTTGAAAAAACACCCTATTTTGAAGGATGCCTGCCTGTAGAGATTATGGCCGGGCGCGGCAGACAAACACTTCTTTACGGTCCTATGAAACCTGTCGGCATCATCGATAAAAAGACAAACAAAAGACCTTTCGCAGTCGTACAGTTAAGGAAGGAAAACGCATACGGCGCCATGTATAATATGGTTGGCTTTCAGACAAAACTCACTTATCCGGAGCAGGAAAGGGTCTTCAGGCTTATTCCCGCGTTGAAAAATGCCGTATTTTTAAGACACGGAAGCATCCACAGGAACACATACATTAACTCGCCGGCTGCTCTTAATAAAAATCTCTGTCTTAAAAACAACAAAGAGGTTTTCTTCGCAGGTCAGATAACCGGGGTGGAAGGGTATGTTGAATCGGCAGCCATGGGTATCGTTGCCGGACTGTCTGCTCTTGCTTACATTAAGGGTGGAACATTCGTTCTGCCGCCGGAAGAGACCTGTACGGGCGCTCTGGCGAGCTATATTACCACGCCTGCAAAAGATTTCCAGCCCATGAATGTCAATTTCGGGATTCTCAAAGGTTACAACAAAAAGTATAAAGAAAAGATAATCGAAAAGGCCTTGTCGTTAATTTTGGAATGGAAAAAAAGCATGGACGGAATATAACTACCCTACCGCTCCTCCGAGTTTGAATATGGGCAGGTACATGGCAATAACCAGACCGCCCAGTATAACACCAAGGAACATCATGATCATAGGTTCCATCATTGCAGTCAGGTTTGTTACAAGGTTATCAACATCTTCTTCATAAAAATCTGCAATCTTATTAAGCATGCTGTCCAATGCGCCCGTCGATTCGCCAACCTGGATCATCTGAACTACCATCGGCGGAAAAACCCCGCTCTCTTCAAGGGGTTCGGACATGCTTCTGCCTTCACTGATACGTGCCCGTGCAACAACAAGCGCTTCTTCAACAACCTTGTTGCCGGCGACCTTTGCAACAATCACAAGACTCTCAAGGATGGCAACACCGCTCGATAACAGTGTGGCGAGCGTTCTTGTTACCCTCGCAACCGATGCCTTGATTGTAAGGATGCCGAAGATAGGGAGCTTCAGAACAAGACCGTCTATCTTACGCTTTCCACCTTCGGTTTTGTAATATTTCTTGAAAAGAAAAATAACCAATACAAGCGCGCCGATCATATAATGTATACTTGATTTTACGGCTCTGCTAAGATTGACGACTATCTGGGTTGGAGCCGGAAGAGAGGCCCCCATGTCCTTGAACATAGTTTCAAAAACAGGTATTACAAAGATCAAGAGTACCAGGACCACGGCAATTGCGACCACTATAATGCTGATAGGATAAATCATTGCAGATTTTACTTTCTTTTTCAGTTTCATGGATTTTTCCATATAAACGGAAAGTCTTGACAACACCGTATCGAGGAGACCACCCTCTTCTCCTGCAACAACAAGGTTCACATACAACGGATCAAAACACTTCGGGTAATCCTTCAGGCTATCTGCAAACCTTGATCCGCCTTCTATTTTCTCTTTTATCTCCCGGACAATACCTCTGAGGTCTTTATCCTCAATCTGGCTGGAAAGTATATCAAGGGATTGAACAAGGGGAAGGCCGGATGAAATCATTGTTGAAAGCTGTCTTGTAAAAATTACAATGCTTATCTGGTCGATTTTTTTCTTCGGGTTAAACTTTGCTTTTTTTTCGACATCTTTTTTTTCGGTTGATTTAGTGAGAATAATGCCGTCTTTTCTCAAAACAGCTCTAAGATAAGCCTCGGAATCAGCCCTTGTAACCCCTGATTTTTTCTCCCCTTTTAATGTTTTGCCCTGCCATTCGTAAACCGCCATGATCCCTATATTACCTCAACTGAAATATAATGAAAAGAAAATTATTCACAGTTCACAGATTTGGGATAGTGAACTGTGAACCTTAATTATTCCTCTCTTAACACAATATAGAACGTCATATTTTCTCTCTTTACCAGCAGCACAATACCTTCCTTAACATTCCCCCTCTTCATGGCTTCTTTGAAATCAGCGATATTCCGTATCGGCTTCCTGTTAATTTCCTTTATAATATCTCCGGAACGTATATCTATATTTTGCGCAGGACTTCCGGGTTGAACATCCGTTACAATCACGCCTTTTTTATCTTTTATATTCAGATGTTTTGCAATCTCAGGCGTTATGTTCTGTACGACAAGCCCAAAATCCTTTTCTACTTCAGGTTTCTTTAATGACTGAACGCTCTCCTCTTTTAATTCGTCTATAACGACATTTACTTCAAGATTTTTTCCATCCCTTATAATAACTACCTTGGCCTGTTTGCCGATTTCTGTTCCTCCCACCAGCCTCGGAAGCATGTCCATGTCCTTTATCTTTTTCCCGTTAAAAGATATGATAATATCTCCTCTTTTAATCCCTGCCTTTTCTGCAGGGCTCTGCTCCATCACGTCAGACACAAGAGCTCCTTCAGATTCTTTCAGGCCAAAGTTTTTGGCAATTTCCGGAGTTACCTTCTGTATTGCCACGCCGAGCCATCCTCTTGCAACCCTTCCCTTTGATTTCAATTGAGAAAGCATCTCTTTTGCAACATTGATCGGGATTGCAAAACCTATTCCCTGCCCTCCTGAAACAATCGCAGTATTTATACCTACAACCTCGCCTTTTAAATTAAACAGAGGACCTCCGCTGTTGCCCGGATTGATTGATGCATCAGTCTGTATAAAATCATCGTATGGACCGGCCCCTATCACTCTGCCCTTTGCACTGACAATACCTGCTGTAACGGTCTGCTCGAGGCCGAAGGGATTGCCGATAGCAATAACCCAATCGCCAACCTCCAGCTTTTCGGAGTCACCGAAGGCAGCAACTGGAAGATTGTGCTTTGCATCTACCTTTATCAAAGCAATATCGGTTTTGGCATCCCTTCCTATTACTTTGGCATCATATTCCTTATCATCGGAAAGTTTTACTTTTATGCTGACGGCCTTCTCCACAACATGGTTATTGGTCAGGATGTACCCCTCTCTGTCGATTATAAAACCTGAGCCGAGGCTTCTGTGCTTGAATTCCCTTCGCGGTGTATCACCAAAAAATTTCTCAAAAAAATCGTTTCCAAAAAAATCCTTAAATGGATTTTGCTGGCCGAAAAACCGCTCCTGCATGTCAGGTCCTTTGAAAACGGTTGTTGTGCTGATATTTACTACAGAAGGCTTCACATCCTTTATCAACTCGCTTAAACTCGGCAGACCCTTATCAAAAGCCACTTTTTTTACATTCACATTTGTTGCATCAAACCAGGATTCCTCGGTAAAAACCTTACTCTTTACATACATAAATCCTAATGACACGATGACCAGTAGAATAATAACCAAATACCATCTTCTGTTTCTCATAGAAACTCCTCCAGTTATACAGGCAATTTTATCGAGAACAAGCTGCCTTCTGACAGCCCGCTCTTTACTTCTATTGTGCCTTTATGTACGTCGGCAATCCATTTACTTATCGATAGCCCGAGACCGCTGCCGCTCTCGCGTTTTCTCGATTTGTCCCCCCTGTAAAATCTGTCAAAGACGAACTTGATATCGTCTTCCGCTATGCCGACGCCATTGTCTCTTATATCAATCTGTACATAGCCGTTATTCATAAAAGAAGATATTTCCACCTTTCCTCCGGGCGGAGTATATTTAATACCATTTTCTACAATATTCAGAAACATCCTCCTGAGCTTCAGTTCATCACCCTTTATTTTAATATCTTCCAACTCTTTAATCATTAATTCTATCCCTTTGTTGTCAGCAAAAATTTTAACATTCATACAAACATCGGCGATCAGGTCTCTCATTGAAACATCTTCGGCGCTCAGTTTTACCTCTTTTGTGTCAGCCTTGGAAAGCAGCAGCAGGTCATCAATAATCTCTGCCATTCTGTTAATCTCTTCGAGGTTGCTCTTAAGTATGCTTTTATAATCCTCATTATCCCTTTCTTTTCTTAATGCAACCTCTGTCTGTCCCTTTAATATTGTAAGGGGGGTTTTAAGCTCGTGCGAAACATCAATACTGAATTGATTTATCCTCAGGAATGAATCCCGCAACCTGCTGATCATTTCATTAAATGTCCGCGCAAGCCTGCCAAGTTCATCCCTTCTGCCCCCGATATCAATTTTCTCGCCGAGATTACTCAATGTAATCTTCACAGCAGCCTTTCTTATCTGATCAACGGGCCGAAATGCTTTCTTTGCCAGAAAATAACCTCCAACAATGCTGACGCCTATAGATGTGGGTATGCTGATTATCATGATGATAAGGAGCTTTTTCATGGTTTCATCAAAATCTTCTAACGATGTGCCTATCTGGACGATACTCGTTACCTTCCTGTTTTCTTTATTCTCTATAATGGGGATTGTAACCATCCTCAGTCTCGGGTGCACCCGTTCTATTGTTTCATAAACAATTTCTCCGTTTAATACCTTTTCAAGCGTTTTGAAGTTCGACGGCAGGACTTCGGTTTCAACATCGTTCATCTTTGCCCCGATTTTTCCTGAGGCATCCATTATCTGAATAAATTTCCCTTTCGGTTTTCTGCCGAGCACATTTTCAAGATATCTTTCAAAATTTCCGAATATGCTTGTGTTGTGGCCTTCCGTCATGGAAGACGATAATATTTCGCCAATAGATTTAATCTTTGCGTCTATGCTTTTTTGAAGGCTGTTTCTGAAATATATATATACTCCGCTTGAGAAAATTGAAAGGATCAGGGTAAGGATCAACCCGTACCATAAAGTAAGCCTCCATTTTATAGGTAAATTAATTTTTTTCATTTTCTTCTTTCAGAATATAACCGGTACCTCTTACGGTGTGGATATATTTCTTAGACGACAAAGATTCCATCTTTTTTCTGAGAAAGTTCACATAAACATCTACTATATTGGTTGAATCGTTTGCACTTTGCCATGCGTACTCTGCAATTTCTTTTCTGGTTAAAGGCTTTTCCTTGTTCTTCAGCATAAATTCCAATATCATATATTCTTTTTCAGTCAGTTCCGCCTCTTTCGTTGCTATGTTCATTTTTCTGTTATAGGGGTTTAGAACAAGGTCTTTATATTCAAGGATATGAGTGTCCGCCTTTTTGCTTCTTCTTAATAATGCCCTTATCCTTGCAAGGAGTTCGTCAAAGGAAAAGGGTTTTGTGAGATAATCATCGCTACCTGTATCGAGTCCCTTTATAACGTCTTCTTTTGAGGTTTTTGCTGTGATTATCAGGACAGGGGTATCAATACCCCATGCCCGTGCGTTCCTGAGGACTTCAAGCCCGTCAATTTCAGGTATCATGAGGTCAAGCAGGATAATGTCGTAGCTTTGCTCTCTTAAGAGTTCAAGCCCTGTCCTGCCGTTATAAGCAACCTCAACACTGTACCCCTCTTCCTCAAGGCCCTTACTTATAAAGCTTGCCACCTTTTCTTCATCTTCTATCAAAAGTACATTCATATTATTTATTATATAGCAAAAAAGTCATTTTTAAAATACTTTGGTAATTGATTATTTTGAATGTTTTCAGGCAGTGTTAACTACCTATTTCCATACGGCGCTGAACAAGCTCTGCCCTCGCCATTTCTTTAGAATCCGGGAGGAAAAACCATTGGTCGATAAGCCGTTCAAGTGATTTGACAAATTCTTCTGGTGTCATCGGGAGTTGTCGGTTCAGGAACCGGAAGCTCCCTGCATAACGGGTCAGCTTGTCCGAGTCCTGCACTATCTGATCATTGATTGACATGGCTTCGCCCCTTGAGTCATGGCCGTCTATAATCTCAAGTATCTCAGCCGTTCTGGACGCATCATAACCAACCTTTTTCAAAATATCACTGGCAATCTTCAAGCTTTCTTCTTCGTGGATCCTGAGAAGACTTTTATCCGGAAAAGGGCGGCGTGTCTTTTTAATAATATCTTCGGACACCTTGCTCCACCCCACATCATGCAGAATCAACGCCGGAATAACCACTACTCTGTCAGCCCCGTAAATTGTAAGCAACCTGAAGGCGAACTTTATTGCATTACGCGTATGAAGTTCATTGTTTCTTACCTGCAGGTAAGACCTGGCCAACTTGAAGATAGGAGATTCGGTTCTGTTTAAACGAGGTGTTTTAGAATCTTTAAATACCATGTCAGTCTTTAAAATTATGCTATTTTTCTAAATAATACCATTTTTCCCGCAAAATTAGTAGAATCTGTTGCATGAAAATAATGGAATTTTCTCAAAAGCATTTACAATAAGGCGCTATATGTCTGATTTATAACGGATGTTCCATCTCTACGCTATCTCTTTTCGCAGGATAACCTTTTGTTATTTCTTTGGTTTTCTTCGATCTTGCAGTTTCTTTCTACTGACTACAGCTACTCCGAGGTGAGGGAGAGCCTTTGGCAAGGTAACCCCTGCTGCTTTCAACAATTGTGTATTTATTCCTTGAGGAACCGGGATATGATGTGACGATCCCTTCCCTTCTATAGCCATTTCAACAGAGGTGAGAGAAGATAGGGAATGGATACCTTCCTCTACGGTTACATCAAGAGATGCCCATGCCTTCTTCAGATATCTGATAATTATATATGCGAGCATGACCACCAGGGCATGACCTCTTGTGCTCTCTTCTGTCCGTACATTCCACGGTCTGAGTTCAAGAAAGTCTGTTTTAGAGGTACGGAAGGCATTCTCCACCATGGTAAGGTCTTTATACCGGCCATGGATAACAGCTTTATCGATATCGGGCAGATCGCTTTTAATCACGTAACAGCCATCAAACTTTGCTTCCTCATTCAGTGCTCCATTATCTATATTAAGGGAAAGGGTCCTTCCGGCAACTGATACGGTAAGCCACTTCTGTGTTTTGAGACGATTTATCTTATCCTCAACATCCCGTATTGCCACATCAATGTGCGCCCCCGGATGATTTGCAAGATAAATGTTTTTTTCATCAAGCAGCTTTAATACAGCTTCTTTTTTTCCGGTACGAATCTTTCCCATCTCATGTGCTCTTTCCGGATTACGTCTGAGGATATAACGGGTTTCATCTTGTACCACCTCACAGAGGATATCTTCAAACAGTTCCATCTGAATAATGCCATTCTTTAGCAGGGTTTCTATTTCAGGCTTTGTAATGGCGGTAATATAATGGAACCCTGTTTCTTTCAGTATTTCAATCTGTCCGCCCTTTACCATCCCCCGGTCGCCAACAAAGGTAACCCGGTTGCACCCGAAGCGTTCAACTGTTTTTTTCACCTGGTTTTCAAAAGTAGACGGATCACGGGTGTTACCCTTGAACAGTTCAACAGATACCGGTTCTCCGCCTTCATCACAAAGAAGACCTGCCACGATCTGTTTCTTCCCCGACTTCTTATCTCTGTTATAGCCCCATTCGGCAAATACGTTATGATCTCCCTCCAGATAGCTGCTTGTAACATCATACAGGAAGAGTTCAGGTTTTGTCCGTGTATGGAAAAGACGATCCTCAATAGCCCTCTGGTGATCGGATAGCCATGCAAGGTTTTCATACAGATGGTCTTCATTGAAGGATTCTATTAATCCCAGGATATCACAGGCGGCATGGGCGCCCGCGAGTCTCACTGCTGATAGGCGGGAACCCTGATCAATTATCCTCGCACAGATTTGCCAGAGGGCAAGTTTTCCCTGACGATCTGTTCCCAGTGCTTTTTCAATGCCTGTTTCTTTAGCAATTCTGGCAATAAGCCATACTGCCCCGATACTCAGTCCCTGTCGTAATTCAACTTCCTTTAAAGAAGTAAGTTCTGTAAGATCATGCTTATATTTTAATGCTACCTTGAGTGCTTCCACCTCTTTCGGATCACAATGGGTAAGGTTAGCAATAGTCCGGTTCTTGTTCTTTCCATCTTCTCGATATGCTTCTCTTAGGAGGGTACAACGGTGAGATATTTTCCCTGTTTTTGTCTTTGTGAGCACATCCGTTATGTACATGTCTATTATATATCATATTTATAAATAGATATAAAGTATTATAATCTATTATACATGTCTATAGTATAAGATCAATAAATGCCATTAAATAAGTATTATTGCATAGTTATTAGATTAGGGGGATGGAACATCTGTTATAAATATGCCACCGGATACTTGCCGATTTTCTCCGTGATTCTTCATTAGGCCGGAGAATATCTCTTTCGTTCTCCGGCGCAGCATTATTGTCCTTTCTATAATTCAAACTCACCCGATGGACAAGAATGTGAGCTGCCTGAAGCGGGTTCATATACTTGTCCTCATCCCAACGGGAACGTTCGTTTTCATCATGATTTTACCCGATAGTGTTCGGATGCATACTGCAGAAACAATTTTCCTGACAATACTTGCAAGACCGAGGGGTTACTTTTTCTCATTGAATACATTATTGTATAAGTGGTATAAATGATACATTCAGCAATGTTACAATGAAAAATATCGAGTTAATATTAAGCAAGTTGAGGGACATGCATGGCAAGCCCAGGTGCGAACTGATCTATGGTAATGCGCTGGAACTTGCTGTTGCTACAGTGCTTTCAGCGCAGTGCACCGACGAAAGGGTTAACAGGGTCACCTTATCCCTCTTTGCAAAGTACAAGTCTCTCCAGGATTATATAGAAACCCCCCTTGAGGTGCTTGAGGAGGATATAAAACCGACAGGTTTTTATAAAAACAAGGCAAAGACCATAAAAAACATTACCCGTGAAATATCCGAAAGGTTTAAGGGACATATCCCCGAAGATATTGATGCCTTTTCCACAATAAAGGGAATCGGCAGAAAATCTGCAAATATGATTGTGGGTCTTGCATACAAGACACCGGCAGTTATTGTAGATACCCATGTTGCCAGGGTGTCGGGGCGGATCGGACTTACAGGCAGCAACAACCCCGAGAAGATAGAAAAAGACCTGAAGAAGGCAATCCCGGAATATTTGTGGACAGATATTTCCCTATTTTTGATACTACACGGCAGATACGTGTGCCTGGCACGGAAGCCTGAATGCGAAAGGTGTCTCCTGCAGGAGGAATGCGATTATTACAATAAGTAATTTTTGGTTGTCGTCCCTCCTGTATCGTGGTTGAATTTTATAAGTTGCGGATTTAAAACTGACCGCTGAAAACTGATAGCTAAACTATAATACGATATCAAAGGAGCAAAAATGCCGTTTGAAAAAGAAAAACTGACAAATGAGGAATTGGTTGAACTAAAAGCATTATCACGCCTTGCAAAAGGGGATATACTGACAATGACGAGACTCGCGGGCACGGGGCACCCGGGCGGATCCATCTCTTCCCTTGATGCATATCTTGTACTTTTTTCATATGCAAAACTGAGTGAGGAACCCAGGGACAGGGTAATAATAAGCCACGGGCACACATCGCCGGGGGTATATGCTGCGCTTGCAAGGCTCGGACATATGCCTGCAGATGAAGTAACAGCATTTTTCAGGAAAGGCGGCAGCCCCTTTGAGGGTCACGTGGTAAAAGGCATCCCTTTCATTGACTGGTCAACAGGCAACCTCGGCCAGGGTCTGTCTGCCGGGTGCGGTTTTGCCATCGCTTCAAAAATAAAGAAAGAAGACGCCCGCGTATATGTGTTCATGGGTGATGGAGAGCAACAAAAGGGACAGTTAAGCGAGGCAAGAAGGTTTGCAAGAAAATACGGGCTTACCAATATTACAGCGCTGATAGACTATAATCACCTCCAGATAAGCGGTAGTATAGATCATGTAATGCCCCAGAATATCATTGAAAACTATCTCTCTGACGGATGGAAAGTTGTTGAAATAAACGGACATGATTATAACGAGATATACGAAGCATTCAGGGAGACGAGAAACTCTGACAATCCGGTGTGCATACTGGCTCATACTGTCATGGGCAACGGCATACCTTTTATGGAGAACAAGGAAAAATACCATGGAAACCCATTAAACGAAAAGGAGTATAAAGACGCCCTTGAAGCACTGGAGATGGAGGATAATTTTGATTTTTACAAGGAAAAAAGGAAGGGGAAATGGACCTGGAAGCCGTCTGTTTATTCAGAGACACTCAATGTTGATACAGGCAGCCCTTTTACCTATGCCAACGAGGATAAACTTGACAACAGAAGCGCCTTCGGAAAAACATTAAAAGACCTCGGCGACATTAATATCGGCAAGGGGTGCACGATATGCACCTTTGACTGTGATCTTGCAGGCTCGGTAAAGACAGGTGATTTTGGCAGCGCCTATCCCGATTATTTTTTCCAGGGCGGTATACAGGAACATAATACCGCCACTATTGCCGGAGCATTATCAACTACAGGGATACTAACATTTTTTGCCGACTTCGGTGTCTTCGGAATTGACGAGACATATAATCAGGCAAGATTGAACGATATAAATAATACAAACCTTAAGCTTATCCTGACTCATGTCGGTCTTGATGTAGGGCCTGACGGCAAGACACACCAGTGTATTGATTACGTGGGCCTTTCACGGAATCTTTTCAATTTCAAAACAATAGTCCCCTGCGATCCTAATCAGGTAGACCGGGCCGTAAGGTACGTTGCTGGAACAAAGGGCAACTTTCTGCTTGCCACAGGAAGAAATAGATGGCCGGTGATTTCCAGTGATAACGGGAAACCATTTTTCAGTGACGAATATACTTTTAAATACGGCAGTATGGACACGGTAAGGGAAGGTCATGACGGTGCGATCATCACATACGGAGGTATGGTTGTCAGGGCAATAAAGATCAGGGAGGAACTTGCTAAAAAAGGTATTGCCCTGAAAGTGATCAACATGTCCTGCGTACACGAGACAGACAATGAGGTCATGGAAGAAACTCTTAAACAGCCTTACATATTTACTTATGAAGACCATAATGTTTTCACCGGCATTGCTCCGGTCATTACAGGATACCTTTTACAGAAAGGATACAGGGGCCGGTTTGAATCCTTCGGGGTAAGACGTTACGGGGTATCCGGCGATACTGAAGAGGTATACGCCGTAGAGGGGCTGGATGTGGAGTCTATGGCTGAAACACTGTTAAAAATCATGCAATAAGATGCTTCGTTGCTAAAGAATGAAAAAATATAACGATAAATCACAAAAGTTTTAATTTGTAATTTTTATAAGGGGAGGCATTCATGGAAGACATTAAAGGGATGTATAAAAAGGTTGTAAAGGATGCGTTTCCTGATACGATCAAGATTGATATGGGCGGCCAGGTACTTACGTATAAGAAAAAGGTATGGAGCATCTATGATGCTGATGAAAAATGCGATGTGGAAAGAGGTTTGAGGTACGGCGACAACCCCGACCAGCCCTCGGCCATGTATGAGCTTGCAAACGGCAATATCGTATTCGGAGATGTAAGGTTTTTTGATTATCCTGGCGGGCTTACAAGCAAGGTCACAGAGCAGGATATGCTCCAGGTGGGCAAACATCCCGGGAAAATTAACCTTACCGATGTTGATAACGGCCTGAATATTTTAAAATTCCTTGACAAAAAACCTGCCTGTGTAATCATGAAGCACAATAATCCCTGTGGAGCGGCCTACGGGTCGACAACAGCAGAGGCATTCGAGAAGGCATTCTGGTGTGACAGAATCGCTGCCTTCGGCGGCGCCGTTGTGACAACAAAGGCAATTGACATTGAGACGGCGAAGGCAATGGTACCCTACTATTTCGAAGTAGTTTGCGCTCCTGATTTCGAAGGGGGTGCAATTGATATATTAAAGAAATGGAAAAACCTGCGGATACTTCAGATTAGAAATATTGAAATGCTCCAGGAGTATAAGTTTAAGAGACACATTGATATCAAGTCATTGATGGATGGGGGGATTATTGTCCAGGAATCACAGCCTTTTAAAATCAAAGATAAAAATGACCTTAAACCGGCTGAGACTGTATATAAAGGCGAAACCTATAAGATCAAAAGAACTCCGACAGAGAAGGAATATGAGG
>Ga0351937_1142_pt1 | contig 21087 bp, 19 predicted proteins | sample TotcelHT113001M9_FD_206857 | JGI IMG/M metagenome (GOLD analysis project Ga0351937, IMG submission 206857) | Enriched cells from coal bed in the Powder River Basin, Montana, United States - Total cells T11 rep2 HSBNCT.T11.300.1.M9 ... | reverse complement strand
CGCTCGATGAGCAGCCTGATGATCTCGTCCATGTCGGCGGTGCCGGCTTCCTCGCTGTAACCGGTGGCCCACATCAACACGGTGAGATCGTTGCCATAGCGCCGGTTGACGTCGACGCCGTTGTCGAGGAGCCGACGCACCACCGCCGGAAAGCCGCGCCCGGCGGCATAGCATATGGCCGATTTCCCGGTGCGATCGATCGCGTTAGAGTCAGCACCCTTCTCAAGCAGCAGCTGGATCAGCCGATCATCTCCATTGAAGGCGGTAGCTGCGATGGGGGTAAGTCCACTACGGCCCGAAAGGTTGACGTCTGCTCCACGCGCGATCAGCGCTTCGACCACCGTGCGCCGGCCCGCCTCGGCGGCGGCATACAGCGCCGTAGAGCCGTCGAGATCGCGCGCGTTGATCTCTGCGCCCTGATCGAGGAGCAGTTCGACGATTTCAACGTCGCCTGCCTTCGCTGCGCGGCTCAGCGGCATGGCCCCGAAACGGTCACGCGCCTGCAAGGACGCACCATCCGCTAGCAGACGCCGGGCCAAGGCCAAGCAGCGTTTGTCCGCAGCGGCGAACAGCGCGGCGTTGATTTCGAGGGTCGTCGCGGATGGTTTGATCTGCTCGTACGACTGTTCCTGCGTCTGGCAAATGCGCAGCCTAGCGGCACTCGCGGGATCGGTCATCGCTGCGGACAGCAGCGACGCTGCGGTAACGCCCACAATCCAGCCAGCGCTAAAGACTATTCTGGAAGTCATTGCCGCATCACCTGCTAAAGCCGACGGACATGCTCTATCGAATGGCGGGGCCGCGCAAGAGAGTATGCCGTATCGCGGTGAGCGAATTGTCGTTCGTACGGACCGCTTCTAGTTGTTGAGCGTGGCCGCTATGACCGGTGTAGCGTGCATGTTGAGATCAACCGACGTGTCGACTTGTCCATCGAGTTCGATGGCGACTAGCGTGATGTTCATAGGACTGCTTCTGTCTTCGGCGCGGGGCGACCAGGCCAGGCGCCATCAACAGCCCAGGAATAACCACACGCCGCCCTAGTCAATAGACTGCCAGCAGGTCGTGCGCTGCGATTAACTGAACTCCCAGGCAGGAGGCCACCGTATTTCGAGTAGGCACCAAAGGTGTACGCGAGTGCGTGGTGGCCGTCGATCCAATCGACACTGGTATCGATAGGAAGACACAACCGGCATAGGACGGGCGAGGCTAGTCGAGACCATCGATGAAGCTCGCGACTATCGGTCGAAAGCGAAAGCACGCTGCGCCTATGGCAGACGGGCAGGAACGAATGCGGACGCGAGGTGTTGGGTTACGGAAGTTACAGAACAGTATGGAAAAGGAAGCACCCGATGATCAAGACGCTTTCTGCTGTCGGCCTTGCCGCTGCGTTGCTATTCACCGTTCCCCAGGCCGCCAGCGCATTGCCTGGCCAGGGTACCGCCCTCAAGGCATCGAGCGATGTGCTGACGGTTGGACATAAGCGCTACTACAAGGGCCGCAATTGGAAGAAGCGTGGCCATCATCACCACCATCGTCATCATTATCGTAAGCGCAAGGGAATCCACATCCACGTCAACTAAGCGAGCAGTGGATCGAGCGGTCCCGGCGCGACGCTTGGGGCCGCTCTCTTAAAGCCTCGCCGTTTCCGAAATGTCCGACGGAGCCGAACACTCAGGCACCAATCACATAGGTGCCGATCCCGAACTCGTCATCGAATGTCTCCGAGATAACCAGGAACTTCGCGCTTCGGGCATCGTTAGGCCTTTGCCCAGCCACAAGCCGAAATCAAGCTTACCAGTTCCGCCATGACCTCCTTATCGAGTAGATCAGCTTCCGTGACCGTCGAGACGTGATGCTAGTAGGCTTAAAGACACATGTGCAGCCAAGTTCAGCTGCTGCAGCAAAAGAACGCCGCGCGGAAGACGCCGCGCAGGCAATGCGTGAGCACAAGGCGAACAGAGTTGCCACTCTCGCGAAAACCGCGCGCCTTCGAGCTGCCCGGCTGGCGAAGGTACCCAAGGAGGCCCATGTCGGCGCCTCAGCCCCAATCAAGGCGGCCGCGAAGGCAAGATCGCCTAAGTCGGCACAGTGACGAACGCGCAGGGAACCGCGTCGTCGGGCTGACGTCGGCTTTCGAAGGTAAAGCGGTCTAAGGTAGAACCGGACGAAAATTCCTTGCGCTGCTTTGCCTCGACGTCCGCAAACTCGGCATAGCAGACGGCCGCGACGTCCCAAAAGCAAGTCCGCCGGCCGGTGGTCGGCGTCCGCAGTCGATCGCGGACCAGGACTGCTTTGGGGTAGACCGGCGAGATAGCCGGTGCGGCGATCGAGCAGCGCCCCAAAACGTAAGGTCATTGGCGGAGCAGGCACCGTCCTCGCTTCTATCCGTGGGGCCGAGGTGTTAGGCCCGACATCATATCGGTCTGCGCCAGCAGCTTGACCAATTCGACCGCACTGCGCACGCCGAGCTTGTCGAATATGCGCGCGCGGTGCGCCTCGACGGTCCGTATCGCAATCGAAAGCTCATCGGCAATGACTTTGTTCGGCTTGCCGACAACAAGAAGGTCCATCACTTCACGTTCGCGTTCGGAGAGCGTTGCCATTCGCTCCGTGTGGGACCGGCGCATCGCGTCCTGTTCCGCCCGGGCGAGATCATCGGCCATAGCGACGATCAGCTTGTCGACGAGATCGTTGGCGTCGAACGGCTTCTCGATGAAATCGCGCACCCCCTTTTTGAGGGCCTCCACGGCCATGGGAACGTCGCCGTGGCCCGTCAACACGATGCACGGCAGTCGCGATCCAGCGTCCTGCAGCCGGGAGAACAACTCGAGCCCCGAAATGCCGCCCATGCGAATGTCGGTCAAGACGCAGCCTCGCAGCTTGGGATTGAAAAACTCTAGAAACGCCTCACCGGACGAAAACGTCGACGTGCTGACCTGCCGCGACGACAGCAGGAACGTCAGCGCATCTCGCAGCGCTGCATCATCGTCGACAACATATACTCGTGGCTCGCTCATCTGTGCATCAATGAGAAAGCGGGAGCGTGAAGGAGAAGCATGCACCACCATTGGTTTGCCGCTCGTATTTGATTCCGCCGCCGTGCAGTTCGACAATCGATCGGCAGATCGTCAAGCCCATGCCCATACCGCCCTCCTTGGTGGATACGAATGGCGAGAACAGCTGTTCTGCCAGGTGCTCGGGTACCCCGCCACCGCGGTCGAGAACGCGAACCTCGATGACGCCCCCGTTCAGGGCAGCGGCGAGCGTGACTAAACGCGAGCTGCGCGGCAGATCCTTGCTTGCATCGAGACTGTTGCGAATGAGATTGACCAGAACCTGTTCCACCAGCACCCGGTCCGCCCTGACACGCGGCAGATCCACATCGAGAGATACTTCGACGGCGCAATGTCCTCTTGTTAGTTCCGGCTCGAGCAGCGCGACCGTTTCCTTCGTCACCTCGGCGAGATCGATCAGCTCCAGACGCGGCTCGCTCTTTTTCACGAAATTATGCACGCGGCGGATGATCAGCCCCGCCCGCTCAACCGACTTGCCGATCGCGTCGAGCGCAGGATTGACGTCGGTAGGGTTTGTCGTTCCGTTTGACAGCATGTTCTTCAGACCTGTCTGATAGCTGCGAATGGCAGCCAGCGGCTGGTTGAGGTCATGCGCCAGGAATGATGCCATCTCTCCCATGGTCACCAGGCGAGACGTATGCTGCATCTTCTCTGCTTGCGTGCGCGCCAGCTCCTCCGAGGCCTTGCGATCGGAAATGTCGAGGACTGAGCCAATCCAGCCTTGCTGCTGTCCTTGGGCGTCTATGAGCGGCGCCTCATAGATCAGGACATCGAAACGTGTCCCATCGCGCCGCTGGAACAGAACCTCGATCCCCTGTCCCGTCGAAGCACCGGCTAGAATTGCGTCGTGCAGACGTTGCGTACGCTCCTGCTCCTCCGGGGCCCAGTACGGCATCGGCGGCGCTTGGCCAAGCAGCTCCGGCTCGGAGTACCCCACCATCCTGCAGAACGCCTGATTCACGTACAGCAGCCGTCCGTTCACGTCTCGCGCGCGAATGCCGACGTGAAGCGATTCCTCCATGCTGCGGCGGAACGCATATTCCTCGTCACGCGCAGCTTCCGCGCGCTTTCTGCCGCGCAGCTGGCGCTCCCGCGCAATCAGTGCTGCCGCCGTGAGAAAACTGAGCACGATCATCGCCACGACGAGGCTGTTCTGTATGAGACTCGAACGGTTTCGGTAGCTGGTCAGAGTCAGCCAAAGGTTCGACAGCGGCGGCCCAATCTCAACTGTATAGCTGAGCGCGCCCTTGTCCGGATCCACCTTAGAGCGGCTTGCTGCTACGCGCTCGTCGCCCCGCTTGATCAGAACCGCGCGCTTCTCTGCGATCCACCAGGGAACGTGCTGGGCAAGAACTTTTCCGAGGGCAATCTCAGCATGCAGCACCCCAGCGACCACGCCGCCTCTCGTGATCGGCGCGACGTACGACACGTGGTCTGAGTCCTCACGAGCATAGGGTGGTGTGAACGAGCCCCGCCCGGTCCGCTTTGCCATCTCGCTGGCCGACTGCACTACGGGCTTGAGCGGAGACTGCACCCCGTGCGATTTGGGCACTGACGCCCGCACATTTAGGTCGCCGTCGAGCCAGCTCAGCTCCCAGATCTCCCGCTCGATATGCACCATCGGACCGGCCTGTGCTGAGAATGCCGCCTCCAGAGATTCCGCTTTGCCCAGCTCGTAGGCCATGCGTGACAATCGCGTCTCGATCGCCCCGAACCTGAACTGAAGCGTGTGCTCGACCCACAGTGCATCCCGGATGATCTCCTCGCGACGCGCCTCGCGCTCATCGCCGTCGTGCAGCCAGAGAAGGAGGCCGAGAACGCAGAAGATCCCGGCAAGGGACAGCAGCGAGCCGAGCATGAGCGCGGGGGCCGACAGCACCGTCCGCTGCCGCTCGCCGGCATCGCCCGCGGGTCGCCAGCGGGCACGCGCCCCAGTATCCCGCGCCTGTACGTCTGCACCCATCAGGCTCTGCATCGCTTACCCAAGTTCAACGCTGACCTTAACTATCTCCCCCCGCTCTCGTCGCGTTGCGGAAAACCACAATAGAGCTGCCGCCGACTTTTCTCCACAATACGCGGCTGGGTGGGAGTATCGCGTCGATCGCGATCTAGCCGCGAGCGGCAGGACGATATGCGATTTGCGCGCAGCGTTGTAAGCTGAGTGGGAGTAGGATGAAGAGCCTTGTAGCGTCGATTTTCGTCGCACTCAGCGTTGTGCTCCTGGGCCTGTCGAACGCCCCGGCCTGCGCCAACGACGTCATCATTCTGCGCTTCAGCCACGTCGTCGCCCCCGACACGCCCAAGGGACGTGGGGCCGAGAAATTCAAGGAACTCGCTGCCCTCTATAGCCGCGGCCGGGTGAAGGTGGAGGTCTACCCGCATGCCCAGCTTTACAGGGATCAGGAAGAACTGGAGGCACTTCAGCTCGGCGCCGTAGAGATGGTGGCTCCTTCCCTCGCCAAGTTCGGTCCGCTAGGCGCTAAGGAGTTCGAGGTATTCGACCTGCCATACCTTTTCCCGAATTGGGCCGCCCTGCACGCCGTGACCCAGGGTCCAATCGGAAAAGAGCTTCTAGTCAGCCTTGAAGGCAAGGGTATTCGCGGTCTCGCGTTCTGGGACAACGGCTTCAAGATAATGAGCGCGAACCGGCCGATCCAGACGCCGCGCGATCTCGCTGGTCTGCGCATGCGCATTCAGCCGTCCCGTGTTCTTCAGGCCCAGATGAGCGCCCTGGGTGCGGTGCCGCAGGTCATTCCTCTGCCGGAAGTACACCAGGCCCTGCAGATGGGCGTGATCGACGGCACTGAGAACCCTCCATCCAATATGTTGGTCCAAAGGCTCAGCGAGGTGCAACCCTTCGCGACGCTCTCAAATCACGGCTATCTGGGGTACGCCGTGATCGTCAACAAGGCCTTCTGGGACGGCTTGACCCGTGACATCCGAGCCTCCCTTGAACGCGCGATGGCCGAGGCGACGACTTACACCAACACAATCGCCGAAACCGCGAATGCAGAAGCTCTCTCTCGCATGCGCGCAGCCGGAACGACCATCTTCCACGAACAGACTTTGCAAGAGCGGGAAGAGTGGATCGCGGCAATGGCCCCGGTCTACGCGGACGTTGCCGCGCGCATTGGTAAAAACAGGATCGACACAATCCGCGCCGCGACCGGGATGACCCAATGAGCCTGGCTGGACCAGCGGGACAAACGCCAAGAAGGGCGGCGCTCGCGGGCCACGAGAGCGCTAAACACACGCTCGGTGACGGCCATGCCGAGGACGCATGGCTGCCCCGTCAGCAGGCGAAAGCAGTGGGGCGGCGGGCCCAAAATATGAACTTCAAAGCACTCAGGGCATTCCAACTCGCCGCAGAGCGCGGCTCGCTTGCTGCTGCAGCCACAGAGCTGTGTCTCAGCCAGCCAGCGGTCAGTCGACTGATTGCCCTGTTGGAAGCCGAGCTAGATCTTCGCTTGTTCAACCGCACAGGCCGCGGTCTCACCATCAGCCGCGAGGGAAAGCTCTTCTACGACAGCACCAAGCACATTCTTGCTGGCGTCGATGAAATCCCCCGTATTGCCAAGAATATCCGATCTGGCGACCAGCAATTGCATATCCTGACGACGCCGCGCATTGCACAGTCCGTCATCTCTCCGGCACTTTCGCTGCTGCGACGGGCCAACGATCGCCTTCAATGCAGCATCGATCTGTGCTCACGCTTCGACCTCGACAGCGCCCTCGCCTCAACGCGTTTCGATCTCGCCATCGCGCCGCTGCCGCTCTGTTCCTCACAGGTTCCGATCGATACAAGGCCTCTATTCAGGGTGCGCATTGAAGCTGTATTGCCCGCCCACCACCCGCTCGCTCAGCGCAGCACTATCGGCCCAGCCGACCTGGCTGACGAAACCCTCATCGGCCCATGGCGTAGCGCCGCGTGGCGCCAGCAGATGGGAGAAGCGCTGCCGGCGACCGGTCTGTCACCGAGCTACGCGCTCGAAACGCATTCCTCGCTGATGGCATACCAGATGGCGAGCGACGGGGCCGGCGTCGCGTTCTTCGATCGTCTGAGCGCCCGCGGTCTCGATACCTCAAAAGTCAGCTTCCGCCCGCTCGCTCCCGCCAAGTGGATCACATTCGGATATATCTCTCCGAGAGGAAGAAGTCTGGGCTCCAGCGCCGTCAAATTCATCGATGCCATCAAAGAAACGATATTCGAATTTCGGCTTCAGAGCGACGATAATGCAAACGCCGTCAGCATTGTTTCTGAATAACGAATGGTATTTCTAAAATTGGGCTACGTGCTGTGAATAGCGCGCCTATTTGACCGTCAATACGCCAATTTTTATCGAGTCGACATCTCGGCTGTATGACTGTGCCGGCAAGCTGGCCTGCAATTAACCATGTCATCCCACTGCGCTGCTAAATTTTGATGCGCTCCGGCCACATAGCCCATGAATTGCAGCGTGCCCGGTCTCGTTGTTCTGCTGTTATCTTGTTGATTCCGTGCGCCTTATTATACCTTCGTTGCGTATTGCTGATGAGGTCTTTCGATCATTCGAATGGTCGACCCGACAAGATTTTCACATAATTTTTTCAACTGAGAAAAGTGGGTGGAACGCTCGTTGGAGTATGCGTTGTGTTTTGTGTGCGTAGCCCGAAGGAGGTCCTGAAAAGGACTAGTAAAGATTGTCCTCGCGTCATTGCGGCTGGTCTCGATTCGGGCGCGGCATTTGCCCCTTTCCGGATGGCCATTGTGACGTTGTTTTTCGCCATTGGGATTTCTGCCTCGATTGCGCGGGCCGACGATGAGGAAAACTTTGGCCCCGGCAGCGCGGGCACTGAGCTCGGCAGCGACGAGGACGACGGCGTACCGGCGCTAGCGGCGGCTCGATCTTCCGCACTTGGAGGTCTCTCGATTGAGGGGCTACTCTACCGGCGCAAGGGTCTCGCTACTGTCCCCTTCACCGAAGCCGGAGACACAGTCAACCAAACGATTGGGTTCACCCGGTTCGACTCTTCGGACTTGCAGGGCCGGGACTACGCTCCGGGCCTGCGCATGTCCCTGCAGGCTTCAGTACTCGATCAGCCGATTGAACTGTCCGCTTTCTTTGTTACGCCCTTCAGCTTCGAGCAGACGAAGCTCGGCATGAGCTCTGCTGGGGTGGCTGACACCGACATGGTCTACGCCAATCCCACCGGCACCGATATATTTTCCAGCGCCGCGACCTCGGCTGCATCCGACCAGATCTACGGCCTGCACGCCCATCATGAAAGCAAGGTGTACGGCGGCGAGGCCAACATAACCAGCCTGCTAGGCATTCCGGGCCTCACCTTAGGCGCGCGCGGCATATATTTTGGCGAGACGTTGAGTACCACCACGATGGACGACCTCAACGCCGTCAACAATCCACCACCGACAGGAACTACCGGCTACCAGAATCGCGATCGCGTTGGCATCCGCGTCGACAATCGCCTCGTAGGTTTGCAGTTAGGACTGCAGCACATGTTCGACGTTGGCGGCGGCCTGCGCGTCGGGGGCAGCGTGAAGGGCGGGCTCTATAATAACTTCGTCGACCGCAACCGGACCTTCGTCTCCGAAAACCGCGTTGACCTTCGAAGCTTCGAAACGAGCGATCATAAGGATGTCTTTGCACAGGCCGTGGAGTTCAATCCGCGCGTAGAGTTCAAGCTTGCAGAAGGGACATATCTTACGGCGTCGGGACAGTTCCTCTGGCTGAACAACGTCAGCACCGCGCTGCCGCAGTACGACGCGATCGCGAACATTCAAAATGATCACGACGTTCGTGCCAAGGACGATGTGTATTTCTACGGTGGCTCTCTGGGGCTGACGATCCTTCTAGACGAGTCCTCGCCTGTCGGCAGCAGCCTGCCTGCGTTCTCCTACGCGGGCACCGGCGATTACGACGCCGGCGGCTACACCGGCGGCATCGATGCTATCGACGAGCGCGTCGCCGAACTCGAGACGACAGCGCTGCGCAAGGGCAACAGCCGAGTTTCTCTCGAAGTATCCGGCTGGATCAATCGCATGGCTCTGTACTGGAACGACGGCGTCAAGAGTGACGTCTACATCGCCGACAACGTCGCTTCGCGCAGCCGCGTCAACTTCAACGGTGCCGCCAAAATCGCGCGCGGCTGGAGCGCCGGATACTTTATGTCGTTGGGGCTCGACGATCAGGCCAGCAACGATCTCAGCCAGACGGTCTCCAGCGGTGATGGCAACGTCGAACTCCGCCACTCGGCGTGGTGGCTGCGCAACAACCAGCTGGGCACGGTTACGGTCGGACTGACCTCCACAGCAACTGACGACATCATCCTGAAGGATGTCGGCGGTATCATGCCCGGTGCCGCAAATATCGCGACCATCGGCGGCAGCTTCATGCTGCGGCGCTCTTCCTGGCACGAGCAGGGCGATGGCGCCCTCGTGACCAATGCCTCAGGCTCGGTCAACACAACTTTGAACGACATTTCCGGTGGTGCCAGCGTCGACACGTTGAGGCGCAACGCCATCCGCTACGATGCACCGCGCTTCTCGGGCCAGTGGGGCAACGTCGATGTCTCGGCTGCGTGGGGCGAGGACGACTTCTACGACGTCGCCGTCGAGCACAGCATCAACTACAACGACTTCAAGTTTCGCTTCGGTGCCGGCTATCTCCGCGACACCACCGAGGGTCGCGTTGTCGTCGATCACCCCGAGTACTTCCGCGATCGGCGCGAATACAAGGGCTCGGCGAGCATACTGCACCTTCCGACCGGACTGTTCGGAACGGCAGCCTATGTCCGCCGCACATTCCATGGCCTGGAGGAATTCGACGCCGCAGGAACCCCGGGCGCTGTCTACGGTGAGAATACGACGGGTAAAGTGACCCCTCCCGGCACCAACCGCCCGCCGCTCGACTACCTCTACACGGCGTTCGGACTTCGTCGCCATTACTGGTCGATCGGCGACACCTCCGTCTATGGCGAATACGCTCGGGTCCAAGACGCAATCACCGGCTTGCGTGAGGCGGGGCTTCACGAGGTGACCGACAGCACGCTGGAGATGCTCGGCGCGGCGATCTCCCAGGATATCGACGCTGCCGGCATGGACGTCTACGCCGGGGTGCGCGTCTACAGCTTCGACACCGAAGGCGCCTTGGGGAGAGCGGCCGGCAATCCCTCTGTCACGACCTACACGATTTCTCCCATGCCTCTGACCGACATCATGTTTGCGTACGCCGGCACCCGCATCAAGTTCTGAGCTGAGGATCAAAACCAATGCATTGCTTCGCTCAAATCCGACTTTCACTCTGTCGGGGTCAGAACATGATCGATGTGAGCGTATTCCGTTGGGCGCTGTGCACTCTGCTGCTTGTGCTGGCGACGCCCAGCTTCGCCACAGAGACGCAATTCGATCCGCTCACGCAGCGCATGCCCATGGGGCATGGGGCCTTCGAAGTCGTCGACGTGCCGCGCGGCCCCGTAACAATCTACACCTACCGGCCCGATAGCGCCTCAAGCGACAGCCCCGTCTGGGTGGTAATGCCGGGCACCCGCCGCGATCCTGCTCGTCATCTCGCTTTCGACTATTATGACACTTGGCGGCCTCTGGCCGACCGCTACGGTGCAATCCTCCTAGTGCCAGAGTTTACCTCGGACAAGTGGCCCGGAGCCGCCACCTACAATCTCGGCAACGTCCGCGGCAGGCACCTTGAAGAGAAGCCTTGGCGCCAGACAAGCTTCTATGTCGTCGAGGAGGCGTTCCGGATGGCCGCGAGGAGCCTGGGCACCCACCGCCGCAAGTTCAGCATGTTCGGCCATGGTGCGGGCGCTCAATTCATTCAGCGCTACGTCCTGCATTCCGGCTGCCGCATGATCGACCGTGCGGTTGCCGCAAATCCCGGGTGGTATCTCGTGCCGGACCACGAATTTCCCTTCCCGTTCGGTCTGCGCGGCGCACCGATCTCCAAGACTACGCTGCATAACGCGTTTGACTGCAACTTCACGCTTCTCCTCGGTACCGGGGACGTGAATTATGCGGGGATGCGCAACGATCCGGCAGCATTGGCGCAGGGCCGTACCCGTTACCAGCGCGGCCTCTTCTTCTTTCCTCGCGCACGAGCCATCGCCGGGGGCATTGGCGCTCCGTTCGGCTGGCGCATGAAAGAGGTTCCAGGCGTGGGGCACGAAGCTGCACGTATGGCGCCCGCGGGAGCTGCGCTGCTCGCTGGCGCCGGATTGGCGTCTTCGGACTGAACGACCAACACCGGAGGCAGAAGATACATCGCAGAATGCTCATTCGCCGGCAGCCGCGTTACGAGGAATTGATGCACTTTGTAAGGCACTTCGGTTTGCTCGCGATCTGCTTCGCGGCTCTGCTGGCCAGCCCCGCACCCGCTCACGCCGACGGCGGGCCGATGAGCGTTGAGGATATCTTCAGCGATGACCAGACCAATCAGTACGTTCTCGAAATCGAGGCCGCGATGGCGCGGGCTCAGGCAGCGCACGGCGCCATCCCTCAGGGCGCCGCCGATGCAATTACGCGAAAGGCGAACATCCGCTACGCAACCGCCGCGGACATCGACAAGGAACGCCGTCTCGTCCAGCACCGCATGGTCGCCCTCGTCAACGTCTGGCGACGATCCATCGACGCCGACGCCCGCCAATACGTTCATTACGGCGCCACCACGGTCGACATTTACGACACCGCGATCGTGCTGCAGCTTCGCCGCGCAGCGCTGCTCATCATCAAGGAGCTACGCGATATCGAGTCCGTTCTTGTCGACCTTGCGCGCACCCACCAGGATACGATCATGCCTGGCCGCACCTTGGGCCAGCACGCGCTACCTATAACCTTCGGCAAGAAAGTCAGCACCTGGATCGGTGAAAATCGCCGTGACATCGAGCGACTGAAGTCAGCCGTGGCAGAGTTGGACCGCTCGGCAATTCTGAAAGGGGCCGTCGGCACCTATGCCGGGCTGGGCCCCAAGGCCATCGACATCGAGCGGACATTTGCGCACGAGCTCGGGCTTTCCGAGCCATACCCCGACGATTGGCACGGAACTCGCGACGTCTTCGCATCCTATGCCCAGACTCTCGCGCTGGTCAGCAAGCTGTACGGGTCCATCGGACAGGAGCTTTTCCTCCTGCAGATGACCGAGATCGGCGAAACGAGCGAAACGCGCGCATCGACGTCGGTCAGCAGCAGCTCGATGGCGCAGAAGGTCAACCCGAGCAAGTCGGAAGCGCTCATTCATGCTTCGCGCACTATACCCCGTCTCGCTGAGGTCATCCTGGACGACGTCGTGAACTTCTTCGAGCGCGACAGCACTGTCGGCCCCGATGTTGCTCTGCGAGACATTTCGATCCAGACGGAAAAGAACCTCAAGACGGCGCGCCGATTGCTGGATGAGCTGCAGGTAAACCGCGCAGCCATGCTGGAAAACCTCGGTCGCACCAACGGCTTCATCATGGCGCAGCGTATTGCCTTTGCCCTCGCGCCGAAAATTGGCAAAGACGAAGCAGACGATCACCTGCACGACGTCATCCATCGCGCGCTTGACCAGAAAATTGATTTTCGAGCCGCCCTACTGAACGACCCCACGATATCGAAGCTCCTGACGACCAAGGACATCGACGAATTGCTCGATCCGCGCGGGTACCTGGGGTTGGCGCGCGAAGAAGTTGCCGCGGTCGTCGCGTACGCGGAGGCTTTGCGCAAAGGCGACCCGCTGGTGGAAGCGGGCCATGGCCAGGGACAGGCCACCGGGGGTATCCGCTAGCATATAGCGGTTCTCCACAATTGCGGTGGAGTGGATAGCGACTTAGATCGAGAAAAAGTCGCGTGGGGGAACGCAAATGCCAGCCTTAGGCGCCGCTTCAAAAGAGCGCCAGCCGTTCTACAAGCTCCTCTACGTCCAGGTGCTGTTCGCAATCTTGCTCGGCTTCCTGCTCGGCTGGCTGGCTCCCGACATCGCCGAAAGCCCGTGGGTGAAGGCACTCGGTGACGGCTTCATCAAGCTGATCAAGATGGCCATCGCGCCGATCATCTTCTGCACCGTCGTGTCGGGCATCGCCCACATCGAGGATGCCAGCAAGGTCGGCCGCGTCGGCGTCAAGGCACTCATATACTTCGAGATCGTCTCCACCCTGGCCCTCGCCATCGGGCTCGTCGTCGGTCACATCGTCCGCCCCGGCGAAGGCTTCACAGGCTCCGTCGATGCCGCCGCCGTCGCTCAGTACGCCGAGCGCGCCCAGCATCAGTCGACCGTCGACTTCATCCTCCACATCATCCCCGACAGCCTCGTCGGCGCCTTCGCCGACGGAAACATCCTGCAGGTGTTGCTCATCGCCATACTGTTTGGCTTTGCGCTGATGGTGCTGGGCGAGCGCGGTCGCGCCGTCCGCACGCTTATCGACGACATGGGCCATGCCTTCTTCGGCATCATCGCCGTGATCATGAAGGCCGCGCCCGTCGGTGCTTTCGGCGCCATGGCCTATACCATCGGCAAGTATGGCCCGTCCGCGCTCGGCAACCTCGCCGGGCTCATTGCGACGTTCTACGTCACGTCCGCGCTGTTCATCTTCATCGTGCTGGGGCTGATCGCGAAGTTCGCCGGCTTCTCGATCTTCCGCTTCCTCGCCTACATCAAGGACGAACTGCTGCTTGTGCTCGGCACATCCTCGTCAGAGAGCGCGCTGCCGCAGCTGATGGAAAAGCTGGAGCGCTTGGGCTGCTCCAAGCCGGTCGTCGGCCTCGTCGTGCCAACCGGGTACTCCTTCAACCTCGACGGCACCAACATCTACCTGACGCTGGCGACACTGTTCATCGCCCAGGCGCTCGACGTGGAGCTGACCTTCCACGACCAACTCGTCATCCTCGGCGTCGCCATGCTGACGTCGAAGGGCGCGAGCGGCGTCACCGGCGCCGGCTTCGTGACGCTCGCGGCAACTCTTGCAGTGGTCAGTCCCGCGCTCGTCCCCGGCATGGCCATCGTTCTGGGCATCGACAAGTTCATGAGCGAGTGCCGTGCGCTGACGAACTTCATCGGCAACGGTGTCGCCACCATCGTCGTGTCGGCCTGGGAGGGTGAGCTGGATCGCGATAAGCTGGCGAAGGGTCTCGCCCGCCGCGTCGATCCCTCTGACGTCGAAACGGCAGTCACCACCGGCTGAGGGCTCACCCAGGCGAGTGCCGAGCGGCACCGATCCCTTAGTCCTCGTGGTTTGTAAGTGCGACGAACATCTCGTCCTCGCAGTCGCCGGCGGACGGCCGTTTGGCCGTCAGGCCGTAAACGATCGCGGCTCTACTCTGCCCTCTCGGCATCTCGACAGTTCAGCCAGCCTGGCCGCGATGGCAGTGATGCCGAGAAAGCGGACGCCGACAGTCCCCTCAACAATATTGCCGTTCACGCTCAAGCACTGGTCTGCTTCGCGTTCGGCAAGAGACTTGGACGCGGCTATCGGCGACGCAGCTGGCTTCAAGCTAGAAGCGCCAATCGAGGCGTCCTGAAATCGCGTTATCGCTCAGATCGTCGGCAATCTGGCCGGAGTAGGCAAAATCTATGGTTGCGTCGTCGGCAACGGCGACCGACAGCCCAGCCGCAATGAGTGCGCTGTCTCGCACGATGGGAACGCCGAACACTTCGAAGCCTATCCCTGCGGTAGCGAAGACAAGCGTCGTGGCCGGTTCCAGGTCGCCGAAGGCGCGTTGCCAAGCAACTGACGCGTGCGGCGTTATTTGCATGCCCGCAGCCTGCAGCACAGAAGCGGATCTCAAGCCGAGGACCGAATAGCCAACATTCTCGCGGGTACCCGTTGAGGACAGCGCGGCGAGGGGGCCATTCTCCGTGAAGTCCCCCATGCCGACATGCACGAAGGCCAAGCGGCCGAACGGCTCGACAACTGCCATCGGCATGGTCAGTGGCAATGCCACCTCGGCAAAGGCCTGTCCGGTGCTGGCGTTATAAGAAGCTGCTTCAAGCTCGAAGAAGCCGGGAAAGACCACAGCGCGACTGGTATTGATCTGGCTCCAAGTCCAAACGCCTCCGCCACGCAGCGCCACGTCGCCAATGTAGCCGCCTGAATACCCCCCGAGGTGATAGCTCTCGACATCGGCGCTAGACAGGCGAGCATCGATGCCGACAAGATCCTTCCGTCGTCGCGGAATGCGAGGATGGAGGTCACCGTGAGTGTGAACGGTCGTGCGTCCGGCGGAAGCCCCATCATTCCCTTGGTGTCGCCGGTGAGCCTCAGGCGGGAGACGGTGCGTGTCCCGTCGGCGCTAGCGAACGTCTCGAGTACCTCGAGCTTCAAATCCCCGATGCGCGACTGGAAGTCGGCCACCCATGCCTTGAAGTTCTCGCGGGAACTTATGTCCTTGCCCCCCGTGGTGATGACAAAGTCATCAACCACATATTGGTCTACGGCCGCGGGATTGCGCGCCTGCCAGACGTCCCTCCAGAAGGCATTCGCGATTTCGACGGGGTTGCGTGGTGCCGCCAGCGCCAGTTGCGACGCGAGCACAAATATTGCCGCGGCCAAGATGTTACGTGAAAGCATTGAGGTTGATCTCCGTGTTCCGACCTCTTTGCGGTAGCAGCGCCGCCGCCCTATAGAAATCCTGCATCACGCGATAGGCGCCATAACGAAGCGTTATGGGCACGCGAGGGCCTAGGAGGATGGCAGTTGGACTGGCGGCTGCGCTTCGCGCATTCATCCGCACCGTCGAGCGTGGATCTATCACCGGTGCGGCGCGCGACCTTGGATTGTCCCAACCGGCCGTAACTAAGCAGCTCAAGAACCTCGAAGCACATGTGGGAGCGCGGTTGCTGGAGCGTTCCACAAAAATCGTGCGCCCAACGCCGCTGGGTCAATCGCTGTACGAGCAAGGCCGCTCCGGGCTCGCCACCATCGACGCGGCAGTTGAGGGAGTGAAGCGCGACATGGGATCTGTGCAGGGATTGCTCCGCGTGCATGCGCCGTCGTGTATCGGCGCGAAGCATCTGCACCCGATCGTAGCCGCGTTCCAGAAGCGGCACCGAGGCGTGACGGTTGATCTCTTCCTGGAGGATCGTGGCGTCGACATCGTCTATGACAACTTCGACGTTGCGCTCAAATACGGAAAGCCGGACGGTCAGGATCTGATCGTGCGCCGCGTGGGTCATGTGCGCCGTATCCTCGTCGCGTCGCCTGCGTTTCTGAAAAAGCATGGCGATGTGCGAAGTCTTAGCCGCCTGGCTGAGATTCCCCTGGTCACGACGGCGGCTGTATTCACGCCACGCGATGCCCTATGCCTCACGAGAGGCGGAACCGATACGATGGGGACGTGACGCCGGTGATCCGAACCAACAATGCCAACGTCATCGAGGATACGTTGCTTGACGGCCGCGCCCCCGGACCAGTGCAACAGCTGCTCGTCGCCGATCACGTGCGCATTCTGCCGCGCTATGATGTAAAATCGACGGATGCGTTCATCGCGTTTCCTTCGGTCCGCTACATGCGGCCGGCGGTCCGGGCATTTTCTGATTTTCTGGTACCGGCACTGCAGCGATTGGACGGAATGACTGCTTAAGGTCGATTAAGCGCATACCCCTCTCGGAACTGCAGCCGTTCGCATAGGCGGGGGGCCCGGAGGATTATGGCGCTGATGTCTGGCGCTGCGGTAAATGCGCGAGGGACGCCCGACGGCATCGAAGTTGAGGCGCTCCTGCCGGACGCACACTGTCGGCGGTCTCGTCTCTCGTCGATTGAACGCAAGGCAATTTTTGACTGCTCCGACGTCGCCCGAGGAACGAGTTCCTGGGCGGTCAGGCCCAGAAGCGGTCATAGCATGCCGAGCGTACAGCCGCGCCGTTCGCACCATTGGCAACGTCCGCTCGCGATGTGTCTGCGTCATCGCAGAGGCCAATCGCAGCTATACGGAAGTGAACATTTGCCGCCGCATTGATCCGCCACGCAATGCCGACCATCAACACGCCCATCTGGGTTTTGCATCATATGGCAATCTCCCCAGCAATCTTGATGCATCATCGAACTGGATGCCGAGATGTCAGCACATGCGGATGGATTGACCAATGAATAAACACGACGCCATCCTGAGTGATCCCCAGGTCCGCCGATCCATGGACTACCGCCGCGCCAGCTACTACTTCTGTTCTGATGTCGGCAAAGCCGTCGGCTACATCCCGAAGAAATCGGGCCCTGGGCGATGGGCTGCAAGGGTGCCCCAACATCGCAAGCTGTATCGCGAAGAGTCTTTCGCTTTTGCTGACGACTATGACCGATCCAATGGTGCAACAATTCTGACGTTTGCAGAGGCGAAGGCACGGGCGCAGGAACTCTGTTCGCGACCGCATTTAACCAAGAACTTTTCTGCCCAGGTGAGCTTCGGAAAGCAGCGTGGGCTCCGCTTCTGCCCCTTCGGAGACGTCTACACCGTCGGGCACGCGCTCGCTGAGTATGTCGAGTGGAAGCGCACCTTTGGGACCGGGACCTCGTTTGCGACCGCGCTGAGCAACATCAACTACTACATTTATCCCGAACTAGGGACGGTTCGAGCAGACGAGCTCAACCACATCCATATCCGTCGGATGATGGAGCGCATTGAAGCGACACCCGCAAATTCAGCGAAGTTTACGAGGCCCCTCCTCATCGATCCAACACCTTGGAGCCGGATGCGCGCCGCAAGCGCCGCGTCTCTGCCAACAATGCCGTTTCCATTCTTCGCGCGGCACTATTGCTGGCCTGGGAGGCCGGCAAAATCGTAGACGACAGAGGGTGGCGACGAACCTTTCGCTTCAAGGACGGCGTCCGGCCCCGAACAGACATTCTGACGCGCCAACAGTTTGAGGGCTTGTTGGCTGTGGCCGATGCAGAACTAAAAACCCTTCTGATCGGACTCTTTTATACCGGCTGCCGCATTACGGAGCTTCTCCGTATTCAGGCTGGTGACCTTCTTGCTGATCGGCTAGCCGTCTACATTCGTGCCGTGAAAAGGGTAGAAGCACACTACATTGCGCTTCCACGCGCCGGGTATGATTACTTTCTTTCACTGGCGAAGAAACGCGGGTCCACGGACCTCATCTTTACCCGAGCCGACGGTAGCAGCTGGACGCGCTACGCCATGCAGAGTCGCTTCAGAAGAGCTCTGCAAAAAGCAGGTCTGCCGGACCGCTACGTCTTCCATACGATGCGTCACACGTACGCGTCGCTGCGCCTTCAGGAGGGTATTTCACCCATCGCGGTTGCCCGTCAGCGTGGACATCGTCATGTTCGGACTGTCATGCAGACCTACGCGCATTGCAACGATGACGTGCTCGATCAAGAAATTCGAGAGAAGTTCATTGCGCCGACTCTGTAGATCGTCTGTGGAGTCTCGGGGTGCGTTGGATTGGTCCTCTCAGCCGCCATAGCCACGGTGCGCTTAACGGGTCATGGTCCACGCGCCCTGGATCTCTCGTCCGGCTCGAGAACCAATTTTACGACCTTGGAGATCTGCCTGTGCTGCTATCGAAGACAGTCCTGCTATTTACCGTCACGGCGATCGCGGAAATCGTCGGCTGCTACCTGCCGTATCTCTGGTTGAAGAAGGACGGCTCCTTCTGGCTATTACCGATCGCGGCTGTCAGTCTTGCGCTCTTCGCATATCTCTTGACGCTCCATCCCGCGGCCGCGGGACGTGTATACGCGGCCTATGGCGGAGTCTATGTCACCGTCGCCCTCTTCTGGCTCTGGAGCGTCGACGGCATTCGACCGACATCATGGGACGTTGCCGGCGTGGCGGTCACGCTCCTTGGTATGGGGCTAATCGTTTGGGGTGGCTGGCAGACCTAACAGACGTTCGACATTTCCCCGTTGCCGGGCGCTTCGCTGTTGCTCAGTCCCAGTAGCGGAAGCCCGCAATCCGTGGGCGGCGCCACCTTTGGCAATTGCTGACCAAGCCCGCTGATTGGGGAAGACCGATCAGGGTGCAGGGCTACGCCGGATTTCTGCGTCATAATGAGGTTCGGCCTTAAACTGTCGTCTGCAGCGACATCTTCACGCCCGGCTCGTTGGCCTTATTGCGAGTTATCCTGTCGGGTGCGGCGATACTCTAAGATTGGCTGCCGCGGGAGGCTGTCTGACTGCGGTTAGACCTCCGCAGAGGTGACTTACCCCAAAACAACGGCCGCAATTTATTTGCTCAAAAGTGTGGGCCGGCGCGCACTAACGGCGGTCGCGGGTTGCTCGCTCCAGCGCCTCCTCGGTCTCACTTTCTTCGCGCTGGCCGTCCAGCTCGGCGCCGGCTGCAGCCATAGGCATAGCCGGGCTCAACTTGCGCGCGGCCACTTGCTGCCGATCGTTCCGCTTTCGGTTATCGCCTTCGCCGCGAAACAGCCAGGATAGCAGGCTCATGTCATCCTCCATGTAGTTTCACTCTAGATCGAAACGCTCCCGATGGGATTGAGTTGCCACGCCCCCGGCGCTAACGAGGCAACACACTGCGCTGCGTCCCATGTGTGGACGGGATCCCGCTGGCAAGGACTTTCTGGTTTGTCACGAAGAGCTGGTCGGTAGCGCCCATGTGTCCGGCCTTTTTGCTCGGCGCGAACACCGATGGCCTTCATGCTATCCGCAAGATCAGCTCCCGATCATCAGCACGCGCACGAGGCGCTATGGGACGAATGGGTTTTGCTGATCCCGGTGGTCGACCGCTTACTGCATGACTTGCCTTTAGCCTCTCCAACCTCGTGAGGCGCGCCCGATGGAGGCACGCTCATTCTATGCGGTCGCTGGCACGGGTTCGCGGTAGGCGCCTCCTCGTGTCATCAGCACCCAGGCGATCCGCGCCATCTTGTTGGCCATGGCGACGGCAGCGATCTTGGGCGTGCGCCGCTGCAACAGCTTGAGGAGCCAAGGGCGACGTGTGCCGTGTCGCTGTGCGTATCGGATCACCGCCAGGCCGCCGACGACCAGAAGCCATCTCAGGTAGTGATCACCGCGTTTCGATATCTTCCCAAGGCGCTCTTTGCCGCCGCTCGATGATTGCCTCGGCACCAGCCCGATGAAGGCTGCAAAGCTCCTGCCGTTCTTGAAGTTGGAAGCATTGCCGACAGAGGCGACCATCGCGCTCGCCGCAAGCGGCCCGATGCCGGGAATCGTGGCGAGACGCCTGCTCGCCTCGTTCGACTTGTGCCAGGCCATCACTTGCCGATCGAGCTCGAGGATCTGGTCTTGTAGCAAGCTATACTGATCGACCAGGCACATCAGCGCGCGGCGCATCACAACTGGGATGCGATCATCATCGCCGGAGGCGATGATGGCGACCAGCCGAGACAATCCCATTCTCCCGATACTCTCGGTGATCCCGAACTCGGCGAGGTGTGCTCGGATCGTGTTGCCCATCCGCGTCCGATGCCTGATCAACATCGCTCTTGTCCGGTGCAGCACCAGAACGCTTTGCTGTTCGACTGTCTTCGTCTCGGCGGACCGCATGTTGGGTCGAGTGACCGCTTCGCAGATCGCTTCGGCATCTGCCGCATCGTTCTTCTGCGTCTTCACGTAGGGCTTAACGTACGCCGGCGGCATGAGCCGGACTTGGTGGCCGAGCTTGGCGATCGTGCGGGCCCAGTGATGCGCTGTGGCGCAGGCCTCGATGCCGACGAGGCATGGTTCGAGCTTCGCAAAGAAGGCCTCCACCTGCCCGCGGCGAAGCTTGCGGCTGAGGACCTTCTGGCCGTGGGCATCGACGCCATGGGCGTGGAACACGTTCTTAGCTATATCGAGGCCGACCGTGACTGGTTGCACCATCTGATTTCCTCCATCTCAAGCCCGAAAACCTTATCGGTCTTCGGGGCTGGGTGATGGATCCCGTCCACAGCATCAATTGCAGACGTCGGCGCTCAACACTCAAACCATCCCAGCTGCCCACACGTCGGCTTTCGGGGCAGACCGGCCGTTGGTTGTGTCCCGAGCGGTAGGCTCCCACCCGCGATGCAGACGTAGTCGCATCCATTGACGGACTGATCCCTAGATATCGGCC
>Ga0351937_1140_pt1 | contig 21431 bp, 22 predicted proteins | sample TotcelHT113001M9_FD_206857 | JGI IMG/M metagenome (GOLD analysis project Ga0351937, IMG submission 206857) | Enriched cells from coal bed in the Powder River Basin, Montana, United States - Total cells T11 rep2 HSBNCT.T11.300.1.M9 ... | reverse complement strand
ACAAAATAATTATGCAGATGAAAAAAATAATTCCATGGACAAATCCAAATGTCTCTTCTGCCGGCATTGTCCAGACCACCCCGTCTTTCATGGTGGTGACAGTGGCAGTTGCCAGCACTAGTCCGGTGATAACCGGCCCGAACATTCCCCCTATTGTCTGAACACTCTGCATGAGCCCGGTTGCCTCTGCAGTTCTACTCCGGGGCACATAATCAATAATTGCAATAATACATGCTGTTGCAGTCATGGACATCCCTGCTGAAAAAATCATCCACACCACAACCAACAGATAAAATGAGGGTTTAATAACGAGAAGAATTGCAATTGATAAAACCAGGAGCAAAGAGCCAATAATGCAGGCAGGTTTTACTCCCCTGCTTACAACCATCCGCCCGGTGACCGGCCCGGCTATCATATCGCAAAGGGTTCCGGGCATTAGAATAAGCCCGACTGATGCAGCGGTCAGTCCCAATCCGGTACTGGACTGAATAAGAAAGGGCATCTCCTGCAAAAACATCAAAAACGATAATACCGTTAGCGTTCCAATCCCGATGAGAAGAAGTACTGGTTTTTTTACCGCAAGGTGAAGATCTACAAGTGGACGGGAAAACCGCAGTTCATGTCTGACAAAAAAACCTGCAAACCCTATTGCACCAAGCCCTAGTAAGATACGAATATTCCCACCCTGTAGATCAGAATCCTCATATGAAAGAGTTGAAAGGAAAAGTAGCAGGGCTGAAAGAAGCGTTATAAAACCTACCCAATCCAGACTGCAGGGTTTTGACTTGTGCCCTGCCACAGGTGAGTCATGAATGAACTTAACCGTCATCGCAATTAAAATGACAATTAGTACAATCAGGGGCAGATAGGTCATTCGCCAGGAAAAAAATTCTATGATAAAAGAGCCTATGATAACTCCAAGAAACATTCCTGCCCCATACGTCGCACTGATAACCCCAATACCAACATCTGCGTCACGGTTTGATAGTTGTTCTCTGACAAGCGCGTATGCCAGGGGAAAAGATGCAATACCAACTCCCTGTAATGCGCGAGATATGAGGAGTATCCAGATATTCTGAGCAAGAAGACCACAAATAAGTCCTGCCAGATAGATTATGAGACAAATCAACAGAAGTCTGCGCCGGCCATATTGATCTCCCGCTGTTCCGATAAACGGAGCAGCCGCAGCGCCGACCAGAAGAACCATTGGAAGAACCCAGGATTCAAATACTCCGGGAACAGCGAACTCATTACTGATAACCGGAAGAGCAGCAGTAAGCATCGCTTCTCCTGCCATCACTACGAGCATTATCATCGCAAGAATCGGAAGAAGCAGAGATTTATGAGAGACGTTCATCTTTTTAACTCCAGAATATCAATAATCTCCATACAAAATGAGTCAAATCGGATCATAAGTCTTTACCCTCTCTGCTGCCCATTTCTCTGTATAGTGGTTGCTCACCAAAGGTAAGACTTCTCAAGGATACTATGAACATTCAGGATGCAAACATAGCTGGAATGGCATACCGTTGCCGGGCGGATGCAGCCCTTTCGTTTGAATATGTAGACGGAAGTTCGAAACAGATTGTTGGATATAATGAAGCAGAACTTGTTGAAACAGGGATAATTAGTCTTCCAGACCTGATTCAACCATCTATCCGCGATGATGTCAGGCGACTTATTCAGGAGGGCATTTCCCGAAGAGGAACATTTACAATCCCAGTCATCCTCTTCACAAAAGACCGGACACCAGCGGATGGTATTCTAATTGGTAAGGGCAACTTCACAAGCCCGCTCACCCTTTCAACAATCGAAGGATATATTCTCAGAATTCAGGAAGGCGCATTTACAAAAACACCTGAACCGATACTTGGACAAGTGCCCGGGGATCTCTGGCAACGGATGCTTGATCATACCGAAGATATTATCGCATACATTGGGTTTGATAGTACAATTAATTATATTACCCCGTCAGTAACCAGGATACTGGGATATCCGGTTGGCCAGGTACTCGGAAAACCCTTTACAACACTTTTAAACCACAATGAGAAGAACAGATTTGAAAATATGTGTGATCGGGCCAATGAACCTGAACTGGGAAAAAGCACAAGGTTTCTAGCTGCCAAAGCAGATGGTGACCCGATCCTTATTGCGATTCGAATTTTTTCAAGTACTGACATGGAAGGTAACTTTATTCTAAGTGCATCTTTAGCCTATGATGAAAAAACTCCTGCTATTCCAATTGAAGATACGTATCAGACTGATTGTGATTCAGCCTTTGTCCCCCTCATCATTACCGGCAGATCTGACAGAAGAATACTTTCGGCCAATAGACCTTTTATGTATCTTACCGGGAAATTTCAGCCTGAAGAAATTCTCGGCCTGACTCTGACTGCAGCCGGCCTTTTGACAACATCGGATGATCTTCTTTCTCTGGAATCCAATGCAGATAAGGACGGAGCATATGAGGCAAAAGAAACAACGCTTCGAACAACAGAAGGTACGGTGCAAGTCTTACTTTCAGCACGCATATATATGACTAACGGGCAGGAGGCACTTGCCTGGTCAGTTGTCCCTCTCCCTGATCAAAAACAGGTAATTTCACCCCAAATAACCGCATCAGATTCAGAAATCTCACATAACCTCTATCACCGGTTTAAAAATGATCTGCTCAGCCTTGAAAGCATTATGAGAATCAAAGGGATGAAAGCAGAACCGTGTGTAAACACTGCTATCAAGGAAAACAGAGCATTTTTATTTGCAGTATCTGCATTTTATCAAAAAATATCGGGATCAGCGGGATCAACAATGATTCCGGTTTATGAATATCTAAACATGATAGTTGCAAATCTTTCCGATGAATTTGCAGATCAAATGAATAATATCGCCATATCCTTGCGCTGTGAGGAAAAATGGGAATTTGGTATTTCTTCGGGGATTCCTCTGGGGATTATAACAACCGAACTGATAATCAACAGTGTAACTCATGCGTTTGAGCCGGGTTCATCAGGTCAGATTGAAATTTCATTAACACGTGAAGAAGGTTGGTTCATTCTCCAGATAGTTGATTCCGGGAAAGGTCTGCCCGAAGCTTTGATCCACGAAGAACCAACAAGTGCAGGGCTTTCCATTGTCACAAACCTTTCTCTTCAACTTTCAGGAACCGCAAGTTTTTCTAATGAAGATGGAGCCAGAGTTCGAATTATTTTCCCTGAACCATTATTATAATTTGGATGAAAAACTTTTTCCATCTATCTTGCTCGGGGCCTCCAATGGGTCACCATTGGGTTTTTTTAATTCCTCATTAACAACTAATTGAAGAGTCACAACTGGCACTCTGCCTGGTTTTTACACAATTAAAATTTTACTTATGATTCATGTGTGCAGCTCCTATCCGAAGATTAAAGAGATCAAGGGTAAATACTGTAATTACTATGCCAGCATTAACCCCTGATATGATTGAAGCATTTAACGCAGTCAAGGTTTTTCCCCTTGCAACTGCGTCAAAAGATGGTGTTCCAAATGTTGCCCCTATGGGATCTGTCTTCCTCATCGATCCTGAAACTATCTGGATTGGAGATAATTTCATGCACAAAAGTCTGAAAAACGTTCTTGAAAACCCAAAGGCTGCAGTATATATCTATGGTCCTGGTGCAAAAGGGTGTTATCAGGTGAAGGCAGATGTAACGGTGAAGACATCGGGCGCGGAACATGCAAAGATGGCTGAGATGATTCATGAGAAAAAACCCAATCTTCCGGCTAAATCATTATTAATACTTAAAATTACGAGTGTCTTTGAATGCATGCCTGGAGCTGATGCAGGCAGGCAACTTGTTTAAACAATCAAATATCAGATGTTGAAATCTACCCTTCTTTTTCTTAAACCACGTTGATTCCCCCATTATCAGGAGTATTCGCTTCTCATGACACACAGATAATCAGCTTTATGCATCGGCAACAATCAAATTGATTAAGAACTGAGATCAGTCTAGAGAACCTCTATGCTTGAGATACAGGATTTACATGTCACTATTGGGAACCGTGAGATTCTTCATGGAATAAACCTGCACATCGAGCCTGGGGAGACCCATGTTTTAATGGGCCCAAACGGTTCAGGTAAATCAACCCTGCTCATGACGATAATGGGATTTGATGCATACCAGATAACACAAGGAAAGATAATCTTTAACGGAACCGATGTGACTACTCTCCCGGTTTATGAACGGGCACGACTTGGGATGGGGATTATGTTTCAGCGCCCTCCAACCATTTCCGGCCTTAAGCTCGGCAAAATGCTCGAAGTCATAAAAGGAGAGAGTAATGAAAATATTGAGCCTGCAATTCAGCAGATGAATATGGCGGAATTTTTAGGGCGCGATATTAACCATGGTTTTTCTGGTGGTGAAATTAAGAGAAGTGAAATATTACAGATGATGATTCAAAACCCTTCATTCATTATGCTTGACGAGCCGGAAAGTGGGGTTGACCTTGAAAACATTCATCTCATGGGCGAAGCAATCGCTCATCTTCTCCAAAAATTCCATCGGTTTGCCAACAGGAAAAACAGTGGCCTTGTAATTACTCACACCGGATATATCATGGATTACCTGGAGGTTGACAAGGGTCATGTGATGATTAACGGTGAGTTTAAATGCCATGGGAATCCACGAGAGATGTTAAAGCTGATAAAAGAAAAAGGATACAACGAGTGCCTGCAATGCGATAAACTCGTATAACCCAGATTTTATAAGATAAATAATATATATTCTGAATATTGGGTTAAAATAGTAGCAGTTGCTTTCAGTTATCCCCTGTCTTTATTTACTTTTTTAACAGAATAACTAATTATGATTCTGGGAATTTCTACTACATTTTATGAAGAGTCAGATGCGAGAGAGTTTATCACCAGACTAAAAAAAGAGAAAGTTGCCGCTCAGCTCCAGCATTTTTCACAAGAGACATCACAATCTTATCTTGATGGAAAGTATGAGGATCTAATAGCATTCCTCCAAAACAGAAAATCAATTATTATTCAGGAAATTATCGAGGATAATAAATCTGAAGGTGAAAATGCATCAGACAATACAGAGATAAGTGAAGATGAAATTGAGGATGATGAACTTGATGAAATAATCAGCCATATTGAAAGAATACAAACAATGCGGGCACATTATCTTGAAATTACGAAGGGAAAAGAAGTAGGAGACATTCTTTATGAAAAACCTGATTTTTCACAGATATTAAGTGAAAACGATATGATATCTGCCATGCAGACATTACATAAATACAGTCTTCTCATCAAACATAACCTGGTAGAGATACAAGATACATCAATGGTTCTTATTGAAAAACGACCAGTTGATGATATTATTTTTTCACTCATCCTTTCGGAGATTTATCATCCGGACACAGAAGATCTAAACAAATATAATTTGAATCTGATCAATAGAATCAACGGTTTTGTTAAATATACGGTCCAATGTGGCCCGGAAATTATGTTTCTTTCTGAGGAAACACTGAAATCTATCATAATGGATTCAAACCTTGATGAAGAAGAAGCCTATGACATTTTCTACTCAATACATCAAAAAATGGCAATAGTGGTTCATATTCTTGATATTATCAAAAATAACCAGGATAAAGATTTTAGAAATTTATGTAACATGGAGGACCCTGGGTTTAATGAATACTCAGAAGAGGAACGAGTCAGAAATATCTTTGACTTAAGCCCTGAATTCAAAAAGCTTGCTATTGAGGAACTAAAAAAAGTGGGTATTATCAGAATGAAGGGAAACCGAATCCTTCTCAGAAAATAATAATCTCCTTTTTATGTTTATTCAAAACAGTGCCATTATCTGGCTGTGTCTATTTTTAAAGGGTATATCATTTTTGGTTAGTTATGAAAAAAATGTTCCAGCACTTATTTTCATAGGAGTTACGCACAGTTATATAACATCAGATTTATATAACTGTGCGTAACTCCTATCAGAATTAAATTTAATTCTTCGTGTATGGATGATACCTTCTCCAATGTTTCTCTGATAGAGAAGAAAAGGAGCAATATGCCCTAACCTTAAGGGAAACAATTACTCTGTATATCCGGGTAAAATGGATGTATTCAATTCGAAATTCAATTGAAACACCCCAACATCATGAGACATTAATTATATCTCTATCCTTCTAATACTAATCCGTGAATCTTTGTATATCCCCTTCTCTGGCCCACTATTCACCCGGTGCACGACTATTTCTAGGGATGGCTATCGGTGATGCCTTCGGTGCCAGGTTTGAAAACAATACCCGGGACATTATTAGTCTGATTGGCGAAGAAGAGACATACCGGGACGCGAACCGATATACTGATGATACTCAGATGGCAATAGGAATTGCTGACCTCCTGATATCCGAAGATATATTTACTGCTGAAAACCTTGCGCAATCTCTCATGGCCGCGTACCACCGGGACCCACGATGTGGATATTCACACCTGACAAAAACGATGCTTGAGAATTCTGCTAATGCCCAAGAATTTTTAAGAACCCTTTCTGAAAGGGAGCGCACCCAAAGAAAAAGTGATGGGGCTGCTATGCGGGCTCTTCCCATCGGGTTTCTCAATAAAACAAATGAGGTCATCAGGTATGCATCACAAAGCGCCAATATAACCCATGCTCATCCGGATGCTCTGGCTGCAACCGTAGGCATTGCTCTAATTGCACATGACCGGTATCATCACCACAAAAAATTTCAGGAAATTATTGTTACTCTTCCAGAAAAAATTCCATACCTCACCACCCCTGCCCGCAATTACCTTGACAATATCATACATAATAAATGGAATCCGGAAATTATTCTCGGAAAATATCTGAACTACGGAGTTCCCTATACAGAATCAATTATCCTGCTAGGAGCCGTAATGGCCTTGCTTACAGAGTTTGGAGAATATCCCCATCAGGCTCTGCTCGAATCAGTAAAGCTTGGAGGAGATACTGATACCACCGCCTGTATCGTCCTTGGAGCATCATTACTATATCCATCCAATCCACTCCCTGATACACTGATATTAGGACTGGAAAATGGTATATTTGGTATTGAATATCTTATCAGACTCGGAAATGAACTAGGGAAAAAATTCCCTCCGGCAAATAACAATTAAAAGAAAGAGAAACTCAATCATCTATTGAAAGAATCGGAACACTAACAAAGCAATAACAATTAAAAACAGGACAATGACTCCACCGGCAATGATACTCTGCTTATCATAGTGGGGAATTACCGATTGTGCAACATGAACAGTTCGCTTTTCCTTTGGCTTTGCTCTTTTCCATTCTTCTATATTCGGGCAGGCATGATTAAACGGGAGACGGTGTGCAGGGCAGAATGTTCCCTCACAATACGAACAGCAAAATGCTGAACCACCAGAAACTTTCGCTCCGCACATCTCACATTCAACCATCGTATTCGTATATTTGAGCTCCCTCCCGATAAAATGATCATCAATCCGGGACAATTGATTCAGGGAGAATCCCCTGACTGCGTGCCCTGATATGAAGATGATGCCGTGCGAATACCACCTCGTCACTTCGGTTTGCATAACAGTACCGGCACTGATGCAGGCAGGTAGAATATTCACCAATATCTTTTGCAATAATGCAGGTACAGTGCGGTCGCTGACCTTTGTCCTTTTTCGCGCCTTTCGCCAGCCATGTTTGAAACTCACAATCATCTACCGCAATTTTGCTAAACAGCCGATCATCAATACATCTGCCTGGCACAATACCAAATGAACTGAGATCAAGAGATTGAGAACAGGCCATAACAAGGATCTTATATCGCTGAGAGCATCGCTGCAGGAATTGCGCAATCTGTAATTTTTCTTCTAGTGAACATTCCCTAACTCCCAAAAGACCATAGGCCTTCAGATTTCGAACAACTCCCCGGTAACCGGTGATGTCTATGAAACTGAAAACCAATCGGTCACAATACGGACTGATATTGGAGAAGAGATGTTCCATCCGACAAAAAAGGTTCTCCAGAGATATCTTGTCAGATAAAAGAATTGGATCAAACCGCCATACTACCCGCTCTTTGCCAAGAAGGCGACTGAGATTTTGAAAATCGGTGATTCTTTGTTGAAGGGGAGGAACTCTGAGTTCTATGGAGCATCCCTCATAATCGTTCAAAGTGACCTGAACATAATAGTGAAATGATAGAGAATTAATGATGTCAAGATAGGGAAGAAGTGAACCGGGATCTTTTGTCCAGAAAACGGCCCCGCGAGTCTTATCAAAACACACTTTTTGCCGGTGATTCTGGCGATACGGATTTTTCCAGATGATATATCCCTGTCGATACCGCTCAAGAAACCATTCCAGATAAAAGGCAGGGATATCTGTTGCCCGGCTGACTGAAATGATAACCGGATGAACCTCAGTAATGCGCATTGGATCCGGTATTTGGATTGACGCCTCATCGCTGCCAAAGGTGGTCTGACGGTAATTCACCGGATTATTCACCTTAAAATTTGAAAAAAAATGAAAAACTTCTATTTCTCATATCGCATCGGAGTATACGAGTTCATTTTCGCAAGTCCAAACCGCCGGTAGAAATATTCAGTCTGCGGTCCGGCGATAGTACCTATCCAGGATATGCCGTAATTTTCACATATTTTTAGCAACATTGAAACAATAGCAGACCCGATTTTTTGCCCCTGCCACTCCGGAAGAACCACAATATCCTGCAGGTAGGCATCAGAAACTCCATCAGATATGAGCCGTCCCATCCCTACCCAGGAGCCATCAGGAATAACAGCAGCAACAAAAGCGAAACTGTGCCTGACTATTGAATCGAGGTGAGTATCATCCCAACCTTCAATATCCCAGTCACCTGCATGGTAAAGTGCACGCATATCTGCCGGGCGTGAATAGTCAACCGGAGAAATTATTACAGAATCAAAAGGGAAGCATTCAGAATTTTCCCCTGAATCACTCATCGCAGCACCAGCCATATCTTATTTAAGCGAATATTCATCTTCATGACTGCAAATATAATGAAAGAATGTATTCTTTAACAAATCCATGTGAAGTAATAAACCCGGTTTCAATACGGACAGGGATATCTGTTCCACTATGCGAATGGAGAACTGCACAGCCAGGCATTATTACTTCAGAAATGTGAGGGGAATCATCAGAAAATTGTTTTCTTTCTGATTCCATATTAACCGCTTTAAGGGATGTTTGTGAAGATATCCATCCAGTAATCCGGGTCCCGCAAATATCAGCGCTACCCGCTCCAAAAAGAGAACAGGCATCCTTATTAATTCGGCTTACAATCCCCCGCGAACTGATAATTACCATACATACTCCGGGAATATCAAAAATATCACAACCAGGAGAATCGTTAATAATTCTCTCTGGACGAATTCTCTGCCAGATATCATATTTATGGAGACTCAGTTCAATCGTTGAATATAATTCCCGATCTTTGAATGGTTTAATCAAGTACCCTGAAGGACTTATCGCAATAGCACGTTCAAGTGTTGCCTCATCAGAATGTGCAGTAAGAAATACCACAGGACGACTAATTTTTTCTTTAATCCGTGCTGCTGCTTCAATACCATCCATGTTTCCCTGCAATCTGATATCCATCAGAATAAGATCAGGGTCTAATTCTTCAGCAAGACGAATTGCATCTGTTCCTGAAACTGCCTGGCCAACAACATCATATCCAAGACGCCGCAACGTCTGGGCTATTTCAATTGAGATGACCATTTCATCTTCAACTATTAATATTCTACTACCTTTTGACATGATACCTCATTATTGTCAGTTTTTGCGAAAGGGATAGTTACCATACAGCAGGCCCCGCCAGAGTTTTTCCATTCAACAGTGCCCTGAAGCTGCAGCGATAGACCTTTAATCAACTCAAATCCAAGACTTGAATCTGACATCCTGATACCATCATGAGGAAACCCTTTCCCTGTATCAATAACTGATATTGTCAAAAATTCCCCATCTTTACAAAGATCAATACGTATCTCTCCAGTCTGACCGGGACAAAACGCATACTTCATACAATTTGTAATTAACTCGTTCATAATCAGACCCAGAGGAATTCCGGTATTAATATCAACGAAAATATCAGAACTTCCAGTAATTGAAAGAGTGATATGAACATTACCTGATTCAAACTCACTGATAACCCGATCTGCAATATCCCTGAAATATTCATCAAGGCGAATAGAAATGAGCTCATCTGTCTGGTATAATTTTTCGTGAATCACCGCCATTGAATAGATTCTGCCCCGACAATCACGAATGATTTCATGAACGTGTGTGTCTTCAGTCTGGTATTCCTGAAGTTTTAACAGACTGATAATAATCTGCATATTGTTCTTTACCCGATGATGAATTTCTCGAAGGAGGGTCTCTTTTTCCCTCAAAGAGACCAGCATATTTCGTTTCAATAGTTCTTCACCGGCCCGGATTTTCGCATCTGCCCTTACCCGTTCAGTAATATCACGGGCAACTGTCAGGAGAACCTGTCTTCCATGCATTACCACCCGACGGGTACTAACCTCAACCGGGATTGCAAATCCATCGTTACGAAGAAAAACCGTTCGGGAAATTGATTGACCTTTATCAGCGGCAACATGTATATGTTCAACACAAACATCCTGTTCTACACCAATAGGACAAAGAGAAGGCAGATTTTTTGATAACATCTCACTTCTATCATAAAGGAGGGATGATGAAACAGCCAGGTTGGTTTCTAAAATTAACCCCCCTTCATCCGCAGGCAGATGAAGAAGAATAAGATCATTTATGTTGGTAAATAACTCACGAAACCGCTCTTCACTTTCTAATAAAGCAAGTTTTGCCTGGTAACGCTCCGTAACATCCATAATATTGCCAACCAGACATGAAAAGCCGCCACACATTATCGGAGCCAGGTACATTTCCAGATAAATTTTGGTTCCATCGGTTCGTATACCTGCAAATTCAAAATGACAAGAAGATCGGATTCCATGAAGTACTGACTCAATATTGGAAAGAAAACGATCTCGACAAGTCGGATGAACAAGATATTCAGGGAGAAAAGCACAATCAGCCTCATCCCGAACATACCCGAAAATTTCACAAAAACGGGGATTCACATAAGAAAAACGTGAGTCCTTCATAAGAAATACCCCGACAAGTGATTCTTCAACAGGATTTCTAAAAAACTCTTCAATATACATCCGATGACGTGCCGACCCGATGACCCCTGCTGCCATTCGAAGAGCACTTACCTCTTCAGGACTGAATATCCGGCCATCCTGAGTATCAGTGATACCAAGCACCCCCCACATATGCATATCTACATAGACCGGAATTAGAAGAAACGTCCCTATATGAGCTGCATTAAAAATCTGACGCTCTTCTATTGGGAGAGTATGCACCCAGGTCATTATTTCCTGATGACTTGCAAATAATGTTATTCGGGATTGGTTTTTCCACCATGAGTGAAAGGCAGTGTATATGTCTGAGCTGACTGCACCATTATCGTTAAATTCAACATTCCAGATTACCGCATCAGAATCAGAATCAAAATCCAATGAGCGGTCATATGCGGTAATAAATACCGATGATGCACCGGTGGCTTTTCCCAGATGACCAAGAACTTCCTGCATATCTTCCTGCCATCCTTTTCCCTGAAGAAGTCGTTCGGCAGCATAACTAATTGCCGCAAGAATCTCACCTTTTTTCCGTGCAGATTCTTCTGCTTCATGACGAGAGGCAAGTACCTGAATTTTATGAGAAAGAGAGAGAACCTGTACTTCAAAATCATCACCCTTATTCTGATAAAAATCAGCCCCGGCATTTAGTGCAGCTATGGCAGTTTCCTTACTATCATTCCCGGTGAGCATGATAAAGGGGAGACGGGGATGAATCGTGCGAATCTGATTGAGCAGATCAATACCATTCATCTCTGGCATGTCATAATCAGAAATGACCGCCATCACTTTGTTATCCTGCAGATACAAAAGCGCTTCATCCCCGCTATTACAGATATGAACTGAAAAATCTCCTTTCTCCTCTAAAAACATCTGAAAAAGGGTGCAAAGCTCCACATTATCATCGATGAAGAGTACGGGGATTATTCTTACCACCTGACTTGTATAGTATATTGACGGATATCCTCTTGTAACCAACGCTACAATAGGAAGCTCTGCTTGCTGGAGAAATCAGGATAATTAAAAAAATGCAAGTGATGCAAGTTTTTTATTGCATATTAAGCCTTGAAAAAACTCGTAATCGATAAAACAGGTAAATTTTTTAAAAAAAAGATTTAGAGATCAATCCCATACTTTGCAGCATTTGCATCTGCAATCGCCTGAATCTTAGCAATCTCTACATCATTACGCTGTGGTTTAAAAAGATGAGCAAAGCGCTTTTGTGAGCGTAAATAGTCTTCCACCGGTTTTCTCTTTATTTTCTTCGCTTTGTCAAGTTCACCAAGCACCAGATCATAGTTGACCCACAATCCGCATTCAATTGCCATTTTAGCAAGTTCAACGGTCTTTGCTCCATCAAATCCCCAGCCGGTGCAACAGGGAGTATGAATCTGAACATAGGTAGGTCCTGGGGTTGTCACTGCTTTGTCAACCTTTTTGATTACATCATTTGGGTAGGCAATCGAGCAGGTTGCAACATACGGAGAACCATGTGCCGCAAGAATCCGGGGAAGATCCTTCTTAGGACGATTATTTCCAAATGAATGCTTACCAGCCGGAGAGGTCGTGGTGCTTGCATCATACGGGGTTGCGCCGGAGCGTTGAATTCCTGTGTTCATATATGCTTCATTATCGTAGCAAATATAGGTGATATTGTGGCCACGTTCAAACGCCCCGCTGATACACTGAATCCCGATATCAAAAGTGGCTCCGTCTCCACAGATACACAAAACATTTTCATCACGCCCCTGCTTTTTTATTGCAGATTCCACTCCCGATGCAACGGCTGCTGCATTCTCAAACAGTGAGTGAATCCAGGGAACCTTCCATGCTGTCTGTGGATACGGGGTTGAAAAAACTTCCATACACCCAGTTGATGCACAAACAATAGAGTTTGGACCTGAACCTTTAAGGATCAGCCTGCCGGCAAATGCAGGGCCACACCCACCACAGGCACGATGCCCACAGTCCATGAGTTCACAGGTTTTGTCAGCCATTTCAGATCAGCTCCTGACGAAGTCCAAAGAAGCAATCGCCTCTTCCCGCCTCGATTTCTTCAACCATCTTTTTAATATCAGCAATGGTTATATCTCTGCCACCAAGACCGGCAACGTAGCTGAGGACCTGCGTAGATGAGTCATTAATTGCATCTTTTACCTCATACCCGACAGCTCCTTTCATTCGTGCACCGATTGAGAGGTTCTTTTCAAACACCCCAACCTTTTTTACTCTCTTAAGCGCGGATTTCACATCATCTGCCGGGAAAGGCCGATACGTAATGATTCGAAGCAGACCTACCTTCTTGCCGGCTGCACGCATTTCATCTACTGCATCCTTTATCGTTCCACAGATAGAACCCATGGCAACGATTGCAACCTCGGCATCCTCAAGATGATATTCTTCGATAAGACCGCTATAATCTCGACCAAATTTCTCACCAAACTCTTTTCCAACCCGCCTGATAATATCTGCAGATCTCATCATCGCCTGGTCAAGGTCATACCTGAACTCCATGTAATATTCCGGAGTTGCATACATCCCCATACTCAGGGGATTTTTTGCATCCAGCATATTGTAGGGTTTGTATGGAGGAAGGAATGCATCAACTTCTGCTTCTGACGGGATATCAACCGGTTCATATGTGTGAGAGAGAATAAACCCGTCAAAACAGATGAAGACCGGCAGGAGAACCTGATGATCTTCTGCCACTTTGTAGGCAATGAAATGAAAATCATGAACTTCCTGTGCATCCTCTGCATACAGCTGAATCCAGCCTGAATCACGAAGGGCTATTGAATCCTGTTGATCATTCCATATGGAAAGAGGTGCACTGACTGCACGGTTTGCTATGGACATGACAATGGGCTGGCGCATTCCGGCAACATTGAAACATACTTCTGCCATCAGAAGAAGGCCCTGCGAGGAAGTTGCTGAGTAAACCCGAGAACCGGCTGCTGATGCCCCAAGACATGCGGAAAGAGCAGAAAATTCACTTTCCACACACATATATTCACTGTCAAGGTCACCATCCGCAACCATTTCTGCAAGTCTTTCAACGATATGAGTCTGGGGAGTAATTGGATAGGCAGAAATGACATCAGGTTTACACAGCCTGACTGCTTCTGCTACAGCGTGCGAACCTTCAAGAATCTCTTTCATTTATTTCTCCTCCTTGTGCATCGTTATCGCATCAACAGGACATTCAGCTGCACACAGTCCACATCCTTTGCAGAAATCAAAGTCAGGTGAAAATTTCTTATCGTGTTCATGGACGCACCCTTCCGGGCAGATCAACTGACACATGCCACAACTTGTGCACTTTTCGTGATCATATTCTGGTTTAAAAACACGCCATGAACCAGTCTTGTTTTCCTGCGCCTGACCGGGAGGTGCGGCACATCCAATACGAAGCGCCATCAGGCACCTCCCTTAATTAGATCAAATGCAGCACGCGCAGCTGCAACATTCTTATCAGCAAGTGATCCGGAAAACCTTCCTCTGACTGCATGTTCAAGTGCATCAAGAGTTATTTCTCCGCTTGCTGCTGCAAAGGCGCCCATGAGAGTGGTATTGGTTATTGGCACTCCAAGTATCTCAAGAGCCATCTTTGTTGCATCTATTTGAATGAGTCTGACTCCTTTTGGAACCAGTGATTCAAGATGCTTTTCAGTATTCACAAGAACTATCCCGCCTTCTTTGACTCCTGAAAAGACATTTACATCCTTAATCAGGGTGCTATCCTGAACGATAACATAGTCTGGCTCATAAATCTGACTCCTCAGGCGTATTTTATGATCAGAAAATCTGACAAATGCCTGGACTGGCGCTCCACGCCTCTCGACTCCAAAAGCCGGAAACGCCTGGGAGTAGACACCACTTTTAAAGGCCGCAACCGCGATCAGTTCGGCAGCCGTGACTGAGCCCTGACCACCTCTTCCGTGTATTCGTAGCTCTCTCAAGAGTATCCCGAGTATATTTTACACGATTAATCATATAAAATCAGAGCTCTACCTTAATCCCAAGGATGTCTGGTGCACCTTTCACATAGACATCGTGAGCAATCGCAGCAAGACCGTTGGATGCTGCCCATTCATCAAGAATAAATGGTGTAGATCCGAGTAATTCAGTGACAAGCGGACATACAGCAGATGCAAGGCTTCCACATAATGCAACTAGAGCATGGGGTGCAAGCAAGGCCAGTGCGGCACATTCCATTGCAGCAAACATAGAAAGCGCCGGAATCTGCTCATCTTCAGTTAAAGTATGAGCAACCCCGGCTGTCAGGAACGCATCATTTGCAGTTATTTTTCCTTTATCAATCATTCGTATCGCATCAAGGTCAAGCGCCCCGTGAACTTTACCGGGAGCAAAAACACAGGCGTCAAACCCACCAACGATGCGCCCGTTTTGTACAAGGAGGGATACGGTATTTGAACTGATATCGCAGATAATACAATCCGGACCAAGGTGCCGCATGACTTCGTACGCAATACCGATTTTTTCAGGACTTGCCTGATGAGAATAGACTTTAAACCTGATATCTGTCGGTGAACCACGGTGAAGACCCGGAATTGCAATCGCGGGTATCCCACTCTCCCGGATAACATCAAAGACACGTGTCCCTCCTCCGGTATGTTCCCCAGCGCCCTCTCTGCTGATGAGTCCCCGGTTTTCCAGACGTTCAACTGGTTGAATCGTTGAAAAATTGTCTCCCATTGAGTAGGTAATCGCAACCCCCTCAATCTCTGAAATGTCGTTATTCGGGCAGATCTGTGCAAGATCCCGGATAGTAAAACCAGTAGCTTCCCTTCTTGGAATTTTAAAGGTAGCTCCTCCTCCGGCAAACCGCATCGCAGTTGTCCCGTGATCAATGCCGATAAACATGGCTTACGCTTAGGTAGAAGGAGAGGAATATTTGTATGGATGCGTAGTGTTGTTACCGGCGGAGCCGGATTCATCGGTTCCCACCTTGTTGATCATCTGGTGGCGCAGGGCGATGAGGTTATAGTAATAGATGCTCTCCTCGCTGGAGACCTTCGTTTTATCGGCAGACATATCGATTCTAAAGCAGTTACCTTTGTACGGGCCAATCTGCTTAATCCCGGATGGCAGGATATGTGTGCAGGAGCTGACCGGATATGGCATATTGCTGCAGATCCTGATGTGCGGGAAAGTGCAATTACTCCAGATGCCCAGCTCAATAATACGATTATCGCCACTCACCGGGTGCTTGAAGCTGCCCGGACCCATGGAGTTAAGGAGATTATTTTCACCTCCACCTCAACGGTGTATGGTGAGGCAACAGTCATTCCAACTCCTGAAAACTATACACCAATGGAACCAGTCTCGGTATATGGAGCAGCAAAACTTGCATGTGAAGCACTCATTTCAGCATATTGCCACAGTTTCAACATGAAAGGCTTCATTTTCAGGTTTGCAAATATTATCGGTCCGCGTAGTGGTCATGGGGTAATCACTGATTTTATTAAAAAACTCAGGAAAAACCCAAAAGAACTGGAGATTCTCGGTAACGGAAAACAAACAAAATCATATCTGGAAATATCAGCCTGCGTTGAGGCTATTAATTATGTCATAACTCATGCAAAGGACCAGGTCAATACCTATAATATCGGCTCAGAAGACTGGATAGAAGTTACAAAAATTGCAGATATCATCATTTTTGAGGCAGGACTTTCCGGGGTTCAGTACCGGTATACCGGAGGAGAACGGGGATGGGTTGGCGATGTTCCCAGGATGCAGCTCGCAGTTGAAAAACTGAAAAGCCTTGGCTATACGCCTTCCATCGGAAGTGAGGAAAGTGTCAGGCGTGCTGTCAGGGCTGCATTATCCGGTGAATAATGAAATATCTGATTGTTCTGGGTGACGGAATGGCAGATGAACCGCTCCTAGAACTCGGGGGGAAAACCCCGCTGGAAGCTGCAGATACCCCAAATATGGACAGAATAGCACTGGAGGGGGCGATGGGCCTGCTTAAGACAGTTCCGGACGGGTTTCAACCGGGAAGTGACATTGCAAACCTCGGTGTCCTTGGATATGATGTAAAAACCTGTTATACCGGGCGGGGAGCTCTTGAAGCAGGTAGTATGGGCATTGATTTAGGCCCTTTGGATATGGCATACCGATGTAATCTTACCACCATTACCGATGGAATTATGGAGGATTTTTCTGCAGGGCATATCAGCAGCGAAGAGGGAGCAGAACTTCTAAAAAGTCTGAATGAACATCTACATACTTCAGGAGCAATCTTTTATCCGGGTGTCAGTTACCGCAACCTCATGGTAATATCAGGCGGCAATGGGACAGAATCAACGCCCCCCCCATGATATCGTGGGACAGGAAATCAAAGCGTATCTTCCCACGGGACCGGATCAGAAAATCATTGAACGGTGCATGGAGGAAAGCAGAAAAATATTTGCAGATCATCCGGTGAACAAAAGGAGAATTGCAGCCGGAAAAAAACCTGCCACCCATATCTGGCTGTGGAGCAGCGGAAAAAGACCTGATATTCCTCTCTTTTATAATCAGTGGGGCTTATCGGGCGGAATGATATCTGCAGTTGATCTTTTGAATGGCATTGCCCGATACGCAGGCATGGAAATTATCAAAGTGCCAGGAGCAACCGGTTTTTTGGATACTGATTATGATGCCAAAGCAAGATATGCAATCGAGGCACTAACGCATGTTGACTTTTTGTACCTGCATGTAGAAGCCCCCGATGAAGCTGGACATATGGGAAACCTGGCCGAGAAGATACTTGCAATTGAGCGGGTAGATGATATGCTGGGAAAAATAATGACGGAATTTAACGGACGGATTGCAGTCCTTCCTGACCATCCAACTCCGGTCAGAATTAAAACCCATACTGCCAGTCCGGTTCCGTTTGCTATCCGTGGAATCTGCACAGATACCTGCACATCGTTTTCTGAAAAGCAGGCAGAGAAAGGTTGCTTTGGTTTGATAAATGGAACCGAGCTCCTTCCATTGCTTTTTTCGGTGAATGAACCGGAATAACGGTTGCCTGCCAGGTACGTAAAAATTAAAACGGAAAAGAAGACCGGCAGTATATAGTCTTTTGACCTCCAATAAACAGCAATAATCTGCCAACCGGTAGGCCGAAATTTCGAATAGTAACACAACCCGGAGCGATACACATGCCTAAGAAGAGTATGCTGATGTGGGATGAGACCCTCTTTCGAGACCCTGATGTCTTTGAAATAGATTACATCCCTGACCAGTTCAATTATCGGGAGAACCAGATGCGCGAACTTTCATTTCTCCTAAGACCGGGAATAAAAGGGGGAAGACCCCTTAATTCAATTATCAGAGGTCCGCCGGGAACAGGGAAAACAACGTCAGTGAAAAAAATTTTCAGCGATATTGACGAGATGGAATCTAAAATGATTCCCATTCAGATAAATTCGCAAATCGATAACACACGGTTTTCAATCCTTTCAGAAATATACCGAAAATTGTCAGGCCACAATCCATCTGCTGCAGGAAATTCCTTTAAAAGGGTGTTTGAATCAATTGCGCAGAACATGATTGATCAGGACCGTGTCATTGTGGTTGCCCTTGATGATGCTAACTATCTTCTCTATGAAAATGAGTTGAACAAGGTTCTCTACCTCCTGCTCAGATCGCATGAGTCATTCCCGGGAACGAGGATTGGTGTTGTTATAATCGTTTCTGATATGGAAGTAGATCTCTCGCGCGAAATTGATGGTAGAGTGAGATCGGTTTTGTCACCAACTGAAATTTATTTTGCTCCATACACAGAACCGGAAATATTCAACATACTTCGTGAGAGGGTACTTCAGGGACTGTATCCGGGTGTCCTTTCTGATGAAATGCTCAAACTTGTTGCGGCACATACCATGGCATCAGGGGATCTGCGTGTTGGAATTGACATGCTCAAGCGTGCCACCCTCAATGCAGAGATGGCAGCAGATAGGGAGATTGGACGGGAACATATCAGGGCTGCATACAAAGTATCACGCTATATTCATCTGCAATACAGTCTGAAGTCGCTCAGCAAGGATGAAAAGGAGATAATCCGAATTTTAGCTGAAGCATCAAAAGCTGAAGAACAACTGACAACCGGGGAAGTTTTTGAAACAATTAAAAAGACGCAAACCATCGGATACACAACATTTTATGAAATTATCAAAAAACTCGACGGGTTACGCCTCCTCAATCTGCAATACAAAGAAGGAAGAGGAAGGACGAGGCTTATCAATCTTCGCTATGATCCGGATAAAATTCTTTTATATCTATAATAATGCCGGGTTGAAGGAAAATCGAAGTGTTCAATACCCATCCATCCCACATATATGGTACTCCACGGGGGTTCGAACATGATTAGTGTGAATGAATTAGCTCTTGAGATATTCGATAATCTCGCCAATTATTCTGAAGATTTTAACGTCGCATACCACGAACTTGACAACGGCTCAAAGATTGTGGACTGTGGTGTGGCAGTTACCGGAGGCTATGCAGCCGGTAGGGCATTTACCGAGATCTGCATGGGTGGTCTTGGTGAAGTCAACTTCCGCATGGGACAGATAAAACAGATCCCAATGCCGTTCATTGAGGTCAGCACAGACTTTCCAGCAATCTCATGTCTTGGTGCACAAAAGGCAGGATGGACAGTAAAGGCAGGGAACTTCTTTGCAATGGGATCAGGTCCGGCTCGTGCACTGGCCCTTAAACCAAAGCACACCTACGAAGTTATCGGTTACGAGGATGAGAGTGACGACGCAGTCATCGCGCTCGAATCTGATCATCTTCCAAACGGGGAAGTTATGGAAAAGATAGCGAAGGAATGCGGTATTGAGGTGGCAAACCTCTGCGCCGTGGTTGCTCCTACTGCTTCCATTGTGGGATCTATCCAGGTATCAGGAAGATGTGTTGAGACAGCAGTATACAAACTCAACGAACTTGGATTTGACACCAAAAAAATTACCGCTGCAATCGGCTGTGCCCCGATTCCACCAGTCAAGAAAGATGCAACCCAGGCTATGGGGACAACGAATGATGCAACTATCTACCACGGTCAGATCAACCTGACCATGCGTGCCCCGGAAATCGTGGACTACCTTGAAAAGATTCCAAGCAACAAGTCCAAGGGATACGGCAAACCGTTCTATGAGATATTCAAGGAAGCAAACTTTGATTTCTACCAGATAGACACTTCATTATTCTCTCCTGCTGAAGTCACTATTAATGAACTGACTGAAGGCAAAGTCTATCACGTTGGAGCAGTCAACCCTGACGTTGTCCTTAAGTCATTCGGCTATATGTAACCAATCAGCCTACCTTTTTTTGCAGTGAAAATCTGTTATCAGCAGTATCAATCAGAAAAACAGATCAGAAAAAAAGATTATGCCTCAATGCCCAGGGCAGAGAGAAGATCTTCAAGAGGAATGCCATGTGCTGCTGCTGCCTCAGTGACTGTTTCACCACGGCTGATTGCGCATCCAACGCAGCCCATCCCAAAACGTGCAAATACTGCCCCTGCATCAGGGTTAGCCTGTAATACTTCAAGGATAGTTGAATCCTTATTTACTGTCATACCTATTATGTTGCAGACCGGAATTAAAAAAAGGATACGATTGTGACTTGTCATCATCCCATTACCATGAACAATCAATTTCGAAACAGATTGATACCAGAAGGGCACATACACCTTCACTAAGTTGAAACATGAAACGAAAAGCTTCCCAACCTGATATGGTGATTATATGCTCTGGATATCAACCCGCTGTCTGAAAGATTCGCCACTCGAAGTAACCCTTGAAAGTCTTGGTTCTTTAACCAGAGGGATTGAGATTATTGATGGAGGAGTTCACAGAATTCCATCGGTAAGCCTGCTGGAATCTTTCCCCTATCGTTATTCTGTACGAATCCCCCAGCTTGATATTAACCCGGCAAGTATTCTTGAACCTGTACGGCAGGCTTCTGTTGCGGTAATCACTGAGCGGTTTGCATTCGCATCAGAAGTTTCCGCAGATGTAATAATCAATCCAGGTTATATATCAGCTCCATCAGAATTTGCCCTTGCACGCAGACAACTTGCCCGGTCATCGATGGATCTGATTCATTCTGCTGAGGAGTATGGAATTAGATTCCTATTTCGAAACTCTGGCAGATGGGATAACTATCTACTTAAAACACCCGATGACATGACCATGGTAAGTCA
>Ga0351937_1138_pt1 | contig 21680 bp, 13 predicted proteins | sample TotcelHT113001M9_FD_206857 | JGI IMG/M metagenome (GOLD analysis project Ga0351937, IMG submission 206857) | Enriched cells from coal bed in the Powder River Basin, Montana, United States - Total cells T11 rep2 HSBNCT.T11.300.1.M9 ... | reverse complement strand
AGATTGGGCTTGGGGCGCGAGGCTCGCACTCCCCACGTTCAGCCGAGGGGGCGATTTCATTTCACTCGGAGCTTTTGTCGTAGAACGGAATTCACTTCGTTTGTGTGGCGAACGCTAGGAAACGCATTGAATTCCCCTCCACGAGTCAAGGCATCGCTGCAACTTGGCGTCGCTTTGTCAGCGAAAGCCTAGCCGCGAACGTCTGGTTGGACCGGTCACAAACCCTTTGTGCTGGGTATTTCTCACCCGCACGCTGACGACTTGCCCCGGGGGCGTTCGCGGAACCTGTTAACGTGTGTCCCTCCCGCCTCCGCCGCCCCAGAATCTTTACCCCCTCTTTTTTATTGACATTACCTTGAGCTTGTGGTACTAATGCCGATCAGCGATTGCTCCCGAACTGGATGGAGCGTATTCTCCTACATCGGGTGGCCTGAGTGTCCCGGGCCGATTTGCGACGCTGACTTGACCCAAACGCCCACGTGCGATGTTTTCCTGTTGGCCGCGATTGTAGTTTGCCTGCGAGCTTGCTTCATCCCTGTCCTGGATATTACGTCAACGACTTCTGATCGGCGATTCGAAAGAATGGAGGGGAAGACTGTGACGAAAAACTTCTTTTGTGGCGTTGCTTTGTTGCTGACATCGAACCTAGCGTCTGGCGGCGAGGCTCGTACTTGGACCGACAGGTCTGGTCGCTTTGCCGTGTCGGCGACGTTCGTGGAACTTCAAGGCGGCGAGGTCGTCCTTAGGAAAACCGATGACAATTCGCGTATCGTTGTGCCTGCCCCACGGCTTTCCGGTAACGATATCGAGTGGCTCAAGCAGAACATTCGGCCACGAGCTCTGATCCTGCCGCCCGTTCAGATCGACTTGACGACATTGGACACCAACGAATCCCAACGCGTCGATTTGAGTGCCGCGCTGCGTGGAGTCGAGGTTTTTTCCATCGCGGGGGTGGCAATCAACGGTGAACAAATGACGCCGCTGCGCGGCGAAAAGCTTGAAAAGGCGGGCGACGCTATGGAGTTTGAACTGGAAGGCTCCCCGGGGGCGACAATTGAATTACAGCGTGGTGGAGGCGAGCAATCTAAGACATTGCTCGTGCGTCCGCGGTTTGTTATCCAACCGGGTGGGGCACGCGTGCCATTTTCCAGCAAATCACTCGCTACGGTACAGAAGACACTCACGGAACATATCGCAACCAGCAAGCGCGATCTGCAAGAAACGGAGCGGGTCTTAGTCAACGTGCCTACGGAAATCGCCGCCGCGCAGCGGCGCCTCAATAGCGTTAGGACGGATCGGGAAAAACTCGGATGGGTTGGCCAGATATCAAAGCTCGAAAAGGTATTGAAAGCAGCCCAAGCCAAGGCTGAATCGTTGCGGAAGCGACTGGCTTCCCTGCCGGCTCACGAACAGCACTCGACAGCAGCGTTGAAATGGCTAAGGGAGTTCGAAGACCGGGTATTTCTCACATTTCGCGTCGAGACGACTGCCGCAGACGACTGGCGCATGCCGGTGGCTTGTACGTGGGAGGCCAAGGACCGGCAAACGCTCGGCGTACTCGCGGAAGTGGCCGCTGAATGTTGGCAACTTCCGCACCGATGGCGTAACGAGCGGCGCATCGGTGAACGAGAACTGAAGGCTGTTGTCGATCACTTGGGAAGCAAGATTGCGGATCGCCAAGTCATAATTCGGTTCAAGATCACTGATATCGCGGTCGACCCACACGGTAAACAGATGTTTTCCGTCTCGCCAGTGGAGCCGTTAGCCGGCGTCGCCTATCCGCCAACGATCGCACGCTCGTTGGTGGGGAATAGTGTTGCTCCAGCAATTGACGAAGTGTTTACTGTCTCAGGAGTTGCGACACTAAATCATCAGCCGCCGGCGACGAATCCCGTGCCGTTTCGGCGAATCGGCGAGCGATCCGATACTCCCGCGCAGTCGTCGCTATCGCTGGCAGAGCCTACGACCGTCACCCTTCGCTTCGACTTGCCCAACGGTAACGACGACGCCTTGCAACTGTGGCTGCAGGTGACGCCCTCCGTCAAGCAGGGGGCACCAAGAATATGATGCTGCGATTGATCCCGCAGTAGTGGTTGGCGCACGGGCCCGGCCCGTTAGACTACGGTGTTTCGTGTTAATCGGGTTAGGTACCTTGTGAGGACGAACCGCACGCAAGCTGCTGGGATCGTCCAGACCGTAGAATCTTCGTTTTCCGTTACTCCTACCGCGATTTTGTCACTCTGATGTCCTGGCCGCTGCAATCAGACTTTATTGGTATGCTGAAGAACCCTCCGGTGGGGTTTCGAGATCCCGAACTGAAGCAGTGTACGGTGGAGATGAACCAGTTGGGCCAGCCGAAGGCCCGCAGCGGCAACTTCGCGACCGTTTACCGTGGGTTCCGGCCGGATGGCGGTGAATTTGCAATCCGGGTGTTTAATCGCCGACAAGACGAGCAATTGGCGCATTATCGCGCCATCAGCGAGTACTTGGAGGGACGTGGGATTTCCAGTGTTGTTCGTTTTCAATATGACCAGCAAGGGATTCGGTCCTCGGGGGATGGTAAGCTGTACCCGTTGTTGACGATGGAATGGATACCCGGAACGACGCTTTTCGAGTGGATTCAAGATCGGTGCCAGGAAAGGCATTTCGAGGCGTTACTGATCGCCGCGGAGGCGTGGCTGCGCCTGGTTCGGGAATTGGCGGAACATGAAGTAGTGCATGGAGACTTGCAGCACGGCAACGTGATGGTATCGCCTGAGACCCAGTTCAAGCTGGTGGACTACGACTGCATGGCCGTCCCGTCGCTGCTCGGCCGCCGGAACTTGGAGACGGGCTTGCCTCCTTATCAGCATCCGGGGCGAAACGGAGACACCAGGCTGTTTTCCGGCCTGGATAATTTTTCAGCGCTGGTGATCTACGTAGCGCTGCGTGCGTTGGCAGTGTCGCCGGAACTTTGGCACACGTATGTGGTTCAACCGGCTTACGATCGGGTACTTTTTCGGGAGGATGATTTTCGCACGCCCCCGTCGTCTCCGTTGTATCGAGACTTGTTAGAGTCGCCGGACCAGCAGGTGCGAGAACTAGCGTATTATCTGTTCGAGCTGGCAGGCCGCGATCTGCGCGATGTGCCGCGAGTTGACGAACTTCTGTTGCGGTGCGAGTCGAACAGAGTTCCGGCCGTGCAAGCACGGCCGCGCAGTTTTCGGAGCACGGCGTTCCCACGGGAGCGTACGGGCGGGCAGGAGCCCCTCCCAGCGAGTTCCCACCCGTCACTTTCGCGTCCCAAACCAGCGACAGAGGGGACCCTTCGGCGGGGACGACGTGCCGCTTCGAGGTCAGCGAAAAGTCAGCCGCCTCGCTTGGGTAACTCAGCCAGCGAACGGACCGCTGGAACGGGGCAAGACGTTCGGCCGAGCGTTGCGGGACCAACGCCGACGTCGAAAACCGCCGCATCACATCGCCCTAAACGGGAGGGGACTAGCAGTGGTTGGCTCTGGTGGTTTATCGGATCTGCGGCCATACCGGTACTGCTGGCTATCTTGACGACGTTAATCCTGTTATTCTGGAGGTCGTTGTAGAAGCCGTGGGAGAGGAGCAGCAAGATGGCGATCCGTGGACAGAAAATGGGAATTCCGTTACGTTCCCGGATTATTTGCCCGCACTGTTGGGCAGAGTTTCCGCCGCAGGAACTGCTTTGGATTGCTGCCCATTCGGATCTGCGGGGCGATCCGTTGTTGGGCCAGGACGAACTCCAGCGGTTTCTTCCGTCGCGATTCTCCGCCGATGGCAAGGCTATCGACGTGCGGGGTGAGGCCTGTACCGGGTTGGCTTGCCCCCACTGTCATCTGTCCATCGCTTGGGCGTTGTTGGAGATGAAGCCGCTGTTCTTGTCCATCCTCGGCGCTCCCGGATCCGGCAAATCGTATTTTGTGGCCTCCATGACGTGGCAATTGCGGCAGACATTGCGGGATCGGTTCGCCGTGAGTTTTACGGACGCTGATCCGCTGCACAATCAGGTGCTCAGCGAGTACGAGGAACGGTTGTTCTTGAATCCGCAGGAGGACCAGCTCGTCTACTTACCGAAGACCGAACTGGAAGGCCAGTTGTACCAGTCCGTAGCGTACGGGGAACGACGGGTATGGTATCCGCGGCCCTTCGTGTTTTCACTGCAGCCACTGGACGACCACGTGGCTTACGACAAACGCCGCCTGTTAGCTCGCGCCCTTTGCCTGTATGACAGCGCGGGCGAGCATTTCCTGCCGGGGGGTGAGACCTCCAACAGCCCATCCAAGCACTTGGCCCTGTCGGAAGTCTTGTTCTTCTTGTTTGACCCGACTCAGCACCCCAAGTTCCGCGCACGCTGCAAGGACCAGACCAACGATCCCCAAATGGGAAATCATGGCTGGAGCCACCGCCAAGATCAGGTATTGCTCGAGGCGGCCAATCGCATTCGGGCGCACAGCGGCGCTTCGCAAAGCGACAAACTGACACAGCCGCTCGTGGTAGTTGTCACCAAGTTTGATGCTTGGCGAACGCTAACGCCGAATCTCGAGCTCGATCTGAATCGGCTCATCCGCCGAGCCGGAAGCACCATGTCCGCGCTGGACAGCCGCGTACTCCATACCATCTCGACCACGGTTCGCCAGGTATTGAACCAGCATGCCAGGGAGATGGTCACCGCCGCCGAGAGTTTTTCCAAGGAAGTGCTCTACATTCCCGTCAGCGCTTTGGGTTGCGCGCCGGAGATCATCGACGGCAGCGGCATGCTGGGAATCCGTCCCCGGAACATCCAACCCATCTGGTCGGAAGTTCCGGTTTTGTTTGCGCTGCACCGATGCACCAACGGATTGGTTCAGATCGGAGCGTCGCGAGGCGAGTCGCATGCGGAAGTCACCCGCGCAGCGGGCAGGATCGCAGGCGATGGGCTGGGAGAGGCTGCCGCTGACGAGGACGAGCCGTCCGTGCTGCCCATGACAAGGGAGACAGGCACGTGAGTCATGAGATCCTGTACACGTCCGCACCGCAGGGATTGAAGCCGGGTAGTCGCGGTTTTTGCACCGTTGTGAGCACTGCCGGGATGGCCAAGAATCTGGCCGAACGCTTGGAATCGTTCAGCGGATATCGCCATGCATTCATGACGCACGAAGCCCAGGGGGAGCAGAACCCCATCAATTATGCGCATTACCAAACGACCATCGGGGGCCGCAAGTACCATATCCTGTCCCGCATCGCGGATGCCGGCCTGGATTACACGCACCGTAGCAACAAGTTGGCACATCATGTAGCGTTAGAACCCAGCGAGACGGCAAACGCACCAGGCGGTCCGGCTTGGGTGATGGCCGCCAAGGGTTTTTTTGTGGAACAGTGGGATGGGCAAGTCCGCACTCTGCCGGCTGGCCGGGAGCCGCCCGCCAGCGATCGGCCGACGCAAATCTGCCAGCGTTGGAAACAGCTGACCGGCGACGCCGGCTGGGGCGGCGTGCTGGCCGAATCGGCGCTCCGCAAGGGCGGATTGATGTCCGTGATCTTTCCGGCCGGAACGCCGGTGTTGGACTTGGTGGTCGAATCCCTCAGCCTGCTGCCGCCGGAGAAACGCTGGGACGTGACGTTCAGCACCTACTTTACCAAAGCACCGGCCGGGGTCGATTGCCAATGGCGATTTGTTCTGGATGGCACGCCCGAGGCGGCCGCTTTGCGGCGCGACGTGCGAGCGGCGGTAATCGACCTCTGCAAGCCCCTGGGCCAAGCCCAGGACGGTAATTTGGTTCGGGGGGCTCGGACGAGCTTCGTTTCGCAAAGAGCAAGCGCCCGCGATGCTGCTCCGCTTCAACGTTTGGTGCCAGACTCGGTGCGCACTGCCCTTGCTGCACCCCAGCCGCGCGCCGAGGAACCTGAGGAACTGACTGTAGCCCCCGCTTCACAGCCTTCCGGTGCGCGACGTCTCGACCAGCCGCCTGCATGGCTCCCTGCCGCGAAACCCGTAACGCGGACACGGTGGCTATTGCCGATGATCGCCGGTGGACTGGTGCTGCTCTTTTTGGCAGTCGTCGTGGGCGCTGTGCTGTTCATCCCCCCCACCGTACCAATCGTCCAGCTTGTCGATTCAGGGGCGGATGCGCATTTGCCGAACGAGGCTCCGAAAGCCCCGGACCAAGCCGCGCCGGCCGAGCGGTCGCCTCCAGAGGAAAAGTCAGAGGAATCCGAAGCCCCGAAAATCGAGGTGGACCGTCCGGACGCTGGATCCGCGATGTTGCAGATGCCTCCTGCGAAAGAAGAGAAGAAGGATGAGCCCCAGCCCTTCGAGGATATCCGCCGACAGCAAAACAAGTTGTCCTTACCGCCTTTGACCGTGCAGGTTGGGGAAGGGTCACTTCCCAAGCCAATGCTAAACCGAGAGCCGAAGAAACTTGCCACGTTGGCCGTGAAAGACAACCAGTCAGTTAAGCTTGAATTGACCGGCAGCGAGTTCGAGCCTCGCGACAGGCAGAAAAACAAGATCGTCAATGCCGACGAAGACCGCGTGCGGCGGTGGGAAGTGATGGCCGAAGAGATAACGATGGGCACGGAGCAGAAGCAGACCACAAAGATCGCCACGTTTAAACTAGATGCTGGCGAGCTGTGGTTCAATTGGGAGACGGATCGTCCGAAGTTCCGCTTGGCCTTCTGTTCGCTCACGATCACGGTTGACGATCAGCATGAAACTTGCACCTTTGAGTTCGCCCCGACAACGGACCCCGCAGTCAAGTTCACTGGAAAGACGAGGACTTCGATCGGCAAGGCGGTGGAGTACTTGCTACGGCCCAACGACGTCTTGGCTCTGGAATTAAAGGTCTCCGGCATCGAGAATGCCTCATTCACGGGAAACAAGTCTCGCCTAACTCTTGAAACTCTTAAGGACCGCAGCACCACCCTGTCGATTCCGGTCCTGTCTACTCGTCACCCGGCTTCTAATCCTGCGACCAAAGTTTCCGTCGAACTGAGTCTGGAAGGCGACCCGTCCCAACCTCTTTTCCTTACAAGCAGGCTGATCGCAAACGCTTCTGTACTCGAGCGGCAGACGTTCCAACGAGGCGAGCTGTACTGGCAAACGGACAAATGGCAGATCAGGTCGGCACCGATTGAGCTGACCGTCCAGGACATCATCAATCACAGAAAGACAGCTCAAGAGCCAATCGGAAAATTCAAGATTTGGGCGGTACAGAAGGACCGTTTTCCGGAACTAGAGGAATGGACGCAACTACCTCACGACCAGCGAACGACTGCTGTCGAATTTGCCAAGAAATGGAACGAATATCAAGAAATTGTTCTTTTGAATGCCGAGGATGAAGACGTGAAGAAGAAAGCCAACGATCTTACCAAGCAGGAGAACAAGTTGTTGTTGGAACTCTACTACAAGTACCGCCTGAGACATACCCTTCCTTACGCGGAACAGCACAATTTTTTCGCCCATTTTGTGAGTCAAGTGAACGTTTGGTGTGAAGAGATGGACAACTTGAGAATGAACTTGCAGACGAACGGTCGTCTGGATTATCGTTTGTACATACAGATCGACTCGCAAGACATTGATCTCGTAGTGACGAAGAGCTTCCTGGACCCGTCCTCGCCGGCGAACACCGCAAGGTGAGTCGTCCCGCATCGCGGGAGCATGCGTGGCAGCACACGGGAATCATGGTACTTTGCCTAGGATGGACGCTTCGTCTGTCGAATCATCCAGGACGAATGGGACACACCTGATAACAACCGCCGAAATACCTCGCGGCACTGAACAGGAACGGCGAGCGGCAGGAGTATCGATCATGCAACAGTACGAGCAGATTGTCGACGACATTCTGACTATTCTGACGGCCGACGTCGATCCCGCGGACGATGCCTTGCGGGATACCGATACGCGTTATTCCGATGCGGTTGCCGAGGTGAACGAGCGGCTGGTCGCTTGTGACAAATTGCTGCACAAGGGGCATCGGGCCGAAGCAATTCAGGAATGCGAGCGAGAACCGAATTTGCTGGACGTCCTGGCCGTGCTGGACTTCCCCGAGGCCGGGCAGTGGAGCGAATACGTCCGTCAGTTCGGACTCGCCGGGCCGCCCGTGTTGCGCTCCGATATTGCGATGGACTTGAACGACGCATATACCACGGACTCCGAGTTGGGCGACGTTCTGCGGCAGCATCGGCTGCTGGCTCTGGCCCGGGCTCCGTTGGGCCCGCGTCTGAAAGTGCTGCGGCAGATCGCTCGGCGAGACGCTGGGAATCCGATCTGGCTGGAAGATGTGCGCAACTGGGAACGGGTCCGTCATAGCCAACTCCCGCGCGAATTGGAAGGCGCCGTAGCGAACAACGATCTGCCGGCAATCGCTCAATTGGTACAGGAAGTTCGCTCCCGGGAGTGGATGACGCCCCCGCCCGACGCGCTTGCCAAGCGAATCGCGGACGCACACCAGCAGATCTGTACCAAACAGGCGAGGCGGCAATTAGAGTCGCTGGAAAAAGAGTTGACGGAAGCCTACGCCGACTGCGACGTCCAGCGGGCACGGAAGATCCGCGAGCAATGGAAAGCCTGCGCCGCCGTGGGGATCGTGCGCAATGACGATCCGTTGCTGGAGATGGCAGCACCCGCTCTCCAGTGGCTATCAGAGCAGGATCGGCAGGATCGTGAGCTGCACGAGTACGAAGACGCATTGGCTGCCTTGGAGACCGCGTTGGACGCAAGGGCCTCGCAGCAGGAACTGGAACGATTGACGCATGTTTTGCTGCGATTTGAACAGGGACTGTCCGAGACGCTGGAACAACGGCTGCAAAGCCGCTTCGCCGATCTGGAAAAAGCCAAACGGCGCAAGACGACGATCGCCTTGGCAGCGATCGTGATGTTCGTGTTGCTGGTCGCCGGACTGACCGTTTGGGCGATCTATTTCTACGGTCAGAGGAAGCTGCTCGCCAGCCACGACAAAAACCTGACGGACTTGATTGCGGCCAGGAAACTAGAGGCCGCCCGTTCGTACGCGGAAGATGTACGACAAAATGCTCCAGCCCTGTACGGCATGCCTGAGATTCAGAACCGGATCAAGACATTAGAAACCGCCGAGTTGGAGGAGCAGACGCGACAAGAACGGTTCGCGCAGCTCCTGCAGGATGCCCGAACGCTTGGGCAGACCTGGGATGGACACTGGCAGGCCGAGGCTAAACTCGGCGACGCGGAGAAATTGGCGGAAAAGGCTCCAGAGCATCGGCAGCATGCAGAGAGGAAAGAACTGGACGAAGCCCGTGGGGAACTGGGAGCCACGCGCGGCCAGCAGCAGGCGGAGATCAACGAAGCCTGGCTGACCGAGTACGGGGCTTGGCGGCAGCCGTTCGAGCAACTGGACCGCAGCGATCCAGACGAGATCCAGCGATTACTGCGCGAGGGCGAGGCGTTGGCTAAACGATCGAAAGTCGATGCCCACACTCGCAGTCAAATTCAGCCACAACTGGAGGAGTTGAGGACCGGTTACGATAAGCAGATCTTGAATCAGACCGAATCCGAACTGCTGCAGCGGATCACGGACGCGGTGGGCGACCGGCCCAAGTACACGCGTAGCTTGCAGGCGTATATTGAGAAACTAGCGCAGAAGCCGCGCGCCGCAGACTTCAGGCAGGTGTTAGAGAACGAATCGACTTCCTGGGACGGAATCGAAGCCTGGGATCAACTCCTTGCGCGCTGGGCGACCCTGCAATTGAATCGGATCAACGCAGCCCAGGCGGGTGAACTGATCGCCGAAGCCGAGACACTGTTACAGCAGCATCCGGGATTCCCGGCGGCCGCTACTGTCCAGCAGGTCATCGAGTTCTTGCGCCCCATCCGAGCAAGAATCAAGGAAGATGGAACCCGACTTGAAGCATCTTTGATCCCTGATCTGGACGTACCCCCCGTCAAGGATTTTCGGATCGTCTGGCAAAGTCAGGCCAACGGACGGCCAAAACGCTTCTATTTCATGGACCAAGCCCCACAAGTTTTGGTGCGGACCGTCAAACTGGAACACCTCATCAACAACCTCGGAGAGATGCGTCAGCTGGAGATACCGCGACAAGAAGTCAAAAATGCGGAGCTGGGAAGGACGTTTGACTGGACCTCGCCTCAGCAGCAGTTTTACGATTATCTAGTGGAGCAGTTGCCGAGACTCGACGACGCCAGTTGGGAAAGCACCTTCTTCGCGATCATTCGGCAGCTGCATACGGAACCGCAATTGGGGCCGGATTTCGAAATGGAGCCCATCTTGAAAATCGAGGTGCTCGATCGTCTACTCCAGACGGCCTGCGAGGGCAGCTACGCGGTCCAGCGGGGATTCGGCCCCTGGAGGGATTTGATTGTGAAGGCGCGCCAGGATGGCAGGCTGGATCTTGCAGCCAACTGGGTCGATCCGGAGAATGACAATGGGAATCGAGCTCGAGCGGCAGCGCAGCGGTTGATCGAAAGCATGGGACCGATCGAGGTCGCAAGCACGCGGGCGGGGCAGGCTTGGAAAGAAATGACGGCAAGCCGGAGCTGGGAGCGTTATCGTTGGGTCGGCTACCTGATCCGAGATGAAACGCAGATGTGGACTTGTCCTGTGCCTGCCGCCGGCTCAGACCTGACTGGCGACTTGGTGGTCTTCCAACGGTCGTCCGGGACGGCTCCCACGTTGGTAAAAATTGGCCGTCTGGAAACCGGTCGTGCGACGCTAGTTCTGGCCGGGGCTCAGGTCGAGGGCCGACCTGTGTTCGTTACCCTTGCCCCGTGAGCTGGCGTCAAAAAGGGCCCGGCTTGCGGGCAAGTTGCCGAGGCAGTGTCAGGGAGAGCCCCGCCCGAAGGCGGCACGATAAACAAGTCGAGGGAGACAGCGAACTTGAGCAAACAATACTTCATCCGCATCCGGGGAACTGTCCGCGGTCCCTTTGCCGCCGAGAAACTGAAAGAGTTGGCGAGGCGTGGCCAGTTCAGCCGCGTGCATCACGTGTCGCTCGACGGTGTAAACTGGGAGCCAGCGGCAAATCATCCTGAATTGCTGCCCGAGGCGAAAGCGGTCAATATCCATAAGCGCCTGACCAAAGCAGGAGACGAGGACAGCAGCTACGAATTGGCAGCGACGGACGAGCAGACGGTAAACGCGACAGCCTCGAATGAATTGGGTACTCAGAATGATCGGGACGACCGCGCCGGCTGGTATTATGCCAGCGTTGGTCGCCAAGTCGGTCCGGTCTCCTTCGCCGAACTGAGGCAATTGGCATCACAGGGCGCATTGCAGTATAACGACCCCGTCTGGTCGGAAGGCATGCCCGACTGGACCGAGGCCGCGAACATACCGGGCTTGTTCGTCAAGACCGATGTTCAACACCAAGAGACAACGCTTCCAGAGCTGGCGGCGCAGGATCCCACGTGGCATCAGTCGGTTGCAGGAAGCGGAACAAAGGTGGTCGCCGCAGTGGCAGGCGGAGCACTGGGATTGCTGTTTCTCGTCGCTCTTGCAGTCTGGCTTTTCACCACCTGGGAGCAAACGGACGCCGAGTCCCCAGAGGTTGGCTGTGCGGCGTGTGGAACGGTCATGACGTTACTCGTTTTCCTCTCAATCGCAATCGTTGTCCTGAACATTGCTCTGCTCGTTTGGGTCGCACGAGATGCCAAGGCACGCGGCATGGACAGCGCTGTGGTGTGGATGTTACTGGTGATGTTTACAGGCCTGCTTGGCTTGCTCATTTACGTGTTTTCTCGTCCGCAAGGGAATGTAGTGTCATGTCCAATGTGCGGCAACAAACGGCTTCAGGCAAGCGCCCGATGTCCTCATTGCGGCAATCCCTGAGAAGTCTCCTGGCCTGCTCTGGCATCCTGGCCGTTTTGATGGGCTGCGTGGTCCTGGATGTCCGGCGCATTCCCGCGAATCAGATTAGCGCAAGGTTGTATGTACGAGTCGTGCGGGTTTACCAAACCGTGGCCAGTCCTCGCCTGGCCAGCCATGTCCGTTGCCGCTATGTTCCGACTTGTTCGGAGTATTCCATTCAGGCAGTTCGCGAAAACGGGTTCCTGATGGGCGTTCGATTGACCGTCGCGCGGATAAGCCGATGCCGAAGAACCGTACCCGTAGGAACACACGATCCACCTCCTTTACGTGCAGAAACGTTTTGAATCGACGGTTGCCTCGTGATATCGCTGGCCTAACGACTGCAGAGGCGTGCCCGCGAAGGGGGGGGCAACGATGGCAAATACGAGCCGAACCATGTAAGTTGGTCTGAAGTGCCTTCTCGTTCAAACGATGTTTACGTTAGGGGGAACCTGGGCCGCGCAACAAACGCTCCGCAACGGCCGCCCGTCCCGAACGTTACGACCCTGGTGGTGGGGTGCAAGAGGGCCCGAGAACTGTATGGGGACCGTTTTCGGCAGGCCACGAACGTCCACGACAACCTTGCCTTCGTGATGAAAATGATCGCCACAGCAGCAAAACTCGAGGATGGTTCGCCCGACCAGTACGCTACGTTGACGATTGCCCGTGACATCGCAGCAGGAGCGGGCGAAGTGCCCGCGGCGATTCAGGCCACGGAGTAGTCGACGGACGATTCGATGTGCCGGTGGCGAAGTTGAAGGCCGATTTGCCGATCACGGCCGCGAGTCGCGCCAGCGCGTGCAGCCTGCGCAAGGCAGCGGCCGACCTGGCGCTGCACATCGCAGTGAAATTGGGGACCAACTGCGGGGACTGCGGCGGTGTTCGAGCTGTGCGAAGCAGGGTTGTCGGCAGTTCGGCGATCAGGTCTGGGGCAAGTGAAACTCGAAGATGCGCGAGTTCCTGATCAACAGCCACGTCAAAGTTAGGCCGGCCCGGGTCAGCTCTTTTTTCGGGTGGACACGGCGCCGAGGCTGGCGGACGACGTTACAATACGTCGCTGGCAACAATGGTGTCGGAAGCCTACTATCGTCACCCGCGATTGGGTGTGTCCGACCCCTCGGCGATTGTTCCGGGCAAAACGCACCCAATACAGGTTCCGGCACTCGGAGGAAGAGATGCTCGAGGCGTCGAAGTACGGCGATGAAGAACGTGCGGTAGGTGATCCCTTCGAAAAGATGCTCGCGTGATGCACCGTGAGGACGCCAAACGGCGTGGATTCACGTCAGCCTTCAACAGAAGAGGCAGCCATGTACCCTAGTGGTCGTTGTTTTCTCGGCAATGTCATCTTACTACTCTTGGGGATCACGGAGGCCGCGCCGGTGATTGCTCAGCAAAAGGCACCCATTCCAGAACCCAGGATTCAAGAAACGGCGAGGAAGACTGCAGCGGAGATCTATCGCGATACTTATCAGCAAGCCAGGACGGCGGAGGACAAAACGGCGTTAGCCAAGGAAATGTGCGAAACGGCGCTCCAAATGCCGGACGGTTCGGCTGACCAGTATGTCTTGCTCAGAATTGCTCGGGACATCGCAGCTGGGGCAGGAGACGCAACGGCGTCCCTTTCAGCGGTTGAAAAGCTCATAGAGCGATTTGAGATACCGAGCGCCAAGATCAGGGCGGAGACCCTGTTGATGACCTCGAAAGCAGCGACGATTGCTCAATACACAGCCATCGCAGAGGCAGCGATGGTGGTGGTGGAAGATGCAGCGAACGCGGGCGAGTACGAAATCGCACTGACCTTGTGCGACGCAACTCGGTCGCTTGCCGAAAAAGCTCAAGAGCTCTCGCTAGCCAATGACTTGCTGGCGAAGTTGGATGTTCTCAAGGCGGAGCAACTGGAGTTTCAGAAGTATCTGGCGGCCACTGTACGGCTTCAGCTTGATCCACTGGAACCTGTCAGCAACTTGATCGCGGGACGGTACCTATGTTTCATCAAGGGCGATTGGCAAAGAGGCATTCCAATGCTCGCGTTGAGCGAGGACGTCGCGTTGAAGTACGCGGCCGTGCAAGAACAGCAGGCCGGCAATGCTCCAGACGCCCTGCTATCGCTGGGCGATGTATGGTGGGGTGTTGCTGAGAAAGAATCGAGTATGGCCACGGAGCAGATCTTGCAACGAGCCGCAGCCTGGTACGAAAAGGCAATCCCGAACTTGACTGGTCTCGCCAAACTCAAGGCGGAGAAACGAGGTGCAGACGTTCGCCACCGTGGAGCAATGGCAAACGCGACGGTTTTGGAAGCTCCGCACGAGCGTGATCGGCAGGGCAGGTCAGGCTTGCATGGTCGGCTTGAGGCAGCGAAAAAGGAATTGCTGGTTGCGCACGGCGGCACCGCGACGACCGAGGCTGCGGTGCAACTTGGGCTCGATTGGCTGGTGAAGCAGCAGGACGCCCGGACGGGAGTCTGGAGTCTGACGGGCCCCTACTCGAATGGCGGCGGAAACGAGAACGTCGTCGCCGCCACGGCGATGGCGTTGCTGGCTCTGCAGGGAATCGGCAACACGCACAAGTTCGGCAAGTTCCATCCCAACGTCAGATCGGGCGCTGATGCATTGCTCAGGATGCAGAGGCAGGACGGTAACATGTTCAATGAGGGGAGCTTCAACCACCGCTTGTATTCGCAGGCCCAGGCCACGATCGTGTTGTGCGAACTGTATGGAATGACGAAAGATCCCCGTTATCGCCAGCCGGCGCAAAAAGCGTTGGACTATGCCTGCCAAAATCAGTCCCCGCAGGGTGGGTGGCGATACGTGCCGCGGGAGGATAGCGATACGTCCGTGACAGGCTGGTTTGTAATGGCGCTCCAGACCGGTTTGATGGCAGGACTAGAAGTCCCAACCTCAACGCTCGAAGGGATCTACAAGTACCTCGACACCGCGACTTCTGACGGCAGCTTTTACAGCTACCAAGCCCGAGCCGAACCGACCCTGACCATGACAGCCGAAGCGTTGCTCTGCCGACAATACTTGGGGTGGGCGCACGACGACCGGCGCCTACGGATCGGTGTCGACATCCTGCTGGAAGACTTGATCGATTACAACGAGCAAGATTTGTATTGCTGGTACTATGCCACCCAGGTCTTGCACCATATGGGCGGCAAAGATTGGGACACATGGAACAAGGTCATGCGGCAAGCGATACCGGCGAACCAAGTCAAGGAAGGCCAAGAACGGGGCAGCTGGGCTCCGGACAACGACCGCTGGGGCCACCACGGTGGGCGTCTGTACACAACCTGCCTGAGCTGTCTGATGCTGGAAGTCTACTATCGCCACCTACGAATCTACAAACCAGACTTGCCAGTCCCGCCAGCACGGGCACACTGAATGGCTCATGGACGCAACAGTCAGTCCGCCAAGCACATCGCCAAGCGGCCAGGGAATCAAGAGCATCCGGGAGACGCGGTTCATCGTCGATCATTGCGGCAACGCCGATCCCAACGCCTTTGTTGTTGCCGCCGGCGACGCCAAGCCCAGCCACGATCCGGCGGTTTGGAGACGCGACATCGACGCCTTGGCCCAGCTGGACAACGTCATCTGCAAGATCTCCGGAGTCGTCGCCCGCGCGCCCCAAGAGGGCGCCGCCGCCGCGTTAGCGCCGATCGTCAATCATTGTCTGGACGCTTTTGGTCGGGACCGCGTCGTATTCGGCGGCGATTGGCCCGTGTGCCTGCGAGGCGCCACGTTCCGCCAGTGGGTGCTGATCCTGCGGGAAATCATCGCCAACCGGCCCGCCGCCGAGCAACGCAAACTGTGGCACGACAACGCGGTGCGCTGCTACGGACTGGACGTATCGTAGAACGGATGCGCGTTTCACCCGACATGCGCGTTTCACCGCCCTGTTGCATCCTCCCAAAAAGGCTGGCAGCCTGGGTGCAGGACGGTCTTGTGGCTTGGGGGCGTCTAGCACGACACAGGGGGGCCGTGGTCATGGCTCGAGAGTCGAGAAACAAGTCGCAAACTGTCGCGGCAGTAGCCTCCAGTGTCATCGAAGACCTCGCGAAAGAGGGCCAATCGTCGACGGGCATGGGCACGAGTTGGAGTTTCCTGCAGCCTTTCGGAAGCGGCGTGGCGACTTTGCGCGGAAAGGCATCGTGAGACAGAAGAGACCCTGAATGTGCCACACGGCAGGACGGGAGATGCTGAAGAACGAAACCGAATACCGCCGAGCGGTGGAAGAGGTCACGCAGCAGCGTCGGCGTCTGGAGCAACAAATCGAGAGACTCCGGGGCGAGCGTCTGAGCGACGAACAAGTGCGGATAGCGATGGAACCGCTGTGGGCCTACCATCGGCAACTGGCCGGCGAGATCGAGCGGTACGAGCGAATCAAACGCGGCGAGTTCGACGTCCTTCGGAATCTCGAACGGCTTGGCGAGTTGCTGATCGCCGTGCGCATCTATCTGGGCCTGACACAGGCCGAGCTTGCCGAGCATCTGGGCGTGGATCCCTCCGTGGTTTGCCGGGACGAACGCAACGAATACCACGGCGTGACGCTGGAGCGGGCTGCCAAGATCCTGAACGCGATGCGCGTCGAGCTACGAACGTCCGTCGAGGTCCCCGGTCACGGCTTGGCAACCCTGCCTTGTAGGGGAAAGAAAGGGGACGGGCGCAATATTGTTCGGCACGAGGGTTGCTGCCGACAGGCATCCTCGACGCTTGCCGTCGAGTGATTGAGGAAGACTGGCCACGAGGGCAACTCACAGAACGCGAGCTTTGATCCTCGCCGCTCGTCGGCGAGTACTTCAGGCGAATTGGCGGCATCACCATCTCAGCCATCTGTCCCGAATCTCCCGACGGCGAGCGTCGGGGATCACCGTCGTCCGAGATGGCCGCGTGTCCGTGGCCACGTAACCTGAACCACTCGCCGACAAGCGGCGAGGATACGAACAGCAAGAATCGTGCCGAACATTATTAAGACGGGCGTCGTTTCCGGCCCACCGACGAAAAGACCCCCGTCCTGGGGTGTTTAGTTTGTAGATGTCAATACCAACGGATGCGATCCCGTTTTTGTTCCACGAATGTGCGCAAGCGAAGGAGGCAGCGAAGAACATGCATCGAGCGGCCCACACTTGGTCGATACACTTACTCCTCACCCTTACTCGGATACCCTTCACCGACTTACTTACTCGTTAAGGCGTCAACCGATGAAAGCGGTTCGGTTAAGTGTATCCGAGTAAGTGTGGCGATGAAGTGTACGGTTAAGTGTTGGCGACCAAGTGTGAAGTCCCCGGCGCAGCCGGTCAAGTTCACAATCTTCTTCACCCACGAGGCAAGCTCGTGGGGGTCGTATGAGAACAAAAACCGGTTGGTGTCAACATGCCATTTCGCGACCTTTTTGACGTAAACTGAACACGCCACCCGCGTCCCCTCTTCCTCCGATCCCGACCTCGGGTTCGCCATCATCTCCGCGACGGGTACTGTCTATCGTCGGGAGGATTCGTCGGCCCCTTGGTCGGGATCAGCGGCAATGTGCGGATTCATGTTGTGGCTCGCCGCGCGATTCGAAGATGGATCGCAGGTTCAGGGTCTTTTCCATATCACGCGTCCGCTTCATCCTGGTACTGGTGGAGCATGGCCCGGAATTCGGCAATCTCCTGCGGCGAAAGTGGGCGCTGGGAGTACTGTTTCGACAGCCTGTATTGTAGTTGATTCTCGATGACTGTAGAATTTCTGGCAGCAGCGGAAGGTTCGCGTCAAGCAGGCGTCGACCGGTTATAGGGAGTTCCCCAATGCCCACTCCGTTCAAATGTCCCCATTGCGGCGTCCAGCTCGACGAGGCCGATAGTCATGCGGGCCGGAGCGTCACGTGTCCGAGCTGCGGACAGACGGTGACCTTGCCGGCGTTCAGTCCCGCTCCGGTCGAAGGTCCGGCAGAGCCGGCTTCTGGCAAGGGGTGCGGCTGCGGCTCGGTTGCGGTTTCCCTCCTGCTGATCGTGCTTCTGATGGCGCTACTCCTGCCGGCGGTGCCCATATCGCGCGAAGCCGCGCGTCGCAGCCAATGCCATTACAACCTGAAGAACATCGCGTTGGGCCTGCAACAATACCACGATACCTTCAAGACCTTTCCGGCGGGCGCGATGCACGCCGGTTCGGCAGGCGATTCCGCGCGGATCGGACCGTCTTGGTGGTTCGGCATTCTCCCCTGGATCGAGAACCGGAACATCTACGACAAACTCGTCAAACTCCAGCAGCCCGGCGCGCCCGGGAACGCCGCATTCAACGCCCAGAACGCCAACGCCCACATCCCCGGTGCGCCGCTCGAACGAATGATTCCCGATGTGATGCGATGTCCGTCCAGCCCGCTGCCGCTGATGGAAGGTCCACTGGGCCCCATCGTCCTGTCGTCGTACGTCGGGATCGCCGGCGGGTGCGATATTGCCGCCGATTCTCCGGACTACCGAGCGTTCGGCGGTGATCCGAAGCTCGTGCCAAGCGCCACGCGGAGCTACTACAACCGTCAGAAAGGCGTCGGCCATGTGCCCGGTGGCGTCATCACCGCCAGCGGAATGTTGCCGGCGTGCGAACATCTCGGCATGAGCAGCTGCACGGACGGCACGTCGAATACGATGATCGTGGGCGAGCAGTCCGACTGGCTGCGGGATGTCCATCCCGGCGTTCGGACGGAATACCACGGGGACGCCGGCTGGGACACGGAGGGCACCGGACCTCGTTCCGCCAGCACGACCAGCGGCGGCGGGTTCCTGTCCGGCACGGCCGTGTTCGAGCCGGTGCCGCCGGCCAACTCGCGTAACCCAGCCGGTCCGCCTCCGCTGTACGACTGCTACAACGTCACGACCGTGAGGTATCCGCCGCACTACAAACGCGTGTTTGGAGCGTCAGCACTTCCCGGGTGCAGCGAGGATCACGGCATCAACAACCCGCTGCAGTCGGCTCATCCTGGCGGGGTGCTGGTGGCGCTTGTCGATGGCTCATGTCAGTTCGTCTCCCACAACACGGATCTCGCCGTGTTGTTGCGGATCGCCATTCGGGATGACGGACAAACCGTGAAACTGAATGGAGATGGACCAGAGTCGTCAGGCCCGCGGTCGTATTCCGCCCTGTCGGCGGCACGTCCTACGGGCATCCGGCCCGACCATGGCCTCGGCCCCGGCTTGGGCGGCGACAAGTACGCGCCGATCGAAGAGAACCCATTCCAGGACGTGCGTCAGGAGCCCTTGTCGACGTTCTCCATCGACGTGGACACCGCGTCCTACTCCAAGGTCCGCATGTACCTGCTGGAGCAGGCCACGCTGCCGCGGCCGGACGCGGTGCGGCTGGAAGAGCTGATCAACTACTTCCCGTACGATTACGCACCTCCGCAGGACGGGCAGCCGTTTGCGGCGCATCTGGAAGCGGCCGAATGCCCGTGGACGCCGAAGTATCGGCTGGTCCGCATCGGGATCAAAGGCCGCGAGATCCCGCTGGACAAGCGTCCGCCCAGCAACCTCGTCTTCCTCCTGGACGTCTCCGGTTCGATGGACGAGCCGAACAAGCTTCCGCTGGTCCAGCAAGGCATGCGGCTGTTGGCGGACCAGCTGAACGAAAACGATCGGGTCGCCATCGTGGTCTACGCCGGCGCCACGGGATTGCTGCTGGACTCGACCACGGGCGACCGCCGGTCCGTGATTCGGAACGCCCTGGACCGCTTGCACGCGGGCGGTTCGACCAACGGCGGCGAGGGGCTGCAGTTGGCGTATCAGGTGGCCCAGGAGCACTTCCTTTCCGGCGGCGTCAATCGGGTCATCTTGTGTACCGACGGCGACTTCAACGTGGGCGTCACCGGGACCGACGAATTGGTGCGGATGGTACAGGAACGCGCCCGATCCGGGGTCTTTCTGTCCGTGCTCGGCTTCGGCATGGGCAACCACAACGATGAACTGCTGGAACAGATCTCGAACAAGGGCAACGGCAACTACGCGTTCATCGACACCGCGGCCGAAGCCCGCAAGGTGCTGGTCGAACAGATGGCCGGCACGTTGATCACGATCGCCAAGGACGTGAAGGTCCAAGTGGAATTCAATCCGCAGCAGGTGGCCGCCTACCGCTTGCTCGGCTACGAAAACCGACTGCTGGCAGCGCAGGACTTCAACGACGACAAGAAAGACGCGGGGGAAATCGGCGCGGGCCACACGGTGACCGCGTTGTATGAAATCGTACCCGCGGACGCGGCGGAAAGCGTCACCGTGCCGCCGGTCGATGATTTGCGTTACCAGACCGAGGGCCAGCCGAGCGAGGCGGCTCGAAGCGGCGAGTGGCTGACGTTGAAGATCCGTTTCAAGCCGCCCGACGGCGATGTCAGCAGCAAGCTCGAGTTCCCCCTCCGCGACGCCGGCCCGCAATTCGACCAGGCGAGCCGGGACTTCCGGTTCGCCGCCGCGGTCGCGGCATTCGGCATGCTGCTCCGCGACTCGCAGTTCAAAGGCAACGCGACTTACGCGGGCGTCCTGGTGATCGCTCGACAAGCGGCCAGCGGCGACGCGACCGGTTACCGGGACGAGTTCCTGAAGATGGTCGGCCGGGCGAATGAACTAAGGATCCAGTGAGCAGTACGTCAGGGAGGAAAAGTCCCGGTGCTGCGGCGGTCTCCGGCACGAAAAGGTGGTCGTTGCGTACCCACGCCTTGACTTTCGAGACGGGATTCTCGGCGAGCCTCAAGCAATATCGTTTCTCGGTTGTGCCGATCTCGTGGATGTTGAAGCTGTTGTCGATAATCTCCGCCAGTTCGAGCAGGAAGCTTCGCCGCCAGCATCGTGCCCGACGCCGACCAGCGGAAAGTGTGGTACGGCAACGCCGTCCGCTGCTACGGACTGGACGCGTAGCCGACCGTCGAGAAGCAGGTGAGCGGTAGTGAGATCCTCACGCCACGGCGGGGCTTGCCCCCGTCGAGCGATGTTCGCCACCAGAACGCCACCCAACGACGGCGCCACGCCACCACGGAGCTTGCCTCCGTGGAGCGATGTTCCCGGAAAACGCTGTGGAAACACCGCTCCATGCGGACAAGCCGCATGGTGGCGAGTGGGCGACCGATGCCGCATTCTGGTTGTGAACAACACTCCTCCACGGAGGCAAGCTCCGTGGTGGGATAAGCCGCGCTATCAACCATACGCCGAACCTCATGGGTCCCCGGCGCGGGGAACGACCTGCAAGCCCGGGCGGCCGAACTCGGCGGCGAGCGCTTCGGCGTCGATGCCCTCGGGGACGATCAGGGTGCGCAACTCGGGCAACAGGCAAAGTTTGCGGAGCCCCGCGGCGGTGACCTGCGTGTCGTGGATGTCGAGCACCTCGAGCGACCACATCGCATTGAGTTCCGCCAGGCCGGCGTCGGTGATCGGGTTGCTCCACAGCGACAGCCGCTTCACGCCGCCCATCAGGCCGACCGGGCAAAGCTGCTCGTCCGTAATGCCCGTCGCGGCCAGGTACAGCCGGTCGATGCTTTGCAGCCACGGCAACATTCGCAGCAGTGCGTCGCCCACCGGCCGCCGCTCCAGATGTACGAAGGTAATATGGTCGTGCCGGTTGATCCGCAATTCCGCGCCGGCCTCGTTGAGCATCGCAACCGCCCGGTCACGCATGGCATAGTAGTCCTCGGGGTGCGACCGGGAAGGGGCGTCCGGGGAGCGGGTTTCCCGGTGTGCGTCGTGAAACGCTTCGGCCTGCTCGAGGACCTTGGGCGGGATGGCGGGCGGTTCGGCCGGCTCGCCGCTGAGAATGGCCGCGACCGTTTCCGGGCGGTGCAGCCAGCGTTCGAATCGCTCCAGCGCCCAGTGGCGGCCGCCATGCTCCCAGGCCAACTGCGGCCGGG
>Ga0351937_1135_pt1 | contig 21954 bp, 24 predicted proteins | sample TotcelHT113001M9_FD_206857 | JGI IMG/M metagenome (GOLD analysis project Ga0351937, IMG submission 206857) | Enriched cells from coal bed in the Powder River Basin, Montana, United States - Total cells T11 rep2 HSBNCT.T11.300.1.M9 ... | reverse complement strand
GCAAAGTATTTAATGGATGAAGCGGAATTCAGAGCAGCTGATAAATCTGTTATGAGACACATGGAAGAAGTTCTCATGAATTTTTCCCGCCTCATCGTTGATTTTCCGGAAATTGCAGAGATAGAAATCGAAATTGTTGTAACAGCCGATGACAAGGTATATGCAAAAAACGTAACAATTCAGGTCGATAAAAACTACCAGAAGGGTATCGCTCAATATCCTCACCTTGTCATTATGCCATACCCGACACGGTATATCATGCCCTGGAAATTACGCGACGGAAGAGATGTGCTGCTGCGGCCTATCAGAGCCGAAGATGAACCTCTGATAAAGGAAATGATGTCCACATTGTCCAAGGAAACGTTGCGGTTAAGGTTCTTTGTGGCTATGGAGATCGACCACAGGATGCTCATGAATTTCTGTAACACGGATTATGACAGAGAGATCGCCATTGTTGCCGAATTGAATGAAGGTGACAAAAAGAAGATAATCGGCGGCGGGCGGCTCGTCATCGAACCTGACTCAGGGAGCGGTCAATTCGCTTTGTCTGTTCATGACGACTTCCAGAGGCATGGTTTGGGAGAAAAGTTCCTCGATATTACCATCGGGATTGCACAGGACAAGGGATTGCAGGAGATTTACGGGATTGTGCTCACCGAGAACGACAAAATGCTGAAGCTGAGCAGGAAAATGGGGTTTAAGCCGGCAAGACTGCCCGACGGCATTACCAGAGTGAGCCTGGAGCTTGATTGATTCCAATAACACTGAGGAGGACAGGTGTGAGCCCCGGTACACAATCGTCATTGTAATAAATAGCTCACACGGTGAGCGAGAGCAGCTGTGTTCGATGTCAAGTAATTTCATCGGGCACACCAGGGAGTATTGGTTCGCACCATGGCGTTGAGGATGATCAGCACTTTGTGCATGCATGCAGTAAGGGCAACCTTGGGGAGTTTACCGGCGTGAATGAGATGTTCGTAGAAAACTTTGATAACGGGATTGTGAGAGACGGCCGAGAGGGTCGCCATGTATAGCGCGGCTCTCACATCTGCCCTCCCTCCAAATATGGTGCGTCTTCCCCGGTATTTGCCACTGTCGCGATTGATGGGCGCAAGCCCCACAAGGGCGGCAATCTTCTTTCTGTTCAGCTGCCCGAGTTCGGGGAGCCTCGCGAGAAGGGTACAGGCATTGACAGGGCCTATTCCTTTAAACGTTCTCAGGAGGTTTTCCTTATCTCTCCAGAGAGGAGTCTTTTTGATCAAGCCGCTGATGTCCTTTCCGGCTTTGTCGATACACCCGGTGAGCCACTCGATGTGGGCTTCGATATCCGCTTTTGTCCAGGGCGTAGCGATCTGGAGACGGTTCTTCTCCTCGGTGAGCATCTGGACAAGTTGTCTTCTCCGGGCAACGAGGGCTTGCAACCTCTGGGCATCTACATCCTTCAGGGGGCGTATCTCGGGGCGTATCACCTCACCAAACCGGGCAATTACTTCTGCATCGATGGCATCTGTTTTGGCTATCTTCCCGATTGCCTTCGCAAAATCCCGTATCTGCCTCGGGTTGACGACCACCACGTTGAGACCGCGGAGCGCAAGAACCTCAACAACGGGGATCTGGTATCCCCCCGAGGCTTCGAGTACCGTCAGGGCAGGTTTCATCGTGACAAGAAGACGGGCAAGGTTAATTCGTCCGTCCTCATCGTTGGAAAAGGTTTTCCGGATGTCATCCGGCCGTATGGAGACCTCGAGGATATCCTTTCCGACATCAATACCGGCAAATAGTTCCATTATTGCTCCTCCTTGCGTGATGCGGGCTCTTCGTCAGGCCCAGGCAGCTGTTCGAGCTTGTATGGAGAGAGGTGTGACGACCCGCGCTCTCGCACGAGTTCATCTGTCTCAGGGGGAAGTCGGTCTGTCACACCCCGATGCATCCAAGGATAAGTATAGCAGTGAAGTACTGTGTCGGGAAACATGGATATAACATACAAGGGGGTGGCTCCGACAGCTTTGCTGGCGGAGGGGACGACGTGAGCCCCGGTACACAATCGTCATTGTAATAAATAGCTCACACGGTGAGCGAGAGCAGCTGTGTTCGATGTCAAGTAATTTCATCGGGCACACCAGGGAGTATTGGTTCGCACCATGGCGTTGAGGATGATCAGCACTTTGTGCATGCATGCAGTAAGGGCAACCTTGGGGAGTTTACCGGCGTGAATGAGATGTTCGTAGAAAACTTTGATAACGGGATTGTGAGAGACGGCCGAGAGGGTCGCCATGTATAGCGCGGCTCTCACATCTGCCCTCCCTCCAAATATGGTGCGTCTTCCCCGGTATTTGCCACTGTCGCGATTGATGGGCGCAAGCCCCACAAGGGCGGCAATCTTCTTTCTGTTCAGCTGCCCGAGTTCGGGGAGCCTCGCGAGAAGGGTACAGGCATTGACAGGGCCTATTCCTTTAAACGTTCTCAGGAGGTTTTCCTTATCTCTCCAGAGAGGAGTCTTTTTGATCAAGCCGCTGATGTCCTTTCCGGCTTTGTCGATACACCCGGTGAGCCACTCGATGTGGGCTTCGATATCCGCTTTTGTCCAGGGCGTAGCGATCTGGAGACGGTTCTTCTCCTCGGTGAGCATCTGGACAAGTTGTCTTCTCCGGGCAACGAGGGCTTGCAACCTCTGGGCATCTACATCCTTCAGGGGGCGTATCTCGGGGCGTATCACCTCACCAAACCGGGCAATTACTTCTGCATCGATGGCATCTGTTTTGGCTATCTTCCCGATTGCCTTCGCAAAATCCCGTATCTGCCTCGGGTTGACGACCACCACGTTGAGACCGCGGAGCGCAAGAACCTCAACAACGGGGATCTGGTATCCCCCCGAGGCTTCGAGTACCGTCAGGGCAGGTTTCATCGTGACAAGAAGACGGGCAAGGTTAATTCGTCCGTCCTCATCGTTGGAAAAGGTTTTCCGGATGTCATCCGGCCGTATGGAGACCTCGAGGATATCCTTTCCGACATCAATACCGGCAAATAGTTCCATTATTGCTCCTCCTTGCGTGATGCGGGCTCTTCGTCAGGCCCAGGCAGCTGTTCGAGCTTGTATGGAGAGAGGTGTGACGACCCGCGCTCTCGCACGAGTTCATCTGTCTCAGGGGGAAGTCGGTCTGTCACACCCCGATGCATCCAAGGATAAGTATAGCAGTGAAGTACTGTGTCGGGAAACATGGATATAACATACAAGGGGGTGGCTCCGACAGCTTTGCTGGCGGAGGGGACGACGTGAGCCCCGGTAATTGAACATGCAAATTATAACACTTTTAACCGATTTTGGCCTGAAAGACCCCTATGTAGGCATTATGAAAGGGGTTATCCTATCAATTAACCCGAATACAACAATCATAGACATTACCCACAATGTTTCTCCGCAGGACATACGCGAAGGGGCTTTCCTTATGAAAGAATATTACCCGTATTTTAAAAGCGGGACCATTCATGTAGCCGTTATAGACCCGACTGTAGGCGGTGAAAGAAGGCCGATAATATTTTGCAAGGATGAACATTTTTTTGTAGGCCCCGACAATGGGATGTTCTCCCACATTATCGAGGCAAACTCCGAGATTTACGAAATAAAAAACAGTGATTTTATGCTGAAGAACATAAGCTCAACCTTTCACGGAAGGGATATTTTTGCGCCTGCCGCTGCATACCTCGCATCAGGGATACACCCTTCTGTATTCGGACCAAAAGTTGTTAACCCTGTTTATCTTGCGGACATCTTTCCCGATATTATAAACGGGGTATTAACCGGAGAAGTTGTAATGTTTGACAGATTCGGTAATGCCGTTACCAATATCGATTCTGAGATTTTCAATGATTTCATCAATGCAAACCCTTTCGAAATACACATCGGCAGCATAACCTTCAGTTCCCTCAATAAAAGCTACTATGAGCAGAACTTTACCTGCCTGATTAACAGTTCCGGCTACATTGAGTTCGGGTGCTATAAGGGAAGTTTTTCAAGAGAAGCAGGCATAAAGAAGAAGGATATCGTCCGGGTAGGGCTTTTATAAAAACTATTGCTGCGGGCTTTTTGCCCGCAGCAATAGTGCAGTCTATTTCACTCCCGGAATGATATTGCCTCCTGAGGGGAAAATTGCAACATCCGCCTCCGGCATTGTCCGGGAGGCCATATCAACAGCCTCGGTAAGTGTCTGAGCGTGCGTGAATTTCATCATCCCAACCTGCTCGGCAGTAAGACCTTCCGTGACATGAATTACATTAAACTTTTCAGCAAGTTCCTTGAAATAAACCACCTGCATGATGTATGAAATACCGAAAGACCGCAGATGATCCGGGATATCATCCCTGATCAGGCGTCGATGGAAATAGCCCGCAGTTTCATCGCTTGCCATCTCCTTAACAAGAGGCATAATAGGTCCTGCTTCCTTCTGAGGTGCAACCCAGATAATCGTTCCGCCCGACCGGGTACAGAAACTTGCCATTGTCAGCGCTTTTGTGGCCTGAACCCCGATCTCCAAAGGAAAGGCAGAGATGATCGTCACATCGGCAACCTTCGGGAGCGGTACATGATAAAGCGATTGCGCGTAGAGGGATGCCTCCCGGTGTTCAGCCACAGGGTCACCTGCAAAGGCTTTTACAACCTCTTTTTTATGGTTCATGATAAGATCCAGCTTAAACGACAGTCTTGAGAGGCGCCCTGCATCGATGATCTCCTCGCAGAAAGGATTCCCGTCGAGAATATTAACACGGCAGCCCCGGTGACGCATCCAGGTAAAATGGTGGTCGGCAACCGAACGATATGAAGAGACGCCGGGCATGATAATTTTACATCCTCCGCCGTATCCGGCAATAGGATGAGGCATACACTCCCCTACCCCGATGATCATGTCTGCAAAGGCAACCAGGGGATTCACCTCCACCACCGTCCCGCGATGGGTTTTGCCTATAACTACATTCTCGGAAGAATGCGGGTCATGAGAAAAAACCCTGCCCTTCAAACGGTTGAAGGCCTCTGTCCCAATCTTGTTCTCCAATTGCGCTGCGTTGAGGGTGGGGTGCGTTCCAAGGGCACAAACAGCGCTGACCCGTTCATCCGTAACACCTGCTTTGTTTAACCTGTTCAGGATCTCGGGAACAGCGAGATGAGCCGGTGTAGGCCGCTGCAGGTCATCAAAAAGGACAACTACTTCCATACCCGGTTTGGCTATTTCTTCAATCCCCGGAGAGCCTATGGGACTGTCCAGGGCTCTCCTTATATCCCCCAAGGCATCGGCAACTCCCGGCACCGGCGGTATATCCTCGGCAGAAAGGACATTCCACCCGGCCGGCAAAGTAAAACAAAGCTCTTTGCCTTCGCATAATACAAAATAACTCATGGTCTCACCTCGTTAAGGAAGCTGCTTTCCCTATTTAGTCAAGAGCTTCTTCAACTCCGGCCCTGTCTTGGAATTTTTCGCAATGACAGCTTTCCATCCCTCATCATATGCTGTTTTGAGGAACTTTTCCTTCTCTGCTGCCGGCAGATCAATAGTTTCGATGCCTTCTTTTGTCAATAACGGGCGCTCTTTCTTTTCAAGGTCTTCAAAAAGAGCGACCACCTTTTTCTCAGCTTCTATAGCAGCTTCTGTCATAATATCCTGGAGTTTCTTAGGGAGCTTATTCCATGTCTTAAGGTTTACGAGAAGAGGATTCGGCACATTGTAAAACCCCGGGTCTACAACATATTTTGTCTGTTTTTGCCAGCCCCAGTCGCGAATCCCGACTGCCGGCCAGCAATAACCGTCAACAACATTTCTTTCAAGCGCTATGTAGACTTCTGTGGGCGGTATTACTACAGGGTTCCCGCCGAGCCCTTTTATTGCCTGCAGATACATGGGGGACACACGGATGTTAAGCCCCTTCAGGTCGGCAGTCTTTATGGGTTTTTTCAGGTAGAGATGAAATTTCGTGCCGAGACCGAGTCTTGCCAGCATATGGACTCCGATCTTCTTTTCGTGAAGGTCGTTCATATAAGCCAGAGCGCCGCCTGCTCTTTCTTCGGCAGGCGTAAAATTAGATAGTTTGTATGCATCCACTTCAGGCAGGACCGATACATAATAGGCAGTGGTGGTAAAAACCATGTCAACCATACCGCGCTGTAATGCCTGAACCTGGTCCGGCGATTTCACTGCCTCCGGTCCTCCAATGAACTGTATTTTCAGCTCATTGGGGGCCTTTTTTGCCACCATCTGGTCCAATATGTCCGTAAAGATGGTAAAGGCCTTATATTCACTGGCTGTTTTCGGCCACCCGGCTACGGCCTTCAGTGTAATCGTTTCCGCCTTAACCGTTCCGCTCACGATACACATGGCCATAAATGTAAATAAAACCGTAAACAACAAAAAAAATGATTTCTTCTTTCTCATAATAAACCTCCTCCTTGTTTTAATCCCGGCGGGTAAATGCCCGCACAGCTTGCTTTAAGCATTCGCCACGGGCTTGCCCGTGTAAATCTACTTCGCCATTCCCATCAAAGCCGGTACAATAGTTGCGACAACCGGCATGGCCAGCACAATGATTATGCACAGTATATCTATGATTACATAAGGGGTTACCGCCTTCCAGATATCTGCCATGGTCACTTCAGGAGGAGCCACACCCTTCATCACAAAAAGGGTGACCCCGAAGGGAGGGGTGATCAGACCTGTCTCCAGGGCGATCAGCATAAGCACCCCGAACCATACTGTATTATATTCGAAGGCATTAACGACCGGCATATATATCGGTATGGTGATCATCATAATTGCAACAGTTTCCATGAAACATCCCATGATAAGGACCACAGCCAGCATACCGATAATTATAACAATCGGCGGAATCGTAAGGTTTGTAATGAAACTCGTCATACCCGCTGCAGCGCCTGTGAAGGCCAGTATCTCGCCGTAAGTACTGGAGACGATGATGATCATGAATATCATAACGGTGATTTTCACGGTGCCCATGACCGATTTTTTCAAGGTTTCCCATGTTAAACGCCTGTAGGCAAGGGCCAGGATAAATGACCCTAACGTACCTGTTGCGGCTGCTTCTGTCGGGGTTGCCACACCGAGAAATATGAAACCTATGACCATGAATATGATTAGACCCAGGGGCAGGAGGTACTTCGCAGTAGACAGCAGCTTTTCTTTCAGGGGTACATGGGGCACATCATACATGGGGGCCTCTTCCGGGAAAACGTGGCACCAGATTGCAACAAAGACAAAATAGAGGCCGGACATGATGATACCCGGTACAATGCCCGCAATGAGGAGCTGCCCCACATCGATGTTCGCAAGGCTCGCGAGTACCACAGTTAGCGCGTTGGGAGGAATAAGGGCGTCGACTGTGCCTACCCCCATCAATGGCCCGAGGCTCATGTTCTTGCTGTAGCCCCGCTTCAGCATGTCAGGCAGCAAAATGGTGCCGAGAAGCGCGCATGTCGCGATAGTTGAGCCGGAAAGGGCGCCGATGATGACCCCCATAATGATTGCAAGAATGGAGAGGCGGCCCCGGAGTTTGCCGAGCCACTTGTCAAGCACGTTTACCGCGTCGAGTCCGAGGCTTGTATGGAATATGAGTTCACCCATAAGGATGAAAAAAGGTACAGGGAGTAAAGTAAAAGTCGTGATGGACGTGAACACCCCTGTAACCACCCCGACAAGACCCGGTATCCCGCCAAGGAAAAAATAGGCCGCAACCATATTGACAATGAGAAAGGCAAAGGCAATAGGTATACCGGTAAGCAATAGTAAGACCATGCCGCCGAAAAGCAGGGATATAATCTGCCACCATTCCATGTTTAACTACCTTCCCCGATACTGAGAAATCTGTTCCAGGCCATCCTGAAGAACTGGATGGTAAGGAGTATGCTGCCTATAGGTATAATACAGAAAACAGACCATTTAGGAACGGTTACCGCACGCACATCGGTTACCCCGTTAACGATACACTCGTACATATAGAGAACACTGAAATATACCATGATAGCGCAGGCGAGTCCGCCGACTATAAACATGATACAGTCGAGATACTGCCGGGTTTTCTTATTGAGATGGGAGTGTATGATTTCGGTAATAACATGCCCTCCTTCCCTTAGCAGCCATGTTGTCGCAAGAAACACTATCCACAAAAGGGCATATTCGGTTGTCTGCATTATCCATATGGTCGTCTGTCTGAAAAGAAAGCGCATGCCTATGGTATAGCAGACAGCGGCACATATAAATACAAGTATGATCCCTGCCATGGCTGCCATTACATCCAGCGTCCTGTCAAAAACCTTCCAGAACCGACTCACAGTTGCAAACCCCCCTTTAGTAATTGATGATATTTCATGCACCTGCTTACAGGTGTTTTTAAATACAACCTTTTATTTTTCCTTTAAGCTGTTCCCAGCCTTCATCTACTTCTTTCTGCATCTGTCGTATCTGTTCCTCATTCAGTTGACGATATCTTCCCTGTATTCTGAGATATTCCTCTATCGGCAGGCCCTGAGATTCATGGGTGATCCGGTACTGTGTCCCGTCTATGATCTCGTATAAGGGAAAAAGTTTCGTTTCAACGGCAAGCATCGCTGATCTGGCGGTAAGATCCTCAGCCATTCTCCAGCCAGTGGGGCATGGTGCAAGTGTATGGATAAACTTTGTGCCTTTTATGCCCTTTGCCTTTTTCACCTTTTCCATAAGGTCCAGGGGGTAACCCATGGCGGCAGTCGCGGCATAAGGTATCCTGTGGGCTGCAATAATCTGCATGAACTGTTTCTTTTTACCCTGCCGTCCTGCCGGAGTAGTCATGGTCCAGGCGTTCTCAGGGGTTGCAGAGCTTGACTGGATGCCGGTGTTCATGTATGCCTCGTTGTCGAGACAGACATAGATAAAATTGTCATTCCGTGCCGCAGCCGCTGATAAAGACTGGAGCCCTATATCGAAGGTCCCGCCGTCGCCGGCAAAGGCCAGAACCGTGGTGTCTTCTTCGCCCCGGATTTTCAGGGCATTTGCTATGCCTGCCGCAGTCGGGGCAGCTATCTCAAGGGCTGAATGGAAACTGGGCACATTCATGACGCTGTTCGGATAGGCCGCGCTTATCACGGCAGCGCAGGAGGGTATAATGACAACAATCGTTTTCTCTCCAAGCACCTTTAAAACAAGCCTCATGGTGCTTGCCACACCGCAGCCCGGACATCCCATATGACCTGACCGCATATATTCTTTTTCTGTCTGTTCAATGACCATGTTTAATCCCTCCGTACCCATCGGGGCAAATCCCCGGCTTCCTCTCTGTTGAGGGCATCGATAACCATATTTTCGATCATATCCGGCGACACGTCCGAGCCGCAGATACCGGCGATATAACCGGTAATAACAGGACGGCGATCAAGGGGGTAGAGGGCAGCCTTAAGTTCCTGGCACCATATGCCTTCTTTTCCGATGGAGATATTACGGTCCAGTACCGCTACCCTGGGGATATTTTTTAACGCCTCCTGTACCTCCGCGGTCGGAAAAGGTCTGAAGGCTTTCATCTTGAGCAGCCCTGCTTTATAACCCTTATCCCGGAGAGATTGTATGGCCATACGTGCCGTGCTCGTCATAGCCCCGCTTGTAACAAGGACTATCTCGGCATCATCCGTATTGACGGTCTCTATCATATCGTAGCCTCTGCCGAAAATTTTCCGGTATTCTCTATCCACCTCTTTTATTAACGGTTTTGCTTTCTCCATGTCTTCAAATATCCGCTGCCTGTACTGCATGTACTGGTCGGCGTTTATCACGTTTGCGATGTATGCGGGGTTATGAATGTCGAATCGCGTCGGCAGGGAAAAAACCGGCAGAAACGCATCGACTGAAGCCTGGTCAGGTATTTCGATAGGTTCAAGGAAATGTGAAGTAAAAAAACCGTCTATGCAGACCATGACAGGGAGCAGCACCTGCTCGGCAATCCTGTAAGCCTGTATAACGGTATCGCAGGCCTCCTGGGCGTCTTCACAGTAAAACTGCATCCAACCCGTGTCTCTCTGGGCGAGGCTGTCGGACTGGTCACTCCCGAATGCCCAGGGGATGGCGATTACGCGGTTCACATTGCACATCACTGCCGGAACCCTGTTCCCTGAAGCAAAGTGGAGCATTTCGTGCATAAGGGCGATTCCCTGAGATGATGTGGCCGTAAAAGTGCGCACACCGGCAAGAGAAGCCGCTACTACGGCTGCCATGGATGAGTGTTCCGACTCCATCCTCATCATTATGCCCTTGAGCTTTCCTTCCATTTCCATTTCGGACAGCTTTTCGTAAATAGGCGTCTGAGGGGTGATCGGGTAGGCCGCTACAAGCTGCACCCTGGCAAGGTGTACCGCTTCCGCTACCGCATAATTGCCTGTCAACAGTTCTTTCATTGGCCGCCTCCCATCTCTATCACGTGTCTCGGGCAGGTAGATGCGCAAATGCCGCAGCCTTTACAGTAATCCGTCTTCACACTGTACCCTTCATCTCCTGCTTTCGTTATGGAGATGTCAGGACAAAGCAGAAAACAGAGGTCGCATCGGGTGCATTTCCCGCAATAGAAGCACCTTTTCGCCTCCTCAACTGCATTTGATATATCCAGCCCTTTACTGACTTCCTCAAAACCCTGTATCCTCAACTTCGGAGGGGCTTTAGCCCCGTGAAGTGGCGGGGTTTTTTTATAAAGTAATGTATTGATCTCCGGGAACTGTACAACGCTTTTGAGCTGTCTGACCGGTTCACTCCCTGATACTTGCCCGATATAATCCATGTACGCCTGAAGGGATAACGAAACACCTGAGCCGAGGAGCAGTGCAGGGACGGTTTCTTCTGCCTTATAGCCCGATGCCTGCAAATGCATTACAAGGGCTGCCTTTTTCCCGGAGGCGATGGCATCAACAACAGCAGGCCTCTGCCTGATTAAATCACCACCCGCATAAACGCCTTCCAGCGGTGTCATGCCGAATTCATTTACATAAACCTTATTGGAATCCCCATCGAGGATTTCTGCTGTAAGGGGATCAACATCCGGTACCTGTCCGATTGCTACGATTGCAAGGTCAGCATCGAGGATAAGGTCTTTGCCTCTTGCGGGCGACATTTTGTAAATTCCTGTTTCAGGGTCTTTCAGTACCTTTGTCCTGCTCATGCGGACATGTTCCAGACCCCTATCGGTTGCAATAAACTCTGCCGGCCTGTAACGCCCGATCATTTTGATCCCTTCCTCTCGTGCTTCTTTGATACTTTCCGGGATAGCGGGAAAATCCTCGAGGGCTTCAGGGGCCACCATGGTAACCTTGACACCGGGCGCGCATAGACGCACGGCTGTTCTTGCAACATCTACAGCGACATCGCCGCCGCCTATGACTACAACATGCCTTTTATCCCTGTATTTGTCCCCTTTATTTCCATCTGAGAGGAAATCAAGTCCGTGCAGCACATCCTTCGTATTTTCCCCGGGAGCACCAGCCTTCCTGGGAATCCATGCACCGATGGAGAGAAACAGAAAATCATATGCGGATTTGATGTTATTCAACATCTTCCGGTCGACGTTTACAGCTGTCTCTATGCCTATCCCCAGAGAAACTATCCGGCTTATCTCTTTTTTCAGTACATCCTCAGGCAGCCGGTAATCAGGGATCCCGTATCTGAGCACTCCGCCGGGCTCATCATACTTTTCGAATATTTTTACCCGGTGGCCGAAGCGCGCCAGAAAATATGCCGCGGACAGACCGGCAGGGCCGGAACCGATAACGGCAATGCTTTTGGGGTTCGGGGCAATAGTATTGAACATTTTCGGCACAGCAGAACCTGACTCTGCGGTTATGCGTTCCAAACTCCTTATTTCTACAGCTTCATCGTATTGACCCCTGTTGCATTTAACCTGACAGGGATGGTAACAAACTCTGCCGCATACACCGGGAAGAGGATTTTCCTGAAGAAGCAGTTCCAGTGCATGATCGAAGTCTTTCTCTGCAGCCAGAGACAGAAAGCCGGGAATATCGCTGCCTGCAGGACAGGCTTCCATGCATGGCGATATCTTCTCAACATAAAAAGGTTTTTTCGAACTCCACTGTCCGGTCTTGAATATTTCCGTTGAGCCTCTTGAAAAAAGGGAAACGGCTTCTATATCATTTATGGTTATTAAATGGCTATCCATCTATCGTGCCTCCGTAAAAAGCCGGGTCACTTCGTATGCCCTCCGGGCGGCAGCAATATTGGCTTCAACCCTGGCAGGAACCGTTTCCTCGATAGCTTTTTCAAGGTATTCCATCGGGATGGCTCCGCTTGCTTTAGCATATGCCCCGAGCATCGCCGTATTGATCATGGCCCCCATGCCCAGTTCTTCAGAAATCGAAAGGGCATCCACAAGGGCAAGGCGGAACTTCCGTAAAGCTTTAAATTCATTTGTAGTGAGGGCATTATTGATGAGGATAAGTCCATCGGGCTTTAACACCGCATCAATCTCCTTTTCATCAACCAGATCCGGGGCCATAAATATCATTTCGTCAGGCCTGATAATTTCACACTTAAGGAGGATTTTTTTATCATCGACCCTTAAAAAACTCGCAACAGGCGCACCCCGTCTCTCGCCGCCGAAAAGGGAAAAACACTGAGGGTACTTCCCCATACTGAAAAACACCTTTGCCAGTATCTGGGACGCGATAACCGCCCCCTGACCTCCCCTGCCGAAAAATTTGATTTCAACCATTATCCGCCTGCCTTTATAAATTTGTAGTGTCGGCTTTATCTGTATCGTTTTTATCGAATGCATAGCGCAGCGTATCTTTTTTTGATTGTTCGAGGTGGCGGCTGATTGCCTCATTCACCTTTTGGATATCGCCTGTTTCAATCGCCTCAAGTATCCCCTTGTGACCATCTATGGCACGGAGGACAACGTCTTTTAAAAATATGCTCTGCGCCCTGTATCTCAGCATATGCCGCCTTAACGTCTGCGTTAATTCAAGCAAACGGTCACTGCCGCTATGCTTCGAAATAATTTCATGAAACTGGCCGTCAAGCTCTACAAAGGCCTTTACGTTTTCCTTTTCAACCTCAGCTTCAACAGACGCTATATTTTTCGATAAATCTTTTATCAGCTTATTGTGCGCTTTCTGCATTGCCCAGCGGGCGGCCAGGCCTTCCAGTATTGCACGGATATCGCATATCTGTGAGACGTCCTCCTCGCTTATGGGTTTAACCATGTAGCCAACGCTCGGTATTGATGTGATAAGTCTTTCGAGTTCAAGGCTGTGAAGCGCCTCCCTTACAGGTGTTCTTGACGTTCCGATTTTATCGGCGATCTTTGCTTCTATCAGCCGTTCATTAGGGGCTATCGCGCCGCTTAAAATCATCTCGCGGATGTGGTTATATACCTTTCTCCGTATCGTTATATCTTTGTTTATAACCAGCTTCTTCATATTGGGATACTGTACCCCGGTTTAAAATTATTTGTCAATATTTTTGAACTGATTTTTCCGCATTTTTTTCGGAGAATGTTTCCGCCTGAAGAAAACGGGACATATGTCTGCAACAATGCAAATAAACAACAATAATTACGTTGACAGTGTCTAAAACAAATTGATAAGATATTTTCATCAGTTGGGGGATTCGTGGGGGTTATCCTAAACAAAGATAATAAGTGGAACACAATGGTTGTATTTAAGCATAACTCTCTTTTCGTAGAAAAAGTCAAAACAATTCCAGGTCACAGACAACATTTGAAGAATAAACACCGGAGTATTCCTGCATCCGAAACATACAATCCCCACCTTTTTCACCACTGCTTTGCCACACACCTTTTAGAAGCAAACTACGATATAAGGACTGTTCAGGAGCTTTTAGGCCATAAGGATGTGTCAAAAACGATGATTTACTCGCATGTTTTAACAAACCGGGGCTAAGCGTCAAAAGCCCGTTGGATGGTTGATAATGACTGATGTTCCAATATCTGGAATTATGCAAAATTCTGTATATCTTGACTGTAGAGGATATTATACAGAACTTTTTCTGTATTTTATTACAGAATATTTTCTGTCTACTTAATTGTTAGGCTGCTAAAACCACTAGGGTTGCAATGAACGATTACGTTGCTTTAGGTCTTGGTGTTGTATGCGCCGGCATCGGCGGCGAACTTTTCGTTCGCGGCGCGGTTGGCCTCGCTCATTGGGCGCGTATTTCTCCAGGTATTATCGGCGCAACTGTTGCCGCATTCGCCACATCAAGCCCGGAGTTGTCGGTCTCAATAAATGCCGCTCTGGCTGGGAGGCCGCAAATTGCGCTTGGCGATGCCCTCGGGAGTAACGTTATAAACGTGGCTATGATTCTCGCTCTTGCGCTGGTAATTTCTGGAATCCAAAGCCCTCGTGACAGCGTAAAGCGGGATTTTCCTGTGGCGTTGCTGATCCCCATCATTACGGGTGTTCTGTTTCTTGATGGCGAGCTTTCCAGATTCGACGGTTTGTTGATGTTAAGCATGTTCCTTGCTTGGCTTGTGGCGGCAATTGTCGAAGCACGAAAACAACGAAGCGCTGCGGAGGGAGTTCTTGGGGAACATCGAGGATGGCTGGTTGTTCTTTCGTGCGCCGTTGGCCTTGCCTTTCTTGTTGCCGCCGGTAATCTTATTGTGACTGGTGCAAGAGGCATTGCCATTGCCTTTGGTATCGACGAATTCATTATCGGGGCAACTATTGTGGCGGTGGGCACGACCGTGCCAGAACTTGCAACAACATTAATTGCCAAGCTGAGAGGACATGACGAGGTTGGCTTGGGAACAATTCTTGGCAGCAATATCTTCAACGGCATTTTGGTCGTTGCCGTTGCGGCCATCATCCACCCCATAACGGTTGCATGGCGTGAGGTTGCTATTGTATTGGTGTTCGGTCTCGTGGCCGTAGTGTTCACTTACCCTACACGCACAGGCTTCATTGAACGCGGGCGGGGTGTTTTGTTGCTGGTGCTATATGCGGCTTATCTCGCGACCATCCTTCAACGGTAGGCAGCCTAACAAATCGCTCAACACCGGCGTGCAAAAGCGGCGCTTCACTCTGCTTTTGCACGCCGGTTAGCTCTATGTTCTCTTTAAAAAACAAATCCGGCGACCTTGACGTTGTGACGTTATGGTGCTATAGTAACATAGTTACATAAGGAGGTGACGTTATGGCTATACAGGCTAAAAGAGCCACAGTATATTTGGACCCCGAACTGCATAAGGCGTTACGGCTGAAGGCAGCTGAAACATCCTGTTCAGTATCTGAGCTTGTGAATAATGCCGTCAAAGAAGCCCTTGCAGAAGATTTAGAAGATATTGCGGCATTCGGGGAAAGAGCCGGTGAACCTCTGATCGCCTACGACGAAATGGTAAAAAGACTGAGACGAGATGGCCGTATATAACATTTACTTCAGGGAATCAGTTGAGAAAGACTTCGTGACAATTCCCAAGAAAGACATTGAGAAGATTTTGCATCGCATAGAGATGCTCGCAGAAAATCCCCGACCTTCAGGCTATGAAAAGTTGACCGGTCAGGAGAGGTACCGGGTTCGTCAAGGCCGTTACAGAATTGTATATTCGATTCAGGACAAGGAACTTACGGTCTGGGTGGTGAAAGTTGGACACAGAAAAGATGTTTACAAATGAAGCGAACCAGCCGTTGGAGGCAATCGCCCGTAAAGCTGCCTCAGGCTTAGCTCTGCGTTGGGCTTTTGTGAAAACTGGGAAGATTTAGGAGATGTTCCTTAAAAACTAAATATCTTTTATAAACCGAGGTTTCATTGATACGAAGAGATCAGCAAGAAAAGAATTTGCCCAGCAAAGTAATTGCCTTTAGACGTAACAAATGTCAGCTCGATGCGAACATCAAGGAATAAGGGTCAGTCCTGATATAAATGAGAGATTTTTTTGCCGCTGATCTCGCGCTACGTTATCTGAATACCACTTGACATGTATGCATCGTATTGGCTACTTATGCATATCATTCAGTGAGGTGGCACCATGAGAACAACTCTCAATATAGAAGACAGCCTGATCGATCAGGCATCCAAAATGACAGGAATAAAGGAAAAGACCACTCTGGTAAAACTCGGACTGGAAGCACTTATAGCGCGAGAAAGCGGAAAGAGACTTGCTAAGCTGGGAGGCACAGAGAGGCAGCTGAAGCAAGTACCGAGGAGACGCAGCAACTAAATGGTCCTCGTTGATACGTCAGTGTGGGTGTCCCATTTCCGCAAAACCAACGACAGCTTGGCGGAACTACTAAACAACGGAGAGGCCGCGTGTCATACGTTCATCATAGGCGAGCTTGCGTGTGGAAACCTCAGGAACAGAACAGGCGTGATCTCACTTCTGGAAGCCCTACCAATGGCTTTTGATGTGGAGCACGAAGAGGCCCTCGCTTTCATTGAAGGTCATAATGTCATGGGGAAAGGATTGGGCTACATAGACGTCCGTCTTCTTGCCTCGGCTCTTTTGACCGGAATCTCTCTCTGGACGCTCGACAAGAAACTGGACAATGCTGCTGAAGAACTCCATTGCAGGTATAAAAAATGATCAGATAGCCGGGCGCTGCCCGATCGTGGGCATGTCGGGCCATTCCGGGTTAGCTCTATGTTATGCCCGGAAATGATATGATGCAAACACTATTTATTCAAACTGGAGGTATCAAATGACAGTATTTAAAGCCTTACTCAGAAAAGCGTTCGGAAGAATCACTACTTTGGCGGTACTGTGGATTTTCTGCCTTGTCCTTGCCATACCTATTTTAGCGTTATCGGCTGATGATTTCACCGTTACTCTGCTCGGCACCGGGATGCCGGTACCCTCTCCCGACCGCTTCGGAAACAGCACCCTAGTTGAAGCAGGGGGGCAGCGGCTCGTCTTTGACATGGGGCGAGGCGTTACTATACGTCTGTGGCAGAAGCAGATTCCTCTTGGCAGCATCAATGCACATTTCCTTACACACCTCCACTCGGATCACATTAACGGCCTTTCTGACCTCTGGCTGAGCGGATGGATACAAACCCCCTTTGGTGGTCGAAAAAAACCTTTTTTAATCTATGGTCCTCCGGGAACAGAGAAAATGATGTCTAATCTATGGGAAGCATTCTCTGAAGACCGCCGCATTCGTCTCGAGGATGAAAAGAATCCTTTAGAAGGTATACAAGTAGATGCGCACGATTTTAAGCCGGGTGTCGTCTATGAAAAGAATGGTGTTGTTGTGACCGCCTTTGAGGTAGATCATGGCGATCTCGTTAAACCTTGCTACGGTTTTAAAATTACCTATAAAAACCACTCAGTAGTAATTTCTGGCGATACCCGATATAGCACAAACCTTGAAAAAGCGGCTCGCAGCGCTGACCTGCTCATCTGCGAAGTAGCTATGATTCCCGAAAAGCTCTTTGCCAAGTTCCCTGCCTATAAGGCAATATATGAACACCACATTTCGCCGGAATTGGCTGGGAAGTTGTTCTCTGTCAGCCGGCCGAAACTGGCTGTTTACACACATCTGGTATTGTCAGGCCTTCCGAGGGAAGGTATCCCATTCCCTAAACCGGAAGAACTCCTGGCTGCAACACGTAAGACATACGACGGGCCGGTTGTGGTTGGTGCGGACCTGATGGGCTTCAAGATAGACGACAGCGGTGTCTCGATTATTGAGCCTTCTCGAAAGTAGGGGAAAAAGATCGTTCTTTATCATCGGAATGATTGCCGTGGAATTTGCCAGGGTCATATCTTGGCAGTAAAACTGCATATCGATCGGGCGCACTGGATCGGCGAGGACAGGGCGCCCGCCTACCGGTGTCAATAGGAGGAGAGTGAGGGACGCCCTTGAAATGTTGAAATATGATAATGTGAAACGTTTTGACGACCGCCCAACAAGGGGGTAAGAGGATATCCTGCATCCCTCCAACCCGGCGGCAAAGACATTGAAGTATATTTGTACAGGTGCCGTTATTTCATTCTTTAAAATCCGAGAATCTTGTGACATGTCATGCAGGGCTGAGGCAGGTACTGTTTTTTGGTAAAGCAATTCCTGAAGTCAGTATATTCTTTTTTGTTCCATATTGAATCAAAGGGTTCTTGAAAAATATTACCGAAGCTTACCTTTTCTGCAACGTACTCTTTGTCGCAGAATATCTTTTTGAATTGTCCGGGTACGGGCGGGTAAAGATACACGCAGGGCGACACGCTGCCTTCGACAGATATATAAATATTTTTAAGAGGATTTTCACTGCATACTGCCGTTCTGCAAGGAGTAAGGTTGGGTACAGTAAGCCTGATATTTAACTGCCCGGCTCTTTTCACAACCTTTTTCATTAATTCCTTATATGGTTCCCTGTTGTTACAGGTAAAAACTTTTCCCCGGTTTTGAAATGAATTTGAAATCTGGATTATATTTAAAAGAATAATTTCATGAATGCCCATTTCTTCAGCAAGGTCGATAAGAATCGGCAACTCATCGATATTTTCTTTCAGCATCAGATAATCTATATGTACTGCCGGTTTGCGGAAAAATTTATGTTTACCGGCGGGCTTCCCGAAAAACTTGATCGAGTTAATCAATGTATGAAAATCCGAATTTACCCTTATGGCATTGTGTGTTTCAGGGGTGGCCCCTGCCAGTGAAAATCCGATAAAGTCTACTTCAGCACTTATAAGCTTTGCAGCATACTCATCGGTGAGACCGGCACCGCTTGTAACAAATCCTGCCCTTGCTCCTTCCTGTTTTACAAGCCGTATACACTCTATTAAATCCTTATGCAGCAATGATTCCCCCCATCCTTCAAGGACCACGTTTTCCACATCCTTCAAGTAAGGGAGAATCTTTTTAAAATCATTGATATGCATGTCTCTGTGATGTTCAATTTTATACTCTTCTTTGATACACATCGTGCATAATAAAGGGCATCGCGTTGTAAGCTCAATCTGCCATGCTGAAAATTTTTGTTTTTTCCCTTGATTAAGAAGTGTCTGCAAAATATCCATACTTATCGTAACCTTATTAAGTAATTCGGCTATTTACATTTTAGCATAAGCGCAGATTGTTTCATAAAAAAGTTTGCATAGCTCCAAAGGAAAACAGGGGCCCGACCATAACAAAGGATGGGGGGGGAACACAGGCCATTACCCACCACGGTGATTGAGCCGAAGTTTTGCAACTGCCGCTGATTATGTTATATATTTGAAAGGATTGTGGAAGAACGGAATGAGTGAACGTGGTTATAAAATAGACCTGTTTAAGCCGGGTGATGCCCCGGGGGTGGCACAGCTGTTCAGGGTGGTTTATGGAGACGGATATCCGGTCAAGATAGTCTACAACCCCGAACAACTGGTGACCGGTTTTGAGAACGGCGAATATATACCTATTCTTGCAAGAACACCGGACAACCGGATTGTGGGTTACACGTCCCTGTACCGCCCGGCACCGCATAGAGGGCTTTATGAAGCCGGCCAAACGCTGGTCTTACCGGAATACCGGAAGACCCCTGTTGCAGGTTTGATGTTCCGTTATACAATGAGGGTTGCGCCGACAATCTCCGGTATAGAAGCGCTCTTTTGTGAAGGAGTCTGCAATCATACTCACGTGCAAAGGGCAGGGGTTATTTTTAAACACATTGAAACGGCAATTGAAATCGATCTTATGCCTGCCGAATCCTACGAAAGGAGCCAGACTACCTCCGGGAGGGTATCAACCGTAGATATGTTTAGATCTTTTGTTCAAAAACCCCACGTTGTTTATGTTCCTGAGGTCTACGAAGACTATTTCCGCTATGTATATAACGGGTTTGACGATAGCCGTACAGTAATTTTATCAACTGATGGCCTCCCTTCCGGCGGATCAACTGAAATCGCCACCCAGGTATTCGATTTTGCACAATTGGCGCGGCTGACTGTTTCTGAGGCCGGCGTTAATTTTAAGACAGTATGCGATGCAGAGGAAAAACACATAGCGGAGAAGCATTGCTCAATTATCCAGGTGTTGCTCAATCTGTCATGGCCATGGATCGGTGCGGTTGCAGATATTCTTAGAAATAAAGGCTTTTTTCTTGGCGGCATCCTCCCCCGCTGGTTTGGAGAAGACGGTTTCCTTATGCAAAAAGTGCTTATGCGACCCAACTGGGAGGGAATTAACCTTTATACCGACCGGGCCGGTCAGATCCTGCGTTTCATAAAAGATGACTGGGAAAGGACGCAAACATGAGACCCTCGTTGACTTGGAAGAACCCTCAAGGAGGAAACAGCGAGATAAATGGCTGTTTCATATGTAAGAGGAGATACGGATTATGGGAACAAAACAACACAGGTTGAAAGATGGCAGAACAATTTCTTACATGGAATTCGGCCGGCATATCAGTAAAAATGTTCCCCATTGCGAGCTGCACATCCTGAAAGGCGAGGGACACCTTTTCCCCTGCAAGTACATGGCGCTTATCTTTGATACGGCTGATGCAGAGATAGCAAAAGTGAAAGGGTGAAATCATTGTGAAAAAGGCAATTATCATTGGAGCCAGTTCCGGGATTGGACGGGAGTTGGCCAAAATTTTATCCAGAAATCAGTACATTGTCGGGGTCATGGCGAGGCGGGTTCAACTATTGGACGAATTGCGAAATGAAGCAGAAGGCGAGCTTTTTGTTCAGGAGATTGATGTCGCGGATGCTGAATCAGCAATGGAGATTCTGGCAAAGTTCATAAATGAAATGGGCGGCGCAGACCTTATCGTAATCAGTGCCGGTACGGGAGATATCAACGACAGTCTCAGCTGGACCCTGGAAAAGGAAGTCATCAAAACAAACGTTACCGGGTTTGCCGCACTTGTTAATACTGCCGTTCATCACTTCATGGAAAAGGGTTCCGGGCATCTTGCAGGCATTTCTTCAATAGCAGCCTTACGCGGTGGGAGAGCATCTCCGGCTTATAACGCGTCAAAAGCTTTTGAATCCAATTATCTGGAAGGAATCAGACAAAAGGTCATGAGACTGGGGCTGCCGATTACAATCACTGATATAAAACCGGGATTCGTTAAGACTGCAATGGCAAAAGGAGATGGCATTTTCTGGGCTGCCGACGCGGACAAAGCTGCGGCCCAGATATATGATGCCATTAAACGAAAAAAGTCCACTGCCTATATAACACGGCGCTGGAGGCTGATGGCGTGGACAATAAAGCTGATACCCGGATTCATCTATGAAAGATTGTAATGCTTATAGGGGTCAGCCCTTATTGAATAATCCCTATAAGCCCTTTCCATGTAAACAGATCAATCTCACCCCCGGAAAAAAAGGAGGAAAAATGCCGGAAAAGCTTAAAACAAATCATATTGACCATATCAGTATAGCCGTCAAAGATCTTAAGGATGCCGAAGAAGATTTCAGGCAGACTTTCGGATGGGAAGCAGATGGACGTTATTCTGACTATGACGAGAAGATCAACGTAGCATATTATATGATAGGACAAACGGCCCTTGAAATTATGGAAGACCTGGACGGAACGGGAAAGGTTTCGAAGTTTATTGATAAGCATGGCGAAGGAATTATGGTGCTCTCAATTAACGTAGATAACACATTTGAATCACTCGAACTGCTCAAAAGAAACGGGGCAGGACTGATTGACCGGAAACCGCGGTTTGTCAGGGAGCTGGGAAGGTATTTTGCATTTTTGCATCCGAAACAATGTCATGGAGTGCTTGCGGAAATAATCGACGGCAGCTACTGATCCGGCAGAAAACATTCGAGGGTACAAAGGGCACTATATGAATGAAGCACCGCGATAGATGGTATGCCCGGCCTGAAAGTCCGTGCATCCTGCAAAGCTTTGTTAAAACTTATTCAGAAGTTGCCTTAATAATGCTTTGTGATTACAGCTTTCGTTTTGTATTGATAGTTTATTTTCCTTGTGTTATTAATAATACGTTCGGAAGGCAAATTCTAACAGGCTTT
>Ga0351937_1124_pt1 | contig 23354 bp, 20 predicted proteins | sample TotcelHT113001M9_FD_206857 | JGI IMG/M metagenome (GOLD analysis project Ga0351937, IMG submission 206857) | Enriched cells from coal bed in the Powder River Basin, Montana, United States - Total cells T11 rep2 HSBNCT.T11.300.1.M9 ... | reverse complement strand
TATGCTGCTTTGTAACGAATCAACATTATTGGCTAATACGGTAATTAATGAACTTAAGGTATCAATCGAGGTGTTTAAATTCGGCCAATTGATGCTATCAAGCACCGAATTCAATACATTGACATCAATTTGCAAAACATCCAGCTGACTTGCAATGGTTACATTATGATCAATTGCTGTGGCAGTGATATCAATTATAACCGTTTGCACCGCCTCTAATTCTGTTGCCAGTATATCAAGCTCACTGATAATGGTTGCTTCAAGTGCATCAAGAGCTGTATACGTTCCTGCAATATCAGCATTAATGATATCAACTAATGTGCTGAGGCTGACAAGCTCACTTTCAAGCACAAACAGTTTACTTTGGGTTTGCGTGATATCGGTAATAAACCGGTCTAATTCACTGTTAATGGTATACAGAGTTGTATTTGCATGAGTAACTCCTGCATCAATAGCAGCTGCTACGGTGTAAACGCCGGTAATATCCACAAAAACATTAATCAGTAACTCATCTAATATACTCTCAGTGGTAATAATAAGTTCTAATGCAGTAGCTGCGATATCCCACACGCGCGTGCCTGATTGGGGTGTTGGACATGCTGGATATACACAACACATATACAGCATAGATATTGCAACGAGTCTGCGCTTTATCATTATTAAATCCTTTTTTTAGATATATTTGATACTAAAAAAAGGAGACTTAAAATGCAAGTGAGAAGAACATACCATAAAAAAAATCTCTCGATGAGCTTCCGTCCCGAGTAAATTTAGATTCACCATTTTAATGGTATATGCTATCTTACATCAGATGTAATTCTATTAATTAATTAAGGAAACAGTTATGCCTATTGCTATAACAAGCAAAAATTTTGCTGCTGAAGTAGAACAGGAAACAAAACCAATAGTTTTGGATCTTTTTGCAAGCTGGTGTGGGCCTTGCCAACAGATGAAGCCTATTTTCAAAGAACTTGAAGCTGAACTGGGCGCTACCTATAAATTTGCTGAAGTTGATGTTGATGAAGCTCGTGATATATCCATTAAATATGCGGTCACCTCAGTACCTACCTTTCTATTTATCAAAAATGGACAGGTCAAAGGTAAAGAAATGGGATATATGAGCAAAGAAGATTTAAAACAAAAAATTCGTCTTTATCTTGATTAAAAATAACAACTCCAAAACTCGCTGTTTTGGAGTTGTATCTACTTCGTTTATAACTTCTTATCCTGTACTTCAAACCCTAATTCCTGCAACTGAGCACGTAATTGATCAGCCTTTTGCCAATCTTTTTGACTACGCGCTTTTTCACGCTCATCAAGCAAAGTCTGTATTTCTGACGTTATAGCAGCCTGCGTTTCGGGCAATGGGTCAAGCGTAAGCCCCAAAACATTCTGCAAGAACTGCTTAACGGCACAAAGTTCAAGCTCATTTTTTTGCAAAATTTCAAGATTATCAAAAAGCACACCGAACATACCGGAAGTATTCAAATCATCATACAAATAACTTACCATTTTTTGCACAATAGGCGATGAGCTCATAGTCCGTTGGTCAACCACCGGACATATTTTATCAAAAACACGCGTTAAACGTTTATAGCTTTTTTCAAGACTTTTTAAATCATGAAATGAAAAATCGAGCGGCGCACGATAATGATGTGTTAAGAAATAGTAACGGACCAACATCGGATCAGCCAACTCAAATATATCGCGTAATGTAAAAAAATTACCTAACGATTTTGACATTTTTTCATTGTTAATCTGCACGAAACCGTTATGCAACCAATAACGAGCCATTGGTTGACCAGAAAGACTTTCCGATTGTGCTATCTCATTTTCATGATGGGGAAAAATAAGATCTCTTCCGCCACCGTGAATATCACACGATGGACCAAACAGATCTGCTGCCATCACAGAACATTCTATATGCCATCCGGGACGTCCATAGCCCCACGGACTTTTAAAGAAACTAGTATCAGTTGTTCCTTTCCATAGAGCAAAATCAAGCGGATTTTTTTTCTTATTACTTGGCTCAATACGTTGACCTGCAATCAAATCTTGTATTTTATGATGAGAAAGTTTTCCATACTGATCAAACGTATCGACAGCAAAATATACATCCGATCCTGCAACATACGCATGACCCTTATCAATAAGTTTTTTAATAAAAATGATAATTTCAGGAACCATTAACGTTACACGTGGCTCAAAGTGAGGAGCCAGGCAATTCAAGGCTGCTACATCCTTGTGAAATGCGTTAATATATTTTTCTGTTATTTCAGGATACCGATGTATATCACCAAACTCCTGTTGCGCTTTATTCAAAATTTTATCATCAATGTCGGTAAAATTCCGTCCATACACTACATTATAACCCAAAAACCGAAGAACTCTTGTCAATAAATCAAACGAAACATAACAGCGCCCATGGCCCAGATGCGCATAATCATACGGCGTAATACCACACACATACATGTTGACATTATCAGTAGGTGAGGTGAAAAGTTCTTTTTTTCCCGTTAGGGTATTGGTTACATATAACATAAAAATATCTCGGTTATAAGTACATCTATTTAATATTGCACAGTAATATTACATAGCATATTTCCTAATCTATGTTTTGCCAATCTTTCTTTGGGACTATTTGGTGTGTTATAGATACTGCTTTACTTTAAAATATACACATAAAAATAAAGATCTGACTGGTTAATTTTTGAAAATACAGTATCATATTTTCATACTTCTATTGATCTCATTTCATGAATAAAAAGAGGCCGGAGCTCGTAGACATGCAATTGATACCAAATAAAAAAATTTTTATACGTACATTTTTTGCCTGCATATATTTTATGTGCATGCTACATGCAGATAATCAGACCGACAATAATACTGTTCTCAATGAAACAATTACAGAACAACATGAACAATCTGATAATCAAGTCATCAAGGAAGATCTGACAACAGATACTGATGGCATTGATGTTAATCAAGACGCTGACAAAGAATCTGATAATCTAGAGGATTTACAAGATGCGTTAGCACATCGCACTATTAACCGCATCATCATCGAAGGAAACAGACAGGTTCCTGTTGAAGCAATTCTGGACCGATTACCTTTTAAGGAAGGTGAATATGTTGCATTACACAAAACACGCGCACTTATTCATAACCTCTATCAAGATCTTAATCGATTTAACAATATCGAAATCGAAGCTGAAAATGTGGGTGATGATAAGCTTGACCTGTATATTATTGTACAGGAAAAATTACCGCTTTTAACGGTTTCATTTAAGGGCAATACACAAATTACCCAAAAAGATATTCTTGAGAAAATTCCGTTTAACGACATTCCCGCCATTGATGAGCATGAACTGGATAAATATGCCAAAATCATACAACGCTTGTATATGGACAAAGGGTATTTACTCACCGAAATAACACCAACATTAGTCGAAACTGATGGCAAAGCAGATGTCACTTTTACCTTCAATGAGCATGGCAAATCAACCGTCACAGCAATTGATTTTTGTGGCAATAATGCAATCAGCAGCAAAATATTACGCAATAACATGTTTACTCGTGAAGATTGGATTCTTAGTTTTATGGACAAATCGGGCACCTACAACCCTGACTGGTTAGAGCGAGACAAGCATATCCTTGAGCAATATTATCAAAACAACGGGTTTATTAACGCAAAAGTATATGCAGCTGATGTAGACATGCAAAAAGAGGGCAAAAATATACACATCACCGTACATGTCGATGAAGGAGAAATGTATCATTTTGGCTCGATAGAAGTTTCTGGTGCTGACATGCTTTCCACCGATTTTTTACTTGCTAATATGCCGGTTAAAAGTGGAGACATATATTCACGCGAAGCAATTGTTGACTCGATTAAATTTTTAGAATACATGTTTAGCGATCTTGGGTTTTTGTATACACAAGTTGACCCATCGGTACAGCCAAATGATGTTACCAAACAGGTTGATGTACATTTTAAAATCGATCCGGGCAGACGCGTTTATTTAAACACGTTAACTATTCGTGGCAACCAAAAAACACGCGATAAGGTAATCAGACGCAATGTTCCTCTTGAAGAAGGAAACCTTATTACCACCAGACTCATGGAAATCGGTAAAACTAAAGTTGAATCTCTTGGTTATTTTGACACACGTGATGGTGTTAACTGGAAAACAACGCGTCTTTCAGAAGATGAAGCAAATCTTGATTTAATGGTCAAAGAAGTAAAAACAGGAAACGCACATTTTAAAATAGGCTTTGGTGGCCCGGAAATGTTGCGTGATGACAAAACACGTAACTGGGTAAACCAGATTATGACCGGTGTTTCTGCCGAAGGAAGTGTTTCGGATAATAACGTTGCAGGAACCGGTATTCGTTTTAACGTAACGGGTAAAATTTCAACCCAAGAACAGGATTTATTAGTTAACCTAACGCAACCTTGGTTATTTGATAAACCAATTTACGGCGCAGTTGATGCGATGCACCGACGCGCAGCATATGATCAACTAACCTATGCATTTGCAATGAACGAACAGCGTACCAGCGCTTCCACGACAATTGGTTTTGTAACCTGGCGTGCAAAACTGCCGTTTTTAAACGACATGTATATTCGTTACAATTTTGGTGTTGACCGCCTTTCCTATGATAAAAATCCCCAAGCAATAGCACCTAACGTTCGTGAACCGGAACGAACCACCGCACAGCTTGAATATCAGTCAGTACTTGATAAACTTTTTTATCCGGGAAAATGTGCGGTACATTACGGCTGGATGAATTTACAAATGGGTCAAGACAAAAAGAATCACCCTATGCACCCAAGTCGAGGACACACTTGGATGATGCGTGGTATTTTTGCATTCCCAAGTTTTGATAGTGATATTGGTTATACAAAGTGGGATCTTGATGCAAACTGGTTTACACCACTCATTGGCGAATATGATCTGGTATTCCGGTTACATGGATATGCCGGCTTTATTAAACCGTTCCATGATCGCCTTATTCCCTATCGTGAACTGTTCCATATTGGTGGTCCTGCCAGCGTACGCGGATTTTTGTTTGGTCAAATCGGTCCACAATTTACGGTCGCTCCTGAAAACGCTAATACCAATAATCGCAACAGTGACAGCATCGGCGCAGAAAAAACTATGTTTATTAATGCTGAACTTATATTCCCTATCATGCCTGATATGAGCTTTAAAGGATTAGTATTTTATGATGGCGGTGCTGGTTGGGATAACCCTTATGCTGATTGCTTATCACCCCAATTTATCAGAAATAATAAATTTGAATATCGCCATGCAGTAGGTATCGGATTGCGCTTGCTTAACCCAATGCCAATGAAAATTGATTGGGGCTTTAAGCTTGACCCTAAAAAAGGTGAATCGGCGTTTGAAGTGCACTTTGCTATGGGATACGATTGGCAGTAAGCGCTTGATTGAGGCAGTCATATTGCGCGAAATTCCGCCATAGCTATTTTAGCGACGGCGAATAAATATAAACAAGGAGAGCTGATGTTTAAGATAGCATTTTTATTTTTGACTATTACTAACGTGTTTCACGAAACATACTGGCGTGATTTTTTCAGCGGACATGAGCAACAATATTCAATACATGTACATGTAAAAGATGATATATCTACCGATAGTTGGTTTAAACAGTTTCAGATAGCTGACAAAGTAGAAAATAGCTGGGCACGCACCATGAAAGCGCAAATTGCCTTGCTCAAAGATGCTCTGCAAGACGTTGACAACCAGGTATTTATCTTCTGCTCACACAACACCATACCCCTGCAATCTTTTGATTTTATCTACGATGAGGTTATGACCCTCAAAAAAAGTATATTTGCCTACGAATCAAACCCTCATGCAGACAAATCACGAAGCTGCTACCAATCACACCGAGATATACAACCTATACCAGTGGAAAAACAGTACAAAAATAGCCAATGGATTATTTTAACACGTGAACATGCTCAACTAATGGTTGATGACCCTAACATTATAAACATCGTTTCACATTATCCCCATGACCAGGAACATTACCCTTCAACATTTCTGTCGTTGCACAACAGGCTTAACCAGGTACATAACTGCGAAAAAACATTAGTAGTATGGGATTTTTGTGAACAGCCACCTTATACTTTTAAAGATCTAAGCATAGATATGGAACGCACCATGCTCACCGAGGCTATTAAATATGGCCTGTTTTTTGTGCGTAAAGTAGGCGTAAATTGTAACTTAGCACCTATCGATCATTTGCTAAAATATAGGAAATAAACCAGCTCTATTTTGTTTTTTATTCCTTTTTGAAATTTATTGATAATAGATCCCATCATGAGATATACTATTTAGTAAATAAATGGTACCAAGCTCAGGAGATGGTTATGTTAAAACGTAAAAAATTCTTTTATCAAAGTATGTTAGTAATAGCATCTTTTGCTATCATCACACCACTGTATGCAAGCTGGTATGATAGCTCTAGAGCTGCTATGCTCAGGCTATACCAACAAGTACAATCTTTATTTGTTCAATCACCTCAACAGCAGCCCTCTGAGACATTTGCAGAACTCGCTAGAAAAAGCAAAATGGCACATATTAAGGAAAAATTAGATAAAATCATACCTCAAGAAAAAATAAATCAATTAACAAAGATAAAGCGAAAAGAAGAAAGGGAGGAGTTTAAAAAACACTTTAATCAGACATTTCCTACCCAAAGATCAAACCAATCAGAAAGATTCAATACAGAATTAAAAACGACCTTGCAAGCAATAGAGGACAACAACGCCGGAACCTTAGAACAATGGCTCGAAGCAAAAAATCTTATCACAAATAGCGCTGATGTTAATACAGTAACCCAGGAAACCGGCAATAGCGCACTTCATTTAGCATTATCCGATCCTAATCAAGAATTGATACGAGAATCGGGTATTGTTGATTTTTTAACCCAATATAAGGCTAATGATCGATTACCAAACAAAATGGGTATAACACCTCAAGATATCAAGGAACAATTAGAACGAATCAATCAACCTACCAAACCAGTAGCTAGACCTATCAGATTAATCAAAACACCAATTTTTTCACCAACAGCTAATTCAGAACAACTTGATAATAAGTTAAGATTAACACTTAATGCCTTAGAGCAAGAGAAAAATCAATCCGCTTGGTCATCATATTGGGAGTCAATTCTAAATCTTATAAATCAAGGTGCTAATATTAACCTTCAAAATAACAATGGTAATACCGCACTACACCTTGCCGTTGCAGAAGGAGATATAGGCAAAGTATTTACGCTCCTTGGATACACAAAAAGTAACAATAAAATAAATACAGAAATTAAAAACGATAATGATGAAACAGCGTATGATATTGCTCGAAATCTAAAAAATGAAGCCATTATTAGAATTTTGACAAGCAAACAACTTCCCTATAGCCCTTTTATGTAGTCATTAGACTTCTTCTGAAACTAAATTTTGTCATAAAAAATAGGCATTTTCTCTGTCCCGTTCGGGCTGAGTGATTGCGAAGCAATAGTATCGAAGCCTGTAGCACATGCATAATTTCGAACAATTTTTTAATAAAAGAGGGTATGCGATATCTATTTATGGCTCAATAAAGTACTTTTCATCGTTTGCGCTCCACCCTTCGATACACTCGATTTCATCGAGCACTCAGGGCGAACGGAGTGAGCGTTAATCTTAAGTTAATGTATAGTTTCAGAAGAGGTCTATTATATTTCACAGCTTTTGCACAGCACATTCCAGTCATAGGCATGCACACTGCCATCATCATGGACAGCATAAAAAGCTCCCCTGTTAAATGAGCCAAAGCAACGAGTGGTAATAGCAATACCATCAGTATTTAAGGTGTGCTGGCCCTTGCAGCAGGTTATTGGTTGCAACGTTACACGATCAAAAAGCCAAAAAATATTATTAAGTTTGTCCTGATCGGTAACCACAACATGGCCGTTGTCACCTTGACAATACAGCGCGATGCCCTCTGGTTCTGATGCAATCAGACCATCACCAATCGTTTGCCCCGTGAATGTGCCATCAAGTGTGTAGATCTTTACATTGTTGCGCTCAGAATGTTCGTCTGCAATAAAAATTCGATTATACTGCCGGTCAACGGCAATTGATTCAACTTTCCACAATGCGCCCGCACCCTGTTGGTCACCAAAGATACGTATTAATTTCAAATCCATTTGTTTTCCATCAAACGTTGCTTGGTACTGATGCACTTTTTTTGGCGTTTTGCCTTTACGCGGCCCTGCGTTTTCGGTGACATAGAGCATATATTGTTTACCCTTTGCAATCGTATAACCTGCAATGCCATAAGGCAACTCTAAATCATCAATGATTCCAATTGATGAACCTTCGGGTAAATTAAACACCTGTAAACGCTTATTATCTCGTTCAGCAACAAACAGAAAATCATCCAGCACTGCTATGCCATTGGGTCGTTTCAGTTGACCTGCCAGCTTACCTGGCTTACCAATAGTTTTAAGGAGTTTTCCTGTAGTTGCATCATAGACTGGCAAAGTATGCGCAGTTTTTGCAGTAGCTATTAACCAATCTTGGTTGTTATTGCCATGCCATATAGCAACTGAATCAACATTTAATCCATCTTGGTGTTGAGTAGCAAACTGTTCTACGAGCACATGAGGCACACCATTTCTTTGTTGACTCGTGCAACCTGATAACATCAAAAGTGATACAAATAAAAGACATTTTAATATCATTGCAAACCTCTTTACAAAACCATACCCTTTATCTTTGCATAAAAGCTATAGTATAGTTACAAAAAAAGACATAAATACGGAAAATAGTATGAATACAAAACCGTTTATTATAACCATTATAGTCGCAAATCTGTGCTTTATAGTTTTGCACATACACAAATATAACGCTATTGCAGAACTCAATAACACCAACGAGCAACTGCGCAAAGAACTGACACAATTACAACACCAAAAAGGACTCCTCAGTCAGGAACTGGCACTGCTGCAAGATACAAAAACCGTTATGCAATTTGCACAAAAACAGTTACACATGCGACCGGTAGCGCAATGGCAAGAGCGCAAGCTACCTAATACATCAGCACAAAATACATAAAAATTCATAATATCACTTGAACCATTTTTGTTATCACCAAATCTATTTGAATGCTTTTTTTTGCCATAACTGATATAGCTTGATAGTTAATATTTTCAAATAGGGCGATATATTTAAAATAATAAAAAACAGTTGCTTTGCTGTGTTATTTCAGTAGAATAAAAGATTCAACAAAAAAATCGTATTTGATGAATTTATCTCATACTATGTTCACATTTAAAAAACAGGACAACATTATGCACTTTTTATGGTTATCTCTTTGTATATCAACTTTTATATCATTACAAGGATCTGCGCAGGACATAACTTTTCGGGAACCAAAGACGCCATACCAAGAAAAAAGTCGTCTATTTCTACGCACTATTTTTCCAAAACTAGAAAAACCTAATCTATCAATGATTGATAAATCTTTGGGAGAATTTTGGCATGATACAACGGAACGAGGCTATCCTCTTTTTTTATGTAACATAGTTGATAAATCTCGATCATTGAATTCATTAACCAAATCTGGCATTCCAGAGCTAACTTCAATAACAATAATGGACATTGGACGTTCCATAGCATCATTAAAAATGTTTTATGATCTCTTTGAAAAAAATCCTACATTAGATCGATCCGCATTGTCTGCATCACTTTTTTTCATTCCTCCCGTTCGATCTGACAAAACAAAACCTGAAGCTATTTTGTTGCAACAGTGTGATTTGAATAACTTAGATAAATATCAACCACTTGCTGGTGTATTCAATGAGAGCTGGTATGCTCCTGAAATTGAGCCCAAGCAAGCTACTTTAAAGCGGATTGAGATTTATAAAAATCTAGGAGAAGAATATTTTTCTGGGAAACACAAAGATCATGAACTTGCTCTACCATTTTTTAAGTGGTGTATCGAGGAAACAAGAATGGAAGCAAAAATGAAAGCACAAGAGAAAGTAAAAGAGATAGTAAAAGAGATAGTAAAAAAGATAGAAAAAGAGAAAGTAAAAGAGATAGAAAATATGAAAGAAAATATGAAAGGAAAAGAGATAGAAAAAGAGATAGAAAAGATAGCAGAAAAGAAAGAAAAAGAGAAAGTAAAAGAGATAGCAAAAATAGAAGCACAAAGAGCACGAATGGAAGCAAAAGAGGCTAAAATCATACTGCATAACAATGGTAACTATAAAAAATCTTTTCAGTATATCAGCAAAATAGCTCTTGAACAGGGAAATTTTGAGGGTGCTTGCATAGGCTATGAAGAAGGCATAAAAGCTACTCATGATATGACATGCTTTTTTGAATTGAAAAAGCTATGGAATTCTGATCATGCGAAAAAAAATTATACACCCGATGATCGCCAGCGCGCTCTTGATAGAATAAATAAGCTGGCCAAGACCTGTTGAGCCAATCAGGAAGATAAACTGATTCTCCTAAAAGTAGTATAGAAAACACCACGGGTTGATAGCGCACAAAAAAATTAACGTTATCTAGACTTTTATTAAGGAATTTCCGAAGATCTTTAGACATCCTATTTAAAGCGATGTCTAAAGATCTTCGTTTCTAATTTCCATTAGCGCGGATGCATTTTTTTAAGCACCATACCTGGCCAAACACTTTTACTGCTGATACCTACCCCCTTATTAAGTTAAATTCAAACAGAATGGTATATAAAAAATTATAAAAAACATTTGCATTGTTGGGTTATTAAGATAAAATAAAAATAATACCGCAGTTCATTATTCAAAGCACAAAGGCACTATATGCTCTCTTTTATTTTTGCTATGGCAATATTAATCTTTTTACCAGCATCAGCTGCTCAAGATCATTCGGCAAGATCTTCCGGTGCGCTTAATCAGAAATATACTCAGGAAACCATACCAGACATAATTATTTGTTCAAATCCTGCAGTGGAAGCGAATGAAATTAAAAAACAAGAAAGCCGTCAGTTTTTACACAAAATTTTCAATTTAGAGACTCCTAATTTATCAATTATAAACGATTCTTATGAAACAATATGGCATCTTACAAGCAACATAGGATCTCCTTTTCTTCTTTTTCACTTGGTAGATAAATCTAAAAGGCTAAATCTAGTACTAAACACCGAAATGCCTGGACTAACTTCAACAACAATAATGGATATTTCTGGATGTCTGGAATCAATGTTGCGCCCTCTTAAGGATAATCGCATCTTTAACAAATCAAGCCCTTCTGGTTCAATCAGCTCAACATTTTCTGCTTCACTTTTTCTTATTCATCCCTTTAAATCTGAAGAAACACCGCCTCAAGCTTTTCGCTTAGCAGACTGCGACTTGGATAACGTAGACAAATTAGCACCAATTGCTAGCGTGTATACGCAGCAAACACTTACCCTTTCTAACAAAATACCGGCTCCTAAAAACCCCGCCCTAAATCTCATTAATATATATCAGAATCTAGGGAACGAATATCATACCGGGAAACACAAAGATGATAAGCTTGCCCTTACATTTTTTAACTTATGCCTAAGGGAGGCTAATAGTAACAAGATTGCTTTATATGAACTTGAAGTCTGCAAGACATCATTCGTATCTATGGCCCAAATATATCAAAAGCAAGACGATTTTGAAACCGCTCGAAGAATCTATCTAACAGGAATCGAATGCGCACACAGCCTTGAATGCCTTTCTGGGCTCCTTAACCTATGGTTGTTTCAACGCCCTGCCGATTATACAGATCACGATTGCCAACGTGCCATTGCTCCAATTAAAGCACTCTGTGACGATATATTCACTGGACCAGAAAAAGAAGAATGCGAGCGCATTATTAAAAATGCTATGACTAAAAAGAAAAATACAGAAGAAACAGGAAAATTTTTATCAAGCCTTTCTTCACTAACATCAAAATCGGCCAAGGCCCAGCAACCTGTATGTAAAAAACCACGATTGCAAGAACCAGAAGATAATTGATAACGCGCAAGAAAATTATCGAATTAAAAAATAAATGTATATATATAATCAAAACATTAAAAATAATTTTTGTAAGGACATCTATATGCAACTCATTATAGTAACGATTTTCTATTTGCTAACAAGTAGCTGCGCTTATGCCGCTGACGTACCTACTACAAAGGTAAGCTCTGCTGAAGCAAAAACTGAAGAAGTTATTCAAGATAATAATAAACTTGCATTAACTTACCCCATAGAAAACGGCTTTAAAACGTATCTTTTAGATATTAAAGAAAATGAACCTATAACTATTACAGAATTTAAAGACTTATTTGATGAAGAAGATAAAAAGGGCATACCAGCTTTTTTATGTTTATTTACGTATATCGAAAAAAACAAGGAATTCTCCCGAATTTTTGAATGGCGATCATTTAAAAAGTGTCTTAATAAAAAGAAAGAAGACCCATTGACCAGAAACCCCATTAACGCTGCTAACTTTCGCTATTTTTTAGTTCGAAATCGTAACAATGCAAATCCACCTGCATACAAAGCAACTTTTTTATTTTCAGGCGATGATAGTAGAAACATTAACCCTTTAAATCAAGCTCTTAATCAATTTGATCAAAAAGATCATCATTCAGCAAACCTCGAGCTTAACAGAGCCGCTTTCTATACAGATGTAACACGTGGATATACTCAAAGCCATCCTAAATTAGCATTAAAATTTGCTAAATTTGGACTTGAAGGCATACAGGGTGAGCAACAAGGGCTGCTTACTGTTTATAGGAACTCTTTTTTGCGTACAGCAGGAGATATTCATGCCAACCAAGGCAATCATAATGCTGCTCTAATCTGTTACCGTCAAGCAATAAATTTAAATGATTCTTATTCGGTCGCTGCAATATCGAAGTTATGCAACGAATTAGGCGGAAATTATATATCAGAGCAGATTGAACTGTTTAAAGAAAAAGCTACAACTGAATCTGACAAATCTTTCTTACAAACAATCTATACCCATATTCTCCCTCTTTATGAAAAAATAGGTAACCAAGAAGCAGCTGATGATGCTCGTACAAAAATAATAGATTTAAATAATAGTATAAACAACTCTTTTAAAAGACAACGAGCTAACTCGCCAATACCAGAACAAAATAACCTTCAAGTCACTCCCAAACGTGCACGTGAAAATACGCCAAACTAAAAATAAGGAGTTTTTATGCAAATATGTATAGTAACGATTGTTTCCTTACTAATAAGTGTCGGGACTTATGCTGCTGACAAACCTGCTGCAAAATTAAGTTATGCAGCAGAAAAAGCTGAAGAAGTTATCCAAGATAATAGCCTGCTTGCATTACGCTATCCAACGGCCGGCGGGAGAAGAACTCATTTTTTAGACATAGGTGATACTGAAGCGATGACTGCTTCAACCTTTAAAGAGCTTTTTGATGAAAACAATGACCAAGGACTACCTGCTATTGTAGTCTCATTTTCTTATATAGAAAACGGCAAAGAATTTTGTAAATGCTATGACGGGAAATCAATTTGGGAATGGCTTACTACTCCCTATATTAATCCCGCTACCCTAGAGACAATGCCACCTTCTGACCCAGTTACCCAAAAAGTAGTAACGAGTTCTGAGCTATCTATTTTTTTAGTTCGTACCCGTTTTAATACAAATCCTCTGCAATATAAAGCTACCTTTTTATCCAAAGGCAATAAATACAAAACAAAGGTTAACCCTTTAGTTACAACACTTACTTCATATTTAAATCAAACAACAGAAGACCAACCACTTGTTCGTAGAGCAAAATTTTATACAACTATAGCAAATGAATACATTAGTATCTGCCCAAATCTGGCATTTAAATTTGCTAAATTCGGCCTTGAAGGCATGCCTGAACAAATTGAAAACAAGACTGCACTTAACGACATTGTCACGTGCAAAGCGTTTTGCTTAAATATTTCTGGAGATATTTGCATAGCAAAAGGTGACATTATTCGTGCTATTGAATATTATCATGACGCAAATGAATTGAATGATAATAATGCATTTGCTTCATTATCAAATTTATATCGCCAATTAGGTGACGATTACCTGCCATGTTACATTACATTACTTGAAAAAAAGGCAGCAACGCATCCGCACAGCAACACCTTAAATGAAATCTATCAAAACCTAGCTTATTTATATAAAAAAACAGGAAATGAAGAGGCTGCAAAAGAGGCTTGCCAAAAAATTAAAGCTTTGAATGATTCTGTAAAAAACCTTTTTAAAAGGCCAAGAAATAACACACCACAAATAGAAGACCAAAACCTACATTCACAGGCAACTAAACGTACACGTGAAAACTCATTTGAATAAATAACAAGGAATACTTATGCAACTCATTATAGTAACAATTTTTTATGTATTGATACATCTTCCCACCTATGCTGCTGATACACCTGATACAAAGGTAAGTTATGCAACAGAAAAGGCTGAAGAAGTCGTTCAAGATACTAATGTACTTACATTTACTTTTGGTGACGGTAGAACTCACAACCTAACCCTCGATGATAAAGAGTCTTTCTTGGTTGAATCTTATAAAGAAATCATCCTGGAAAAAGAAAAACTAGGCCTTCCTGAAATCTTTTTATCAATTACTGATAACAATAATCCTAAAACGTTTTCCTACTTTTATGATGGCATAAGTATTATCAACTGGTTTTTCTTGGCTAAGCAAATGCTACTTACTAATCCAAATAGTCCAGAGGTAGCACTTACTGATGAAAATATTGAAAAGCTAATACTTACTAATCCAAATAGTGCAGAGCGAATAGATAATAATCATGATCTATCCATTTTTTCAGTCCGCAAGCGTAGCAAAACCGATAAGCCACAATATAAAGCTACTTTTATAGACAACTTCCGCAAGAAAGATTTAACAGATGAGGCCAGGTTAAAAAAAATTAGTTGTTTAACCAGTATTTATAAGAAATATGTAGATAAATGTGAAATAACTCCGAAAGAAGAAACTCAGATAAACCCAATTTTAAGAAGAACGCAATTTTATACAGAAGTAGCAAAAAAATATAATACAGAAAGCTGTCATGATTTGGCATTTAAATTTGCCCAATACGCGCTTGAAGGTATTCCAGACTCTTTGAAAAAAGATAATCCTGAGCATATACAACTAATTGGTAAAAGACGGGATTGCTTACATATGTTGGGTGATATTTGCAAAATAAGAAATGATATTCCTCTTGCTATTGAATATTATAATAAAGCATTTAACGCCGGCAGCAAGACAGCACATAAACCATTACTAAACTCCTATCTAAATCTAAAAGATTGGCCCAACGTAATTAGACTGCTTGAACAAAGTTTGATATCGCATCCAAACTCGCCCAGCTTAAAAGGAGCATATAAACACCTTGGTAATTTATATGAAAGAATAGGAAATACAGATGCCGCACATGCTGCTCGTCAAAAATTTAAAGAATTAGATGAAAAAGATACAGAAGACAAAAAACGAGAGCTCGATAATACGTCAAGTATTGAGCCATCTAATAAACGTAGACGTGAAACCTCTCCTGAATAATTAATGATTATCGGGTAAGCGCGTTACCTTGTACTTACCCGATACTTCTTTTGTTACCTTATAGGAAGTGCAAGCTTGCATTTTACCATAATGCGGGTGCTGATTCATGGTATTCAATGAAGCATAATGTCTTTCTAAGGCTCCATTAAGCTCACACCAATATGCTACCATATTCCAAGGTTTATTATCCTGTTGCGCCTCATTAATGAGCTTCTTGAATGTTTTGCCAACAGCTTTATCCAGTTGATTAATATTAACTTCATCTACTGTGATCAGTCCGGATGTTAATCGCTCAGCTGGTAACTTGATAAACTCTGGACTCTCTGCTGCCATAATTAGTCCCGGCAACATACTCACTATTATAAAGAACCATTTTTTTTGCATATGAGGCTTTCACATATAATTATTAAACTACTTTAAAACATGTTATACATAACATGCTTATGAACCATCACATGAGACACGTTTCTAATTGAAATGTTGTCTCGAGGTTCACTAATACTAAATTATACCTTTATCGCCAACGAATTGTCAAGTAGTAAATAAAATCAGTCCTGTAACTATGCTTTGACCCATACTCCGATAAAATCATGCACGCATCCTAAAATGGTTAAATGATGCGCATCGGGCAGATGCATGGTAGTTATATTTTTGTTGCCTTGAACGATAGTTTCTAAAAAACAGTCCGTTTTTACTGGATCAAACAGTTCGTCCTGGTCTGCGATATAAATATGTAATGGCACAGATATCTGTTGCAACGAACGTACAGCATCACGCGGTGCTAATGCACTGACCATATTAGCCGTATAACTAGTAATAAAACCACGATTTGCAACCAAATGATCTGGATAATTAAACGTTGCAGCACACCAATCACCTGCGATATAACCGCCAGTAAGATAATGCATCAATAATACCCAATGATTAATTTCAACAAAAGGACGTCGCTTAATGTTCTTTGTAATACGGGTACGATTAACACCTGCTTGGGGTCCAAATGCCGGTGCAATAAAAAAATATCCCTGAGGATCTTTTTTATTTTGCCACAACTGATAATTAAGCAGCATACTTGCACCACCTGAATGTCCACCTAAAAAAATAGGTAACTGGGGTGAGCCAGCTTGCACATATTCCATCGCAGTGCGCACATCATGCCATATGTCAGCCGGATCTGTGACGTGTCCACGCAGTCCTCCTGATCTGCCATGACCACGCATATCAAAAAGATACGTCGCAATGTTATATTTGAGCGCAAGTTGTTCTGCCATGTAGGTGTACCCTGCAAGACCGTTAACCCCGCTACCATGATACAATAATAAACTTGCACAAGGGATTTGTGGTACATAACATGCATAGGCTAAATCAATACCATCATGTGCTTTTATTACACCAAGCGTTGGTTCTTGCGTATGCGTTTTTTTATTTGTTTTCATGCCACGAGAAATTTCTTTTTTCTCTATTACATTTACATCGCTATCTTGTATGCCATGGGCATAATAACAGATACACATGATAACTGATATTAAAAATATTTTTTGCATTGATTATCTTTTCGTAAAAAAAATCCCGACCATATCTGATCGGGACTTTTTTAGATTGTTATCGGTATTAATACATACCTGGCATACCACCCATACCACCTGGCATTGGAGCAGCCTCTTTTTTGTCTTCTGGAATTTCAAAAATAGATGCTTCAGTTGTAAGCAATAAACCTGCAATCGATGCAGCATTTTGTATTGCTGATCGAGCTACTTTAGCAGGATCAATAATACCTGTTTTAACCATATCAACATATTCACCGTTTTTTGCATCAAAGCCATATGTACCTGATGATTCACGCACTTTGTTAACAATAACTGATGCATCAAATCCTGCATTTTGAGCTATAATACGAAGTGGTTCTTCAAGCGCTTTTGCTATAATTTGCGCACCAAGTTTTTCGTCACCTACAAGTTGTAATGCATATATAGTTTCTTGACAACGAAGCAAAGCAACACCGCCACCTGCAACAATACCCTCTTGGACAGCCGCACGAGTTGCACTTAATGCATCCTCAATACGATCTTTCTTTTCTTTCATTTCAGTTTCAGTTGCAGCACCTACTTTAATAACTGCTACACCGCCAGCAAGTTTTGCCAAACGACTTTGCAATTTTTCTTTGTCATAATCTGAGCTGGTATTTTCGATCTGCAAGCGCAATTGAGCAACACGTGCTTTAATTGCAGCTTTATCGCCAGCACCTTCAATGATCGTAGTATTTTCTTTATCAATAACAACACGCTTTGCAGTACCTAAGCTGTGTATGGTAACATTTTCAAGCTTCAGACCTTTTTCTTCGGCAATAAGCTCTGCACCGGTTATTACTGCGATATCTTCAAGCATATGTTTACGGTTATCACCAAAACCAGGAGCTTTTACCGCCGCAACATTGATCGTTGCACGTAATCGATTAACTACCAAAGTTGCAAGCGCTTCACCTTCAACGTCTTCTGCTATAATTAACAGACCACGGCCTGCTTTAAGTACCTGCTCAAGCGCTGGTACCAATGCCTTCATGCTGCTAATCTTTTGATTAAAGATCAAGATAAGTGGGTTATCCATAACCACTTCCATCTTTTCAGCATTAGTCACAAAATATGGTGATAAGTAGCCACGGTCAAATTGCATACCTTCGACAACGTTAAGCTCATCATACATGCCTTTTGCTTCTTCAACAGTAATTACACCGTCTTGGCCAACACGTTCCATTGCATCAGCAATCTGTTTGCCAATAGAGACATCGGAATTTGCAGAAATAGTTGCGATCTGTTCAATTTCACTTTTGTTGCTGACAAGCTTTGCTTGGCTTTTAATATTTTGAACAACAACTTCAACCGCTTTATCAATACCACGTTTAAGCTCCATAGGATTTGCACCAGCAGTAACATATTTGTTACCTTCACGGAATATAGCCTGCGTCAATACTGTTGCGGTAGTTGTGCCGTCACCAGCCAGATCAGCAGTTTTACTTGCTACTTCACGCACCATTTGTGCGCCCATATTTTCAATAGGGTCTTTGAGCTCTACTTGTTTTGCAACAGTTACACCATCTTTGGTGATACGTGGAGAACCAAATGAGGCTTCATACACCACGTTTCTGCCTTTAGGCCCAAGGGTAACTTTTACCGCATCAGCTAGCTTATCAACACCTTTACGAATACTTTCACGTGCGTCTGAACCGAATACAATTTTTTTTGATGCCATAATTTTAACTCCTAATATTATCTTTCAACAATGCCTAAAATGTCATCTTCGTTAATAATCAAATGATCATTTCCAGCCTCTGCGCCAGTGTATTTACCAAAATAAACCTGATCTCCGACTTTTACATCAAGTGGAATAGCGTTTCCTTGTGGGTCTCTTTTGCCTGCGCCAACTGCTAAAACAACACCGGTTTGCGTTTTATCTTTTGATGCATCGGGAATAATAATGCCTCCAGAAGTCTTTTCTTCCCCTTGAATACGTTTGACCAAAACACGGGGGCCAAATGGCTTTAATCGTTCAAATGCGATAGACATAATAACATCTCCTGATAAAAACTATATATGTTTACTCGTGATAATAAGTCCCTAAATAATAAACCTCATCTTACTATTATTATAGGATAACATTTAAAAATTTCAATTCATTTTATATGATGACAAGTGACTCATATCATTACACATAATGATCCTGCTAGTCGTGCTTTATAGATAGCGTAATTTTCTGCTTTAATTGCAGACGTCGCTGTCTTTACAGCATCCTTTTTGAGTACTACATTGCCCCAGCTCATCCTTATCTTCTTGCTCTGTTTTTTTGATTAACTCAACAAGCTTTTGCGGCGTTGGCTGATAAAGATCCACAATATTACCACCCGGATCTTTAAAGGAAACCATAATACCATGTACTGCTTCTTTAGGTTCGTTAACGAATATTATTTTGTCCTTATACTGCTCGTATACCTGGTGAAGATCCTCAACTTCAAGCACAACACCGGTTCGATGGCCGTCTATAACTGTACTGGTTGGACATAATCCAATTTTAACATCACCGAGCTTCATTTCGGCCCAGGCATCCTTAATATGAAATACCAGTTTTAACCCCAGTTGCGTATAAAAATCAATAGCTGCCTGTAGGTCTGCCTGCATCAGAATAATCATGTGTACTTTTTTAACCAAACCAGAAGACGACATAGGAAATTCCTTAATCATTGAGGAGTTAATGATAGTATACGTATACTAATAATGTACCACAAACCCACAAGAAAGGAACCTTATGATCGAGATCTGGCCATCGCTTATATCGAGCAACCTCATCGATTTAAAGTCAACTATGGAGCTTTTATCGCCTCATTGCACCGGTTGGCATCTTGATATCATGGATAATCATTTTGTGCCTAACTTAACCTGGGGAGCACCATTTGTAAACGCAATTGCACGTGCAAGCAGCAAACCGCTCTGGATACATCTTATGATTGATCATCCAGAAGAATTCCTTGAACGATTACCTCATCATCCTCATAGTTATATCACCGTGCACATAGAAACAAAATCATCCATTCCATCAACGCTTAAAGCTATTAAGGACAGCTCATTTAAAACAAGTATTGCCGTTAACCCAGAAACACCGATTGAAATGGTATTTCCTTATTTAACACAAGCTGATCAGATACTTATCATGTCGGTCAACCCTGGCTGGTCAGGACAAAGCTTTATAAAAGATGTGGTACACAAAATTCCTCAGCTTAAACAGGAGATTCATCGCCAAAAGCTTGCAACAAGTATCGCCATTGATGGCGGCATTAATCATGATAATATCGTTGAAATCGCACGCCTTGGCGTTACACAATTTGGTATAGCAAGTGGCATTTTTGATACTGACAACCCGATTCAAGCGCTTGCGTATTTGCATGAAATTGTAGCAAGGAAGTAAAAATTTTAAATATATTGCAAATATTTTTGACAAATTGTATTATTGTGGGAGATAAGAATTTGAACCCGAGGCAATACAAATGAAAAATTATGTCAAAATACATGCACTTACTATAATACTATGCTTATGTTATACACACATCACTAAAACCGCTTCTGAGTCTTGGCTATCTGAGCAATCAGCAACTGCAACTCCTGTGCAAAGATACGGCCTTGCTGCATTAACCGAGTACGTTGCGCTGCCAAATGAAAATCGCCTTAATCCTTATATCACAATGGCAGGAGGACCAATTCTTGGTGCACTATTAACACAACAATCACGCAATACATCTCAATCATCATCATTAAGCAGCTATCTTATAGCAGCAGGCAAAGAAGCTTTACGTGTATTAGGAGCTCAACATATAAGCGAAATATTATCGCAGACCGATCTGGAAAAATTTACTTCTGACATGATGAATGAAAAAAGATCCGACATGTTAGATAATTGGAAACAACAAGCATTACTTATTTTTAATGATACTTTAACCCCTGAGCAGAAAACACTCATAGACCGCTCTTATAACCTGGGGCTCATAAAAGACATCCTAGAAAACAGAATAAGCCCAACTGATAAAGAGGAACTTTTGGGAACAACTTTTGAAGCATGGCAAAAATGGCTCACGCACCTTGACTCAGACCAAAAACGTATTCAGTTTATCCAAAAGGAGATTGATCGTTATTTCAGTAAGGAACAAGGATTAAACGATATAGCAGATTTTATAAAGGATTATTCTAGAAATCTGGACAGGGATGCTTTCACTACACGCGAAACATTAAAATTATTATTAAATAACAATAGTAACAAGCAAGAAGAAATCACTGCCATTAGAGAAAGCGATTTATATAAAAAATGGAGCATTTTCTGGCCCAAGATAATTTTATATCCTGAAAATAGGCATTGGAACTGGGAGGAAAATAAAGAATATCTCCTGAAAAAACTTCGTTCGCTGGATAATTTTTTATCTGCCGAACAATACAACGCATTTATTGCAAGAGTTGAAAATACACCAAGTCAGGACTTTAATAATTTAAAGCAAATTCTCTATGATATGTATCATCTTAATATCCCACAACTTCAACGCGAAAGAAATAATCTTTTAGAGCACCTAAGCAATTGGTTAAGAAATTCAATAGAAAAACTACAAGCAGATATTGCAGATAACCCCCATTATCGCAATAATAACAAGAAACTCTCTTTAATTAAAATACAGGCTAGAGTAATAGCTCTATTACGTGCACATATAAGCAATATAATAAATCCTAATCCATCTATTAAAAAAATTATGCCAGATGAAATTGAAAAAGATGCAAATGAAATCTTGCTGCCGCCATCAGTAATAATTACGCCACCATTACCAACGGTAGCATAATTTTAATCACGACGGATAAGTTAATATACAATAATTGATATTTAGGTTATATGTATAGGTTTTTACAATAGAGCTATAAAAAAGAGCGCCCGTAATGAGCGCTCTTTTTTATATATTTTTATTCGCTGTCGATTTAAGCCCAAATAGAGGTTCTTCTATGTGACTGATATGCATAGCTGTAACCGTCCTGGAAGCCATCATCATATGCTTCGGTTTTTTCACGCATTGAACGATACTGCGCAGCACGTTTTGATAACCAATAACAGGTAATAAAGGCTACTACACCTGCAGCAACGCCTGCTTGCAGCGGACGTTGTGCAATCCATGTTTGGAAGTTTTCCCACGTATGCACACATGCAATGCCCAGCTCAGAAGCAATAATGTTGTCACATGCCTGCACTACAGATTCCTGTGTTGCTTTAACTGCATCGGTTATACTATTTGCCGATGATGGTGCCGTAACTGTTACTAACAAACATACTACTAAAGCTCTGAAAATGTGCATGGTACATACCTTCGGTTATCTTAATTTAGTATCGTCTTTTTTTATCCTTACTAAAGCTATTGGAGCTATTAGAACGACTATCTGACCGACTATTTGATCGATTATCTGATCTTCGTTCAGGTCTTCTTGATGAAGATCGGTCACCACGACCTGCGCCAGGTTGATAATCATCTTTTACAAGATATATCTTAACCTTTTGTTTGACAATAGAATTGTTGCGCATAGATTCAAGACAGCTTTTTAAGCGATTTTCAGCAATCGAAATAAAAGTTTTGAACTTGAGTACACGAACCTTGGTAATTTCTTGCGGCACCAACTTACATTGTGTATATAAGTAGCTTCGCACATCGTCTTCACTAACACCATGCTCAAGGCCGATATCCATGCAGATTTCTTGAGGAATATCAGAAACTGGCACATGCTGTTGCTCACGCAAAGCAGAGCCTTCATGTAATCCTTGGAAGAATTTTTCTTTTAAAGCAACTTCAAATGCTCTACGCACTTCTTCTGGTGAGAATGAATCAACAATTTTTTTAATAGCATCATCAACAGCGCTGGACTTCTGGTCCTCTTTTTTTGACTGCTCAATAAAGTCTGAAACCGCGCCCATTTTGACATTCACAATTGCTTCCACAGAAGGAATAGCTATTTGAAGAATTTTTCCGTTAGTTACTTTTTCTAATTTTTTAACGCGATATAACTGCGATGAGGTTACTAACAATATTGCAATACCCTGCTTACCTGCTCTGCCGGTTCGGCCAATACGATGAATATAGCTCTCATCATCATCAGGAATAGAATAGTTAAGAACGTGAGATAGATCAGAAACGTCAATACCACGCGCTGCAACATCAGTAGCAACGAGAATATTAAAATCATG
>Ga0351937_1121_pt1 | contig 23962 bp, 19 predicted proteins | sample TotcelHT113001M9_FD_206857 | JGI IMG/M metagenome (GOLD analysis project Ga0351937, IMG submission 206857) | Enriched cells from coal bed in the Powder River Basin, Montana, United States - Total cells T11 rep2 HSBNCT.T11.300.1.M9 ... | reverse complement strand
CCTGAAAGCTCAAGCCTTGTTTTGTCTGCCGGAATCTGCAACTTGCCTCAAATAATTATTTGGACGCAATATAATTATTTATCGGTTTGAATTTATTGTGTCAAGAAGGCAAAAGCCTCATAAATTGGCCTTGACACCGCAGGCGGCTGGCTTTTAGTATGGACAATCGGGCTGTTGAGTCTGGCATTCCTTTGCAACCCACCACATCACGGCTTAACCCATGCAGGAAAAAGCGCTCCCTGAAACTGCCGGAAAAAAACTTCCACCTGACAGGATAACCATTCTTGCCCAAGGGCCTTGGGCTGATGCTGCGGGAGTTTCCGATACCGGCCTTGTCCGCAGAAACAATGAGGATGCCATCTTTGTGCATCACAGCGCATCGCTCCTTCTTCTGGCAGACGGCATGGGAGGACATCAGCACGGAGCCCAGGCCAGCCACACAGCCCTTGATGTCATTTCCGACAGATTAAATCCTGAAACCCTGCCTCAAAGGCTGGGCGAGGCCACGGTTGTATTGGGGTTGCCCGTGGCTGTGGCAGGTCTTTGCTCGCTTGTGCAAAGGGCGGTGGCTGCGGCCAATAACGAGGTGTACAAGAACAATTTGTCGCAGGGTCTTCTGCGTTACAGCGGCACCACGGTGGTGGGCCTTGTTCTGCTTGAAAACGGCTACCTCCTTTTTTTCCATGTGGGTGATTCCAGGCTCTACCGTTTTCGCAAGGGCCGGCTCAAAGCCCTTACAACGGATCATTCCATGCATGCAGAATGGCTTGCTGCGGGCCGCCCTGGTTTGGAGCCAGGCAAGCAGGCCATCACCCGCGCCATAGGCCCCCATGAGTTTGTGGAGCCTGAAGTCGGCTGGGACAAATGGCGCAAAAACGATATTTACCTTCTGTGCAGCGACGGCCTTACCGACATGGTTCCCGAAGAGGGGATCAAAAAAGGGCTCGCAAGCCGGGAGCCTTTGGAAAAAATGGCTTTGCACCTTGTGGAAAAGGCCTGTGAATCAGGGGGCAAGGACAACATCAGCGCCATTGTGTGCCGCATGGAGCAATCCGGGTAGATTTGCTGTCGGCCTTTAAAAATGCTGGTGACTTTCGTCTGCCTGTCAGTAAGGTTTTGAAGGTGGACCTTAAAAGTCACCCCACGGTCAGGGCGTATGCAAGATAAACAAAAAAACCAGGCAGTCCTTTTTGCAGACATTGCCAAGAGTACGCGGATATTCCAGATGCTCGGCGATGAAGCTGCCCAGAAGCTGGTCAGCCAGATTCTTGAACAACTGGCAATGGTCACGGAGCAATTTCAGGGAAGGGTGATAAAAACCATTGGTGACGAGGTGATGTGCCTTTTTCCGGATGCCTTATTGGCAATGCAGGCAGCCAGATCAATGCAGGAAACAATGAACCGGTCTTCTTTTCCGGAAAAGTCCCGGCTTGGGGCAATAAACCTGTATGTGGGGTTTCATGCAGGGCCGGTCATCGAGGAGGCGGATGACATTTTCGGGGACGCGGTGATTGTTGCCGCCCGCATGGTGGAAATGGCCAAGCCCCGCCAGATATTGACCACTCAAAACACGGTTGATGTTCTGCCGCCGGAGCAATCAACCTGCGCCACCTGTGTGGACACAACCAACATCCGGGGCAAAAGCGGCGAGGTGAAGGTTTACGAAATAATATGGGAGCAGCATGATCAGACAATCATGGTGGACAGCCTGATTGATTCCCAGACCTTCAAGCTGCGCATGGAGCTGCGTCTTGGCCACAAGGTGGTGGAGGTGAGCGCGGACAGGCCCGCCATAACCATTGGCCGCCAGCTTCATAATGATCTTGTTCTGGATGACAGCCGCGTCTCGCGCACCCATGCCCGCGTGGAATACCGCCGGGGCAAGTTTTTCCTGGTGGATGAAAGCAGCAACGGGACCTACATTCTCCCCCAGGGCGGCAAGAGCCACAAGTTGAGAAGGGATGAGACCCCCATAATCGGCCATGGAGTAATCTGCCTTGGCCGCACGCCCGATCCTTCAAGCCCTGACGCCATCCATTTTATGATAAAGGCTTAAAAAGCCTGCCCCGGTTAAAAATCCAGGCCTAAAAAATCGAGGCGCCTTCCACTCTGGTTTCAGCAGGTTAAAAGATATTCACTCTGTTAAATCGGCTGCAAAAAGGGGCGGAATTACCGGATAAGTCAAAGACGCATCCCTGCCTTTGCGTTCCAGGGCAATGCTTATGGCATGATCAAGGTTGCGGGCTGGAATAAAGCCAAGCTTGCAGGCTGTCTGCGGCTGTTTTGCTCCGGCAAGAATCACGGCTGAAAAATGGCGCAGCGCCATGCCGCTCCACATCCAATTCATAAGGCTGTGGGTGCCGTGATAGGCAAAATGCTCCCGGTACAGCTTCAGGTAATGGGGGTTTTGTGCATAAGGCTCTGCCAGGGCGTTCCATGCCAGCTCCGGGTCAAAGAAAACCGGCAGCTCCTTGTTCCAGAAATCCAGGTAGGAGGGGTGATGCCTTGTGGAGAATCGCTCCAGCCCCGGATTGGAGACAATGGCAATGCCGCCTTTTTTGGCAAGGGGTCTGCCGCAGAATGCCCCTGCCAGGTATCCTAAAGCCAGGCTTCGCATTAGAATCGGATTCTGGATTGAGTTGACGGCATAAGGGGAAAGTTCCGGAACCCCCAGAACAATAATGTCGCTTTGACCCGCAACACGGACATTTTGCTGGCGTACGAGTTTTTCCAGGGTTTTTTCATGAACCTTGGAGACATCGCCTGCATGGACTCCCGCCAGTTGATAGTTTGCCTTCAACATTTTTCTTGCCGTGCTTTTTATGGGGGCAGGCAGCAGGCTTGCAGCCGAAAGGATGGTGCGCAAAGCTCTGCCCGGAAGGCGATGCCCCGGCCGCCTTTGAATGGGTGCCAGCAAGCGGGCAGCCACATGCGGTTGTTGATAACGCACTCAACCTGGAAAAGATTCACCTTCCTGCGGGTGAGAAGGCCCATTTCCCGGAGCATGGCGTGCATGGGGCTGGAGGAATAATCCAGAAGGGATTCTGTGCCGCTCCATATTGCCGGGTTGTGATGGTGCCTTATGCTTTCCCAGGAGCCGAGGCCCACCAGCAGGCTTTTCCATCCTCCGTTCATGGTGGTGAAGTTGACATTCACATAAATCAAAAGGTCGCATTCCACGGCCAGTCTGTTTATTTCAACAGTCGCGCCCTGGGATGTCAGGCCAAGCTGCACCAGGTTGTCCCTGTCCGTGCCGTCATGGCACGAAACCCTGTTTTTTCCCACTTGGCGTATAATATCCCTGCCCAGAAGGGATGAAAGCTCGGCATGGGAAAATTTGCGGTGCAGGCCGTTGGCGCAGAGCAGGCGGATGTCTTTGACCCCCTTGCCGTGCAGAACAGCAAGTATCTCGCGGATGACAAGTCCCCTGGGGTCATTCAGGGGCAGGGGAACGGGCACACAGGGGTCATCAAAGGCAATGACAACCAAGTCCGTGCTTTTCACCTGCCCGCTCAAGGGTCTTGCCCCCACAGGGTTATCAAGTGCATGGCGAACGGCGGCGGAAGGATCGGCAAGGGGCCGCAGGGGGGGATTGGCATAAAGAAAGCGGGTCTGCTCCGGAAAACTGCCGATAAGGATGTCATCGCCGTAAAAAATGAATTCCTCTTTGGTTATGGGCATGGCAACCTCGCAGAGTCATGAAAAGCTGGTTTACGCGGCGTAAGGGATATTGGAACAAGTTTACTTTGGTATCGCATGGTTGACAATCCCCAAACAGACTTGCAGGGGCTTTGGCTTTTTTTGTCCACAAAATTAATCTGTTGGCTGTTCCAGCCCCGGTAAGGGCCGCATTGGATGAAAGGCAATTAGGGCATTGATTAGCTGGCCTGCTTCTGCTATCTGTCCCAAAACGCCGGATTTAGCCCGGTGCACTGCAAAAACCCCTTCCCGGTGGAGGAAAGTTCATGGCCACAATACTGCCTGAAGAGGCTTTTTCTTTTGATGATGTGCTTCTGCTGCCGGCCTATTCGGATGTGGTGCCCACCCATGTGGATGTCCGCACGCGCCTGACAAAAAACATCAGCCTCAACATCCCCATTGTCAGCGCGGCAATGGATACGGTCACGGAAGCCATGACCTGCATCAGCCTTGCCAGGGAAGGGGGGCTTGGTTTCATCCACCGCAACATGTCTGTGGCAAGCCAGGTCATGGAGGTTGACAAGGTCAAAAAGTCCGAGTCAGGAATGATTGTGGACCCGGTCACAATCGGCCCTGACCGCAAGGTTTCAGATGTGCTTGAGGTGATGGAGCGCTATCGGATTTCAGGCGTACCGGTCACCCGTGGCGATCAGCTTGTGGGCATTGTGACAAACAGGGACTTGCGGTTTGAAACGGATCTTAACCGGCCCATACACGAGGTTATGACAAAGGACAACCTCATCACGGTTCCTGAAGGGACAACCCTTGAAGGGGCCAAGCGCCTGCTCCACGAGCACCGCATAGAAAAGCTTTTGGTGGTGGATTCAAAAAAACGGCTCAAGGGACTTATAACAATAAAGGACATAGAAAAAATTAAAAAATACCCCAACGCATGCAAGGATGACATAGGCCGTTTGCGTTGCGGGGCGGCCGTAGGTGTGGGGCCGGACATGGAGGAGCGCGCCCAGGCCCTGGTGAATGCCGGTGTTGACTGCCTGCTGGTGGATGCCTCCCACGGACATTCCGAAAATGTTCTGGCTGCTGTGCGCACCATCAAGGCGAACCATCCGCAAATGGACCTGGTTGCGGGCAATGTTGTCACGGCCAAAGGCGCGGAAGACCTTATTGCTGCAGGTGCGGATGCGGTCAAGGTTGGTATAGGGCCCGGCTCCATCTGCACCACAAGGGTGGTGGCCGGTGTGGGTGTTCCACAGATTACGGCCATTATGAATGTGCGCGGGGCCTGCAACAAGAACGGTGTTCCGCTGATTGCAGACGGAGGAATAAAGTATTCCGGAGATCTCACAAAGGCCATTGGGGCAGGTGCGCACACAATAATGATTGGCGGACTGTTTGCAGGTACTGAAGAAAGCCCCGGCGAGATGATAATTTTCCAGGGCCGCTCCTACAAGGTTTATCGCGGCATGGGCTCCATAGATGCCATGAAAAAAGGCTCCAAGGACCGTTACCATCAGGAGCATACAGTTGAGGACGAAAAATTCGTGCCTGAAGGCATTGTGGGAAGGGTGCCCTATCGAGGCTCCCTGTCTGCCAATGTGCATCAACTTGTGGGAGGGCTAAAATCCGGCATGGGTTATGTTGGATGCCGCACAATTGAGGATCTGCGCGAAAAGAGCCGCTTTGTCCGAATCACCGCCGCGGGCCTTCGTGAAAGCCATGTCCATGATGTCATAATCACCCAGGAGGCCCCCAACTACAGGCTGGATATTCCCTGACAGACGGTCCGCGATGAGCTTGCAAAAACTTTGCATGTGCGAAAAACTTCACAAAAAAACAGGGGAGGGCAGGGGTTAACGGCCCTGCTTTCCCTGAAAATTTTTTTCAGCCTGAAAACCTTTTGAATTCCTGCCTCTATGTTTGCTGCCCGCCATTTGTTGGCCGGACGCCGATTTTCCAGGTTTTCTTTTGCCGCAAAGTGAAGTATCCTATTGCCGTCTTCAGAGAAGATCTTTGGCAGCATCCGCATAAGAGCAATAAAATTTAAGTAAAAATTCGTTTATTTTAAGCAAAACATTATGTTTTAAGGACAGGTTTGTCCTGGATCAGGGGAAAAGAATGTCAGACTTTGTTCATCTTCATGTGCATACCCAATTCAGTCTTCTGGATGGAGCGATCCGCATTCCCAAACTCATGGAGCGGGTGAAGGAGCTGGGCATGGATGCTGTGGCCATAACCGATCATGGGGCCATGTCCGGAGTGATGGATTTTTACAAGGCAGCCAAGGCGGAGGGCATAAAGCCAATAATAGGCTGCGAATTCTATATGGCAGCCCGAACCATGCAGGAAAAAACCCCGGCAGACAAGGACAGCTGCCATCTTGTTCTTTTGGCGGAAAATGAAAAAGGCTATAAAAACCTTTGCCGTCTGGCCACAGCCGCCCAACTGGAGGGTTTTTACTACAAGCCCCGCATAGACCGCAGTATTCTTGAAAAGCATCATGAGGGGCTTATTGCCCTGTCCGCCTGCCTGCACGGCGTTATTGCCCGCCTAATAACCGAGGGCCGCAGTGCAGAGGCGGAGCGAGAGGCCCTTTTCTACAAGGAGCTTTTCGGGCCGGAGCGCTTTTACCTGGAACTTCAGGATATTGGCATGAAAGAGCAGGACGACCTCAACAATGCGCTCATTGCCATGTCAAAACGCCTGGACATTCCTCTTGTGGCCACCAATGACTGCCATTACCTGTTTGCCGAGGATGCAAAGGCGCACGATGTGCTGCTTTGCGTTCAAACCGGCAAGACAGTCAACGATCCCAACCGGATGCGCTTTTCCACAAACCAGATCTATCTTAAAAGCCCGGAGGAAATGAAGGCAAGCTTTGCCCATGTTCCACAGGCCATAAAAAATACCCGTAAAATTGCAGATATGTGCACCGTGAATTTCACCTTCGGCGAGCACTATCTTCCAAGATTTGCGTCCCCAAACGGCCTTTCGGAAAGCGAGCTTTTGGAAAAGACAGCCTGGGAAGGCCTTGAAAAGAGATTTGCGGAGATACTGCGCAAAAAGCCTGATGCTGACCGCGCCCAATACGAGGCCCGCCTCAAGGAGGAGCTTGGCGTAATTTGCGACATGGAGTTTCCCGGCTATTTTTTGATTGTTGCGGATTTCATTGCCTATGCAAAGCAAAACGACATTCCGGTAGGCCCTGGAAGAGGCTCTGCGGCAGGCTCTCTGGCTGCATACTGCCTTGGAATAACCGACATTGACCCGATTGAGTATGATTTGCTTTTTGAGCGGTTTCTTAACCCGGCCCGTAAAAGCCTGCCGGATATTGATGTGGATTTTTGCATTCTGGGCCGCGAAAAGGTTTTCCGCTATGTTTCGCAAAGGTATGGCGGAACGGACTCTGTTGCGCAGATAATAACATTTGGAAGCTTAAAGTCCCGCGCTGTGATTCGCGATGTGGGCAGGGCTCTGGACATTCCCCTTGCCGAAGTGGATGTCATTGCCAAAATGGTTCCGGACAAGGCAAATCTTAAAACAGCTCTTGAAATGGAGCCAAAGCTTAGAGATGCTGTTGAAAAAGACCCCAGAATTGCAAATCTCATACAAACAGCCTTGTTTCTGGAAAATCTTCCCCGCCACACTTCCACCCATGCGGCAGGTGTTGTCATTTCCGACCACCGCCCCCTTGTGGAGCATCTGCCCCTGGCGCGTGGCAAGGAAAATGAAGCGGTCACTCAATTTGACATGGAAACCGTGGAAAAAATCGGCCTAGTGAAATTTGATTTTCTGGGGCTTAAAAATCTCACCATCATTGCCAAAACCCTTTCGTTGATAAAGGCCCAGGGCATTGAACCTCCGGACATGGCGCGGCTGCCATCCCCGGACAAAAAAACTTTCGAGCTGCTTTGCCGGGGCGACACAACCGGAATTTTCCAGCTTGAATCTTCGGGCATGAAGTCCCTTCTTACCCGGATGAAGCCCGAAAATATCAATGACATCATCGCTGTTGTGGCCCTGTACCGGCCCGGCCCCCTTGAGTCGGGAATGCTTGCAGACTTTGTTGATGCAAGGCACGGCAAAAAGAAGGTGACCTACCTTTTACCGGGGCTTGAGCCGATTTTAAAGGAGACCTTCGGAGTTATTGTCTACCAGGAGCAGGTCATGCGCATCGCTGCGGACATAGGCGGTTTTACCATGAGCGAAGCCGATGATCTGCGCAAGGCAATGGGAAAAAAGAAGCAGGAAATTCTTGACATGCTCAAAGACAAGTTCATCAAAGGTGCAGTAAAAAGAGGTGCGGACAAGGCCAGGGCCACCCAGCTTTTTGAGCTTATTGACAAGTTCGGCGGATACGGATTCAACAAGTCCCACAGCGCTGCCTATGCAGCCATCACATATCAGACGGCATATCTAAAGGCCCATTACCCCGTGGAGTTCATGGCCGCTCACTTGAGCCTGGAACTGGGCAACATGGACGGGGTTGTCAAGTTTCTTGCAGAATGTCGCAACATGGAGATCGAGGTCTCCGTGCCGGATGTTAATGTGGGTGAAAAGGAATTTGCTGTAAGTGGCGGCAAAATCATTTTCGGCCTTGCTGCTGTCAAAAATGTGGGGCAGGGGGCCATAGACGCCCTTGTGGAGGCTCGACAAAGGGGCGGGAGATTTACCTCCCTTTATGATTTTTGCGAAAGGGTGGATCTCCGCCGCGTAAACAAGCGCGTCATAGAATCCCTTATAAAATGCGGCGCGTTTGATTCCCTTGGCTTTAAGCGCTCCCAAATGATGGCGTCCGTGGAGTCTGCCCTTGAATACGGCCAGCGCAGGCAGAAGGAAAAAAACGACCCCCAGATGAGCCTCTTTGAGCTGGCTTCGCCTGATATTTTAAGCTACGAGCCGTCCATGCCCGACATGGATGAATGGGATGAAACATTAAAGCTGAACCTGGAAAAGGAAGTGCTTGGTCTTTACATAACAGGCCATCCCCTTGACAGGCATTGGGAGACGCTGAAAAAATTCACCAATGCCGACACCTTTTCCATAAAGGACATTCCTGATGGAGCGCCGGTCCGCATTGGCGGCATTGTGAGAACCATAAAGCATTACAGAACCAAAAAGGGTGAGGCAATGGCCTTCATCACCCTGGAGGACTTCAAGGGTTCTGTTGAAATGGTTGTGTTTCCGGACCTCTTTGCTTTGGCGTCCCACCTGTTGGAGTCCCAGGCACCGGTCATTGTTCAGGGAACCTTGAAACAGGAGGAAGGCTCAATCAAGCTTCTTGGCTTTTTGGATCAGGGGGCCAAAATCGTGAGCGTGGAGGATGCAGAATCAACCTGGACCGCAACCATTCACATCAATCTGGATATCACGGCTCTGGAGCGCAAAACCCTTGAAAGCCTCAAAGACCTGCTTGCAAGGCATCCGGGCCCATGCCAGAGCTTTCTGCACATTGTTGATCCGGATAACAGCGAGGTGATAATAAGCCTGCCCGACAGCCTCAAGGTTCAGTTCGGGCGGGATCTTTCTCGCGGAATAATCAACCTTTTGGGGCATGAGACTTTGGCAACCAGCTGTGAGCCTGTAAGGCACAAGGAGCCGGAAAACAACTCAAAGAAATTCAAAAATTTCCGCAACTCTTTTACAGGCAAAACAAAAAAAAGCAGGGCGTAAAGCAAATTTTAAGTTTTCAAGGGGATTTTACAGGGGCTTGTCTTTATTGTTTTCCTCTTTTTTTGAGCAACCGGCCTTTGTCGGGGCTTTTGCCCAGGACCTGTTTTCATCGGCCTGGTCAAGGGCCGCAAACTTGTCCCACTTTATTTGGTCGTCAAAGTCTGAAAAGTCTCCTTCAGAAGATGGTCTGCTGTTTTGGGGCCTGGTGTCATTGCGGGTGGGATCAAGAATTTGAACAAGGCCTATTATTGCAAAAAGGCCCCAAAGCACAATCCAGAGCGGCCAGGGGAAAAACAAAAAGCAGAAAACACCTCCGGCCATGACTGCCACGGCGGCGGCCAATATTGAGGGAAGGGAAGGAGGGCTTTTTTTCATGGCAGTCTGCTTCCCTGGAAAAAAACAAATCCTTGTGCTGGCAGTGGCTCTTGCGCTTGTGGCCGCTGCTGTCATGTGCCAGGCGAGTTTCGGCCGCACGCCGATTTTAGGGGTCCGCTTTGTGCCGGATGGCGATACCCTGCTGCTGAAGAGTGGAGACTGGATTCGCTATATCGGCATTGATGCCCCTGAAACCGCGAAAAAGAATTCGCCTGCCCAGCCCTTTGCACAAAAAGCCCGGTCTGCCAATCAGAAACTTGTACAAAAAGGCGTTCGCCTTGAATACGGCCAGCAGACTGAAGATCGCCACGGTCGGACCCTTGCCTATGTTTACACGGATGAAGGCATTTTTGTAAACGCTCAAATGCTGCGCCAGGGCCTTGCATGGTGTCTTTTTATCGCTCCCGACACAGGGCGTTTTGATGAGCTTATGGCTGCCCAGCGCAGGGCAATGGATAAGGGGCAGGGCATTTGGGCCGGTCTGGATAAATCTGCCGGGCCTGTTTCCGGCAATCCCCGCTCCATGCGATTTCACCTTACGGAGCATTATCCTGCAAATAAAAACGCAAGGCTGTTCAACAGCGTGTGGGATGCCTTTTATGCAGGCTATGCCCCCTGCGCCAACTGCCTGCCGGATTGGCAGAGAACAAAATGGCCCAAAAAACAAGGGGAAGGCCCCAGTTAGGCCTTCCCCGTTTTTATTCCGACAGTTTATAAGTCTGCCGTATCTTACTCTTCTTCAGCCTTGGCAGCCTCAATAACCTTTGATGCAAGATGGGACGGGACTTCGTCGTAATGGGAGAACTCCATGGTGTAAACACCCCTGCCGCCGGTCATTGAGTTAAGATCCGGAGCATAGGTAAGTATTTCAGCCATTGGAACATGGGCTTCAACAATCTGGTTCTTGCCCTTGCTGTCCATGCCCAGAACCCTTCCGCGGCGGCTGTTCAGGTCGCCCATGATATCACCCGTGCAATCTTCCGGCACCGTGATTGCTATTTTCATGATGGGCTCAAGCAGGGTGGGTTGAGCCTCTTCCATTGCCTTTTTATAGGCAAGGGAGCCTGCTATTTTGAAGGCCATTTCCGAAGAGTCAACCGTGTGGTAGGAGCCAAAATCCAGGGTGGCCCGAAAGTCCACGGTGGGGAATCCGGCAAGGGCGCCCCTTGCAGAGGCCTCTATGATGCCTTTTTCAACTGCGGGAATGTAGGTCTTTGGCACAACGCCGCCCACAATGGCATCAACAAACTCAAAGCCTGCTCCGCGCTCCAGGGGCTCAAAGACCACCCAGCAGTCGCCGAACTGGCCGTGGCCTCCGGTCTGCTTCTTGTGCCGGCCCTGCACGCGCACCTTTTTCTTCAAGGTTTCCCTGTAGGGAACCTTGGGGGTCTTCAAGGTCACATTCACATTGTATTTGCGCTTCATCTTGTCCACAGCGCTTTCAATGTGAATCTGGCCCATGCCCGAAAGAAGAATGTCCTTGGTATCTTGGTTGCGGTCAACCTTGAGGGATTGATCCTCCTCCACAAGCCTGGCAAGGGCGCCGATTATCTTTTCCTCGTCACCCCTGGAAACAGGCACGACCGCAAAGGAAATAAGCGGATTGGGGATTGCCACGGTATCAAAAATCATCTTTGCAGATTCATCGCACAGGCTGTGTCCTGTGGAGGTTTCCTTCAATTTGGCCACAGCCACGATTGCGCCTGGGCCCACCTGGGGCAACTGCTTCTGCTCCTTGCCCCTCAATTGCAGCAGATAACCGAAGCGTTCCTTGGTCTGGGTGCTGGCATTGTAAAAGAAGCTGTCTGCGGAAAGCTTTCCTGAAAACACCCTCAACACATTGAGCCTGCCTGCATAGGGGTCTGAAATGGTTTTTATGACCAGACCGGAAAAAGGAGCATCTGCCTTGGGCTCGCGGACAATGGCCTCCTTGCTGACAGGGTTTATTCCTTTTCTGGCCGGGCAGTCTTCAGGTGCGGGCATACATTCGTTAACAAAATCCATAAGCAGGTCAACGCCTATGTTCTTGGTGGCGCAACCGCAAAGAACAGGAGTAAAAGTCCTGTTTATCGTGCCGATACGCAAGGCCTTGTGAATTTCCTCGTTCGAGAGGCTTTCGCCTTCCAGATAGCGCTCCAGAAGCTTGTCATCAGCTTCAGCCACATTTTCAATCAGTGCCTCATGCTCTGACTCAACCTTATCAGCCAGGTCAGCAGGAATGTCCGTCTGCTTTGCCTGGCCGTTTTCGTAAATGTAGGCCTTCTTGTTTAAAATATCCACAACGCCCTGGAAGCCGTCTTCCTTTCCTATGGGCAGTTGAAGCAGCAGAAGCTTTGATTCGAATGAAGCGGCTGCGTCATCCACCGTGCGCTGGAAGTCCGAGCGCTCCCGGTCAAGCTTGTTGATGAAAATGACCTTGGGCAGCAAAAGCTCTTCGGCCAGATCCCATGCCTGCTGGGTCTGCACCTTCACGCCGTCCACCGCATCAATCACAACCACGCAGGCGTCCGCGCCCTGGAGACAGCTTCTCGTATCAGCAAAGAAGTTCTGGTCGCCGGGCGTATCCATGATGTAGATTTCATGCTTTTTCCAGGGATACTGGTGAAAGGAGGTGCCCATGCTGGACTGGCGCTTGATTTCTTCCGGCTCAAAGTCCATGGCTGTGTTGCCTTCTTCCACTCTGCCCTGGCGGGTTATGACCCCGGACTTGAACAAAATGGCCTCGGCCAGAGAGGTTTTACCTGCGCCGCCGTGCGCTATCAGCCCGATGTTTCTCAAATTTGTACTCATGGGAATCCCTTCTGACATAGCTTTCGGGTTAGGAGGTTCCAGATTAAAAAGCCTTTAAGGCCATATCTTTAAAGGTTATAAAGTTACCGGCAGTCCTTTTAAAAATCAAGTTGAAAAAAATAAATCATGATTTTGCAAAAAACAGGTGCAGGCATATCGCTGTCACGGGCGATTTTCAGAGCAGGCACTCCCCGCGGAAAGCCCCTACAGCCACTTTAAAGTTTTTGTTCAAGAAGAAGGAACACTTCCAGGTTGCCCTGGGGGCCTGCAATCGGCGAATCAACCCGGCCCGTCTCCACAAAGCCGATTCCTTCAGCAAAACAGGCAACCTTATCCACTGTCTCCTGCCGGACCTCCAAGCTTTTGACAACACCCTTTTTGCCCACCTGCTGTCTTCCTGCCTCAAACTGGGGCTTCACCATTGCCAGGATTTTGGCATTGGGTTTTAGCTGCCCCTTCACCGCAGGCAGAATCAGGGTAAGGGAGATAAAGGAAACATCTATAACAGCCAGGTCGCAAAGAAAGGGCAGGGCATTGGGGGCAAGATTGCGGGCATTGGTACGCTCCATCACAAAAACCCGCTCGTCGGTTCGCAGCTTCCAGGCAAGCTGGCCGTAGCCCACATCCAAGGCTGCCACCCATGCGGCCCCCCTTTGCAGCAGGCAGTCGGTGAATCCTCCGGTGGATGCGCCCACATCCAGGCAGTACAGACCGTTAACAGCAATGCAAAAGGTGTCCAGGGCACCTGCAAGCTTGAGCCCCCCGCGGGAAACATAGGGCATGTCCTGGCCCCGGATTGCCAGTTGTGCCTCCTCGGCCACAAGGGCTCCTGCCTTGCTCTGGGGAGTGCCGTCCACCAGAACCGAGCCTGCAAGAATGAGCGCCTGGGCCCGCTGCCTGCTTGGTGCAAGGCCCCGCTGCAAAAGAAGTTTGTCCAAACGGATTTTGCCCATGAAACCCGACCCGGGGAAAGCAAACAGGCTCTTACTTGTGGTTATCCCGCCCCAAAAGGGACAGGATCCTCCCGGCTATTCCATCCTCATCCAGGCCCAGAGAGCGGCGAAGCTCCTTTTGGGTTCCGTGCTCGACAAAACGGTCCGGGATACCCATCCGGGAAACCCTGACACCGGAGAGGCCTGCATCTGCAATACATTCCAGAACAGCGGAACCAAATCCGCCAGAAAGCGCGTTTTCCTCTATGGTGAGCACCCTGGGGATTTTTTTGCAGAGCGATATGATAAGCTCGCTGTCTATGGGCTTGATGAACCGGGCATTCACAACGGTTACGCCGATGCCCTGCTTTGCAAGCCTGCGGGCCGCGCAAAGGGCCTCATGAACAAGAGGGCCCGCCGCAAGCACAAGGGCATCGCCGCCCTGGTCAAGCACCTTGGCCTTTCCAATGGGGACAGGTTTTATCTTTTCTTCAACAACAACCCCAACGCCTGCCCCCCTGGGATAGCGCAGCCCGATTGGCCCTCCGTATTCCAGGGCGGTTTTGAGCATCCTGGCCAGCTCGTTTTCATCGGCAGGGGCCATGAGCACAAAGTTTGGTATGCTCCGCAAAAAGGAAAGATCAAAGGCGCCGTGATGCGTGGGGCCATCCTCGCCCACAAGGCCGCCTCTGTCCATTGCAAAAACCACGGGCAGTTTTTCAATGCACACATCATGAAGCACCTGATCATAGGCGCGCTGCATGAAGGTTGAATAAATCGCCACAACGGGCTTGAAGCCCTCCACCGCAAGCCCGGCGGCAAATGTCACGCCGTGCTGCTCTGCAATTCCCACATCAAAAAAGCGCTCGGGAAAATGCAGGGCAAAGGGTGCAAGCCCCGTGCCTTCGGGCATGGCCGCTGTAACAGCCACGATTTTATCATCCTTCTGGGCAAGCTCAATGAGGGTTTTGCCGAAAACCTGGGTGTAGGAAGGCGGGCTGGCTGCCCTGGAAACACAGTTGCCGGTGGACACCTCAAAACTGCCCACCCCGTGAAAGTATGTGGGGTTTCTTTCCGCTGGCTCATAACCCTTGCCCTTTGTGGTGAGCACATGAACAAGGGCCGGGGAGTTTGTTTGCCTGACCGCCTCAAAGGCATCAATGAGATGGTCAATCCTGTGGCCGTTGATAGGGCCGAAATAGTTGAAATCAAATGCTTCAAAGAGCATTCCGGGTGTTATGAATGCCTTGAAGGATTCTTCGAGCCGCTTCATCAGCTTGTAAGCAACAGAACCTTGGCGCAGAAGAGATTTGAATTCCTCGCGCCAGCCAAGAAAACTGCGGGACGAGGAAAGTTTGCGGGAGAGAAAGCCGGACAGGGCACCGACATTGGGTGCAATGGACATGTCATTGTCATTCAGCACCACAATGAGGTCTTTCTTGAGCCCGCCCGCCTGGTTTAAGCCTTCATAGGCAAGCCCGGCTGTCATGGAGCCGTCTCCGATTACGCTCACGACCTTGGCCCGCTCCCCTTTAAGCTCTTTTCCACAGGCCATTCCAAGCCCTGCGGAAATGCTGGTGCTGGCATGACCCACCGTAAAGGCGTCATAGGGGCTTTCGCTCATCCGTACAAAGCCGGAAAGCCCTCCGCGTTGGCGCAGGGTGTCGAACCTTGAAAAGCGGCCGGTAAGCATCTTATGGGCATAGGCCTGGTGGCCAACATCAAAGATGATTTTGTCCGGAGGCGTATTAAAGACAAAGTGAAGCGCAATGGTGAGATCAACAACGCCAAGGCTTGGGGCAAGATGCCCCCCGGTACGGGAGACGGTCTCAATGATTTTGCTGCGAATTTGGGCTGCCAGCTCCGGCAGCGCTTCTCTTTCAAGGCTTTTTACATCTGCAGGGGAAGCAATATTTTCGAGCAGGGAATAGTTGTTATTCACGGCAAAAACCTTCCCGGCCTGTTGGTGTCAAAAACAGATTCCATCTTTTCCGGTTATTTTTTAAAACCGCTGACCGCGTATTTTTTGCCCGGCCTTTAAACACAAGGTAAACAAAGCGAAAAGCCCTAACGCCGCCTTGCCACTATGTAGTTGGCAATGCTGCGCAGAGGGTCGCTTCTGTTATCAAAGTCGGCAAGGGCTTTCAAGGCGTCTTGTATGAGCTGGCCTGCAAACTCCCTGGCTCTTTCCAGGCCCATGAGGGCAGGGTAGGTGGACTTGTTGCGTGCCAGGTCTGTTCCTGTGGCCTTTCCCAATATCCTCGGGTCGCCCTCCACATTCAAAATATCGTCTGTCACCTGAAAGGCAAGGCCTATTCTTCGCCCGAAAGCCTCAAGGGCGGCAAGCTGTTTTTCGTTTCCACCGCCTATGGTTCCTCCGCAGAAAAGGCTGGCTTCAATTATTGCGCCTGTTTTGAGCCGGTGTATGGCCTCAAGCTCCTGAAGGGAAACGATGTGGGTTTCGCCCAAAAGGTCGCGCATCTGGCCCTCTATCATGCCAAAGCAGCCCACAGAGCGGGCCATTGAGTGAAGCACCTTCAAATAGCGGCCAGGGTCAATGTCCGGAACCTTGCGGCAGGCCATTTCAAAGGCATGGCTCAAGAGGGCGTCTCCGGCCAGAAGGGCGGTTGCCTCGTCAAAAGCCTTGTGGCAGGTGGGCCGTCCCCGGCGCATGTCATCATCATCCATTGCCGGCAGGTCGTCATGAATTAAGGAAAAGGTGTGAATCATCTCAAAGGCGCAGGCCATACTCAAGGCGGAGTGGAAATCACCACCAACAGCATCCGCCGCCGCGAGGCACAAAACAGGCCGCACGCGCTTTCCGCCTGCATTTAGGGAGTAATCCATAGCAGCCTTGACGCGGGAATCCGATGGCAGGCGGGCAAGCTCCCTTTTGAGAGCCTCGTTGATAAGGCCGCGCCTTTCCTCAAGGTATGGGGCAAGCTCAAAGGTCACATTGCTCATGAATTTTCATCCGGGCCATTGGATTCAAATGCTTCCTCGACAATGCGGCCGTTTTCAGCCGCCAGGAGCACGGAAACCTTTTTCTGCACCTCTTCGAGCTTTTCCGACAAGAAGCGCGAAAGCTCCATGCCTTCCTCGAATTTGGCGACAGCGCTCTCAAGGGGAAGATCCTGGGCCTCCATCTGGGCCACAATTTCTTCAAGGCGCTTCATGGCAGTTTCAAAAGACATTTTTTTCGGCGGCATTTTTCTTCTCCCTTAAAGCCGGGCATAAAGCCCCCTCAAGCTGGCAGGCAAGTGACTATAGCACAGAAAAACAGGTTTCCCTAAAGCGAACAAAAGCCTTTATGCAAAACAGCAAAAATGCCCTGGCAACAATTATTCATCAACTTTCCGGCTTTTTACCGCCGCCACAACTTGTCCCCTGCAAAGGGTGATGTCCACAAGGGCTCCGGGCTGAATTTCAAGGGCATTTGTGATGGGCTTCTTTTCCCCGTGGGGCCGGGTGATGCTGTAGCCGCGGGCCAGCACGGCTTCAGGGCTCAAGGCAGCAAGTGAGCTTGAAAGTGAGTTAAGGGCCGACTGGCTCCGCTCAATGGTGTGCTTCATCTGCAGGACAAGCTGCCCATGCAGATGATGTAAGCCTGTTTTGCTGTTCCTGACAGCGCTTGCCGGGCCGAAAGTGATAAGGCCCTTGCGGAGGGCAACAAAATCATCAGACATTTTATCAGATTTTCTTGTCATCAAATACAGCAACTTACCATCGCGACTTTCAAGTTTTGATTTAAGGCTGAAAACCTGGGCCCTGGGCCCTGAAAAAATAAGGCGCCGCTTTAAATGATCAAGGTTGCCTAAACGATGCAGGACGAGGTTATCAAAGGCGCGGCAAAGACGGTCCACGGTTAGGGCAAGGCTTTGACCAAGGGCCTGCCATTGGCGGGCCATGCGGACAAGGCGATTGTGATAATCAAGCCTGCGGCTGACAAAACGCTCCATTTTGGCGGCAAGCACCCTGACATTCCGGCTGTAAAGCCCATCAATGCGAAGAAGCAGAGAAGCCTTTTCCGGAACCACCATCTGGGCCGCCGCCGTTGGAGTGGGCGCACGAAGATCCGCAACAAAATCGCAGATTGTAAAATCCGTTTCATGGCCGACAGCACTTACAACAGGAATTTCCGATGCAAAAACGGCGCGGGCAAGCTCTTCGGAGTTGAAGGCAGCCAGATCCTCAAGGGAGCCGCCGCCACGGGCGACAATTATCACATCTGCCGTGAAGCGCTCATTGGCTTTCTGAAGGGCTGAAACAATTTCCCTTGCTGCATTTGCCCCCTGAACGGCAACCGGAAAAATCTCCACAGCCACATTCTCAAATCGTCTGAAAAGAACATGAAGAATGTCGTGTATGACAGCGCCGCTTCTTGAGGTTATCACGCAGATGACCCTGGGCAGAAAAGGCAGAGGCTTTTTTCTGGAATTGTCGAAAAGCCCTTCAGCGGAAAGTTTGCTTTTGAGCTGCTCAAAGGCAAGGGCAAGGGCTCCCACACCGGCAGGCTCCATGTGCTCAAGGATGAACTGATAAACGCCCTGCGGCTCGTAAACGGCAATCCTGCCAAGACCTATGACCTTCAGGCCGTCGGCGGGGTCGAAATTGACTCCCCGGCTCTGTCCCTTGAACATCACGGCGCGGATCTGCGCGTTTTCATCCTTGAGGGTAAAGTAGAAATGCCCTGAAGCCGGCCTTTTGAAGTTGGAAATCTCCCCGGATATCCAGACAAAGGGCAGGGCATCTTCCAGAAGGGTCTTTATAAGTCCCGTGACCTCTGAAACTGTATGGATTTTTCTGGATAAGGACAAGCTTTCCAATGCAAATGCCTTCCTTATTCTTTTTAGGTCATTAAATCCGAAAAAAGAAATCAGGTCAAAAGTTCAAAAACGCTCCTCAAAAGCCTATCCGTGTTTATCTGCCCTGAAAAGGGTCTGTTTCACATCCCTTCAATCAAATTGCTAACACATTTTCCGGGGGCCTTCAATGCAGGGCTTGCCCAGAGCGAAGGCAACAGGGCAGATGAAAGGAAGGGGCAGGCGGCCTTTGCCGGATGATAATGGCCTCAGGCCGTTATTATTTGGCCAAGGGGCAGAAAGAGGGTGGCCATTCGGAAGAGGGACGCTCCGGCATGGCAGGGAACCCGCACGGCGTGTTGGAGAAATAATAGTTAACATAATATATATTATCGGACGTTTTATATTCCCTTAAAATCAGACTCACAGGGACAATATCCTGAAATAGTTGGCTTATGGTCTGATAATTGAAACTCGCGCCCCAGCAGGCAGAGTTTCCGATATTTTCACGGTCAGCACATTTGGGTTTAGAATTTTGCTATCCAGAAATTTTTTAGGCGGGTAAATTTTTTCGGATGGTTTTGTGGCCGAAGTTTCTGCCTGATGCAGATTTTTTTGCATCATTTCAGAAAAGCCCCAACCCAAACCCTTGGCCAGCCCTTTTAAGAGGCTTAAAATTGATTTGGCGGGCTCAATACAATTTGGATACAAAGATCAGCATGTTATAAAGGATAATCGGAGGGTTTTACGGTGGCGGCTTCCAGGACGGTGTTTGCAGGCTCGATTTTATGTTTTTCCCGAAAGCTGTCTATCTTCTCCCGCAGATGAGGAATCACAAAAACCGAATCCATTGGCACCCTGGCCAGGTTTTCCAGCAGAATGTCCACTTTCTCGTCATCTGGCAGTTTGCGGTCCAGAATGAGCCTGGCCTCGCCCCGGACAATGCAAAGGCCACTCTGAACCCTTATGGCTCCGCTCTTTAATACCCTTTCGCTGACAGTTATGCCAAGCTTTTCGCATAGCAGTTTCAGTTCATGCAAAAGAGCGGCTGTTTCCATAAAATTGCCTTCTTACAGTGAATAACAGATTGAGCTAATTATGATATAACTAATAATAACAAAATGTTATAATGTTAGGTTATTTTTGCGGCTCAATGATGACCTTGATTGAATCTCCTCCGCCTGCAACCAGATCAAAGGCTTTTTGGATTTGATTAAGACCAAACTGGTGGGTAATCATCCTGTCAACAAGAACCCGCCTGAAGCGTATAAGGGTCAATGCCTGTTCAATATCCAGCGGCCCAGCCCCATAGGCATGGGTTATTGTTATGCCGTTTCGCCAGAAATCGTTGACCGGCACAGGCAGGGTTATGCCCGGATCTGTTGGAGCAAAAACAACAAAGGTTGCTCCCCTTTCCACGCACAAAATGCCCTGCATAAAGGCAGAAAGCGCACCGGTGCACACAAGCACCAGGTCTGCGGCCTTTCCATCATTTACCTGCCGCAGTAGAGCGGGAACATCCTGCCTTGCATCAAAAACATGGTCTGCGCCAAAATTAAGCGCATGGGCAAGGCGCGCCTCGCTTATGTCTGTTGCAATTATGCGCCCTGCCCCCAGCGCTTTTGCCAGGGCAATGTGCAAAAGCCCGGAAATGCCAGCGCCCAGAACAATTACGGTGGAGCCTATGGGTGCTGAGGCTTTTCTTTGGGCCCGCAAAACGCAGGCCAGCGGCTCGATAAAGGTCCCTTGAGCGTAGGAAACCTCGTCTGGCAGAACAAAAACGCCCCTGTCCACATTCAGTTGGGGAACCCGCAGGTACTCGGAAAAGCCGCCGGGATCAAAGTTGGTGGTGTGCAGGGTATTGCAAACCGTGTGGTTTCCTGCAAGGCAGTATTTGCAGGTGTTGCATGGCACATGATGCGAAACAAAAACCCTGTCTCCGCGCTTGTAGGCCGATACCCCCGCGCCAACTTCAACAATCTCGCCGCTTATCTCGTGGCCAAGCACAATGGGGGCCTTTTTTTTTCTGTACCACTCCATAACATCGGACCCGCAAACCCCGCTTGCCATCACCTTTACAAGAAGCTCACCAGGGCCGATTGCCGGCTTTGGGCGCGTCTCGACCCTCACATCACTATTGCTGTAGTAAACACCGACCCGCATAAAATGCCCCGTTGAACGGTTTTAAAAAGCAAGAGAAAAGGTCTTGCTCGTGATTCAGCCCCAAACGCCTCATGGTTTTTAGCCGCAGGCTATTTTGCCAAATCCGCGTTCTTGAGCGTGTTGAAAAGGTCCCAGGCCTGCTCAATGCCTGCGTTTTCGTGAATTATCGAGCGCAAGGCCCTCATCATTGCAACAGGATGCTCATGCTGCCAGATGTTTCTGCCCAGATTCACCCCTTTTGCTCCGCGCTGCATTCCATCGTGTACAAACTCTATCACGCCCTTGTCTTCAACCTTGGGGCCTCCGGCCATGATGACCGGAACCGGGCAGCCGTCCACCACCTTATCGAAGTTTTCGCACCAGTAGGTTTTAACCACCCTTGCTCCAAGCTCGGCTGCAATTCTGCAACACAGGGCCAGATAACGGGCATCGCGCTTTTCAAGCTCCTTGCCCACAGCGGTTACGGCCATTACGGGAATGCCGTAATCCTCGCACTCATTGACCAGCTTGGCCAGATTCATGAGCGACTGGCGCTCATAGTCCGTGCCCACAAAAACGGAAACCCCCGCAGCAGATGCGTTAAGGCGGATAATTTCGGCTATGGAGGTTGTTATTTCCTCATTGGCAAGATCCGCACCGATAACGCTTGAGCCGCCGGAAACCCGCAGAACAACAGGCGCGCTTGTGGACGGATCAATGGCATTGCGAAGAACCCCCCTTGTAACAAAAAGGCCGTCTGCATACTGCATGAGCGGAGCCACGGTGTTGCCCGGCTTTTCAAGCTTGCGCGTAGGCCCCTGAAAGTAGCCGTGATCAATGGGCAGAAACATGCAGTTACCGTCTTTTGCAAAAAGCTGGGCCAGCCGGTTTTTCATTCCCCAATCCATATTCTCTCCTTTTTTCAGGTTTCATTTCTGCGTAAAATTAAAAATCTGGCACACCTTTATATAAAGGAAAAACCCTGTAAGAAAAAGCCTTGTCGGGCCGGTTTTTTTGCCCTTAATGATTTGGAGGCTTTGGGGTTTTGCGGGAAACAAGGTTGTATTTCAAGATGCACCAGATGGCCCTGAAGCCGTCCTTCCAGTTGATTTTCTTGCCTTCCTGATAGGTCCTGCCTGCATAGCTTATGCCTACTTCATATATGCGGCATCCGGGTATTCTAGCGATTTTGGCGGTTATTTCCGGCTCAAAGCCAAAGCGGTTTTCCTCAATTTCTATGGACTGGAGAATATGGCGTTTGAAAACCTTGTAGCATACCTCCATGTCCGTGAGATTAAGGTTTGTAAAGGCATTGGACAAAAGGGTAAGGAATTTGTTTCCCAGAGAATGCCAGAAATAAAGCACGCGATGGATTTCACCGCCTGCAAAGCGGGAGCCGTAAACCACATCCGCCCTGCCCTCCACAATGGGGGCAACAAGCTTGGGGTACTCGGCAGGATTGTACTCCATATCCGCATCCTGAATTATTACAATGTCTCCGGTGGCTGCGCCAAATCCGGTTCGCAGGGCTGCGCCCTTGCCCTGGTTTTTTTTGTGGAACAAGGCCGTAATGCGCTTTTCGGAGCCGGCTATATGCTCAAGCACCTTTCCTGTGCCGTCTGTTGAGGCATCGTCAACAATCACCACTTCCATATCCAGGCCCAATGTTGGTTCAGTCTTTAAAACCCTTTCCACCAGGGCTTTTAGGGTGGCAACCTCGTTATAAACAGGAATTACAACAGAAAGCTTTTGCATGATTAAGGCACCTTGACCGAAATTTTAAGGCAATCCTGCTGGTTTATATATTTTATCAGAATATAGCCTTAACGGGCCGGGGTGCAAGCATTTCCCGCATTTTTGGATGGAAAGGAACGCCCAGGATTATTATTCCTTGGAGTTAAGGTCTGTAAAAGCGGGCCGAAAAAGGCAGATTTACTCCCTGGCAACAAAGGGACCAGGCTCTGGCGGTGTAGGCCGCGCCATTGAGGATGTGATCCGTAATATCCACCACCTTGCGGCAGGAAGGCTCCTGAAGGGCCGTGCCCTTGGCCCAGGCATTGAAAGACCCCATTGCTGGGCCGCACCATATTTGGTAGTCCATCTCGCGGCCCTGCTCGCCCTGGTTAGCCCAGCGGGACGAAAGCCCCAGATACCAGCGGAAAACAAGTGCCATTTTGCGTTTGGGGTTATCCTTGGCCCTTTCCAGTTGGGCAGGGTCGCGCTTTATAAAAAAAGCGCAGGTTTCATCCCACACCTGGTCCAGGCTCTTTTGAAAAAAAAGTTTTTCCAGTTTCTGGCGCTCTTCAAAAGGTATGTCTTCAAGGCAGTTGCATGAATTGTAGATTTCATAAAGCTTTTGTGCGCGCATGGCAAAAAGGGTGCCGCGCTTTAAAACCTGAACCTTCACGCCCATTTCAAACATATCTGCCGCGGGTGCCATTATCACATCTGCCATGTCTGCCTGGGCCAAAAGCTTTTTAACTTGCGGGCTGCTGCCCGATTCAACACAGGCATGGTTTATGGAGCCTGTCACAATATAATCCGCACCCATTGCAAAAGCTGCTGCTGCTGCCTGGGGAGTGCCGATTCCCCCTGCTGCGCCAACCCTTACCCGATAACCGCCAGCAGAGTATAACTCATCTCTCAAGGCAAGTATGGACGGCAGAATGACCGTCAAGGGGCGGTTGTCGGTGTGGCCGCCGGAATCCGCCTCCACGGTTATGTCGTCAGCCATTTGGATTTGCAGAACAAGCCTTGCCTGTTCTTCGCTGATAAGATTTTGGCTTAAAAGGCTTTGCACGATTTTTTGCGGAGCAGGCCCTAAAAAACGCCCGGCTGTTTCCCTGCGGCTGATTTTGGCGATTATGCGGTTAGCAATGCAAATGCTTCCGTCCGGGTTTGAGGAAAGCCCGGCAGCCCGATAGCGAACCACGGAAGGTGTTAAGGCCATAAAGGCCGCGGCCTCAATGGTTCTTACACCGTATTTTAAGTACATATCCACCAGAGCCTTTTCCATTTCAGGCTCGTTTGGGCTGTGTATGAGGTTTATGGCCCAGGGCTTATCGGGCAACCTGGCACTTAAATCCTTAACAGCCTCCTCCACAGTTTGAAGGGCAAGCCCTGCTGACCCGAAAGAACCCATGTAGCCAGCGCTCCCCAGGGCTGTAACCATTTCTTTTGAGGCAATGCCGTTTGCCATTGCACCTGCATAAAAGGCAGCCTTTGTGCCGTAGGTTTTGCAAAAGGAATTGTCTCCAAGGCTGCTTACAGGCATTGGCGCAGCAAATGCTGTTACAGGCAGATACTGGCCGGAGGCAAAATCCGCTTTGTCCTTGGCATTTGAAGATATCCAGCTTTGCCCATTGTCTGAACCTGCAAACAGGGGGGCCTCCAGATTCCTTATGAGAGCCGCCATTTGGGAAGGCTCTTTTGCGGCATTAGACTTTTTGACACCAAGTTGCCTCAAATCAAACACAGCTCTTTTCCTTCCTTGCCTTGTTACAGGGGGTTATTGGCCGTTTTAGGCAAAATCGCGCACAGCAATGCGGGCATCGGTTATTTCGTAAATACGGATATTTTCCTTCCACAGGC
>Ga0351937_1114_pt1 | contig 24164 bp, 17 predicted proteins | sample TotcelHT113001M9_FD_206857 | JGI IMG/M metagenome (GOLD analysis project Ga0351937, IMG submission 206857) | Enriched cells from coal bed in the Powder River Basin, Montana, United States - Total cells T11 rep2 HSBNCT.T11.300.1.M9 ... | reverse complement strand
CAGGCAGGCGCCTGCCCCTAAAAATCCAATCAGCAGAGCAACCCGACAAACAAAACGGATTTTTTTATTCATGATAGTTTCCTATTTCTTTGTCTATTTATTTGTCTTCTTCCAGCTCTTCTTTATTCTCACCATTCTCCTGGCTGAGATCTTTTATCTTTTCGAACATAAAAGTGGGTTGGGTCGTTACTTCTTGTTCTTCAAATAAAACCCCCGCCATTGGATCATTATTATTACCATCATTTATGGGGTTAATGATCATATCTTCAGTAAAATCGGTTTTTTGCTGAGGGCTGGTAATCTTTATTTTTTTACGGGGCGTTTTGTCTAGTTCCTGCCCAAGATTAGTCGACCCCTGCGTTGTGTCATGCTTTTCTTCTTCTATTTCTCTAATCCGCTTATTTTTTTCGATATTCTGCTCAACCAAGGCCAACGACTGCAAAGTCTTTGGCTGGTCCTTAGTACCCCGACGAAGACGTTCCTCTGGAAATCCCAGTTCCTCAAGGAGCTTCTGCCGCTGTTCAGGGGAGAATTTCTTCATTTCGGTTACACTGAGAAATCCAAACCGGCACAGAAGCGCGGCGACGTCGATCATTTTTAAAAAGCCATACTTTTGACAAATGGCACGAATATCGGCATTTTTGATTTTTTCCTTTTTTTCATAAATATAGATAGCGAGGTCCAGCCTAAGGGCGTCTTTTTCTTTTTTATTTAAATGACGACGGCGAGGCTTTTTCTCCTCTGTTTTTTTATCGGAGATGCTATTCTGCTCAACCACATTCTTCGACAAAGTCGGTTGCGTGATTAGACGAGTAAATCCCCATTTCTTAAGGATAAGGAGCTCCTGCCGTTGCTCAGGAGAATATTGCTGTATTTTCGCTAAACTGGAAAATCCATGCCGGTTCAGAAAATCGGAGATGCATATAATATCAAAGCCATACTTTTGACCGACGGTACGAATATCTTGCTCTGTTATTTTTTCCTCTTTTTTGTTAATACAGATAGCGAGGTCTAGACAAAGGGCTTCTTTTTCTTCATGCGTTAAACGACGATGCTTTTTCACCTTTATTTTTTTACCCGAGATGCTATTTGGTATCTCCACACCCTTCTTAAAAACGATCGGCACCTGCCTGCTATTATCCAGGCTACTCCCCTGAACAGGACGGTTTTGGTTCATAGCAGTCAAACAGGCGCCTGCCCCTAAAAGTCCAATCAGCAGGGTGCCCCGATAAACAAAACGTACTTTTTTATTCATGATGGGTTCCTATTTTTTTGTCTATTTATTCGTCTTCTTGTTGCTCTTCTTTATCTTTAGGCTGTTTTGCTTGTCCTAATTCTTCAAATAAAACCACCTCTGTTGGATCGTCATTATTACCACCATTTATGGGGTTAATGATCATCTCTTCATAGTCGCTTTTTTTTTGCTGAGGGCTGACAGGTTTTCTTTTTTTACCAGACGTTCCGTTCGGTGCCTGTTTTATATCGTCATTTTCTTCATATTTTTCTCTAATCCGCTTATTTTCAATCCGATTATTTTCAATCTGTCCACCCAAGGCCACCCGCTGCAAAGTGTTTGCCTGGTTCTTCGTACACCGACGAAGACGATCCTCTGGAAATCCCCGTTCCTCAAGGAAGTTTTGCCGCCGCTCAGGGGAGAATTGCTGTAGTTCACGTACACTGAAAAATCCAAACCGGCGCAGAAGCGCGGGGGCGTATTTATTATTTAAAAAAAGGCCATATTTTCCACCAATGGCACAAATATCGTCGTTTTCGATTTTTTCCTTTTTTTCATAAATACAGATAGCGAGATCCAAAGTAACGGCATCTTTTTCTTCCTGCGTTAAACGACGACGCTTTTTCACTTTTAGTTTTTTATCGGAGATGCTATTTGATATCTCCCCACCCTGCGGCACCTGTTCACTGTTGCTATTCAGGCCGTTCACACGACAAAACAGTGGACTATTCTCAACGATGTTTTCAAGCGCGGCTCGCACCAGCAGCCCGGGGATTTTCTCTTCAGCACAACCTTTTATCCCAGGCTGTTGATTAAGATATGCGCATAATCCCACAGGGGTCCGAGTACGGTGAGTCAACCAATAATTGACTATATATATATTGAGGGCTTTATCCTGCTCCTCCAATCCTTTTTTCCCAAAACCTGCCATCTCGAACAGCGGAGGAAGCCCTAACTGCCGATGGAGAAAGTCAGAGCACGCATTTCCCGTTGACGGGACATCTAGGCCATAGGTTGTTTGCAAAAATCGTGCAATATCCGGGTACGTATGGCTTTTATTATCATTAATATAATTATAAACCCCTCTAAGGATGAAACGCATTGCGCCAGGGGTCAATTCGCGTACTGATCTGAGTTGACCGCTCTTTCCGCCAATATTGTTGTTATTGGTTGCGTTTCTGGTTTCCTCCAGAAAGTTTTGCTGCGTAAAAGACAGATTTGGGAATTGCAAGATTGGTAGCTTTGGCGGCGGCATGCCGTTAATTGTGTCCCCAAGAGCGAGTTGAGCTTGTTCTCTACCTTTATCTTTAGGCTCGGCCATCTCTTCAAGCTTTGCTCGCACGAGCAGGCCGACAATTTGCCATACAGCAAAGCCTTTTGTCTCGGGCTTCTGATTAAGAAATGCGCATAACTCTAAAGGGGTCCAAGTATGGCGAGTCTTAAAATACTCGACTATATATTTTTTGAGGGCTTCATCCTGCCTCTCCAATCCTACTTTTCCAAGTTTTGCCATCTCGGGCAACGCAGGAAGCCCTAACTGCTGATGGAGAAAATTAGAGCACGTATTCCCCGTTGGCGGGACATCCAGGCGGAACTTTTTTCGCAAAAGTAGCGCAATATCCTGGTACGTATGGCTTTTCTTATCATTAATATAATTATAAATTTCTCCAATAATGGGCCGAATATTGTTGGGGATCAGTGTGCTGACTTGTATGAGATAAGTACTCTCTTTGTCCCCTATACGAGTATTATTATTGTCCTTGCCTCTGATTTTCTCCGGAGAGTTTTTCTGTTGATTTTGCGTCTGTATCTGGTCCTTAGTAGTACCCCGACGGTGATCACCAGTAACTTCCCTGACACCCTTATTCTTGTTATTCTCATTCACGGGAATAATATCCCTGGGCACTTCTAGAGCTTGGGGCTGGCCTAATTTCTGTTGTAAATCATCCAGCGCTATAAGATCATCCAGCCCCACTCGCGCCAAAAGGCTGGGGATTTGTTCTTTGTTAAATACATAGCCTTTCTCCACGAGATGCGTACATAGTGCTAATTGAGTACACCGTGGAAAACTGGTGTAATAATCAAAAATAAGCTTGCGCAGCTTTTGTTGCTGCTTAAGCAACCCCCCTAGTCCGAGCTTGAGCATGTCATTCGGAGGCTGCAACCCCAACTTATTGAGCACAAAACCATCAAGCGTTTGCGGGAATGCCAGATGGTACTTGGTTGTGCACAATTGTGCAATATCACCGTAATCGAATTCTTGGTTACGGCGTATCTGATTGTCTACCAGGGCATAGATGTCCCCAGTAATAGCGTGTATTTCGACAGGGCTGAGATCGTCAACCGATCTGCGTTTAGTTTGGTGTACAGGCTGCTGTTGGAGTTGTACGACAGGAGGAACCGTATTGAGTCTGTTTATCTGGTTCTCCGGCTCAGTGTCTTCTGTGAGATCGACTATCTCTTGTTTTATAAGAGGCTGTTTCTGCTGTGTATCCATAGCAGTCAGGCAGGCGCCTGCCCCTAAAAATCCAATCAGCAGGGTGCCCCGATAAACAAAACGTACTTTTTTATTCATGATAATTTCCGGCTATTTTTCATGGTGGTTTTTAAGCATTTACACATTGTATCTATTTAATAATATTTACAATAATTAACTATAACATATTTTAAAATTAATTCAATGATTAATTTTAATTTAACAGACGGAGGGGCTTTGCCCCCCAGCCTTCGCAACATAGATTAGTTGTTTTACTGCGGTAGAGCCTCAGGCTAGATACTGGCCAATATCGTCTTCCGGCCTGTTGTTATCTTGCTTTCCGCTGTTCGTGCTGAAATTCTGCTGAGATAGCCCACCAAAAAGCGCCAGCGCCCGTGCTTCAGGGGGAGTTATCCTATTTAGGCTTGCCATAGCGGTTGCTTGTAACATCATCTTAAGCAGCCTGCTTCCCCCCTGCGGGCTTTTGGGGGGATCTGTTATTCCGTGGTTGGCAAAGATCGTCTTGATCTTGTGGAGCGTTAACTTTTTCCCAGCTGCTCGCACCTTGAAAATGGCAATAATTATGGACCATAGCGTCTTTTGATCGAGCATTTTCATGAGCCCTTCGGGACTCTCTACTTCTATCACAACGGGGGGTTTTAAGGGGATAGGTTCCTCGATTTCCGTTTGCTGCTCTGGCAGCCCATCATGGGACAATACGGCTCGCTTATACTTTACAAATTCTGAGGAAGTCATCTGGTTTAATGTCGCCATGGCAACGTGCAATCGCGGCATAAATCTTATCAGCTTCCCTATCTCCCGTGGTTTTGTGGGGAGCCCCGTTACCCCATGATCGGTAAAGATCTTAGAGACATCAGAGCTCGTTACATTTCTCCTGGTTTCCCGAACCTTGAAAAGAGCAACTATTATCGAGTCTACTGTCTTCGGATCGAGCGCTTGCACAAGCATCTCGGGACTTTTGTTAGTACTCGTTTTTACTGTCCCAAGAGGAGCTTTCTTAGGGGTTCTCACCTCTTTTTTATGTTTTTTCCTTGGTTGGGAAAATATCTCCCCCCCTTCTGTCTGTCCTTCTGTCTGTGAGGAGAGCCCACCAACAACCGCCGGCGCTTCTTGACGTTTTTTGCTGCCAGGCACCACCTTTCTCCCGGCTTCTCGCGCATTAAAAGTGGCAATAATTATGGACCATAGTGTCGTCTTCTGATCGAGCATTTTTGCATTGTTTTGCAAATTACCATTCTTGTCGGTAGAGTTTGTTCGATTCATAGCGCAAAGAAAGGCGCCCGAACAAAAAAGTCCCGCACACAACACCAGTCTGTGCACGATTATACCACCAGTAATCTTCATCTTATTTTTTACTTTCGAGTTTATGCCACCTGTTTTTAGTTTTCATCAAAAAGCTCAGCATTTAATATCTTGTTTAAATCTGGGTCGTCATAGGGCTCCATATCCCGCCTATCATCGCCTTGATCAAGATCTTGTTGCGTGAGCTGCTGGGGAGACGCAATGACAAATACTTCCCTTAATTTACTTGATTCCATTGATTCCTTTAATTTTTTTGATTCTTTAGGCCGTTTCGGTGATAAAGTTTCATTCCCCGCGGGAAGACGACGTTTTCTTTGCTTTTGAGCGAAACAATCTTCTTTGAAATAGCTTTGGGATAGTTTGTTTGTATTGCCGGATAAGAGAGATTTTAGCTTTTTCCCACACAATTCACCCTTCAGGGCATACTTCAGAGCTTCCTCTAAGGAATCAGGACGAATTTTTAGCAGGACCGTTGCAGGAGGTATGTGAAGAACGACGGAAGGAAAGTGCGTCCTGCTATATTGACCAGGTCCTATAATTACCCCGTACTTTTCAGCAATCTGGCATATTCCGTTGCCTGTTAGGGGCCCCTCCGTCCTTAACTGACGGAACACATCGTTAATGATGGCTTCTATTTTCTCCTTGCTTAGAGAGTCTCGCAACAGAGAAAGCCTTTGTGCATCGCCACGGTGTAAACCCTTACTCTCTGGTACCAGACCAAAAAACGCCATTACTTGGGGATTTATACTTTCCCTGCGCTCATCGCCGCACTGTTGTGTATTAAAGTTCATGGCTCCGAGAGACGAGCCTAAACAGAAAAGCCCTGAACAGACCAGCACATTCATGGTTTTAGAAAAAAGAATGTTCATAATTATTATCCCTATTATTGTTATTGTTCATTAAGATAATTTAATAGATTGCCAGATAGACCTTCAAGAGTATTGGGCAAGCCGAAAATATTTAGCGTATCTTGCGGATCATCGTTATCCTTTTTAAAAGTATCATCTATACTCTTCTCCTCTGAAAGATCCTGCTCGAATCCAACGGGCACCTGTGGGATTTGGCTATTTTCGCTTCCAATCAATCCCAGTATTTGATTATTATACTCATTGCCGTTTTGAATGAAATCCTGGTGCTGGAACTGCTGGGGAGTCGGCTTGACGATTTTTTCCTCTAATTCTTTAACCCTTTTCGGGAATACAAGACTGTCTTCCCCGGGAAGGGATCGTTTTTTCAAATGGCGAGTGAAACAATCTGGCTCGAAATACTGCTGGACGAAATTGGATTGTTTCCACACATCACCACCGCCGAGGAAAGATTCTAATACCTCACCACACAATTCACCCTTCAGGGCATACTTCAGAGCTTCCTCTAAGGAATCAGGACGAATTTTTAGCAGGACCGTTGCAGGAGGTATGTGAAGAACGACGGAAGGAAAGTGCGTCCTGCTATATTGACCAGGTCCTATAATTACCCCGTACTTTTCAGCAATCTGGCATATTCCGTTGCCTGTTAGGGGCCCCTCCGTCCTTAACTGACGGAACACATCGTTAATGATGGCTTCTATTTTCTCCTTGCTTAGAGAGTCTCGCAACAGAGAAAGCCTTTGTGCATCGCCACGGTGTAAACCCTTACTCTCTGGTACCAGACCAAAAAACGCCATTACTTGGGGATTTATACTTTTCCTGCGCTCATCGCCGCGCTGTTGTGTATTAAAGTTCATGGCTCCGAGAGACGAGCCTAAGCACAAAAGCCCTGAGCAGAGCAGTATATTCATGGTTTTAGAAAAAAGAGTGTTCATAATTATTATCCTTATATTTTTATTTTTCCTGCTTTCAGGTTACATCTAGTTACCCGAAAAGAGTTCGGCATTTAATATGTCGTTCAAATCTTTGTCCTCGGTGACCTCGAGGGGTAAATCTCCATCAAAAAGCTCAGTATTTAATATATTGTTTAAATTTGGGTCATGGGTGACATCGAGGAACGCCTTATCGAAATCTTCGGCAGGCTGAATACCAGCGGGAGGAGGAATGACCAATTCTTCCGATCCCCCGGATTCTTTAAGCCGTTTCGGTGATAAAGTTTGATTCTCTGTGGGAAGACGACGTTTTCTTTGCTTTTGAGCGAAACAATCTTCTTTGAAATAGCGCTTGACACAATCGGTCAGTTTTTCTACATCGCCGGACAAGAGGGATTTTAGTTTTTCCCCGTACAGTTCACCCTTCAGGGCATACTCCAGGGCTTTTTCTAAGCAATCAGGGCAAATTTCTCGCAGGACCGTTGCAGGAGGTATGCGAAGAACGCTATTGGGAAAGTGTGCCTCTAGCCATGGACCACGTGGGATAATTACTCCGTGCTTTTCAGCAATCTGGCGTATCTCGTTGCAGATTAGGAATCCCGTTGCTTTTAACTGCCCAAAAATATCTTTAATTATGGCAGCTGTTTGCTCTTTACTTATTGACTTTCCCAATTGAGAAAGCCTTTGTGCATCGCCACGGTGACTTACATCACTGGGCTGACTTTTTTCTTGCTCTGATACCTGTACCTGCCCAAAAAACGCTAGAACTAGGGGATCTATACGTTCCTGGTCGCGCTGTGTATTAAATTGTTTATTAAACTGTGTATTAAATCGTTCAAAACACTTTTCGTCGAAATACTTACTCGTAAATGAAGGGTTTTCTTCTAAAAAATTTTTCATCTGGAGGTCTTTAAGCTTATTCCCGCATAGCTGGCCCTTTAAGGCATACTCCAAAGCTTTACGTAAATCCTTAAGGGGAATCTTGTTTAGTATTGTCCAGACTGGTATACCGAGAGTTTGAGGGCACAATTCGCTTATAATCCGTTGCTTCTTTGGGATGCCTTTGATCTCGCGGTCCTTAAAGATGCGGAATACATCTGCCCTGCGCAGAGGCTTTCCTTTCCACAAAAACTTAAAAACATCTACAATCAGATTGTCAATTTGGTTCTTGCTCAGACTCTTTCGCAGTTGGCCAGGGGTGAGTTCTTCGTTATTGAACGGTTGGTTCATGGCTCCGAGAGACGAGCCTAAACATAAAAGCCCTGAGCAGAGCAGTGTATTCATGGTTTTAGAAAAAAGAGTGTTCATTATTATTGTCCTTATATTTTTTATTTTTTACTTTCAAGTGGAGCTCATATTTAAAAAACAACTAATCACTCGGAGCTGCCTTCGGTCCCTCGCTCATCCTGCCTGTCCTCCGGAGCCTTGGCGCAGGGGGAAGCCTGCCGAAGGACGGGCACAGAAGTTGGGGAGATGGGGCTGTGCCCCATCAAACTTCCCGCTTATAGGTTCGCGAATAAAAGCACCCTGCGTTAGTTGTTTTTAAAGTACGAGCTCCATAGCTCTAAAGGTAATTAAATAGATTTCCAGATAGATCTTCAGGAGTGTTGGGCAGGCCGAAAATATTTAGCGTATCTTGCGGATCATCGTTATCCTTTTTAAAAGTATCATCTATACTCTTCGCCACAGAAAGATCCTGCTCGAATCCAACGGGCACCTGTGGGATTTGGCTATTTTCGTTTCCAATCAATCCCAGTATTTTATTATGCCCCGTCAATTCCTTTTTTTCTTCTTCTTTGGTTTCGGCCCAATGCGCAAGGGCCTGTTGTTCTGTTTGATTCAATTCTTCAAGGGACATTTTGTTTAAACAATACAGGTTGACGTCCACTTTAAGAGTGTGAATGATTAGTTTACTCATCTCCGCAGTGCGTTTCTTTGACAAACTCTTAAGCTTACAACCCATAAAAACCCTATACGCGCCATCGAGAGTCAATCTGCTTTTGTTTTCCTCCCGGTTTTCTCGTAGTCTTTTAAAAAGAGCCCTTATTAAGGTACATTTTTCTTCTGGAGTTAAACGTCTATTCCTTTCCGGCCTTTCGAAGGGGTTCCAAGGATGTATCAACCCCTTTTTCTTTTGGCTGAAATTATCCAAACGGTACCGAGTCTTCATGGCGCAGAGAAAGGCGCCTGAGCACATAAGTGCCATACAAAGCATCAGACTGTACATAATTTTACCGTAATTATTTTCCATATTCCATCCCCTTCCAAAGTTCAGGGAGAGGATCATTCTCAAACGATGCAGGCCCAGTATAATACTCGCTTATATCATCAAAGCGTCCGCTCATCGCTTGCCAATCAGCAACAAAGCGCTCGTCTTTTTGCAGGGCAACAATCATCTTTAAGACATTAAGAATCGCCTTGGTCCCGGGATTAGTCTTGTTTTTTCTTATATTCCCGTTCTGGACCCGTTTTTTCATTCCATTATTGATCAATTTCACATCATTTTCTCGGCCAAGTCGAGTTACAATTCCCAATATGTTTTCATCCGTATACGGATACCCGTATTTCCCAAGGTAATCCGTAATATCTTTTCGACTGAGTCTTTTGCCCCGTTCTTTTATGAGTCTATCTATTAGCGTTCGTAACGCATCGTCTTCCTCTCGCATTCCCCGCTCTCCCCTTTTTTTCATATATTTAAGTCCCATTTGGCCTAATGTACCCATCAGAAATTGCGCGATAGAGCCCCTGCCACCACTCAGACCCACACCATATTTTTGGGCTATCTCCCCAATATCACCTAGCGATATTTTCGGGAGACGAGCATAGATCTCATGATTGATGGCACGCTTCTCTGTACCGGTTAAGCAATGAGAGCCGAGAATTTCTGATACTCCCAAAAATCCTGCGCCTACAAGCACGAGCAGACGAACATAAGCTCCAAATATATTCATAATCATCTCCTTATTATCCCTTTAAAGGGCTATTGGATTGTTTTAACTATAATTCTAAGAAAAGAGCAGCTTGCTCAAAGATACATCGGGCAAGCCATCCCTTTTATAAATCATACTCTTAATATAGATTTTAGAATATTTTTAAATTATTTGCAAATTAAAAATACACTAACTGGATATTTGATAATTTTATATAAAATTATAACAATCGGCTGTAACAGCATGCCAACAACCCCAAGTACTTGGGGTCCAAATTGTTCTTCTTGCTGATTACTTGCCCCCGCTATAGAGAAGTTACTTCAAACGCAACCAAACGCCGTTCGCCCTGAGACCCGCTCGTCCTGAGCCTGTCGAAGGATCGAAGGGCGCGAGCGCAACTTGATTAGTTGTTTTTAAAATACGAGCTCCATACTGGCAACATTTTGCCCAAGAATTGACTCGGCTCACTCTGTTTTTATTATTTTTTACACAGCATGGAGGATTATTGCCCATTATCCCAATCACTAAAGAGTTTAATGTTTAGGGTGTTGTTTAAATCTTCGTCTGCATAGGGCTCCATTTTCCGCCTATCAGCATCGATGCCTTGGTCAAGATCTTGTTGTTGCTGGGGGAGCGTAATGACAAAATTTTCCCTATAATAACCAGTGTTTGTTTCTGGGGCGTCATAAATCTCGGGATTTTCGTTTTTACCGTTGTTTTGATTGAGCTTCTCTTTTCTAAGCCTTTTCGGAGATACAATTTTATCTCCCTCTCCCTCTTTCTCTTGTTTGCGAAAGCGCCGTTTTTTCTGCTTTTTAGTGAAATAACCTTCCTCGAGATACTGGCTGGTAAAAGATCTATGTTTTTCTAAATACTCGTCTATAAGTTCTTTGAGATTCTTCCCGCAAAGTTCTCCTCTTAAGGCATACTGTTCAGCCTGATCTAAACGATCAAGGGGAATCCTATTCAACATCTTTCCGGGAGGTATACTTAAAACTAAACAAAACAGTTGGCTCGTTCGGGATGAATCTGTTGGGACCCCTGTGATATTGCGGGCCTCAAAGATGTCCCGTGTCTCAGAGGCTCTCTTAAAAGGATTGCCTGCCTTTAATTTACTAAAAACATCCCGAATAAGGGTTTTAATTTGATCATCGCTCAGCTTCTTTCGCAACTGATTCGGGGTGAGTTCTTGAACTGCTATCTGCCAGGTATCCATGGCTTTTAGAAGGGTGGTTGAGCCAAATAGCCCGGCACACAGCACCAAGCTATGCACGATTTTACCATAATTAACGTTCATGTGAATTCCTTTTTATGTTACTTATTTTTGGGATTTCCTACTTATATCACCATCAAAGCACTCGTTTTTCTCTAACAACCTTTCGCAATTTATCGTCCTTACACCTCAGTTACATCAAAAAATCCTGCGCCTACAAGCACAAGCAGGCAAACATAAGCTCCAAATATATTCATAATCATCTCCTTATCATCCCTTTAAAGGGCTATTAGATTATTTTACCTATAATTCTTGTAAACGGTATATGAAAAGAGCAGCTTGCTCAAAGATACATCAGGCAAGCCATCCCTTTTATAAACCATACTATTAATATAGATTTTAGAATATTTTTAAATTATTTGCAAGCTGGATATTTGATAATTTTATATAAAATTATATGGAGCTCGTACTTTAAAAACAACTAACCCGGGGTACTCTTACTTGCAGGTCTATGAGCGGGAAGATTGATGGGGCGCAGCCCCATCTCCCCAACTTCTGTACCCGTCCTTCGGCAGGCTCCCAGCCTTCGCTCCTAGAGGAGCTATGGCGGGCACGGCAGGATGAGCGGGGGGACCGAGTTAAGTCCTGGTTGATTAGTTGCTTTTTAGGTAACAGCTCTATAGCAACTGGTTATTATTAGTTTTTAAATTCCAAAGTTGGGGAAGGGGTTCATTCTCAAACGATGCAGGCCCAGTATAATACTCGCTTATATCATAAAATGCCTGTTTTTTTATATTCATTCTTACGTATCGTTCGCGCTTATGCTGTTTCGCAATCTTGGCAACTGCCAGTATCGGTTTCTTCTCGGTCAATTTTGTCAATTTGGTCAATATAACATCCTCTTCTCGCTCAATTCTGTTTAAAATTCCCCATATCTGAATACTCTTACATCGATACCCGTGTTTCCCAAAGGCATCGACAATTTGTTCTCGCGTGAGTTGGTCGCCCCTTTCTTTTCTGAGCTCATCAACCACCTTTCGCAATTTATCATCCTCTTCACGCATTCCCCGTTCTCCCTTTGCTATCATAAAAGTAAGCCCTTCGAAAAAGCCAAGTGTGATGCTTATGAAGTTTGCAATAGAACTTGTGCTTGAAAGCGATATGCCATATGGTTCGAGCAACTTTCCAATGTCGTTGATCGACGGCTCTTCCGCGAGATGACTGCAGATCTTCGCCCTTAGTTTACGCTTTTCCTGACCGGATAAGCAGCAGCGGGCACCAGGCATCTCGGATACACTAAAAAGTCCTGCGCATACAAGCACGAGCAGGTGGAGACAAGTCTCAGGCATATTCATAATTAGTTCCTCAAAAGGCTATTGGATATAATTCTTATTCTTATTCTTATACATCATATAAGACTTTTTAAGTCTTGCAAATACAAAAAAGTCTTCTTATTGAATAGTGTTAAACAATAGGTATTTGCCGGAAAAAAGTCGCTTTAGAATGCCCACGGGACACGCGTTTCATGTTTGGTATTATAGAAACATACAAGATGCCATTAAAAAGTAAAGCTTGCCTGCTTTTTGCGATAAAAATAAAATTATAAGACGCAATGCTGCAAATGCTACCATTCTGAACAGTTCTAGTCCCCCCACCCCCCTCTCGCCAAGCTATGTTAATAAATTAGGAATTGTTAACATAGAACAGACCCATGAATTTTCATGGTTATAGGCAAAATATAATGTCTGATCCCTCACCTCTATATAGACCTCGTACTTTAAAAACAACTAACCCGGGGTACTCTCACTTGCAAGTCTATGAGCGGGAAGTTTGATGGGGCGCAGCCCCATCTCCCCAACTTCTGTACCCGCAGGGGACCGAGTTAAGCCCTGGTTGATTAGTTGCTTTTTAGGTAACAGCTCTATAGAAAAGATACTTCAGGCACAACTAGACGTCACTGCGTCCCACCGCTCTTGGCAGCAGGCGAGAAAATATCAGAAAGCAAAACAGGGTTTATTTTATTGACAAAAGTATTTATAGCAGTAATCTTATACTTAACACAGCGCGCCATTTCAACCGCCGTACCGGCTATGGAGCTCGTATAGAGCTGTTATTTAAAAAACAACCAATCGCTCGGAGCTGCCTTCGGCCCCCTGCGGGTACAGAAGTTGGGCGTGGGGCCTGCGGCCCCACAAACTCCCCGCCTATATTTTCACAAATACAAGGCCCCCGGGTTAGTTGTTTTTAAAGTACGAGGTCTATACGTTAAAAACAACTAATACCACAATCACCAAATTATGGTTAAAATTGTTGCTGCTTCGGGGGGCCGAGATTAGATAACAGCTCTATAATATATAAAGGGGATCCATATATAGGTATACTAATTTTTTACTTAACCACAATTATTGTCAAAATCAAAGATAAAATAAATTAAATTAAACAAGGCAATGGAGATAGGCTGTGTATTTAAATAAACGTCCTTTCGGAAAATCGCGCAAATACGGATTTATACCCGCATTACTTGTCACTCTTGGCGGTGCGCAACAGGTCACCTGTATGCAAAAGAACCATAAGAATATTAATGCTTGTGCGTTATTAAAAACATTTAATCAATATGAGCTCATCAAAAAACCTTCGCCTATCAAACAGCTTTTACAGGCCGATAAGACTGGTGATTGGGCATTGGCAAAGCAAGTTCTTTCAAAATGTGTTCTTGGGATCTGTAGCACAGATAATAAACATTCCACCAAGGAACGAATATCGTATCTTAATAGTTTGATTGGCACGTTCTTAAAAAGAAATACAACACTCCTTCATTGGGCATGCCGTTTGGGCGATCTTCAAACTGCCCAATCCTTGGTACGATTGGGTGCAAACCTTGAGGCGCAAGGATGGCCATTACAAAGGCAACCACACTATGTAGAGGAATGGCGGGTACAAAGGCGGCCGCTCTATGTAGCATCAGAAAATGGCCACGATAAAATTGTCGCATTATTGCTTGAAATGGGTGCTCAAATTAACTATACCAACACAAAAGCCAGCTCCCCGTTGCATATCGCCAGCATAAAAGAACATCTTGGTGTTATTCGTGCTCTTAAAGAGGCGCATTTCGATTTTGAAATTAAGGATGAATATGGCCATACTGCTTTGCACCTGGCTTGCAAGATGGGCAAATTCAAAAGTGCGGATCTGTTGCTGGCACTAGGGGCGAACAAGAATGCCCGCGAACAAAATCGTAGAACTCCGCTATTTTTAGCCTGCATGGAAAATAAGCCAGAAATAGTAAAGTTGTTAGTAATGGAGCACGCGGATCCTAATATTCCTGATTTTCTAAACGAAAGGCCCTTAGATTACATATGTAGAGTTGGTAATTTTGAGATTGCCTTGATACTTATTGAAGGGAATGCACCGCTGACATCAGGAACTTTAAATGAAGCGCCTCTCCATATTGCATGTAGAAATGGGCATCTTAAAATCGTTGAGGCGCTTCTGGTAAAAAGAGCAAATCCTAATATGGAGGGATCTGACGGAACACCTCTCCATATTGCATGTAGGAATGGGCATCTTAAAATCGTTGAGGCGCTTCTGGCAAAAAGAGCAAATCCTAATATGGAGAGAACTGACGGAACACCTCTCTATATCGCATGTAGAAATGGGCATCTTAAAATCGTTGAGGAGCTTCTGGCAAAAGGAGCGAACCCTAATACGGAGGGACCTGACGGAGCCCCTCTCTATATCGCATGTTTACTTAATAACCTTGCTATGATTAAGATTCTAGTGGAAAGCGGAGCTAAGCTGAGTCCGAAACGGTATGGCGAAACCCCCTTAAGCATTGTCTGTTTAAAACAACAATATGCCATTGCAGAGTACTTAGTTCTCAGAGGAGCGGGCGAAGGTGTGAGATTTTCGAGTGAGAGTGATGAGCGGAAGCGAGATGCACCTATTGATTTACTAGACAGCCGTCCTCAAAGGCAAACGCTTCAAAGATTAAACACCGGCGCAAAGATAAGCGTACTAAAAAAGATCCCCCAGAGCAACACCGACAAAAACACTCTCCCTCAAGAGATTATCGGCCAGATTTGTTCGTACTTCGCAAGACCGGTTGTTTAACAATGCGTATAATGTTGACTGGTGCTATTTGATGAAGTTTGCAATCCCATTTTGAATCAACCGGTGATTACGACGAAATATGCTATCCTATACCGTGCTGCGCGCGCATAAAAACAAAAATTAGCGTATACTGATTTTTCACTTAATCACAGTCGTTATCAAAATCAAAAACAAATCGAAGGGTCTGCATGAAAAGAGGTATAATTTTATTGCCGCTGACACTCCTCCTGGGCTTTGGGCTAACACCATTTGGGCATGCCACCAACACACCACCTCTATATGACACAGATACTAGCAATATCCCTGGACTTGTACAGTATATGCAAACGCAACAGGAGCAAAAAAAACAGACGCAGGAGAAGCAGGGCTACACTAACGAAACCAACAAAACGGTGGAAGTTGAAGATGATAATACCGCTATTGATTGGTTTGGCAACGATCTCACCGAGTTGATTGATTAAATAGATGTGGTAAGCGAAGGTTGGATGCGGGCACAGAAAGAAATTTGGGTGATGGGGCGAAGCATGTCCTGCCCCCCCCCGGCCTGTCCCCCGTCCTTCGACTTCGCTCGGGATGAGCGGGAAGTTTGGCGAAGGGGAAAGCCTGCATGCTCCGGCAAGGGGCTTCGAAGCAACAAGGGCGAAGCATGTCCTGAGCTTGTCGAAGGGGTCGGGAGCATGGTCGAGGGGTCGGATCAGAGTGACAGGATTTTTCCCCAAATCTCCCCTCCCCAAGATTCCTTTGGCAGACTTTGAGTCTCCTGTGGATTAGTCTGGTGAGAACGCAAAACAAGATACTCCAGAAAGGAACACTTTGGACGCGGCGTTGGCCAAAACGTTATAGAGTCTTTAGACTGCGTAACGATAGTTTTCAAATCGAAACTAAAAAAGCCCCTATGAATACCTTTGTCAGCGCCAAACGTTGTGATGCATTCGCCCGTTTTGGTATCCAAAAGCACGGCTCCCCCGCCCGTGTTGACTATCAGGATGGTGGCGCCATCGGGACCAAATTCGAGCGACTCGGCCCTATAATTTACAGGCATTTCTAACCGTACCACATCACCCGCCTTTATATCCCAAATCGCCACCACATCGTTGACCCTGCCGCGATAACAGACCGCAATAAATTTGCCCTTGAAAGAGCGAGTGAGTAAGTAGGCGCTATAATAAGAAAAAGGTTTATTTATTACTGTTTTTATAACTTTTTCTGTGTTGGCATCCCAAACCTCGATCGTATTGTCCCTTGTAAACGTTGCAGCGCTACCCTCTTTGTCAATGGCAATCACCTGGCTATCATAATGGTGCCCTTCTGTATATTTGTTCGTCTTAAGATCCCAAGATGCGACGACGCTATAAGGCTTGTCCATATTATCCGCAACAACTAGGATACGATCGCCCTCGGGGGTAAAGCCTATACAATCGATACGAAAGCCCGTAAGCGTAAGTGTTTTTAGTAATGCACCGGTCTGTATATCCCACAGATAAATACCCCCAGCCTGTACCTCTTCAAAAGCAACTGCGATGAGGTCGTTTTTCGGGCTAAAAACAACCTTAGAGACAGCGATACCATCAACATCGTCCAGATAGGTGAAAAGACATTCATTTGTCCGCGTATCTACCACTCTCACCATCTCTTTCTTATGCGCAAATGTTGCGATGCATTCGCGGGATTGAACATCCCAAAGATACACCCCTTTTCCAAAAGACGTCGCCAAAAACCGGTCATCGTAACTAAAGGTAGCAACTTTGACCCCCGCCAATGGGGTATTAAGCGCTTTTTGTGGATCCGTTTTTGCTTGGGTATCATAGAGAATAATCTTGTCATCTTCGAACACCATGGGCCTCTTAAACCCCATCAGCAACCACCTCTTATTATGGCTCAAAAGGAGTGATTTGCTGGGTGGCATATTGAAAGTTTGGCGCACCAGCTGCGGGGGGTTGGGGGAAAAACGCAGGCCCTTGGCCTTATTATTGCAAAAGTCCCTAAGTGCATTGTCAGTCAGGTACCTTTTTGGGGCGCCTGCAACATGCATTGCAATAGCCTTGCAAATGGCCAAAAGGACGAGCTTGGGGCAGCCGAGGCGACAAGCAACATCCAAAAGCTCCAACACTTGCTCAGGGTGAACTGACTCAGCGCAGAGCCGCAATTGTCGAGCCTCTTCACGTTGTGCAGACGGATTTGGTTGAACGAAAGTGTTGCAAACGGCCATCAGAGTTGGACGGAACTTATCGAGCAAATGAGAAGAAACATGAAAAGGGTCGAAGAGATATTCTAGCCCATATTCTAATCGAATACGGTCAGCACTTTTTTCTAGACTTTTTTCTAGTGATTCCATGGGCGGTTCGCCCTTTACACGCCGATCAAACACCGCAAAAAGCCTCAAGAGCTCGTTTAATGGCACCCCCCAGGAGGGGTGTTCGTCGCCACAAACATTCCGGTTCTGCCCCATATTTTGGAAGAGCGCGTTCTCAATGGGCCCCAAAAAGGTACGGTAGGGCTCTTGCACCATACGTCTATAATAGTCGAGTGGCGGTTGCTGCCGAGATTCCAACGGCTGTTGCATGCCGGCGATTCCGGTTGCAAGTACGCCAAACCAGGCTCCCATTACCACGGTATGCTTTGTCATCATAAGATAATCCTAACTTCGCATCGTTGCCATAAACTACCTCTACTGACGCAGAATATAGCAGATTATAAAGCGTATAGTTAGTGATTATTATTATTTATATTTTTCCCGAATCATTCTACCCCACGATTTCTCTTGGCTATAGAAAAGTATAAGGGGTTATAGTTCCCGCCCAAGGGCCGCCCCTATAAAATCACGGAATAACGGGTGGGGCCGTGACGGCCGCGATTTAAACTCTGGATGAAACTGGCATCCGACAAACCATGGATGATCGCGTACCTCGACTATTTCAACCAACCGTCCGTCAGGCGACGTGCCACTCATAACAAGTCCGGCATCAACCAAACGCTGGCGGAAGACATTGTTCAGCTCATACCGATGCCGGTGGCGCTCAACAATGTCAAGAATCCCATAGGCCTTGCTCGCCAGGGTACCAGGCACCAGATGACAGGGATAGCCCCCCAAACGCATAGTCCCACCCTTTTGGTCAATGCCAACCTGATCGGGCATCAAATCAATTACCGGATAGGGCGTATTCGGGGCAAATTCAGAACTTTGGGCATCCGCCATACCACAAACATTGCGGGCAAACTCAATTACTAAGCATTGCATGCCCAAGCAAATGCCCAGGAATGGAATCTTGTGCTCACGGGCATATTTGATGGCCGCAATTTTTCCCTCGATACCCCGGTCGCCAAAACCGCCAGGAACCAAAATACCCGCAACACCAGCAAGCTGTTTTGCGGGATCCTGCTCAACATCCTCTGCCTGTACCCAAACAATACGTGCCTTACGCTTATAAAATGTCGCCGCGTGATTGAGAGATTCTACAATAGATAAATAGGCATCAGGAAGGGCTGCATATTTTCCAACAATGGCAATCGCCACCTCTCCCTCGGGATTAAGCATACTTTCGACCATGGCTCGCCACGAAGCAAAATCGTTCCCGTCCGGGGTTTTCACCAAGCCTAACCGGCGCATAACCAGACAATCAAGCCCCTGCGCCGCAAGGGCTAGGGGTACTTCATAAATAGTGCGGGCGTCGCAGGCTTCGATAACCGCCTCTTTGTCAACATCGCAAAAAACCGCAAGTTTTGCCTTCAGCTCAGTAGATAGCGTTCTTTCAGTACGACAGACTAAGATATCGGGCTGGATGCCCAGACTGCGCAATTCGCGCACACTGTGCTGACTCGGTTTGGTTTTAAGCTCTCCCGCTTTTTGTAAATAGGGAACAAGAGTAACATGTAAAAACAGAATATTTTCCCGCCCAACCTCGCGTTTGAGCTGGCGAATGGCTTCTAAGAACGGCTGGGATTCGATATCGCCGACCGTACCCCCAATTTCGACGATCAAAACATCGGCGACGGTTTTTTCGGCCATCCCTAAAATCCGGCTCTTAATTTCTTGCGTAATATGGGGTATCACCTGCACCGTCTGTCCGAGATAATCACCCCGTCGTTCTTTATCTAAAACCGTCTGGTAAATCTGCCCAGCGGTTACATTGGCGCCACGGGGGAGATTTTCATCAATAAAACGCTCGTAATGGCCAATATCAAGATCGGTCTCTGCTCCATCCTCGGTAACAAAAACTTCTCCATGTTGATAGGGGCTCATCGTCCCTGGATCAATATTCATATAAGGGTCAAGTTTCTGTAGGGCGACTTTCACCCCACGCTGTTTCAAAAGCGTCCCAAGCGATGCGGCTGTAATCCCCTTACCAAGAGATGAAACCACCCCACCCGTTACAAAAATAAACTTTGGCATGTACATCCCCCTTCTCATACCCCCGCGACCAGATATCTAACATAAGTATTGAGCATAGCAGATTTTTTCTTTATTTTTTCTTTTACGCGCTCTACAGTTTTTCCTCAAAAATCTTGCCTTTTTTAGAGGTTTTACGCCAAACTGACATATACAAAGGGGTAGCTCCCAACAGGTGTGTCTTTAACTGTTTGTAAAGAAGGGAACGGAACATGAAAAAAATACGAGTAATTTCACCATCTCCTCTTGTGCTGGCGCTTGCACTGGCGATGGGAGCAATCCCTCTTCTTGCAGGGCCTGCGTGCGACGAACTAGCGCAAAAGAAGGTCGAGGTTGACGCAACATACAAGACCTTGGTCGGCAAGCTCGCCCCAGAGGTAATTACCCAGGCAAAGCATGAGTTTTTAAGCCCCTACGAACAACGGTGCACCCAAGAAAAGGCACAAGAAGCAGCGAGGGGCATGACAGACGCAATAAGCGTGCTGGATTGGGCGAAATGGCACGTTACAAGTTCTACGGACGGCTCCCTAGACAAGGGCGGACTATCAAATATAAATGACGCAATACGCAAGGGCTATCTCCAAAATACTAGGGAGTTCTCAGATATATACAATGCAAGTAAGGTTATTGAATCGTGCCTGCGGCACGGTGCCGATATCGCCGCCAAGGACCCGCAAAGCAAAACGGTGCTGGTAACGCTGAAAGAGTATTTTGCTCTGTTACAAAAATTACTCGATCTTTTCCCCCTCGCAAATATACCAGCAAAAGAGACCCGTACAGCAGCAACAGAACTGGTTGAAACTTGGAAAAGAATTGCTAAATACCTGGAACACAAAGGGCCCACCTCGTATAGAGCTGTTACCTAAAAAGCAACTAATCAACCAGGACTTAACTCGGTCCCCTGCGGGTACAGAAGTTGGGGAGATGGGGCTGCGCCCCATCAAACTTCCCGCTCATAGACTTGCGAGTGAGAGTACCCCGGGTTAGTTGTTTTTAAAGTACGAGGTCTATAGTGGCACGGACCTGGAGAAGCTCTGGGCAACAATTTTATAGAGTGTTTTAAAAAATTTATTGACAAATGTTTTTATAAAAGTAAGCTTAATTTATAGAACGTAACAAAATAGACTATAACTATACTATAAAGGTTTACCTTATGAATTCACCAATAAAAACAGTCCTCCGTCTATCAACCGCACTCGTATTGTGCTTGAGTATTCTACAAATACACGCAACAAAAAAACGCCTGTATCGCGGGCATAATAACAACATAGGAACAGAAAACCATGATATAATAAAGGCTATACAGCGCATTTGGGAGGATCTGGAGGCCCATGCACGGAAACGAGCTGAAATAGCCGAAGTGGAGCGTGATATTAAGGCGATGGATGAACGAATACGTAAGCTCGAAACAGAGCGCTTCAAAAAAAACATAGCCGTCCTACAAGAATTAGTAACTAAACACCATGTCAGCGCAACACGAATACTAAACGGACTGGCACTGTCGTTAGAAGTTAAGAACGATGATTTAGGCCCTCGTGTATGGCAGATGCTTCTAGAAAAGCTAAAGAAGCTATTAACAGTTGACCCTAAAGCCGCCAACTCATTATTAGACAATTTGGCACGCTCTTTAGAAGCTGACATGCGATTCAAAGTAGCAAAGTTGGAACTCTCCATAGAGTCAACAAGTTTTTGGATTACCGTAGTAGATGCCATGAAAAATAAAAAGATCTTCACAATAAAATAATACGATAACCCAAATAACAGCAACATCAAAACAGCGACCACCCTGCTCAATTGTAGGGTGGTCGCTGTTTATTATTCCGGTGTTTTGTGGTCAAGGCAAAAATTATCAAAGTAAGGGCCCGAAAGGCCGAGGGCGTCCGGATGGCAGACGAGGCCGAGAGGGCCCGGAGCGGGAATCCCCCAACAGAAGGGAGTCTTTACCATGGGATACAAGCAAGCCTAAACAAAAATAAGTTCCTGGAAAAAGCACCGGAGAGAAAGAAATTATCAGACATTTAGAAGTTTTCGTTAACCTCGCCGGTTATTTTTTCTTTCCGGCGGCAAACGGCAAAATAGCTGGAAGTGAGTGGAAGGTGGCGCGGCTTTAAAACTCCTGAAAAAATACGCCTTCGGCCCAGATTCCTCTTCCTCAGAACCCAGGCCTTCGCAAGCACGGGGATTAGATTGCTCTTTATCTGAGCCGAGTCTTTCGCGCACGCAAGGATCTGAAGAGTATCATAATACCGCGGGGCCCACGTCTCAAGCCAGTCAAGACCTGCTGTCTGCTCGTCGCTCATCACCTTGCTCTTCTTAACGATACTATTCTTTTTCATCTGTGCCCGCAAAACCGCCTCCCAAGCAGCCAGCCTCCCCCGAAGCCGTGCGCGATCGTATGGCGTCAATCCATCATCGTCACGAGCGAACAGATCCGCGCCGCAGCGCAGCAGGTAATAAACCAGTTCATCGCGCCCGCGGGCCGCGGCGTGGTGTAAAGGCGTCTGGCCGTAGCTATCGCGAATATCGATCCAGGCACCATGATCTATAAAAAACGTCGCCAGATCATAAAAGCCCTTCGCACAGACGTAGTGGAGAGGCGTTATCCCGAACTCATCCGGAATATAAAGTCCATGATTCCCCGCCAATACTAACTCCTGAACTTCTTCAAGCCAGCACCCCTCACACGCAAGCCGAAGGGCGGTGCAATAATGCCCGACCATTGTCTCGCCCTTCAGCCCATATTTAAGCAGCAATCGGACAATATCATGTAAATAAGAAACGTAAATGCCGCCCTTCTCTATTGCTAACTTATATGCTAACGAGAGAGGAATATTCCCATAATCATCAAGCGCGAACGCGTCAGCCCCGCGGCTCAGCAAGTAAGAAACAAGCTTATAGTGCCCGCTAGCCGCGGCGTAATGTAACGCCGTCCGCCCTTCACAATCTCGAGCATCAAGCCAGGCACCTTGCTCAACAAGAAACTTCGCCAGATCATAAAAGCCCTTCGCACAGACGTAGTGGAGCGGCATCATCCCGCATTCATCCGGAATATAAAGTCCATGATTCCTCGCCAATGCTAACTCCTGAACTTCTTTAAGCCAGTTCTCCTCGCACGCAAGCCGAAGGACTGTGCTGAAAGGCCCGACCATTGTCTCGCCCTTCAGCCCATATTCAATAAGCGATCGGGCAATATCATGCAAAGGTACGTCATAATCGCGCGAACCACCTCTTGACGCTGACCTATATGCTAACCAGAGAGGGAGGTTCCCACCGTTATCACGACTATTCAGGTCTGCTCCCTCTAGCAGCAACTGCCGAACCTGGTACGTGTCTAACTTTTCACAGGCAAGATGTAAAGGAGTTTTTCCGTCGCTATCCCGAGCATTGACGTATAAACGCCACAAAGACCGGCAAAGCTCTTTCCGTTCAGTCTCACCCAGAAACGAACCCTGACGGCTCCACCACCCCAGGCGTTGCTTGAGCAGTTTAATTGTCCGCGGCTGTAAGTATGGGATAATACCTTCATACAAGCCCGGTCTAATCAGCAGCACCACAAGTTTAAAAAATTTCCTTGGATCTTGTAATTCCTGAATCCGTACTTGTTCGGGGGTGCTTCGCTTGGCAACTACCTGGTCCCAATAGGCGACCCTCTCGAGCATACTCAAAATCTCCTTTTGCCAAGGGTCCATTTCTCTAACTGCACGCAGCTTTTCAAGTGTCGCATCAATGCAAATCCCCTGACTCACCAACAAGAAAACTCCATCCTCCCACCGCTGAACCACTGCGTCAGAGAAGAATCGCTGCCAATTCTTACCGTTAACCCCTTCCTTCACACACCCGGCAGCTTTGTACCCAAAGGCACCCCCATTTCCCCTTTTACAAATCTCAGAAAGAACGCGTATTTTATCACTCGAAGTGGAAATAATAGGCGCTTGTGACGCCTGTACGGGCATGCACCATAACGTGACCCAAAAAAACACGCGAAGAAGCACCGGTAAAAAACGAATAAAAAAACCAGCTTTCATAATACCTGCCTAGTTTTCAATAACCAAAAGCCGCTCAGACCAATCAGACGCCAAAGTCTGGTAAGGGCACCACTTTATAAACCCGAGGATCCAGAACACTACCCAGGCGTGGCACGCGCCGTGGCTTTGAAATACCTGAAACAACACGCCTTTTCTTCCATAGAATTGGCGCTTTTGCCCGCCTAAGAACCCGAAAAACGGTGCAATACCATAGAGCAGAGCACCGCGGCTTTGAAATACCTGAAACAACATACGCTTCCCATAGGGTTAGAGCCTCTGCCCGCCAAAAGGCCCGAAGAGTTGCACAATACTGCGGGGCCCACTTCTCAAGCCAGTCAAGACCTGCTGCCTGCTCGTCGCTCATCCCCTCGCTCATCACAACGATACTATTCTTTTTCATCTGTGCCCGCAAAGCCGCCTCCCAAGCAGCCAGCCTCCCCCGAAACCATGCGCGATCGGATGGCGTCAATCCGTCATCATCGCGCGCGAACGGATCAGCGCCGCAGCTCAGCAGGTAAGAAACCAGCTCCTTCTGCCCGCAAGCAGCCGCGTGGTGTAGAGGCGTCTGCCCCTTGCGATCGCGAATATCGATCCAGGCACCCTGCTCAATAAAAAACTTCGCCAGATCATAAAAGCCCTTCGCACAGACATAGTGGAGCGGCGTTATC
>Ga0351937_1097_pt1 | contig 26650 bp, 7 predicted proteins | sample TotcelHT113001M9_FD_206857 | JGI IMG/M metagenome (GOLD analysis project Ga0351937, IMG submission 206857) | Enriched cells from coal bed in the Powder River Basin, Montana, United States - Total cells T11 rep2 HSBNCT.T11.300.1.M9 ... | reverse complement strand
CGTATCGCCCGGGCGGGACCACGGTTTACCACCTGTACGAAATCGATGCCGACGGCACGAATCTCCGGCAACTGACCGACGGGCCCGACAACGATATTGAGCCCATATATGCGCCCGACGGGGCGATCATCTTCTGTTCCAGCCGTTGCCGCCGTTATGTGCCGTGCTGGAAAACCCAGGTTGCCACACTGTACCGCTGCAATGCAGACGGAACCGAGATCCGCATGCTGTCCAACAATGCGGAACAAGAAAACACCCCCTGGATGCTGCCCGATGGCCGAGTGCTGTATATGCGCTGGGAGTACGTCGACCGCAATCAGCTACTGTACCATCACCTTTGGACGGTCAACCCCGACGGGACGAGCGTGATGGTCTACTTTGGCAACCAGTATCCGGGCTATGTGATGATCGACGCCAAGCCGATCCCCAACTCGACGAAGATCGTGGCCTCGTTTTCCCCGGGACACGGTCTCGCGGAACACATGGGATATGTGACGATTGTCGATCTTCGTCGCGGCCCGGACGATATGGCCATGACCCGTCGCGTCAGTGCGAGCAGTTATCGCGATCCGTATCCTCTCGCGGAAGACCTGTTCCTGGTCGCCGACAACAAGGGGATTCATTTCTTGACCGGAGAAGGCCGGGCCGAAGTGGTCTACGGATCAGAACCGACCGGCGATCGTTGGCAGTGCCACGAACCGCGGCCCTTGCGTGCCCGCCCCCGGGAAGCGATCGTCTCCAGCCGCGTTGCCTCGCAGCAGCCGAGCGGACGTTTGGTCCTGTCCGACATCTACGAGGGCCGCAACATGGCGGGGGTCGAGCGGGGCCAGGTCAAGCAGTTGCTCGTGCTGGAACAGCTTCCCAAGCCCGTCAATTTTTCCGGCGGATCGGAACCGCTGACGGTCGGTGGCTCCTTCACCCTGCAACGGGTTTTGGGCACCGTGCCGGTCGAGGCCGATGGCTCGGCCTATTTCGAGGCTCCGGCCTTACGGTCGCTGTTCTTCGTCGCTTTGGACGCGGACGAGATGTCGGTCAAGCGGATGCAGAGTTTCGTCACCGTCCAGCCGGGCGAAACGACGTCCTGCGTCGGGTGTCACGAGCAGCGGACGCGGACGCCTCATCTGCGAGACCTCCGCGTGCTGGACGCCATGAAACGGCCCCCGAGCCGCATCGCGCCGTACGAGCACCTGCCCGACGTGCTCGATTTCCCGCGCGACATCCAACCGATCCTCGACCGGCACTGCGTCAAATGCCACAATCACGATCGCCGCGACGGCGACATGAATCTCTCCGGCGACCGGACCCCCTATTACTCGACGGCCTACTGGACCATGTTCAGCAAGTCCCTGGTCGTCGACGGACGCAACATGCACGGCAACCGGCCGCCCCGCACGATCGGCACCTCGGCAAGTCGCCTGATGACGTGTCTCGACCAATCGCATTACGAAGTCAGGGTCTCCGACCAGGAGCGAGCCACGATTCGCACCTGGATCGACTCGGGCGCGACCTACAGTGGAACCTATGCCTGTCTGGGAAGCGGCATGTTTCCGGTCGACTTTCCCGACGAGATTGTCATCAACCGGTGTGCGGGATGCCACAAAGCCGCCAAGGAATCGTACCGTAACGTGAAGAAGGACGCCTTCTATTTCCAATTTGGCGACCAGGGGCCTCCGCAGCCGCTGTTGGAGCAGATCGACGACATTATCCTGATCCGGCACTTGGCCTATTTCCAACTGGGCGAAGCGCCGCTGTACCAGGCGCTGTGCAATCTTGACCGGCCGGCGCAGTCGGTCTTTTTGCGCGCCCCGTTGGCCAAATCGGCCGGCGGGCTTGAGCGGTGTGGCCAAGCGGTATTCCAGAACCGGGAGGACAAGGATTACCGCGAAATCCTCGCTCGCATCGAGGAGGCTTCGCAGCAACTGCAGCTGCACAAGCGTTTCGACATGCCCGGATTCCGCCCAAACCGCTACTACATCCGCCAGATGCAGTTGTTCGGCATCCTGCCAAAGGACTTGGCCGCCGAGGCCCCGATCGATCCCTACGCGACCGACCAGGCGTACTGGAGGACGTTCCAGTTCAGGCCCGCGGCGGAATAAGGGCGTCCTTCCCCGCTTGCGCACAAAGCGTCCCTTTCCTGCCAGAACGCAGGCCTTCTTTCCTGGCTTCATGGCACCTGCCCCGCGGACGGGTTCAGAAAGCTTCGACGACTTCGCCGTCGTTTCGCGAGGCCAGGGCCAGCAGCAGTTGGACGTGCAGCGTTTCGGCGAGGAACCGCACCGCTCCGTCGCACAGCAGCACGTGAGCGCCGCCGGGATGGTCGGAAAACAGGGAACTGTTGCCGGCATTGATCCAGGCGTCCGCCGGCGGCGGATTGATCGGCCGGATTGCCTGGCCACCAGCCGGTGCGGCGGGGACGCTGATACAGTTCTGGCCGCCCGCCCAGACGCCGCGCAAGGCGTTGCTGGTGCCCGCGATGAAGATCCCGCGTCCGGACAATTCGCCCACCAGCAGGGTCTGCGACAGGCCATCGACGATTTCCGCCGCCGTGGTTTGCGTCCGCATGCCGGTGCTGATGTTCAGCAGGATACCGCTGTTTGCCGCGTAGGTGGCGCCCGTCGCCGGATTGCGAAAACTGGTATGGACCGTCGGCCCGCTGATTCCCGCATAGTCGATGCACGCCATGTCCTCGCCCGTGCTTGCGTCCCACAAGCCGGGGTTGATCAGGTCCAGCGTGATGCGGTGGCCGGTCCGCGTCGCATGCCGCCGGCCCGTACTGGGGCAGAGAAAGCTCGACACCTCCTTGGAGACGCCTTCGCGGTTTTCCGCTCCCCACAGCGGCCTGCGGAAATCCAACTGCTGGTGAGCCGCCGATTCCTCCATCCACTCCAGCAGGAACGCGGGCCACCCCCAGGTCTTGTGCCCCACGATCACCAGCCGCTGGCCGGGAGGAAAGGCGCCGTAGGCCGTGAGATGGTTTTGCATCCCCACGCCGATCTGCTTCAGGTTGTTCGCACATTGGGTGCGGCGAGCCGATTCGCGCGCGGTCTGGACCGCGGGCAGCAGCAAGGCCAAGAGAATTCCGATGATGGCAATCACGACCAACAGTTCCACCAGCGTAAAACCGACGATTCGAGCTGGACGTGAGGTGCGGAAAGTCATCGTCTTGAATCCTTGTCAAGTTACGGATATTCTCCAACATAGAAGGGGTGCTCGAAAGGTCGTTCTCGGGCATTTTTTCATGAACTGTCGGTGCGTGGAGCCCCGTCTTTCCCAGAAAACACGTGGAACCCGAAAACACTTTCTCAAAGGAAGTCGCATCCTCCTCTGCTAACCAGACCACGGACAAGCCTGCCGCTAACGGGTAAAAGTGATTGTGATCCGGACGCGCCGGTCCTTTGGCTGGCGAGCAGTTGCAGGGGAACGTCCCGGTCTCGACTCACCGACGGAAGGTGAAGCGGTGCGTGCCGATCCTTGAAGCCTGATCAACCACTGGCCCACTTGTCGTCGAGTTGCGGCAGCATCGCCGTCCAACCGCAGCGGCCCGCCCGAGTGCATCCAGGAATGGGACAGGCGCCGAATTCGTTCCTCTTCCTCGTCGTTTGCGGACGGCGACAGCCATTGCGCCAGCTCTTCCTGATCTCGAAACACCAGGCGTTCAACAGACGATACAGTCAGACAGTGCTCCCGGAAAAACTCGTCCAGTGACCACAACGTGTCGCCAAGGTGAAATTCCAGTTGGCGTAGGAGCGGGGGAATTCGTTTTCCCCAGCCGGGATCGACCGCCGTGCCTCCGATGACGGTAATAATCGCCTCGCAACCGCCGACGTTCTGGTCCGGGTGGGGCCGGGCCTCAAACGGGACGCGAAGTTCGATCCGGCAGCCGGCATCCCAGGGATGGGAGACTTGGTGTTCGAGCGCCGCTGTCGAGAACTCCGGGGAATTCGCCGCGACTTGCAGGGACGCCCTTACGGTTGTCGAAGTCTGCCCCCAGGCCGAACGTACGACGGGGTCCTCGTGGAAGATTCTCGCCCAGTGGTTTTCAAGGGCGGCCGCCACCGACTCGAGCACCTGAAAAGCGGCTTCCGCGAGGCGCGGGGGAAGAGCGGTGAGCCGCTCGGCCGCGAGGCGTTTGACGAGCCAACCACGAGTCTGGTCGCAAGCCTGTTCGCGCAGGAATTCGAGCCAACGCAACGCCTCCGCCCCGCTTCCCTGGCAGGCGTCCCGCAGCGCAGTGTCAATGCGCGCGGACAGCAGGCCCAAGAAGCTGCCCCAGGTAATGGCCCCCTGTCGGTTGCCCAGATGGCCGGCCCAGGGTTCCAGATGCAGAACGGAGAACCACGCTTGCGCTTCCCGGATCGAACACCCTGCCGCCTCGCTGCGCATCTGGGCGAGGAATTCTTCCAGGATGCGTTGAACCGTGTTGTCCGGGTCGGGAATCCGGGCACGCACGTCCTGCCAACACTGCGCCAGGAGGTAGCAATAGGAGCAGTACGTGTTCACGTCTCGAAACTTTCTCACGGGGCTGCTCCTTTCGTCTTCGTCGCCGGAACCGCGGGCAAGGCGCCCGGGGCCACGAACACCTCGCGCAATTCGGGAACGCTTGTGTAGCGTTCGGCGCTGTGGCGGATCCACAGGACGAGGTCACGAATATCGTCGCTCCGCTGCTCGTAGTCCAGCGGCTTGGCCCTCCGCTCGCCTCGCTCGTCGAGGTCCCAGACCAGATCGCCCAGAAACGGCCGCCCCTCGGGAACGTGACGGCCGCAGAACAGCGATTGCAGCAGGCGTTTACCGGCGTCGAGATAGAGCGTATCGAACTCGGTTCTGTCGGCGGCGAGCTTCCGGGCGGCGGCCACAAGGCCCCGGGTTTCCGCCGCTTCGTGCCCCTCGATCAAAGCCACGTAGTCAGCTCGCCGTTCCGCCAAATAGCCGTCGGCCGTTTGTTTCGGCGGAGGATAAAAGCGGGCGACCAGGGCCTGTTCGATTTCCTCGCGGAAGACGGATTTTCCAAACAGGGATGAGAGATAGAAGGAGCGATAGCTCGCCAAGGCGTCGTCCTGGAGCGTCTCGGCCGCTGCGGCTACGTTCTGGCCGGCCAGTTCGCAGGCCTTCTGGATAGTGAACGGAGAACGAAACCGGTCCGCCAGCACGGAGCCAAAAAAACGGTAGCCGCCGCCCAGCACGGTATCTACCTTGTGGCGAATCTGTCCGAGATCGGCCAGCGCCGCCTGGTAGCGGGCTTGCCGTTTGGCATCCGCCGCGACGTTGGAGTCGCGCAACGCCTGTTCGATCCCGTCCTTGATCCCCTTCCACCCCGGGTCGTCCGGCAGCACGGCAAACCTCCGCACCAGACTGTCAAAATTCTGGGGCATTTCTGCAGAGTACCGCGACTGGCCGTCAAACACGGCTCGCATGTCCCCGAAAAAGTACTGCAGATAATCCTCGTCCCTCAGTTGCCGCGACCCCGCCAAGATATCGCGATTCAGATCGACCCCGTCGAACACCTCCTGGCACAGGCTTTCCAAGGAAACCCGGGCCAGGTCTTTTCGCTCCCACAGGATGCGGAAATTGTAGGCCGTCATTTCGACGTCCTCGCCGTCGATCAGTCGGCAGAAACGCGTGGCATCCGCCAAGCTGGCTTCCAACAAGTAGATGGGCAGGAAGTTGTGGCAGATCAAGAACGTCTCCAGCTCCCGAGGCTCCATGATCGGCACGTCGCGATCGCCGTTTCCCTCGGGGCTCGGAAACCGCACCAGGGGACCGGCCTGTCGATAGGTCGCCTCGTACAGGCTCAGAAGCCGTACCAAAGGCTTCTTCACGTCCCCTTGGAGCATGCAGAACAGGGGCAGGGCATAGTCCGAATCGTACATGGCGTCCTTGTCGAATTCGGCGTCCACATAGGGGGCAAAGTAGGTGTGCAGGAAGATCAATCGCGAAGCGACGGCGACAACAGCCGTTTTTTCGTCTTCGCTCAGGTTTTCCACGCCCCGGCTTTCGGCCAAAAGAATCGCATTGCGGCAGTACGTCGTAAGAAACCAGAATTCGTCCAGATGCTCCTTCTGAAGTTTCTCCAAGACCTTTTCCTTCCGCATCGCCCGGACGACGTCCAGGATGAAATGGGACGCCCGATCAACCCGCTGACTCGCTTCCGCGAACACGTAATGGCCGCAGAGCGCATCGACGACCTGTTGCACAATTTGAGCCAGGGCGAGCAGGGACAAAGCCTCGCCGTCTGCCGCCATCCCCTGGTTGACATGCATCAAGCGGAACTCTTCCAAGGCCAGATCGTGGATTCGCGAAGTCTCCAGGTGTCGGAGCACTTTGGCACGCAGCGTCTCGTAGCCGAAACCTCGACTTTCGTCAGCCAACCCGTAGACGCTGGCCTCCAGAAGACAGAGCCATCGCAGGAGCCGGAAGCAACGATCGTGATCGTCCCGGGATGCCGTGTCCAACAGACTTGCCAGATGTTCGAAGACCTGCCCCTTGAGCGTCTCGTAGGCGGCGATTTCGTCTGGTCCGCCGCGGTTGTTCTGGTCCGAATTCGGCAGCAGCAGCACGACCGGGACGAGCGGCTCCCAGACGGCATCGTCGCTCCCCTCCATCGCCTGCCAGTAGTAGCGGAAGACGGCGGCGCGCAAGGAACCATCGACCGGGGCACGCTGCAGGTCCAAGGCCCCGACCAGAATCTCGCGTGCGATCCCCTGCGGAGGCGTTCCCGTATACAGCTTCGCTGGATCGAGCCCGCGAAATCTGAACCCATGGATCTCGTACAGTTCTGTCAAGGCGTGCAGGAGCCGGAGAAACTCCCGCGGGGTATATTCCTCCGAGGGATCGTCCAAGCCGGTGGTGCGATCCCGAAGGCTCGCATCCGGCACGTGTTCGAGGAACAGCATGGCGATTCTTTGATAACAGCGCGAACGCTCGTCATCCGACAACCCGGACAGTTTCCAGGCCTCCGAGGGCTCCGGCGGTTGGCCGGAATCGGATCCGGTCAAGGGGATTTGGAACAGCAGCCGATGGAGGACGCCCAGATTGATGTTGCGGTTCAGGGGCCACGGGTTCGGCTCCTGCCAGAGCGGAATCCCGAGTTCGCGGCAATAGGCGCGGAGCAGATCGGCGATCGCTTCTTCCGCGTTGATATAGCGCACGTCGCCGGCTCCGTCTTCTGCGTGGATCCGGCCGAAGCTGTCCCATTCTCGTTGCCAGCGACGCGGCAGGTCTGCCGGCGGAGTGTAGCGGTTGCTGGCAAACTCCTTCAGATACAGCAAGTACGGCTCGGCTCCCACCTGGCGGAAGAAGCCGTACACGCTGCGCAGGGGCACATACAGTTGGTCGTAGAACATCTCGAAGTACTTCATCTGTCCTTCCAGACGCAACACCTCGACGAGGTCTCCCGAATGGAGCGCGTGGAAGCGGGCCACCAGTTCGGCGAGTTCTTCCCGCGCCAACCGGCGAAAACGGGTCGGATCCTCGGGGATTTCGAAGACATCGTGACGCAAGGCGTCGAGTACCTGCCCGAGATAATGATCGTCGTCCAGGATGATCGTGATCTTTAGAGTCAGCCGCACCAGGTTGACAATCTGGTCCTTGTCCCGGGCGGCGATCGCCGCTTTCATCTCGTGGATGATCTCGACGGCAATCATCTCCAGAATTTTCGGCCGGGCTTGAGCCGCCTGGTGGTCCCCGTGGCTGACGCGCAGGACCCCCTTCCACTTGACGATCGTTCGCAACAGATCCTCAAGCTGAATCCGGCGGGCGTCGTCTTGGAGCGAAAACCGCACATCGCCGACCGTCGCGCGGCCCATAAAGGCGTTGCACATCTGCTGGAGCGGCTCGCCGATGACGAGGTTCAGGTACACCAGAATCCGGTCGGCTTCGCCGGCCGGTGGCTGGAATCCCAATTTGGCAGCCTTGGGCTGCAGAATCGGTGATCGGTACAACTCGGGCTGGGTGACGTTCAACGAGTTGTCGACGGCGATGACGTACTGCAGCACCTCGACAGCCGCCCCCGCCAGCGGCACCGGGGCCGTCATCGGGTGCGCTGTCAGCAGGTGGTGAGCGATTTCGAAACGGTGCGAATCGAGCAGATAGGAATCGCCGGGGCGCGCATCGGCCAGGATCTGCCTGCGGACGATGTTTGCCGCCAGTGCGTCGTCGACGCCGATCGGGCGGACGATCTTGCTGAACAACCGATCCTGGAGCGACTGTCCGTACCGCCGGTAATAATCATCTCGGAGGCAACCGTACAGCGGCAGGTCCCATTGGTCGGCCCGGTCGGAACGAAAGAAGGCTTCGAGCAAGTCTACACAGCGCGCCAGGACTTGCGCGTCCTGATGCCACAATCGCATGGGCGTGGTGGCGGGCGGGGACTGATGCAGGGCGACAAACATGGCCTGGTCGTCGGAAAACAGCGGCTGCAGCGTCTGGAACGAATCACGCAGCGCGAGCCCGGAATTCGCGATGAAATGAGCCAGCAGTTGCCGCGGCCCGGCGTCCCGCGGCGCCGCCTTAATCGCCCGCCCCATTTTCAGCAGCCATTCCGTCAGCGGCACGGCCGGAGATTCCACCGTCCGCGGCGCGGCCTCGAGTTCGCGCGCCAGTTCCAAAACCAACTCGTGTTGCAGGCCGGACCAGTCGCCGGGTCCAAAGTCGATGAACAGCCGCGAAGCCAGCTGCTGGTTCATCCAACTCCGCTTGGCCTGCGTCTCCGGGGCAGAGCCCCAATAGGCGGCTTCCTTGAGCGAGCTGTAAAACCGCTGAATTCGCTGCGGCGTCAGGGTGGCGGCATCGAAGTGACTCTTGCATACTTCGCCGTCCAGCGTGACCCGTTGGTCGTCGAACACCCGGTACCCGAAGTACAGAACCGGCAGGTATTGCTCCAGATCCTGCGGATCGGCGCGGCTTCGCAGGAGAGCCAGCAGTGCTTCGCCGGTCGGCGGATCTTTCAGTTGCCGGTTGAATTCGAGCCACGCCGGCTCGGTGAACGCCTGGAAATCATGCGTGTCCGGTTGCGCCCCGAAATCCTGATAGACCTCTCGCAGGAAGCCGGTCGTCAACTTGGCGGAGGTTCCCTGAACGATCTCCAGGAACTCGCGGCGAACCGTTTCATGTTCGTTCCGAAACAAGCGAAGGCCCGCTCGGTTCTTCTGAAAACCGGATTTGGTGAAGTCCCACACCCATCGCCGAACTTGGGGTTGGGCTTCGGGAGCCGTCAACTCGGTCTGAGGAAGCTGAGTACGAAGCATTTGCAGGGCCAGCGGTTCGGCGTACAACGGCTGACCGGGAGGTTCCAGGATCAGTCGCACGTCCAGTAACGCGGTGCTCTCGGCAGCCGTCGAGGGCGACAGGGCAGCGATTGCGAACCCCAACGCCAGCCACGTGATGGCCGTCCGCGGCCGCTGAACGGTCTCGCATGTACCGAGGGATACCTCCGTCAGACTCCAGCGCATGTCCCAATCCTCCGCTCGCCCTCGTCACTGCCCGCGCGTTCCCAATCGCTGACGCAGCGCGTGACTCTCAAAAAGCTTGGCCGACTGAAATCCGGGAGCTACGACCGACTCGAACAGCTGTAGCTTGACCCCCGACCATTTGTCCAATTGTCGGCACAAGTTGTATAAACTTACATTGCCGCCCGCGCAGATGTCTTCGTTGCAGCCTTCCTGGGCGACAAAATAATCCCGCAAAATGTCCTGAAACCGGTAGGCGGGAAAGACGCTCGAAGCCACCGGCTCAAAGCCATCTTGCTGGGATTTGTCGCGAACGTACGGCAACACGTCGCGGACCACCAGCAACCCGTCGCGGAACGCATACTTGACCCGCGGTGAACCGGCGTAAAACTCCTTCCCCGGCGGTTTGTTGATCGTACGGATCAGCAGGCACAGGTAGTCGCGTGTCAGCGCATCGCCTGCGGTCGCCGCACCCGCCTCGTACAGCAAGGTAGCCAGCATGAGGTATCCGTTCATAACGGCGGGAGTTACCTGTAATTCGCCCGTCTGAATCAGGTAACCACGGGCGTCCACGTAATTGCGAAACTGCTGTTGCAGGTAGGTGTCGGACAGCACGACGTTCAAGGGCGGGACGTCCTCGACGTAGTGCCGCAGAAACCGCTCCAGCACCGGCTGCCGCACCGCGCCGGCTGCCATGCGCCGTTCGCGGAATGCCTTTTTCAGGTCGGTCAGATTCTCCTGAAATACTTGCATGTCTTCCGAAGAGTAGTGAACTTTGGCGAGTTGCGGGGGCAGGTCCCGGATGACGCCCACATAGTTCGGCTGGTATTTCCCCGGCCCCTTTTCCTCGGGCGTCTCTGGCGTGCCGTGATGGGGGCCTCTGCCACCTCCCGGATCCTGCCCTTGGCCCGCGTCCTCGAAACGCATCTTCACCAGGATCGCGTTGGCAAACAGGGTGGGCCGCAACCCGAGTCGGGCGATCCGCGTGTCGGCGGCGATGAATTCGCGGAACCGGAACTCCGGCAGGTCGGCGTCGATGTGCATTTCTTGAACCGACACCACAGGCACCAGCGCCACGGCTCCGGCTTCCATCCTGGCCCCGGCGATATCCGTGCCTTCCGCCACCCGGGACAAGGCCCAATCGGCAATACGGCCGACGTGCTCCTGCGCCTCGGCCGCGTCGGACCACGACACCGGGCCGGCCGAAGAACGCAGCCAGACCACTTGATGCTTACCGGGTTCGAGACGGCTGGCTTGGATCTCTGTCAGTCCGCGCCAGCTGTCGCCAGTGGTCGCGTAGATCTCCTGGAGATGGCCACACAGCAGCGTTGCCTGCGGCGTGTCGATCTTGATGTATCGCCGCGTCTCGTACTCGACCATCGGTTCTTCTTGAGACAATCCCGTGCTCCAGAATCTGCGGGGCAACAGCGTCGTGTTGTAACAGAGGAAGTTCCCCGCCGCGTGATCTGCGTCGTCCGCGGACGAATCGGCTGCGGAATCCCGCACCGGAGTTTCCTCGCTGTCCGCATTTCCCGCTCGGTTATCAGCGGCCTTCGGCAAGTTCTTCGCCAGTTCAACGCGAGCACTGGTCAGGTCGATGCGGACATGGTTTCCCTCCGCATCTTCCTCGGCGCCGCGAATCGCATCCAGACCGGGCGACATCTGAATCAGACTATTCTCCTCGACTCCCGCACAGACCGTCGTCCCGTCGACGTCCACCGGAACCAGAATTCCGTTGGCCCGCACCAGCGGGCACGCCTTCAATTTGAGCTGATAGACGCCCAGCGGCTCGCCGATACCACGAATCTCTTTCAGCACGGCGGTCTGGGGCGTCGCGTTCGTGAAAGCGCAAACCAGTTCCATTCCGGGACGCAAGCGGTACGCTTCTCTCCAGGATAACTCTTCCTCGGCCGGATCCCAGAGAATCAGTTTCTGGCCTTCGGCAACGCGCAAGGAAGTCTTTTCGCGGTGACCGGGCAGGGTATAGACGAGTTCGATGAAGTAATCCACGCCTTGCGATTCGTTTTCCAACACCAAGTCGACAAACGCCCGCGGATTGCCGTACTCGAACGCCTTGATCTGATCGCCTTCGCCGCCTGCCGCCGCGGCAGCGATCGTCTCCAGGGCGCGCCCTCCCTCCGGGACTTCGACGATGGCCTTGCCATCCACTCCGGGCGGCGTGGGAAAGACCGGAGCCTGGACAAAACGGGCGTCGGCGAAATAGCCCCAATGCTGCTCGCCGGCCTCTTGGAGTTCCAGGACCTCGCGGTGAGAGAGCGAGATCACCACCAGCGACTGGCGCTGCGCCCCCGGGGACGACTGCTGGACAGGCGCCGGATAGAGACCCGCCGTCCCTTCGGGACCGCTGGCATGCTCGGGCCGAATCCCCAGTAGTTCATCGCCGCCGGAGTGAACGGCCAGGGGCAAACGCCACTCCCAAGGGATCGAGCCGGCGCCTTCTTTCAGCTTGGCTCGCACCATTTGCTTTCGCCCGGTGGCCAGAGGGCGGGCCCCGCCCGACACGAGTTCCCACGGGGCGCGTGTCTGATCGCGTTGGACCGTCACGACGCGAGCCCAGTCCTCCTCGGCTCGTTCCACTTCGAGGGAACTGAGCGTGCGGACGTAGTAATTCGGTTCGATCTTGCCGAGTTCGATTTCTTCCGGCTCCGCGCCCGGCGCCCTGCGCACGATCACCTGGGCCTCGGCGTACACGCCCGGCTGGGGTTGCCCGCCTCCCGAGGAAAACGAATCGACAATGCGAATGCGAACTTCCTCTTTCTCGTTCGTTCTGTGGCGATTCAGCGTCCACGTGCAGATCAACTCTTTCCCCGTGTCCGTCTCCATGCTGGGGAGCAGTTGCAATACGGGTTCCCCGACGGTCTGGAACAGGCCGGCAATCCGGTCATCCGTCTTCCACCACGCTCGAACCATGTCCGCCGTGACCGTCTCGGTGAGCAGCTTATCCAGTTGGATATCGAGCGCTTCCGGCTGCTGTTGGCGGAGTTCTTCCCGCAGCTTCTCTTCTGCCCGGCGAATCTGGGCGCTGTGGTTGTACAGGAAGCGGAACGTCCACTTGAGCGCCGCGGGATCGTAGGCAATGCCCTTCGGCTCCTGTTCCTTCAGGGGCCGTTTCGCAAGTTCCTGTCGGAATGCATCCAACGCCTCGCCGCTGCGCCGTTCGAACTCACCCAGCAAGTCGTCATTATCGATTCCGAGGTCGTCCGGCTTCGCCTTGACGGCATTTCGCAGCAGGAGGCCCGAATCGCAGAACGTGCCAACCTTGTCCATTCCTACGACGGCGCACAGCTTGTCATAACAGGCGTTGAGCAGGATCAGACGGAGGGTCGTATTACGGATATTCTTGGCGAGGTCGTCCGCCGTTGCCCGTAAACCATGTTCGTCGGCAGGCAGAATCTGCCACAGGATTTCCATGGCAGGGTGAACGTACGGAACCCAAGGCCGAGCTTCCTCCTCATCGTTTGCCAGTTGTTGCCTCTCTCCCTGGTCCTGACAGTTATATTCCTCCGGAGACCGCATGAGTTCTTGAAAGGCCTTTTCGGGGTCGGCGGCACCCGCGGTCCGGATCGCCTCGATCAGCCGCCCGTCGTACGTTCGTTTGTCGAAGCGGTCTTCCGGCTGGAACGATTCCCGCAACAACGACGGGGCTTTACTAAACAGCAGCGCCGCGATCGCGGCCTCGGTTTCCAAGTCAGGCAGGGCCGCGACGAAAGTAGGGTAGGCGAGATCCGCGGCAATCAAACTGGAAAGTCCGCAGGACCAGGCCGAGGGCGGCGCTTTTAGCGGCGTGGGCAGGGCAGCCTGGCTTTTCAGCAGCAGTGCATAGAACAACTTTTTGCTGGCCGGTACTTCGGCGATCTTCTCGGAGACGACAAACCGGATTTCCTCGGCACCTGCATCGACAAAGAACGGCACCGACATGTATTGCTCGGCATCCAGGAAGGGAAGCCCCCATTGCTGCAGCAGCCGCTGCAGGGTCGCGTCCCCGATGCCCCGGAAACGATCGCGGACTCGCGCCTCGTCGACGGTCGCCACGTGCGTCAGCCGCACGCCCAGGATCTTGGCCAGGACGTCGAGATTCTCTGCCCAGTCGATATCGGGCATGGCATCTTGAAAGGGCTTTTCTTGACCTCGCAACCGTTCCAGCGCCCGATCCATGGCATCCAGAATCGGCGCCGATTCCGGCGCGTCCGCTGTGTGCCCGTCCGCCGTGGCCAGGAAGATGGCAATCAGCACGCTCCACCCCCAGCCCGTGGCGGGGCGACGGCAACCGCCTTGCTGCGAATTCCACCAAGCCTTGAACATCATGGAACACTCCTCGTGTGCGTACCGGGATCATTTGCCGGGCATCAGGCCGAGTCCTGTGCGGATTGCGGTGGCGACCTGCTGCCGCGTTTCTGCAGAGTAGTGTTGCTGGCCGTCGAGCCATTCGGAAAAGACGGCCCAGAACGCTTGGCTATCCAAGCGTTTTTCTTTATCCAGCCGAGCCAACCAGCCCGGCAGTTCTCGCTGGAAGTCCGCGTGAAGTGCTGCACACTCCGTTTGCCGCCGGCTCTTGGGCAGTTGGACCGGTTGGGAGGGTGCAGGTGGCGACTGTGCCGACGCCGGCGAGGGCTCGGATCGGCTGACTTGCGGTGTGGTCTTCGGCGGCGGCGCCGGAGAGACCGACGAGGATTCGGGGAACTCGCCGGCCGGCGAGGTTTTCGCATTCGCCGGATCGGCCGACGAAGCTTGGGCAGCTGGCTGCGCGGTTTCGATCGCATTCGGGGAAACTACGGTTGGCGTGGTGACTGCGCCGCGTTCAGGGACCGTGGTCGGGAGCGGAGTTTTCAATTCCACGGCGGGATCGGCGGAGGCCGGCGGGGGCGGTGAAGAGCCGGTTGCATCGCCCGGCGCGGGCTTGTCCCTAGGACCTTGGGGCGATCGCCCGTTCTCATTCCGAGCAGGCGGCTTGTCCCTCACCTCCGGCCTGGGCGTTTCCTGCTCCACCGTCGAATCGCGCAGGTCCGGCTCAGGGGCTGCCGGCACGCTTTTCGGTTCATCGCGCCGATCGCGGCTCGCCGTAGCGCGGGCCGAGCGGGGTGTCTGCGGGTCTGGTGCGGCACCCAGGGACGGAGGCTTTTGCGCCACGTCCGGTCTGCGGTCCGCGACGGTCGCAGGCTCGTCGGTCGGCCGGGCGCAAGATGCAAACCCTGGCATCAGGATCCCGATGCCGCAGGCGGCGGCGAGCGCGAGCGTGTTCAGTTTCTTTCCGTCTCCCACCATGTCGTCACCCTTTTCATGCCCGGCCCCTCGTGCCACTGATACCGTTGCACGGTCTTGTCGGGATAGTGAATCGCGGCCACATGCTTCTCGTCCGGCGTGTATCGGTAGCGGGTTGTTCCCCACGGCGATTGGATCGTCTGCAACACACCCTGCCGATACTCGTAGGCCGTCTCGTTGCCGGCAAGGTCACGTACGGACAGACGGTCGCCCGCCATCCGCACCTCGGCGGTGGCAGAGCCCCGTTGGGTGCGAAACACCGCCGCGGCACCGCCGGGAGCCGACTCGCCCGAGGCCAACTCGGCAAAATCGCCGTTCTCAAAGGCGATTCTTCTCAACCTTCCGGAATCGGGGTCGAATCGGTACTCGATCCGCCCTTGCGCTCCCGTTTCCACGACCGTATTGCGATCGGGTTGGTGCAGGTGTGTTTTCGCGATGGACGATCCTTCGACGGTGACCGAATTGTCGGAGAACTTGCAACTCACGTACTCGGCGTTTCGGCCCGGTTGACGCCGCTCGTATCGGACTTCTCCGTCTCGTTGAACGATCTCTTCCGTGGCCACGATCTGGTCCGCCTTTTTCGGTCCCCCGAGATGGCCAATCGGCCAGTGTTCGGCTTCCTCAAGATATTCAAACTTGACCACCGCGGGATCGGCACTCGCCGCCCGTCGTACCACGGTGCGGCCGTTGATGGAAGCCTCGGACAACCTGCCATCGTCGCCATAACGGTACTGCACCCGATCGCCTTTCGGGCTGCGGACAGAGAACGCGCGTCCCCCGCCGTCGGTCAGGCCTGCATCTAACTGCCAGTCGCCGGCATTGTGATAGCGATAGGCCACCAGTCGCCGCTGCTCGTCGTAGTCGTAAGCGGCAACATTCCCCCGGCCGTCCATCACGGTGCGGATGCATTGCCGTCCGTCCAAGGCGTACGTCAGGCCATCCTGTTCGTACACGGGATGTTGCCGCACGAAGTCGCGACCGGACAGGGTGATCGGCACGGTCGCCGCCAAGAATCGTCGCGACTGGGTGCCGATGCGCTCCGTGACCTGGCCCGCGGCCGTCGCCGCCGGGCCCGTCATGGCCGTGGTCAAGTTGCGGTCCAAGGAACCCGTGACGGCGGCACGTACGGTGATCGGTTGCGGCGACAATCGCACCCCCCCGACAATTCGAACGACTGTGGGCCGCAGACCCCACAAGGCAACACTCTCGGTGACGGACAGCGAGCGAATCGGCGTGCTGCCGTGCCCCGTCGCCTTGGGCGGTCCCGCCGCCTGCTTCCAGTCGATGTCAAAGTCGTTGACGCCCACCCCTCGTTCCTTGAGCCACTTGACGATCGCCACGACCTTGGCGGCTTGGCGGACCTCCTCCAACACGGGCGCCTCGGCGGCAAACCGGTCATAGTTGTCCGTGAAATGCGCGGCGAACAAGTTCGCCGCCTGGTCGGAGCTGTCTGGTTTGTCTTCCAGGCGACCGCCGACATTCTCCATCCGCTGGGTTCTCACTTGCATCGTGGCCCGGCTGAAGACGAGCGTGCCTCCCTGCTGCTCGAGTTTCATTTCCAGAGGCAGGATCCAAAACCGTGAACAGACCTCGCCCTCGGCCAACAGTTCCGGCGTCGACTTGAGCCGCTCCAGGTAGCTCTGAAAACCGGGCACCGACGACACACGTTTGCCGCGAATCACGCCGTCATAGTCGGCAAAGACCCCGAACGCATATTGCTTCAGCACCCAATCCGCCCGCAGCATGACATCACCCATGTGAGTGATTTCCAGCAGTCCCGGGAGGTAAACCGGCCGGAGCCAATCTCCGGCGGGATTGTCCGGATCGGCGGGATCGAGGGAAAACGTCGGATCGTTCGGTCCGCCCGGATGATGGCCATACACCACGCGAACCGCCGTGGCAAAGTCGTCCAACCGCAAGGGCGGCAAACTCGGATTGCCGTCGCCCAGCAGGGCCAAACGCTTGGTCTGCGGGTCAAAGTGGATGCCGCGGATCGCTCCTAACTTGCCGTAGAATTCGGCCGGCTTGTCGAATTTGACGCCTTTGGGCTGCAGCCCCAAGGGCATCAAGGGATCGAAAACGGCGTCTTCCAACGAACTCGCGAAATCCTCCGATCTGCCTAAGGTGGAAGGACGCTGAAGATACCCCTGAATTTCGTCAAACACTCGTCCTTTAGCCTGATTCGCCAGGTTCTTAGCAATGAAATCGCCTACGTTTCCCCAATTGATCCCTACGGTCACATCAATCTGAGGCAGCCATTGATACTGTCGCTCGGTCGGGATGAAGCGACCATTCCGGAGATGGTAGTCATCGATGGTCCCAATGGTTGTCGTCAGGCCACGGTGATGAATGTGTGGCTCAAAGAAGTTGGATATGTTCTCGGCCAAATCAGTAAGGCCGTATAGTGACTTTGCCAATCCGGTAATACTCCGAAACTCGTCGACGCCCCCACGCATCTGCTCTTGTGCCTGCCTGAACTGCGGCGGCATGGCACTGGTGATCTTATGCCATGCCAAGTCCGAGGCTCTTTCCACGATTCCAGCGCCCGGTCCTCGGAACGCTGATGACAGCGCGCCCGCGAAATTCATTCCGGTGGCCCCGAGATTCAGAAACCACGCACGCACGAACTCGTCCGGATTGAACATCCAGTCGTATTCACGACTCGCCCCTGGCCTGATCCCTTCGGCTGCCAGCCCCCGGTAATACGGATCTTTGTGCCAATACTCGCCCGACGACCAGTATCGGTCGCGTGCCACCGGATCGGTGGGGGCATAGTTGGGCTGACTCAACAAGTCCCAAACCATCTGCGCCGACCGATCACCCAGCATCGCTCGGCGCTGCACGTCGGCAATCGGATCTTGAGGAGCCCTGCTGAAATCCTCAAAACGAGGCATTTGTGGGGCGGGGAACGAAGATAGCGGGCTTTCCAGCCCACGCAATTGTTGGAGGTCGGGCCGCTCAATCCGAGGCGTGCTGATCCGCTCGAATGAAGAAAAGTCTTGCGTTTTTAGATTCACCGACACACGCCCGAACGGATTGCCCGTAAGGTCATGCCAACTCAATTGTGCTTGGATACCTTGGAAGCGAACGGTCATGTCGGAAAATGGTTGCGTTTCGACGAATCCCGGACCGCTTGTCAACAGCGGACCGCTCGACAACTTCAGGGGATCCGGGACGGTCATCCGCATCTCATCGGCGAACCGACTGGCGATGTGCAACCCCTCTGCAGTGTACTCGTGCTGAATAAGCCCAGTCGGTGAATGGACACGCACCAACCGGCCCAGCGCGTCGTAGTCAAACTGGTTTTTCAGGGAGTCGGCCCCCATCGAAAACGGACGTCCGCTAGGGTCGAGCCTCACTTCCAGCGATCCGATGCGATCGACGCGTCCAAACTCGTCCCTTTGCAATTCGATCTTGCCCGCAGGACCATGAATCGTCGCCAAGGCGCCTGATGGATCGTAGTCGAATCGGTATTTCAGGTCTCCCTGGCGAAGTTCTGTCAAGTTGCCATACCGATCGAAGTCGTGGGCAATCGTCGCCGTCGAAACGCCAAAATTGTCTTCTTGACGCTGCAACTGTCCGCCATCGCTGAATGCGCGGGTAAAGGCGGCTACTTCGGAACCATTTGCCAAATAAGTGATCTGTTCGGTACGTTCCCGCGCATCAAACTTGACGATGCTGTCGAAGCGACCACCTACGGATCGAGTGAGCCGCTGATCGAGCACGTCGTGGCGGATGTCGATTCCCAGTCCATTGACCTCCATCCCCTGCACTCGGCCTGCCGCGTCGTGAGTGAAACTGCGGTAGAACTCGTCTTTGCCGTTCGAGTCGAGTACCGTTTCCCGAGCGAGAAGACCGTCAGCGCTGTACCGGTAAGCGATGCTCTTGTTCAGTGTGGGATAGTCAAAACCGACCTTCGTCACCCGGTTCTGCGGGTCGTAGAAGTACTTCGTGCTTCCCATGCCGTTGGCGGCTTCAATCCGGTTTCCGTTTCGGTCGTACTTGAATTCGACGCGTGCTGCCGGTTCGGCGACAGGTTCCAGCGTTCCGGCTTCGTTGTAGCGGTGTGCCGAGATGGACCGGACGAGGTTCCGGGTGGGATCGGGGTGTTCGAGTCCGCTGCCCGCGCCGTCCGCACCATACTCGAAACGCAGCACGGTGCCATCGGGCTTGTGGAGCGCGACCAGGCGGCCGGCGTCGTCGACATCGGAGGTCGTCTGGTACATCTTGCGGGGCGGATGCTTGCCGTCGGCGGCCAGGGCCGCCGGGCAAAGCCACAACCCCAGCAACAGGCACCCCGTCAGAGCGGCAATCCGGCGTGTTTCAGTCTGGTTCATCGGTCAGGCTCCTTCACTTTCACAATGCGGACGGCATCGCGGACGAATTCGGTCAGTGCTTCGAGCGTCTCCAAACGCCGAATTCCTCTCAAGCGGATCGCTCGCCCGGACTCGAGGACCAGGTGGCGAGCCAGCCAGCCGTCGAGGTGCTGCACCTTGTCCGGGTCGATGTCCTGGTAACTGGCAAATTGGGGCTGTCCGTTGTCGGAAGCCCGCCAGTACAGGCCTTCCACGGTGGCCAGCAGGCCGAATCGGGCCCAGCCGAAGAGGCTGCCGTCTTGAATCCCCAGCACGTACGGGGCCGATGCCGGGATGCCGAAGTAGGCTTGCGCCCGGTTTCGCCGCTCGGGCGTCAAATCCCGGAAGCGGTGGAACGAGTCCCGGTTGCCCAACCGCGATCGCCAGGCTCGAGCCAGGGCGGCTTCTTGGGCCGTCAACTCGCGGCCACCGGCGGGTGGATCATCCGAGGTGCCGGCCCGCCCGAAAACGGCCGCGACGGAATGCCCCGCCTGCTCCATCTCCGCCAGGATCTTCAGCGCGGTGCGGACCGTCTTCAGATTGCCGCGCAGCACGGCTTCGTTCCTGGCGGGCGGGCAGTGGCCGCTGTCCTCGTTGTGCAGGTGTTGAATCTCCTCGACCATCCGGCGGCAGCGCTGCGGCCGCAAGGCGGGGTCGTCAGGAACCAGCAAGAGCCCGAAACAGGTGCGAACCCACAGCGCGTCATACCGCGTGTGCGGTTGGGCCAGGCGGTATCCGGCCAGCGTCTCGACCAATTCGCGCCGCCGGTCCTCCGCCGGGCAGAGGTATGACAACCAGACGGCCCGGGATACGTAAGCCTCGACAGGTTGAGGATGATCGGCCTCCGCGTCTACCGTTCGCAGCATGTCGCGAACCAGCCGCTCGAGGCGATCTTCGGCAAACCGGTCACGCCCCCGCTCCAGCAGCCGTGTCAACGCCTTCGGCACCGTCGTCCCCGAGTCCGGTGGCACCTGCCGCACGGCTCGCGGGATGAGCCGCAGGTAGAAATAGTCGCCGACGACCGTCCCGGGACTTTGACTGCGAGCGGTTTGAAACAGCGTTTCGCGCCACTCGGACAGGTCCCCGGCCAAATCCCGCGACACCGACAACAGTCCGGCCACGTTCGTCAGCGCCTGCAGACAGCGCCAGCATCAGCTCCCCCAGCCATTCGGCCCGATCCAGGCCGGCATCCGCGGAAAACAATTCATCCAAACGGGCCAAGGCTTGCGTTTGGAACTGAACCCGGCCGCGCTCTCCGTCTAGTCCGGCGACCTCCAGCGACGATTTAACCAGGTCAAGGTACTGTTGGGTCAGGGTTGCGGGGGGGGCGTGGGAATCCCTCGACGCCTCCCAGGCCTCGTGAGCAAACGCACGGGCCAACTGCGTGATGACCGCGTCAAAATACCGCTTGTCATCGCCACAACATTCCAGCAGGATGAACGCCAAGTCGGTGGTTTCATCGCGTCCGCGGGCGACCAAGCCGGTCAGCGCAGCGACGAATTTGGCCTTGTCTTCGGCCGTTACCGTACCGGCCGCGAACTCCGGGATCTTTTCTCGCAGGCGTGCCAGCGCGTGAATGTCGGCGCGGGAATCGGGACCTCGACCGCGGTGCCGGACAAACTGAACCAGCCTTCGAAATCGTTCCGGCCCCAAGGTGACCGGTCCCGCCAGAACGCCGATTGCCGTTTCGACTTACGACGTCTTGTTCGATTTGCCTTGTCGGCCGTTCGCGCCGTAGCGGAACAACTCCTCCAACTTGGCGTACACGTATTCTTGCAGCGGTTCGCCATATTCGGCGGGCAGCTTGGCCAGCACTTGAAAAGCGACCGTGAGCGCGTCGCGATCCAATTGGTCGATGGCCGCGCGCCATGCCGTCAAATCGTCATCGGCTGTTCGGCTCCGGCGGCCAGGCCGGCCCGAAAGCGAATCGGGCGCGCCAATCTGGGCGAGGGCTGCGAGGCGCTGAATGTGCTCGCGGCGTTCCCCGTCGCCGTGAAACAAACGCACGCATTGGAACAGGTACTTCCGTGCATGTTCGGTCCAGGAGGTGTCTCCCGATGCCGCCGGCCGCTCTTGCAGGCAACCTAACACGCGTTCCGCGACAACTCGCTGTGACGATGCATTCACGGCGTTCCTCGCAACTGGCTGCACGTCTCTGCGGAAGTCGCTCGAATGGAATTACGGGAGAGACATGCATATAAGTGAATGATATTATCTTTGCCGGACGTCGAAAGTCAACTCGACGAACGGCAAGTGTCCGATCGGTGATCGTTCCTCCGCCAAACACGACACAGCCGTAAACCGCCGCGCGTACTCCTCTGCGGACCGCGCCGGCTACGAAGCTCAACGCTCCATTGCCTCGGAGCTGTGCCCGGCCGAGTGCCAGCGGCATCGGCCGCGCGAGGCCCACCACCCCTCCTGGAACTCACTTTTCCTGACCCACAACAGATTGTTTGGTAACGCGATCCAAAGCGAAGATCGAGTTTGAATTACGTCAGCCTGGTCCATCGACACTTTGCCCGGCGGGGGCAAAACGTACTGGGTTGTCAGGCTCGAACCATCCGGGTGCAGCCGCTGTACGGTCAACCGGTCGCCATCCGGCGAGGTGCCCAGTTCGAGCCGCCACACGACGTCTTCGTTCGGGTCGGGCAGATCAAGCCGCTTGTTCGCCTCGGCGGAGATACGGGCCTGGGTCTGCCACGTCCCGTCGTGCCGCAGCAGGAATTCGACGCCGGGGTCGCCGCCGAGTAAACGCAGCGGAGCGTCCGGCCAGGCGCCGGCAAAACAATCCAAACCGGTCAGGGCCAGGGAATTGCCGCTGCCGTCGGCTGCATGGAAGACGGCACGGGTCGGAATCCGGGCCAAAGCACTCTGCTTCTGCCCGCTTCGAACCGGCTCGATCAGGCTGCGAATGGCCCGCAAATCGTACTCCCAAACGCCGTCCCGCGCGGCCACGAGCAGGGCATCCCCGGCCATCCGCAGATCGCGCAGGTCGTCGAACAGGAAGATTCCGTCTTGAAGTAGCGGCGGGGTTTGCGGTGCATTGCGAAACGCGGGAGCCTCGGACGCAAAGCCGGCCAGTTCGAATTCGTACCGCCGCTCATCCAATCGGCGGCACTTCAGCATCGCGTTGTCCACCACCGTTCGCAGACGATCGTAGACCGGCTCGCTGGACGGAACGGCGGTCCACTTGCCCGGGCCTTGCTCTTGCCACACCCGTGCTGCGTGACCGCAGACATAGAGCCTCTCCCGCCCGCGTTCTTCGGCGAGGTGCAGAGATTCCAGTTGCGAAACATCGCCGGCCCAGCCTGCGGAAAAATGTTGGATCTCTCCGTTCTGCGGGTCCAGGCGGATGATTCCGAGGGGGGTCAGCAGCCAGTACCATCCCTCGGCCTTGTCCGCCTCGCCCTTTGTCCACACAAAATCGTTCACCCGATCGAACGCGAACCGTCCGTCGGCCAGCAGAGGAACGCCGCCGGGCGGGCCCGGCGAATCCGACACGCCGGCTGCAAACTTGGGGACGGCACGCTGCGGCGCGGGATGCTCGAAGGTCAGCCAAGCACATTCGACCGTGTGCGCTCGTTCGGGGAAAGGGTGCTGTACGAGTTGCCAGACGTCCCGCTCGGATTCGTATCGGTACACCCGACTGCCGGCCCGTGCGTACAACTTGTCCGGAGTCCGGAGATCGAAACCCAAGTCGGTGACATCCTGCAGCGGCGCGCCGTCGGCGTCGGCCGCGTAGATCCGCCGAGTCTCGTGCCCGCTGGCCGATAGGCCGAGCACGCCTCCGGCGGTGGCCACGAACAGACGCTCGCGAAAGGCCAGCGGGGCGGGAAGAGGCGTCCCTTCCGGCGGTCGCGCACCGCCCGCCGCTCCCCCTTCGGCGGCGACGTCCCAAAAGGCGATTCGGCCGCCGCGGAAGTACTCGTACCGGCCCGAATCGGGCAACGTGAAAACGGCAGTATTCGGCACGATTTGCATCCCGCCCTCAGATCGCAAACGCCATTCCCACAAGCCGTCGTCCGGGTGCAGAACACGGAACCGCTCGCCGTGAGGCACGGGTTGCCAGGTGGCTGTACCGTCCCCGAACGGCAGCAACGCCATGGGCTGCTCGCCGCCCGACGGTGACCGCGTGCGACAAACGAGCGTCTCGGCCACCGCTTGTGACTCGACGGGATGTTTGCGAATCAGCACGGGGATTTGTTCCAGAAACGGCTTCGTCCACAAATGTAGGCCGTCCGCAGGAGCGATCAGACGCCCGTCGCTCCAAACCAGACGCAGCACGCCTCCGCGCGTCGCGACCCACACACAGTTCGAGTGCCACTCGGCAGACTGCGCCAGGTCGTGCCGGAATGCGAGGGAACCGGACAGCGACTCGAGGTGCAACGGCTGGTCTTGCCAGACGAACCGAAAACTGTCCAGATGGTCGATGGCCGAAACGCGTTCCACCTGCCAGCCGCCGGCGTCGCAATGGATCCAGCGGGCCTCGGCGTCGATGGCTTGTCGGGCATGCGATGGATCGACCCGGTCCCAACCCTTGCCGCTCCACCGATAGGCGTCCCCGGAGGCTGCCAGCGTCAGCGGACCGCTGCCGGTTCGCTCCAGTTGGTTGAATGCGGCCGGCACATCGGGTCCGTCGAAATCCGATCGCAAATCGACGAGTTTTCCGTCGAGCGCGTACCGGAGGAGCCCTCCCCGGGTGGCCACAAACAGTTGGCGTCCGTCCGGTGCCAGAAGCACGTCGTTAACCAGATCGAACGAAAACCGGCCTTGTTGCGCAAGGAATTCGACCGGCTGGTCGGCGTGCGGACCGGTACTGATCCGAAACTCCAAACCTCGGTCTCCGCGCGTCACATTCCAGCGGTGATTGCGGGCCACTTGCTCGGCGCGCAGCTGAAGCACGTCTGCGGTATCGGTCGCGGAAAGCCGGGTCCAACCGTCGGCGTGGGAGAAGACCTGTCCTGGCGCTCCTTCGACGTACAAGCGTCTTGCCCCGTCTCGCCACACGGAAAACACGGCCTTGCGCGCCGCCCTCGCCAGCCCGGCCGGCGAGGCCTTCGACGAACTGCCATCGCCGCCGGGGCGGCGCACGAGGAAGCCTCCGGCCGTCGCCAGCACAATCTCGCCGGCATCGCATCCCACGGCCTCGACACGATCGAAATCGAACCGTCCGGCGGCGAAGTGCGTGTCCCGTTTCTCGGTGCTGCCGGCGACCAGGGACACCTTGACCTGAAGGGAAGCGGAACCATCATTCGGGTCGATCCCCCGGCGCCATTGCCATCGCTTGTCCTCGAACAAGATCTGGTCCAGTTCCGCAAACGGCGTTCCCCGATAGACTTGGCGTGCTAAATCGGCGGCTCCGTGCCATTGCTCCGACCCCTCGGAAAGCCCCGCGTGAACCCGGTCGCCTTCCGCCGCCAAACGGCGGACGGAGAAGTTCGTCGGGTGCCACCGCGGACCGCGGAGATCGAGCATGCCGGCCTCCGTGCCACAGACGATGCGATTGTCCGCCCAGCACGCGCACGCGACGTCCTCGAACGTCCATTGCCGCCGCAACAATTCGACCTGGTGCGCGGCGCCGTCCCCGAAGTCTCGCGAGATTTTCAGCTTGTCGAGCCGCCGCAACGCAGGCCCTTGCGAACCACCGCCGGACCACGCCAAGCTCCATCGCGGCCCCTGATGCAACGCAGCCGCGCCCTCGGCGAGGATCGCTTGGACCTCTCGAGGATCTGCCACCTCTTGCCATGGACTCCGCCGCCGAAACAGCCGGTCGCGAACCGCACTCCCTCCGGTTTGGAAACCGAAGTGCAGGAGCCAAGCGTCGTTTTCGCCGCGGAAGAACCGGACCACCGCTGGTTCGTCGTGCTCAAGTTTCGGGAGCAGCTCGGCAGCGGCCAATCTTTGTCCCCGCCAGTTCAACACGCCCGCACCGGTGGCGGCCATGAGTTCCTCGCCTTGGGCCTGGAGCGCAAACAGACGATCGAACGAGAACTGTCCGGATTCCCCATCGAACCGGCCCGCCAGCGGAGCCGCTTCGAACGGTGGCAGCGCAACCGTGACCGAGTCGTCCGATCTCCATTCCCACCCGTGTCCGACAGCCAAAGGCTCCCGCAGTTCCGCTCGCACCGCCGAGACCGTATCGCGAGGCAGGGGAACCCAATCCCCATCGGCGAACCGGTAAGCAGAACTTGCGTTCAGCAGGACCGTCCCATGTTTCGGATGACGGGCAGCCCGGTAGGGAGAATTGTTCCTTGCGCCGTCGCGCAGCCGGTATTGCGAATCGAGTTCGATGGGGTCATCACGGGGCGCGTCGCGCCGATAACAGAGGCGTCCGTCCGGTCCGTACAGGATGATCCGCGACGCGTCCAATCCCACGCCGAGCACCCGGTCAAATCCAAAACCATGTTGATCCAGCGAGACGGTCACAAAGCGACTGCCGTCGGGCGAATCGCCGATTCTCCTCTGCAATTGGATCGACCCGGCATCGGTGACCCGCCAGTTCCGCAGGTGCTGATTCGAGCGGACGGCCTTGTTTTCGCGGTGCAGCAAGTCCCGCAATCCCGGCTCGACCACTTGACGCCAGAGTTGCGCGGCGGTGTCGAACTGGTAGAATACGCCGTCGGCTGCGCGGGCGAACAACTCCTCGCCGCGACGCACGAAACGGATCGGATGCGGACACGGCTGGTACGCCACGCGGCGGATCGTGCCGTTGTCGCCGTCGATCGCGACGGCGAGGATCCCGCTCCGCGTGGCGGCGTGCAAGAGTCCCTGATAAGCCACGATCTCGCCCCAGTCGTCCAGGTCCAGAGACCACCCGTCCGCCACGGGCACCAAGACGACCGGAATCGCCTCCGCTCCGGACTGCTTCAGCTTGACCTGCAATCCGCCGGACCGGTCGAACAACGGCCAGGGGCCGCCCGCCGAAATCCCGACGGCGAACACCCGGCCATCGACGGTCAACAAGGCGGCCGTTGGCTCCTCCCATACGGCGTGCTCCAACGACCGCTGAGACCGGACGTCTCCGGCGTCCAACTCGCGTTCGAGGCCGTGGGGTCCGGTGGCGAATCGGCGACAGAGACGGCCCGGCTGGCCGAGGGCAAGCGTCTCGCACCACAACACGCCGTCGTGCCAGACGATTCGGGAGTACCGGTTGAATGCGAATCGGTTCTCCGGCCCCTCGGTTTCCAAGGCCACCGGACGGAATTCGCCGGCTTCTGCCAGCCGCCAGCCGAACCGCCGCTCGTTCCCATCGCTTGTCACCTGCCATCGGTCGCGACTCGTGTCTCGCGGGGCCGCGGGGAATTCGACCGCTCCCGTGCCGGGCAACGCTAACGGTTTCCAATCCCGCCCCGCCGGCCCTTCGGCATAGTGCCAATAATCACGCTGTTGCAGATCGGCCGAGACGAACAACGCGAGGAGATTGCCGTGAACGAGAAAGAGGTCGAGGCAAGGCTTGCCCGCCAGCTTACGTTCCCAGCGGAACTGCTCCAGCGAGTAATGCCAAACGGCTCCGTCGTCAAGCAGCACCACCAATTCGTCATCGATCGGTACCGTGGCACGAATCGAGCCCGA
>Ga0351937_1096_pt1 | contig 27124 bp, 15 predicted proteins | sample TotcelHT113001M9_FD_206857 | JGI IMG/M metagenome (GOLD analysis project Ga0351937, IMG submission 206857) | Enriched cells from coal bed in the Powder River Basin, Montana, United States - Total cells T11 rep2 HSBNCT.T11.300.1.M9 ... | reverse complement strand
ATTTTACAGCCCCCGCGGCGAACATACGTTTCCAAGCATGGTTAAACCGAATCCGCGCGACGACAAGGTGGTGACGTTCATCCGGCCCGGATGGCTGAACCTTGACGACAGGATGGGCATCATCATCGCGTCAGACACCCATCGCTCCCTCTACCATAACCGTCACTATTTTAAACCATACCATGCCGTATCGGATGATGTGTTCCTGAATCTCCAGGAAAAGAGGCGCCGCTACCGGGCGGATAATATTATTGCCGACATTGTTTTTATGCTATGTCCCGGACAGTCCCATGCCAAAACACCGCGGCAGGAGCTCCGCCTGGCCAGGCCCTATTCCCCGGGAACGTGGGGAATCCTGGCGGACCACATCCTGGTTCTTGGCAACTTCGATGCCCGCAACGGCTGTCATGCCTTTCAATTCACCCGCCCCAGGCTTATCCCTGTCTTTGCCGGAATGGCGCGATTGCAGGCCGAGCGTGTGATTTATGAAACGGATTTGCCGCAAGGCCAGGGACATTTCCTGGAGGCGCTGACCGTTGTTGAGACCAATGAATCCGTTACAATTGCCGCATTGCCGAACGGGCAAATGTATATAACCAATCACGCCCCTCGCACGGCACTGATCTCCATCCAACGCCGTTCAATTTGCAAAACGGTGTCGGTAAAATCCGGCCAAACTGTTAGTGAAAATATTGATTTCACTTGATAGAGAGGATGTAAAGACAGATTAGGCTGGAATGAAGTCTTGTCATGAAAGTACGTGACAGCCTGCATTCCGGCCGGGACTTAATGAATATTTTATAATAGGGTGACAAGAAAGTCAAAAAAGGCCTGTATAACGAAGGAAGCCGCGACCAATAGAAGGACGACGACGGACATGGCGAAGACCCAGGTGGACACGGCGTCTGAGACGGGCGAGATTCTCGGCTGGGGTATTCGCCAAGACGGTATCGTCAAGATGATCCCAGAAAGGTTCAACAGGATTTAGTTCAGGTGCATAAGCAGGTAACCATTCGATTCGTAGCCAAGAACAATGAGACAGGACGAGGCGCTGGACACAGCGACTGCGATGGGCCGGAAGACGATCCCATAACAGAATAACTGGTTTACGACGATGACGAGACAAAGCATTAATGAAGCGAACCAAGTGCGGCGCACGGATTCCTCCAGGATGAATGGCCAGGAACCAGCGGAGACGTTTAGCTGCAGGAGTTGTGAAAACAGCGCCAATGCCGGACAAGCGCTTCCAGTTGAAAGATTCGCGGATTACAGGGGTACACCCGCGTGGAGCCCAAGTGGTCCGAACCGGCGGACGTTGCGAAAATCCCGATTCGTCCAGAAAGACGAGCCAAGCGGTCAGACGCAAGGCGTTTTTTTTACACGAGGCCAACGGTATCGAACCCAATGGGCAATAGCCTTTTCATCCCGTTCTTTAGCTCGCCGCATCGGTCGCTGCCGGCTCCAACCCATCTGGCCCAGAATCCGCCAGACTTGGGGCCTTGAGTATTTTACGCCGCAAGTCTTCCAGATCACATGGGCAACGCGATCAAGAGTCCATAACTCAGTTGAGAACCCACATGCCGTTGCCCCATTCACCAGAGCGGCAGTTACTTGCTCGCGGTCTGCAGAATCCAGACGGGGTTTACGGCCTGCGCGTCCGGCACCGCAAAGCCCTTGTTCGCCATCGCTTCGCCAAGTGGCATGCCAACGACTGGCCGTCTGGCGGCTGACCCGCAACCGATGGACTACTTCAGCTTGGGGATGTCCTTCGACAAACAGTTTCGCTGCCGTCATGCGGCGAGCTTTCAATGCACCAAAATCTCGTCGAGGTCTAATCAGTGTTTTCATGCTCCCCTTATACCATATCAGAGAGCATCTTGTCACTATATTATGAAAAACTCATTAATGCGGCGACTGGTCTCCAGGATTGCTCCCCGGATTGCCATGGACAGCCTGCCGCAAATAAACACATCTCCATGACAAGAAAAGTCATTTGAGATATTCTGTTATTATGTTAGATTTTGCAAAATGTAATGGCGCATGAATATCACGCAACAGGCCTGATTCAGCTCAAACCATCAACACAAAAAAAGGCAAAAGGAAGGAAAATCGTGACAAAATCTCTCTCTATTTTTTTTACGGGACTGATAACCATGGTGTTGATCGGCTCCTCCGGCGCGGAAGTTGAACTTGTCAAGGATGGCCGACCCATGGCCGACATCGTCGTGGAAACGAACGCCATAGCCAGCATCAAACTTGCGGCAAAAGATCTTCAGGATTATATTGAGAAAATGTCGGGGGCCAGGCTGGAGATCACCAATGCGCCGTCGGAAATGTTTAAGTATCACGTTTATGTGGGAACAAGTGAATATGTGAAGAAACTGGGAGTGACGGTGGACGATCTCAAGCCAGAGGGATTCAAGATCGTCGCCAGGGGTAACTATGTTGTTCTTATCGGCCACGACCTGAAGCGCGAGCCGCTCCCGTTTTCGTCCAAGGGGGAAGGCTTGAAGAAATGGCAGGAATTTGCCGGGGAGAAATACACATATCCCATGGGCGACCTGGGACCTTATAACAAGGATCTCGGAATATATGCCGACGAAGCCACCGCCACGCTCTACGCGGCCTCCGAGCTCCTCGAACAGCTGGGCGTGCGCTGGTATAATCCTTATGAAAACGGCACCATCATCCCGGAAAAGAAAACCATTACCGTGCCTGAACAGGCTTTGAAAAAAGAGCCGAAATTTCCATATCGTTTTTCCACTTTTTACGGGGCCATGCGCAGCGACGCCGAGGGGGTCATGTGGTTCAAGCGGCTCAAGTACGGAACATCATACGGCATCCTGATCGGCCACACCACCGGCGATATCCTCGGCTGGGGGTCGCCGGAACAGAAACAGGCGCATCCCGGGTATTTTGCCCGGGTGGACGGAAAAATGGTCACCGTACCGCGCCTATGCGATGAAAATTTCAGGAAATCATCCATTAATTTCCTCGATAAGATGATCGAGGCCCATCCCTGGTTGAAGTTCGTCAATGTCCAGATGACCGACGGGCTCTCCCGGATTGACGACCGCGACGCTTTGGTCTGGAGCCGCCAGGGCCGCGGCTACCTGGGAAAATATTCCGATTACATCTGGGATTACTGGCTCTACGTCGCCGCGGAGTTGAAGAAGAAGCATCCCGACATATACCTGCGCTGCAATTCATACGCGCCCTACGCCGAGCCGCCTTCCGGCCTTGACAAACTCCCTGACAACGTGGCCATCCTGATAGCGCAAAGTACGGCTTCGTCGTTCCTGCCCCAGGATCCCGCGGAGAAATTGCGCGCCATGTGGCTGCCCAAGCTCACTTCGAAAAAGCTGTTCCTCTGGGATTACTACCTCTTCTACCGCACCGGGGAAAGCCCGCGTTATCCCGTTTTTTTCACCAGGCATCTCCAGGATGACATGCGCAAGCTCAGCGGCGTGTGCGAGGGCAAGATCATTGAAATCGCCGCCGCGCCAGATAAAAACAAAAAACTGCGCCTCGCCTGCCCGGGGCTGACCCACATGCTCCATTACTGGCAGGGCAAGCTTTACTGGGATCCCGACATGGACCGGCAGAAAATGCTGGATGAATACTATGATCTGTATTTCGGCCCTGCGAAAAAAGATATGAAGGAATTCTACGAGTTTGCCGAGGAGGTCTGGATGCGGCCAGAATCGCGCAGCATAACGGTCGCCGGCGGATTCCTCAGGGAAAAGGACGTTGACCGCTACTTTGAAATACTCAAGCACGCACGGGAGAAGGCCGGGAAAGACAGCGTTTACGACAAGCGTATCGCCCAGATCGAGGAGGAGATGCAGCCCCTGAAAAAAATGTTCCCGATGACCCGCGTCGGCCCGGATTTCATCTGCCATATAACCGACCAGCCGATTCTCGTTGACGGGGATCTCCAGAAAAAATTCTGGCAAGGCGATATCACCTGGTACCCGATGGATGAATGGAAAAAGAAAGAGCCGGTTCCGGCTGAAAAAGCATCCGCCGTTGCGTTCCGCATGACGCCCGACAGGTCAAACCTGGTCATTGGCGTGAAATGCTCTGAGCCCGTCATGGACAAAATCCCGGCCAGGTCGAAGGAACATGACGATTTTGAGATTTTTAACGAGGACCGGGTGGAGGTGCGCGTTGAAACCCCTGAGCGCTCCTATTTCAAGCTCGCGGTCAACACCGAAGGGATTATATGGGATGAAACCCAGGACGTGACCCTGGTGACGAAATACACCTTGCCGGTTCTCTGGAATCCCGGGACAAAAGCGGCGGTCAAAAAGGAAAAGGATCGCTGGACGGCGGAGATCATGATACCTACCGGGGATTTCGGCTCGAAGGGGCCGGACAAGGCAAATCCCTGGGGCATAAACGTCTACCGCATCCGCAGGGTGGAAGGCGTCCGCGAAGTCTACGACATCGCGCCGACCGCCGAGAAGCTTTTGAACGACCTGACAAAAATGGGTAATCTCTCCGCCAAATAAGAATTGAAAACAAACCAAATAAATCAACCACTGATTTCACAGATTTCACTGATATAAGGAAAATTGTCAAGACATTCCATATCAGTCCCGACCTCCCTGAGAGTCGGGATCCGTTGGTCATATTCTTGTTATTGATCGCAGTTTCTCATGTATAAGGCAACAAAGTAAACCATAACCAGGAAGGAGATATATGTTCAGGTTGAAAAAATATTTTTCCCTTCTTCTTTTACTCTGTCTGCCTGCCTTCGCGCCTGCGCTTGCGGAACCAATCGCGGCCGGAACCAATTATTTCGTAACCGTTACCGGCAGCGATACCAATAGCGGCCTGGCTCGGGAGAAAGCCTTCCGGACCGTCCAGCGTGGCGTAGACGCGCTTGGCGCCGGCGACATCCTGACCATTGGCCCCGGCGAGTACCTCGAAAGCGTCAGCCGGGCAAACCTGGGCAGATCCAATGCAACGACGCTGATCCGGGCTGAAATTCCCGGAACGGCGATCATCCACGGCGACGTGCCCGCCCCGCCATTCCGGAAGGTTGAAGGTTACCGGTTCATTTACGCCGCCGACTTCAAATCCGACAGGGAAGCTCAGGCGGTCAACGAGATTGACAAGCTGGCGATATACAAGCGCGCCCCGAATCTTGCCGAACTGGAGTTCACCCCCGGCGAATTTTTCCATGACCGGGCGGCGAACAAGCTCTATGTTTCAACGGCCGACATGGAGCCGGCGGGCGCGCGCTTCTATACCGTTTCCTTGAGCACCAATTCCGGCCTTGAGCTGAAAAAACCCACGGGTGTGCGCATCGAGGGACTGGCCGCGACCGGGTTCAAGGGCAGAGGAATATTACTGGACGAGCCGGACAATTGCGTCATCAGCGATTGCCGCGCCTGGTTTAACCTGCAGGGCGGTATATTCATCAGCGAGCGCTACTATAGGGGCGTGACCGGCGGAAATCTAATCGAAAAATGCACTGCCTGGGCCAACGCGGGCATGGGGCTGATGGTCAACGAGCCCAGGCGCGACACCATGAGGAATTCCACCTCTTTCCTGAACGAGTCCCTCGGGATGGAAATGTATAACGGCAACAGCAGCCGGATGGAAGACTGCCTTTCCTGGGGCAATGTCCAGGATTTCCTCCTTAAGCAGGGGCCGCGCGACTCAATCCACGAAATCGAGCGCTGCGCCATGCCCGGGCTCTGGGGGCACGAGACCCACAGCAACATCGTCATGCATTCCATCGCCGGGCGCATCAACGGCAACGCCGGCAGAAGTTTTTTCACTAACAGCATAATCCTGAACGATATTAAATCCCTGGACCCGGACGCGGAGTTTGCCGACCCCCTGAACCGCGATTACCGCCTGCAGGCAGCCTCGCGCTTCCGGGGCGCCGCCGCCGGCGGGAAGGACCTTGGGCCCTTCCAGTACAAAAACAACATTTTCTACCTGTCCGCGGCAGGAGATGACAACACCGACGGGCTCTCAATCTCCAACGCCTGGAAAACTTTATCACGCGCTTCGCGTGATCTGCGCCCGGGCGACACTCTTTATATCGCGCCCGGCCGGCATGATGGAAACCTGCAGCTCAAAGCAGGCAAGGTGAAAGCGCCCGCAGTATTCATACGCGGGCGCGGCACAGGCACGGTGGAGCTGGCCGGCTCAGTCGAAGTGAAGGACTGCCACAACATTTATTTAGAGCGACTGCGCTTCTCCGGGCCGGTCATGGCCTCGGGCGGGAGCGGACTTGGCTTCGAGCAGTGCGCCTTCTCCGGGCCGGGCGCCGCCCTGGCCGCGCGCGGGGTCGAAGGCCTGCGCCTGGTCCACGATGAATTTTCAGGCGCGGGGAAGGAGCAGATCAACCTGGCGGAATGCAAAAATGTTTTCCTGGCCGGGAACCTGTTCGAAAACGACGCCGGCGCGGCTGTTGCCGCCGATGACCCGCATTCTTTTCTCTTTGCCGACCACAACTGCTACCGCCGGGCGGATGCGGCCTGGCGGCTGGATGGAAAAATAATCCCATTGAACAAACTGCCCTCCGGCATGGAGCGCTACGGAACAGGCTTAAAATCCGGCGAAAAGGCCTTCGTTGCAAGGGGGCTCCATGGCTGGCCTGCGGGCAATTACCTGATGAACGCCGGGGAAAACGCGCGTGTGGCCGGACCATTTATCCACGCGGTCAGCGCGACGAGCGCGGACATCGAGTGGTTCGCCTCGCGTGCCGTGGCCAGGAAGGAATGGGACCAGCCGAACGCAAAGGTTGAAATCGCCTGGGGTAATGCTCCCGAATGCACAAATAAGGCGACGGTTGATACCGACCATTTCGGATCGTTCAGCCTGACCGGCCTTGAGCCCTCGACAAAATATTACTTCAAGATAACATCGGTAAAGCCCGCCTCGAGCCTGCGGGAGATGACCGGCATTGAATGGAACCGCGATGCTTTGGTGTTCACCACCGCCAAGCGCGATCCCCCGCCGGCCACCTACTACGTTTCAACAGCAGGCGACGACAAGAATACCGGGCTTTCCGCCGACCGGGCACTGCGCACCCTCAACCGGGCTTCCGCCCTGGCGCGCCCCGGAGACACCGTCCGCATCGGCGATGGAACTTATTATGAACGCCTGTATATCCGCTCCACCGGCACAAAGGAGCGGCCAATAACCTTCGCCGCGGCGCCGGGCGAGCGGGTTGAACTCAACGGCGACCGGAAGGCGCTCAACTGCCTCTTGCTTTCATTTTACAAGAGCCACCTGCGCTTTGACGGCCTGCATTTCCTGAGCATTTCTTCGGTCACACCCTGGGACGGCGGCGTCATCCGCCTTTTCGGCGGCGAGGACATCCGGCTTACAAGGATCTTTTTCGACGGGCGCCCGGGCTATTCCCCCACTTTTCTCTATGCCAAGGGGGTGCGCGACCTAATAGTGCGCAATTGCGTCAGCATTCATTCGGGCGGATTCAGCCCGCGCATCATGGGCTGCCCGGATTTCCGGATGGAAAACAGCCTGAATATCCATAATCTGAACGGTGGCGTGTACCTTGATAAACCCCGCGAAGGCAGATTAATGTTGCGCAACAACATTTTTACCGACTGCCAGGATAACAAGATCCACGTGGGCATAGGCCCGCTCGCCTCCACCGACCGGATGCTGCTCACCAACAACGCCTGGTTCCTGCGCCCGAACCGCCAGTACCAGGGTGACGAGGGCATGGTCACGGGCTGCGTGAAGATGGCCGATTTCAGGGTGATGGTCGAACGCGATGGCGGGCTTCTCGGCGACCCCAAGTTCGCCGTGCTTTACCGCAATGGGTTTGACCCCACTTCGGGCATCGGGAAGGATTTTACGATCGAACACCTGATCGGCCGGTCTTCGGCTTACACCAACATGACCTTCTCCGACTTTTTTGCGACCGACCCGGAATTCATCAGGCGAGGCATCGGGTTGAATCCGGATGATTTCAGTGATTTTTACAATAAACCGGCGGTAAAAACAGAATAAAAAGAGGTAATTTCAAAAGTCACTCTGGAACCCACCCCGGCCTTCCCGGCTCCGCCGGAGCGCTTCGCCGAGGCGAGCGGCCACCCCTCCAATGGAGGGGAACCTAAGGTCAAGAGTGGTAACAACATATGATCCCCTCCCGGCCCAGGCTCCGCCAAAGGCTGCGCCGAGGCGAGGAGGGGTACGCGACCTGTCCCTCCGAAGTCCCGACTCTCCGGAGGTCGGGACGAAGGGGGAAGCGGGGGGTGGGTCTGAAAAGAGATTTTTGAAACTGGCTTAAAACTATGGACATAAAAACTGTTCTGGCGTTGTTGTGCCTTTGCCTGCTTCCGGCCGGCCCCGCGTGCTCTGATAAGCCCGCGAATAAAAATACGCAAACGGCGGCAGGCGGCTTCCACTCAGTATGCATCAAGGACGACGGCAGCGTCTGGACATGGGGGCTCAACGCCTGGGGCCAGCTGGCAAACGGTCGGATGGGCGGCCTGGACGGCTGGCGCGAAAACACAAGCATCCCTGCCCCGGCGAAAGATGCTGCCGGAAATAAATTGAGCGGAATTGTCTTCATCGCGGCCGGGTACCACCATACCGTGGCCTTAAAAAAGGATGGCACCCTTTTGGCGTGGGGCGCCAATTCCTACGGCCAACTGAGCGACGACACCAGGGATGATCGCCCGCTGCCTGTCCAAGTCAAGGGCGCAAACGGCAAGGGATTTCTTGCGGATATCGTTAAAATCGCTGCGGGATATCACTATACTGCGGCGGTGAAAAAGGATGGTACGGTCTGGATATGGGGTCATAACGGTTCGGGGATGTGGGGACAGGGTGGCGGCGGACAGCTGGGCGACGGGACAGACGGAAAAGGCGAAAATCGATTTATTCTTACGCCAGTTCAGGTCAAAGGACCCGGTGGCAAAGGATATTTGAGCGATGTCAAGGATATTGCCGGATGCGCACGCCATACTGTGGCCCTGAAAAAAGACGGCACGATCTGGGCCTGGGGCAGTAACGGCTCCGGCCAGCTAGGCGACGGTACGACGTCAAACAATTTCTTCCCCGTCCAGGTCAAAGGCCCCGGCGGCCAAGGATATCTTACCGGCATCAAGGCCGTGGCGGCGGGCGTGGCTTACTCAGTTGTCCTCGCCGAGGACGGCGGCGTTCTCGCCTGGGGCAACAACCACTTCGGCCAGCTCGGCGACGGATCCACCAACAACAGCCTTCTGCCGGTGAGGGTGAAAGCGCCCAGCGGCACTGGTGAGCTGAAAGGCGCGGCGGCCATATCGGCCGGCTCGCGGCATATTTTGGCCCTGACTGGTGAAGGGACTGTACTTGCATGGGGATTTAACGGTTCGGGACAGCTGGGAGATGGCACTCTCTTGAGCCGCTCCGTGCCGGCGCCGGTCAGCGGACCAAACACAAATATCCTATCGGATGTTTCCGGTATATCGGCCGGATACGAACACTCGTTGGCGCTGAAAAAAAACGGCCTGCTCCTCGCCTGGGGCGGCAATTCGGCCGGGCAGCTGGGCAGCGCCGACAAAACGACCCTGGACGCGGTGACTCCGGTTTTTGTCCGGGAGCCTCCCGCGCCTCCCGTGGTGACTTTCGGCGAAGGTCGCTGGCTCTGGGAAGGCACTCCTCTTTTCCGCCCCGGGCTGAGCCTGGATGTGACGGCGAAAGACGGCGGCATGTTGCGGGCGTTGCGGCACTGCATCACGACACCAACCATGCCGGAGCGCGGCGGGCTTGCCTTTGCCAGGGAGACGGAAATGACCATGCTTGAATTCACCCCGGTTTCAAACGGCTGCCTTACGGTATCCTTTGACCTGCGGGTCTCATCGGCCGCCTCGCGGACCCTGGATCTTAAACTCCTGCCAGCCGCAAATGACCGCGAGGCCTGGTTCATGGTCTGGGGTAAGGCCCCCGATAAACTTAACGTCAGGAACACCGACGTCGCCGACCTTGACGCCGAATGGCACCATTACGATATCGTTTCCGACCTCGGCGCGAGGACCTACGACGTTTTGCTTGACGGCAAACAGGCATGCAAGGCAAACAAATTCAGATATGACTCGAATACCCAACCGCCCGGAACTCCCTTCGGGCGCCTGCAAATCGGGACGACCCACGGTGACAGCATGATCAGGGGAACAAACGCGGTTGTTGACGGGGCTTACGCCGATATCGCCAACATCCGCATCAGCAACCGGAACCTGAACGATTCAACCGCGAAATAATGGCAAACCGATGAATAAAAATATTCAGCAAACATGTTCAGCATTATGTTTCGCGGCTGCCTGTTGCCTTTTTGCCGGCGTTTCTGTTGCCGGCACGAATTATTTCGTGAGCCTCGCGGGCAATGACGCCAACAGCGGCCTGGCACGGGATACGGCCTTCCGGACCGTCCAGCGCGGCGTGGACGCGCTTTGCCCCGGCGATACGCTCATCATCACGCCGGGAGAATATCTCGGTTCAACCTGTCGCACCAACCTGGGCGGGGCAAATGCTGATACTGTCATCCGGGCCGAAATACCCGGAATGGCCATCCTGCGCGGCGACATCCCCGCCCCGCCCTTCCGCAAGGTCGAAGGCTACCGCAATATCTACGAGGCCGGTTTCGACACTGGGGTCGATATCCAGGGCGTTAACGAGTTAGATACGCTGATCGTGCTCGGGCGCGCCGCGAACATCGCCGACCTGGATTTCTCACCCGGTATGTTTTATTACGACCGGCAGGCGAAGAAGCTCTTCATTTCGCCGCCGGACATGACGCTGCCTCCCGGTCGGCGTTACTCCGTCGCAGTCACTCCCGGCGCGATTGTGGATCTGATAAGTCCCCGGCGCGTGATCCTTGAGGGCCTGGCGGCGACGGGGGCCGGCCTGCGCAGCCAGGGCTTCAACCTGCTCCAGCCGGACGGGTGCGTCATCCGCGACTGCCGGGCGTACTTCAACCCCGCGGACGGGTTCTATGTCAGCACGGAACGGGCCGGCACCCGCAACCTGCTCGAACGCTGCGCCGCCTGGGCCAACGGGCGGGGCTTTATGTGTTTTTGTCCAAATCGAAGTACGGTCCGCGACTCGCAGGCGTTCCTCAACGCCAACATGGGGTTCTGGCTGTACGGCGGCCCGGGCAGCTCACAAGGCACCACCAACCGGCTGGAAAACTGCCTGGCCTGGGGGAATCCCATTGAATTCGAGCTGAAGGCGTCGCCCGTGCAGGAAGCCGACCGCTGCGTCTTCCCCGGGGTCGGCTCGGAAAATTCCCTGGGGCGCGTCGTATTGAACAGCCTGATGGGATTCGTAGCGAGGGGGCCCGGGAAAACCTGGCGGAACAACCTGTTCCTGGCGGATAACAAAACGGCCGACCCGGAAGCCGAGTTTGCCGATCCCTTGAATAACGATTACCGCCTGCAGGCAACCTCCCGCTTCCGCGGCGCCGGCACGAACGGCATGGATCCCGGCCCCTTCCCCTACGAGGCAAATATCTTTTATGTATCTAGAAATGGAGACGATAAGGCCGATGGGCTTTCAATCTCCAATGCCTTGAAAACCCTGTCACGCGCAGCAAAAGATTTGAAAGCGGGCGACACACTCTATATCGCGCCCGGCCGCTATGAAGGAGATCTGAAGCTCAATTCGGGAAAGGTGAAAGCCTCCCCCATCTTTATCCGCGGCCGGGGCACGGGGATAGTGGAACTGGCCGGCAATGTCCAAATCGAAAGAAGCCATAACATTACCTTCGAGCGCCTGCATTTTACCGGCGCTATAATGGCTTCAGATGGGGATCATATTGCTTTTGAACAATGCTCCTTCCCCGGCCCTGAAGCCTTGAACGCAAGCAATATTGGCGGACTACGATTCATCCAGAATGAATTCTCCTGCGGCGGGAAAGCACAAATCAGTCTGTCCGGGTGCAAAAATGCCTTCCTGGCCGGGAACCTGTTCGAGAATATTTCCGGCGCGGCGGTCTCAGCCGATAAGCCGGAAGCGGTGCTTTATGCGGACTACAACTGTTACCAGAACCCGGCGGCGGCATGGCTGATAGGAGACAAAACCCTTGCACTGGATAAACTGCCTCCAGACTTTGAGCGCTACGGCACGGCTTTGAAAGCCGGCGAAAAGGCGGCCTGGGGCACGGGGCTCTACGGCCGCCCGGCGGGCAACTTCCGCCTCAACACCGCAACAATCGCGCGCCTGGCCGGCCCTTACATCCATGCTGTCGGGGCGGCCAGCGCCAATATCGAGTGGTTCCCTTCCCGGGGCGTGGCAAGAAAAGGACACAGAATCAATAACGCAGTGGTGGAAGCCGCCTGGGGTGAAACGCCCGAATGCAAGGAAACCATCAAGATTGAAACCGAGTATTTCGACGGCTTCAGCCTGACCGGCCTCAAGCCTTCCACCCGCTATTACGTTCAAATACGCCATGTGCTGCCTTCCGGCCTGGCGCCGGAAGGCACCGTGGTGGAATGGAATAAAGAGATTGTTTCCTTCGAAACCCTCCCTGCCGACCCGGAGCCGAAAACATATTACGTCGCCACGAACGGTAACGACTCCTCTTCCGGGCTCTCAGCAGAGCAGGTCCTGCGCACGCTCGGGCGGGCCGCCGCTCTGGTCCGGCCGGGCGACACGGTGAAAATTTCCGGCGGCGTCTATACGGAATGCCTCTACGCGCGGGCCACGGGCACGCCGGGGCGCCCGATCACCTTCGCGGCCATGCCCGGCGAGCGGGTCGTGCTCGACGGCGATGCCGCCGGACTGAGGCACCTGCTGCTCTCATTGCGCAAAAGTCACCTGCGCTTCGACGGCCTGATCCTGCAAAACGTCGTGCTCGGGGCCTCGGACTTTTGCATCATGCTCAAGGGCGGCGAAGATATCCTGCTCACCCGCATTTTATACGACGGCCGCCCGCCGCCGGGCGTATTCCGCTCCATCTATTCTCCCTGCTTCCTGGAGGCCGCGGGGGTGCGCGGGCTGCTGCTGAAAAACTGCGTCGGCATGTATGGATTCGGGGCCTCGACGGTATCGCAGTGTCCCGGGTTCCGGATGGAATATTCCCTGATTGTCCATAACCAGATCGGCGGCATCGGCGCCGGTATTGGCCCGCGATTCATGCGGGGCCCGGAGGACGCGAATGTCTTCTGCAACAACATTTTCGTGGACTGCCAGGCCAGCAAGGTTGACGTCGAGGTGAGCCCATCTTCGCAGGAAGGCGCTGTGCGGATGGAAAACAACGCCCACTTTCTCCAGCCCCAGCGCCGTACCGAGCGCCGGCGGTGCATGGCCGAGTTCGCGGAGGAAGTTGCCGGCGAGGGCGGCATTCTCTGCGACCCGCGCTTTGCCGGGCTTTACCGCAACGGCGAATATTCAATCGGGCGCGGAGGCGCGATCATCGGCATCCTGGACCGTCCGCTCAGCTTCGCCGACTTCTTCGCCACGCATCCGGAATATGTCCGGCGGAAAATCGGCCTGAACCCGGAAGATTTCAGGGATTTTTATCAAGGGCATTGATCGCGATCGGGAATTGCATTGGCAAAATTTATTTATCATCACCAACATTGAGAAAATTATATGAAGATATGTTGTATTTCAGTCGCATGCATGATTTCACTCGCCATGATTGTTTCCACCCACGCTGAGGTGGACTTGGCCAGGGACGGCAAGCCCCTTGCGGACATCGTCGTGTCAACAAACGCACTCGCCAGCGTCAAGCTCGCGGCCAGGGACCTGCAGGAGTATATTGAGAAAATGTCGGGGGCAAAACTTGAAATCGTCGAAGCGCCGTCGGAGAAGTTTAAGTTTCATGTTTATGTGGGACCAGGTGAATACACGAAAAAGCTCGGCGTGACCGTTGAAGACCTGAAGATGGAAGGATTCAAGATAATCGTGAAAGATAATTACATTGTCCTGATCGGGCGCGACGAAGATCAGCCCAAGCCGCCATTCGAGCCCGGCCCCGTAGAGCTCAAGAAGTGGCAGGAATTCGCCGGCGAAGCCTACTCCATGCCGCCGTTCGGCTGGGTTGTAAACGACAAGCTGGGAATATCTCCCTATGACGCCACCGCCACCCTCTACGCCGTGGCGGAATTTCTGGAGCAGCTTGGCGTGCGCTGGTACAGCCCCTACGAGGACGGCACGGTCATCCCGGAAAAGAAAACCATTGCCGTCGCGGAACAGTCATTTAAAAAAGAGCCTGTTTTCCCGGTGCGCCACACCACCTACTACGGCGCCATGCGCACGGACGCCGAGGGCGTCCTGTGGTTCAAGCGCCTTAAATACGGCTGCTCCTACGGGGTCATGATCGGCCACACCACCGGCGACGTTCTCGGATGGGGCTCGCCCGAGCAAAAAAAAGCCCATCCTGAATATTTCGCGGTGGTCAACGGCAAGACGCTGACCGTGCCGCGCCTGGCCGATGAAAGCTTCCGGAAATCGTGCCTGAATTTTTTGAGCAAGACGCTCGAAGTCTACCCCTACTTCATGGTTGTCAACATGGCTCCCACGGACGGGTTCGCCGGGATTGACGACCGCGACGCCGGCAAGTGGCTGCGCCGCGAACGCGGCGCCCGGGACTGGGCCTCGGATTACGTCTGGGATTTCTGGCTTTACATAGCCAAGGAAATGAAACGGATGCACCCTGACCGCTACCTGCGCTGCAATTCATACACCCCCTACGGCGAACCGCCCTCCGGGGTCGACGCCCTTCCGGACAACGTGGTCATCTGCATCGCCCAGAACACGGCCACCTCGTTTCTGGACCAGGAGGGGCATGATCAATTGCGCAAAAAATGGATTTCAATGCTGTCTTCAAAAAAGCTGTTCATATACGATTACTATCTCTTTCACCGGAACGCGCAATTCCCGCGCTACCCGGTGTTCTTCACGAAATACCTGCAGGAGGACATGCAGGCGCTAGCCGGCGTGGGCGAGGGCAAATTCGTCGAAACCTCGCCGGAGCTCGGGTTCTACAAGGGCGGCCGGGCCCGGCTCACTTGCCCGGGGCTGACGCACATGCTCCATTACTGGCAGGGCAGGCTTTACTGGGATCCCGGCATGGACCGGCTGAAAATGCTGGAGGAATATTACGAGCTCTATTTCGGCCCGGCGCGCAAGGAAATGAAGGAATTCTACGAGTTTGCCGAGGAAGCCTGGATGCGGCCGGAATCGAGAAGAATATCGGCACAGGGCGGATTCCTTAAAAAAGAGGACGTTGACCGCTATTTTGACATTTTAAAGCGCGCCCGCGAGCGCGCCGGCAAGGACACGGTTTATGACCGGCGCATCGCCCGGATCGAAGCCGAAATGCAGCCGCTCAAGAAAATGCTGGCCGGCATGATCCGCACCGGGCCGGCCTTTCAAGGCATCGGGAAACAAACCGGGGAGCCCGTAAAGATTGACGGCAACCTGGAAAAGAAATTCTGGGACAAGTCGCTGGAGTCAACGGGCGGCGGCTCATGGCCTTGGTTCCCAATGGGCGACATGGTGACCGGCCAGGCGCCGGACAAGAACAACACCTCGGTATCGTTCCGCATCCCGCGCGACGGCTCCAACCTGGTGGTCGGCGTCGTGTGCCACGAGGGCCGGATTGATAAAATCCGCGCGAAGGCGGCCAAGGATGACGACCCCGCCATCCTGGAAGACGACGTGATTGAAATCTACTTTGAAACCCCGGAGCGTTCGTATTTCAAAATCGCCGTCAACCCGGAAGGGAAAATATACGACGAAAGCCAGGACGTGGCCATCGTGGAGCGCGACACGCTTCCCCTCCTCTGGAACCCGGGAACAAAGGCGGCGGTCAGGAAGGATAAATATTGCTGGACGGCGGAAATTTCGATCCCCACCGCGGATTTCGGAGCTCTTGGCCCCACGAAGGATTATCCCTGGGGCGTTAATGTCTGCCGCACCCGCCGGGCGGGCGGCGAGCCGGAATTTTACGCGATCGCCCCGGCGGGCGGAACGGATTGCCTTGACCGGTCGAAATGGGGAAATCTGATGACCAAATAGCGGCAACCCGGACTTGACCGTGAAACGAATGGCGTGGATACGAAGAGTGTTTGTCATTCCCGCGAACATGGGAATGACCTCCACTTTTCTTATCAGTGTAATCCGCGCTATCGGTGGTGAAATATTTTCTTGTTTTTTGTCCCAGTATTGAATATTCGAGATACCGAAAGGATGCAGGCCATGACAAAAATAACATTCCCTATCGCGATCGGGATCGCGCTCTCACTGACCATGACGGCACTGGCGGATTTTCCCGGCGACTTCAAGGCGGCCACTGAGCTTTACAGCAAGAAGGAATACCCGCAAGCACAGGAGGCTTTCATGAAGCTGGCGGAGGCCGCCCCCACCCCGAAATCCAAGTCCGAATGCCTGGCCCGGGCCGCCCTGAGCCTGGACCGACAGGGCCGGTACGACCAGGCCCTCGAGCTGGCGCGGAAAATAGAAGTAAAACCCATTGCCGTCAACTGCCAAATGGAGATCATGATCGCGAACAAAAAGACAAAAGAACTCATAGAAGCATTCAAAGGCGAGGACATGGGCGCCTGGCCGGATTACATCATTCACCGGGGGTTTTACAACCGCGGCACGGCCTGCCGCCTGGCGGGCGAACGCGAAGCCGCGGCCAAAGACCTGGAGAAAGCTGTTGAAAACTCGGATACCGCAGGCAATTTCCAGGTGCAGGCGGCCCATGAGCTCGCGGGAGTTTATCACGCGCTGAAAAACGACGACAATGAGCTGGCGGCCCACCGCAAGGTCCTGGCCCAGAAGATGACTGCCATCTATATCTACTATGTGTCCGCCCTTGCCGCGCCGGAAATCCTGATCAAACAGGGCAAGCCCGACGAGGCGCTTGTGGAATTGAAGCGATTTGACCCGCTGCCGCCTGACGGGCCGACTGCGCCTTACAAGGCCCGGGCGCTGGTGATGTACGGCGATATTTACGCCAAGCAGGACAAGAAGGATATGGCCTTGGCCAGTTACAAGGACGCCCTGAAAAGCGGGCTGAACAAAACCGATACTGACCGCGTGAACAAAACAATTGAAGAACTTTCAAAATGAAGAAAACAATGTATTCTGTTTTTATGGCGCTGTCGCTCATCTGCCCGGCCCAAGCGGAACTTGACCTGGTCAGGAACGGCAAGCCGCAGGCCGATATCGTGATCGCCGAAGCGCCGGCGCGCGCGGTCAAGCTGGCCGCGATGGAATTGCAGGAGTATATATTCAAGATCAGCGGGGCAGCGCTGCCGGTCGTTATTGCGCCGGGAAAGGACATCCCCGCGCATATTTACGTGGGTAAAAGCGCGCACACCGATCAGCTTAAAATCACCGGCGATGGCCTCAAGTTTGGCGCCTTCCGGATGGTATCGGGCGGTGACTACCTCGTATTAACCGGCCATGACAAAGATTACAAGCCGCCTGAATTCGCGCCGCGCGACAGCAAGGATATCGAGCGCTGGGACAAGCGGACCGGGGAAAAATGGGTGAATCCCATCGGGAGCTGGATGCACACATACAGCTCAGCAGCCGGCATCAGCGACTTCGACGAGCGCGGCTCGCTGAACGCGGTCTACGAATTCCTGCGCGGGCTTGGTGTGCGCTGGTACATGCCGGGAGGTCTGGGAGAAATCGTGCCCGAACAGAAGACGATTGCGCTAACCAAAGTGGACAGGGAGGTCCATCCGGATTTCCCCTACCGGGACCTGGGAAACTATTCACCCGCTTTCTGGTTCGGCACGCGCGACGCCATACTTTACCACCTGCGCATCGGGCTTGATGCCTCGCCGGCCTGCGTCGGCGGAGATTGGCCGCACGGGCTCATCAACGTGCACGGCCGCAAGGAAACAAAGGAGGCCCACCCCGAATATTACGCCCTTTACGGCGGGAAACGGAGCATCGGGGTTTCCGGCGCGGGATCTCCCTGCCTTTCCTCCAGGGGTTTGTTTGAATCCACCGTCAAATACGCGCGCGCGGTTTTCGACATCTACCCGGACAAGCCGACGGTCGGCATCATGCCGCAGGATGGCTACGTGGACCTGTGCCAGTGCGACCTGTGCAAGGGCAAGGATACGCCCGCAAGAGGACGAAGCGGCAATATGTCGGATTACGTCTGGGGCTTTGTCAACCGCGTGGCCATCGAGGTTTACAAGACCCACCCGGACAGGAAACTGATCAACGCCGCTTACGGATCTTACCTGTTGCCGCCGGAGAAGATCGACAAATTCAGCCCGAACGTGATGGTCGTGGTCCCCATGGCGCGCGACCCATTGACGCGCACCAATATCATGGAGCTTCGCAAAGGATACATGGAAAAAGTCAGCCCGGGCAACATTATATCGGGAGGCCACTACCTCCACAGCCGGCCGGGATGCGGATTCGATGGCCTGCCGATTTATTTCCCCCGACTGATAGCCGATGATCTGCGCTCGCTGAAAGGAGTGTCGCAGGGTGAATTCATTGAGCTTTCCCAGGGAGCCGGCCCCGGCATCGGCGACATGCACGCGCCGGCATTCAACCACCTGAACGTATACGTGACGGCGCGCTACTACTGGGACGCTGATCAGGATATTGATGTCATGTTGAACGAATATTACGAAAAGTTTTACGGACCGGCCGCAAAAGAAATGAAGGCTTTCACTGAATACTCGGAAGTTAACTGGCCTTTCATGCGGACCCAACTGGAACCGGTGGACAAGGTTCTGCAGCTTCTGGACAAGGCCCGCAAAGCGGCGGGCGACACGGTTTACGGCAAGCGTATTGACCTGGTTCGCGATTATGTCCGGCCAATGAATGAATTGCGCAGCCGGCTTTCCGTGGACCGGACGGCCGTGCCCAGACAATTCACCTGGGCGGTGAACGAATCCAGGATAACGATTGACGGCCGCCTGGATGAGCCCGAATGGGGGTGGAAATCATACGCGCTCAACCTTTCCGAGCTGGAAACCGGCCGGGGAGTTTTCTGCGGGACGTCGTTCCGGGTGCTATGGGGCGAGGGGGCAATCTATTTCGGGATCCGCTGCACCGACTTCGACATGAAAGGCTTGAACATAACGACCACCAATAACGACGACGCGGCCCTGCTGAAAGGCGATTACATCGAGGTTCTGCTCGAAACCCAGGGGCATTCCTGCTACCAAATAGCGCTCAACCCGGCCGGCGCGGTTTTTGACGCCGACCTGAAAGGCGGGACGAACGCGGGCTGGTCATCAAGCGCCAGGGTTGCCGTTCACAAGGGCGAAAATTTCTGGAGCGCGGAAATGCGCATCCCGGTCGGCGACGCGATAGAAGGCGGCGTTGATCCCATGACAAGCGTGGAGGGCCGCCGGCCGAGCAACTTGTATCCATGGTTCATCAACGTGTGCCGCCAGCGCTCCAGGAGCAGGGAGACAGAGAGATCCGCCTGGTCACCCGCCGGGGAAAAATCATTTCATGTGCCTGTAAAATTCGGCGAGCTGTTCGTGAGATAGCGAATACATAAACATACAAGGAATATTTGCCGTGCATATATTGATCATAATCATCGCCACCATGCTCTGTTTCAGTGTAAACGCAATGGCCGACTACCTGTCCGGCCGCAAGGTGGCGGAAGAGCTGGGCCGGGCCGGCAAACAGCAGGAGGCCGTGGCCGCGTTTACCAGCCTGGTTGCCGAAGCAAAAAGCGATTTCCAGAAATCGGACGCCCTGGAACAGGCGGCTTCCTGGGCGTGCGCCCTCAAGCAATACGACCTGGCGCTTGAGCTTGCGAAGCAGATCCCGCTGCCGGCGTCATCCAAATATTGCCGGATGAAAATACTGCTGGAAAGCGGGAAATACAAGGACCTGATCGCCGAATATAAGGATGAAAATTTTGAAGAGTGGCCTGAAAGCCTGGTCGGAAACGGATATTACAGCCGGGGCAGCGCTTATCGCGCCGCGGGCAACGCCGAGGCCGCGGCAAAAGACCTTGAAAAAACGCTCGAGAACATCGACCCCGACGGCTTTTTCCGCATCCGCGTGTTAAATGAGCTTGGAGGCGTCTACCAGGCGCTCGGGCAGGAAGACAAGGCGCTGGAAGCTCATCGCCGGGTAGTCAACGCCTCCGCTTACAGGGGGATATACACTTTTTGTCAATCCGTTATCACCGCCTCGAACATGCTGATCAAGCAGGGAAAATACGACGAGGCGCTCGCGGAGATCAAGAAATTCGATCCGCTCCCGGCTTCCGGAATCTACAGGACCCAGGCCCTGGAAATTTACGGCGATATTTTCGCCGGCCAGGGCAAAAAGGATGACGCAAAAGCCAAATACTTGGAAGCGCTCCAGGACAAGGGAATTTCAAAGAACGCCGCGGATAACCTGAACAAGAAAATCAGTGAAATGCTGAATAAATAAGGAAACAGGAAACATGAATAAAACGCTCAAGATATTTCTGGGATTGCTGTCGTTCTCGCTCATCGGCTTCGCCCAAGCGGAAGTTGACCTGGTCAGAAACGGCAAACCGCAGGCGGACATCGTGATCGCCGAAGCGCCCCCGCGCGCCGCAAAGCTGGCCGCGATAGAACTGCAGGAGTATATATTCAAGATAAGCGGGGCAAAACTGCCGGTCGTTATTGCGCCGGGAAAGGACATCCCCGCGCATATATACGTGGGCAAAAGCGCTTACACCGATAAGCTGAAAATCACCGACGAGGGACTAAAGTACGGCGCCTTCCGGATGGTATCGGGCGGGGACTACCTCGTATTAATCGGCCATGACAAGGATTACGTGCCGCCTGAATTCGCCCCCCGCAACAGCAAGGATGTCGAGCGCTGGGACGAGCGCACCGGCGATAAATGGGTCAATCCCGTCACGGGCTGGCAGGGCAGATACAGTTCCGCGGCCGGCATAAACGACTACGACGAGCGCGGGTCGCTGAACGCGGTCTATGAATTCCTGCGGAACTTAAGCGTGCGCTGGTACATGTCGGGTGACCTCGGCGAAGTTGTTCCTGAAAAAAAGACGATTGCAATAGCCCCGCTTGATAAAACAGTCCGCCCTGATTTCCCCTACCGCGACCTGGGAAACTATTCTCCCGCGTTCTGGTATGGCACGCGCGACGCCATCCTTTACCGCCTGCGCATCGGCCTTGATCCCTCTCCCGCCTGCGTCAGCGACGACTGGCCGCACGGGCTTATCAACGTGCACGGCCGGAAGGAAACCAAGGAAGCCCACCCGGAATACTACGCCCTCTACGACGGCAAACGGGCCATCGGGGTCAGCGGCGCGGGATATCCCTGCCTTTCTTCCACGGGCCTGTTTCAATCGGCGGTGAATTACGCACGCGCGGTCTTCGACATCTACCCCGACAAGCCGACGGTCGGCATGATGCCACAGGACGCCTACATCAGCCTGTGCCAATGCGAGCTCTGTAAGGGCAAGGACACCCCGGGCCGCGGATGGGACGGGGTTATGTCGGATTACGTCTGGGACTTTGTCAACCGCGTGGCCATCGAGGTTTACAAGACCCACCCGGACAGGAAAATCGTCAACGCCTCTTACGGATCCTACGTGCTGCCGCCGGATAAAGTTGATAAATTCAGCCCGAACGTGATGGTGGTAGTGCCCATGGCGCGCGACCCGGCCACGCGCGAGAAGCTTTTGAAAATACGCAAGGAATTTGCCGAAAAGGTGGCCCCGGGCAACATGATTTCCGGCGGCCATTACCTCCACAGCCGCACGAACATAGTCACCGCGGGCATGCCGGTTTATTTTCCCCATCTTATCGCCGAGGACCTGCACGCGCTGAAAGGCCTTTCGCAGGGTGAGTTCATTGAGCTTTCGCAGGGCTACGGGGAAAGTATCGGCGACATGCACGCCCCGATCTTCAACCACCTGAATGTTTATGTAACGGCGCGCTATTACTGGGACGCGGACCAGGATATCGACGCTTTGCTGGGCGAATATTATGAAAAGTTTTACGGACCGGCCGCGAAAGAAATGAAAGTGTTCATCGAATACTCGGAAGCCAACTGGCCGCTCATGAAAGCAAAACCGGAACCGATTGACAAGGCCTTTGAGCTGCTGGAGAAGGCCCGCCGGGTCGCGGGCGACACGGTCTACGGCAAGCGGATAGATCTGATGATTGACTTTGTGCAGCCAATGAAATACTTACGTGAAAAACTTGCCAAGGGCCGAAAGGGTGTCCCGCAGGCATTTGCGGCAGAGCGCAAAAGCACGGAGATCAAGATGGATGGTTCGCTCGATGAACCATTCTGGAAGGACGTGCCGGCCTACGAGCTCAAGGATCTCGTGACGGGCAAGCCCCCGGTTTCCAAGACCACTTTCCAGGTTGTGTGGGGCGATGATCGCTCCATCATCTTCGGCATCCGCTGCGAGGACGCCGACATGAAGGGCCTGAAAATCACGACCACCCGGAACGAAGACGCCAACATCTTCAACGGCGACGTGGTTGAGCTCCAGATAGAGACCCCGGCCCACGCCTATTACCAGATCGTGCTCAACGCGGCCGGCGCCCTGATTGACCTCGACCGCAAAACCGGGATTGACAGCAACTGGTCCTCGGAGGCCAAGCTTGCTGCTTATTCCGGCGACACATTCTGGAGCGTCGAAATCCGCATCCCGGCTTCCGACTGGCAGGAAGGGGGGCTTGATCCCCTCAAAAAGATAAACGGCAAGAAGCCGGAGGCCGGCGCGCCCTGGTACTTTAACGTCAACCGCACGCGCCAGAGGGGCAAAGAGGTGGAATGTTCCGCATTCTCACCGACGGGCGAAATGAACTTCCACGTGCCGCTGAAATTCGGGGAATTGATTGTAAAGTAATGTTATTGTAAAAAACAGGAGAATTTTAGCCGGTATTAAACCGGCTCTACATATAAATGGCTTTAATAACGTAGAGCCGACTTTTCCGCCATGAGGCGGACCAGCCCTGGCTGGAGTCGGCTATTTTAAAAGGAGATGCGATGAAAAAAATAATGTGGATGGCGGTTGCGATGGCAATTACGGCGAGTTTACTGGCGGCGGATGACAAGGGTGACGGTAAAAAACCTGAGGGTAAAACTCTCCCTGCCCCGCGCTTCACGATCCAGGCCGATACGAACTGCGTGGTGGACAACCTGACGGGCCTGACCTGGGCCCGCAATGCCGGCCTCACCGGCACAAATCAACTGACGTGGGCCAAGGCCGTCGCTTTCTGCAAGGAACTGAACTATGGCGGCCACACCGACTGGCGACTACCGAGCTTCAAGGAGTTTTTCAGCCTTATGGACGCCAGGTTCAAAAGCCCGGCCATTTCAAATACCGCCGGGACAGACAAGATGAAAGAAGGCGACCCCTTCACAAGCGTCCGCCAATACCTGAACGGCGTCTGTTATTATTGGGTAACCACGACCACGGCGGGCGAGCCGGGCGGGCCGTGGCTGGTATCCGTTATGAACGCCGCCCAGAACATCAGCTCAGAGAGCGGAGCAGGATCAGGTTACGTGTGGCCGGTCCGCGGCGGACCGTAACATGACACAATGAATGCAGACAATATCCGTTGACCTGGAGCATGAAAATGACCAAGCAAAATAAAAAACAGGCAATGATAACGGCAGGCGCTTTTTTGGGGTTGTTCCTCCTCTGGCCTGGTTGCGTCGGCGGACAAAGCAATGAAACAATAGTCCGGCCGGAGGATAAACCGGGAAACATGGAATCCAGGCTGAAAGCAGTAAGATCGCTTTGGGAAAAGGAAAACAAAACCAGCGCGCCGGTTCTGCTGAAGGCGTTAAAAGATAATGACTGGATGGTGCGCAAGACAGCCGCCATGCTTCTCGGCGAGATGAACGACAAGATGGTTGCGCCGGCCCTGCTGGAAGCGTTGAAAGATGGGCATTGGCAGGTGCGCCGGTCAGCCGCCGACGCCCTTGGAACGCTTGGGGACAAAGCCGCCGTGCCGGCCCTGCAGGAGGCATTAAAAGATACAAACCAATACGTTCGATGTTCTGCCGCGGCAGCCATTGGCCACCTGCTCGACAAGACGACTGTACCGGCCCTGCTGGAAGCGTTGAATGAAGAAGGCATTGTCCGCATCTCCGCGATCAGGGCGCTTGGCCAAATCCGCGATGAAACCGCCAGGCCTGCACTGGAGAAATACATGGAAGACCGGGACTGGATGGTGCGGCGCGCGGCTGCAGGTGCGCTGGGCGTGCTCGGCGACAAGCATGCCCTGCACGCGGCCTTGAAAGACAGCCACTGGCAGGTGCGCCGCGCCGCGGCCGATCAGCTGGGCCGTCTGAATGATCCGGCGGTGCTGGCGGCGGCCGAAGATGAAAACTGGCTGGTGCGCCAGTCTGCCATCATGACGCTACAGTTTGTTAAAGACGTTTCCGTCATGCCGGCCTTGATGAACGCCTTGAAGGACGAAAGCGCCTATGTCCGGTTGCCCGCGGTTGACACGCTCGGGAAGCTGGGGGACAAAACCGCCGCGCCGGCCCTGATCGAGGTCCTGCAGAACCAGAAGGAATACTGGGACGTGCGCCGTTCGGCTGTCGACGCGCTCGCAAAACTCGGCGACAAGGCCGCCCTGCCCGCTTTCCGGGCCGTTATAATTGAAAAGGATACTACCCGCGGCGGCATTTGGTGGTCGGTGCGCCACGACGCCTGCCTGGCGCTCGGTGAAATGGGCGATAAAACTTCCGTATCGAACCTGCTGCTGGTGTTGAAAAAAGACCAGACGCTGGTGCAAGCCGCGGCCGCGACCGCGCTCGGTAAGCTGGGCGACAAGTCGTCTGCCACCGCCTTGCTGGAGGCGTTGAACAACAAGGAAGCGCGCGTCCGCTCCGCCGCGGCCGACGCGCTTGGTAAGCTCGGGGATAAGGCTGCCATGGAAAAATTACAGCAGCTTGAAAAGAATGACGGCGATGAAAGCGTGCGCAAGGCCGCCAGTGACGCGATTAAAAAAATTTCAGCCAATGAGTCAACACCGTAAGACGGGATGTGGTCATCCCGACTCCAAATACGGACACAAATTTTATATAGGAGCAATAATTATGAAACCAATTGCTTACACAATTAGCTTATTGTTGGCAGGCTGCATCCTGTGCCAGTGTTCCGCCCAGGAAGAACTCAAGAATGCCGTGAAAAAATACGGACCGCCCGGATTCGAGGAGGCAATCCGGGAGTTCGAGCGCAATGACCGGGCGCATTTTCCGCCGCCAGGTGAAATTCTTGTCACCGGCAGCTCCCATATCCGGATGTGGAAAACGATCCACGAAGACCTGGCGCCGCTCACGATCATCCACCGCGGCTATGGCGGGAGCACCTTCAACGATGCCATCGCCTACGCAGAGCGGATCATGATTCCGTACCGGCCGCGGGCTATTCTGATCTATTCCGGCAATAACGACTTGCGCCAGGTGGATCCAGAAACAGTCCGGGACACCTGCAGGGCGTTTGTAGAGAAGGTACGCGCCCAATTGCCGGATGTCCGTTTTTATATCGTGTCCATCCCCCCGGCCATCCTGGGATGGGAAGGGAAAGATGCCGGCATGTGGCCCGAGCGCGTGAAGACCAACCGCCTGATCAGGGAATATTGCGACAAGGCCGGCCTGACCTGGATTAACGTGGCGGAAGGCATGTTCGATGAACAGGGCGAGCCGCGCAAGGAGATCTTCGACAGGGATGACCTGCACATGAAGCGGGAAGGCTATTTCATCTGGCGAGACATCATCCTGCCGGTTTTATATAAAAACGAACTTGAACGAGATTGCATGTAAATTAAAATGAACAGCTATGCGCATTAGAATTATCATTATGTCATTTGTCTTGATGGCAGTCCTTAAAAACCTGCATGCTTCCGACCGCTACGTCTCTCTGGCCGGCACAAACGACTTTGCCAATAAATTTACCACCTGGGCCGGGGCGGCCACGGACATCCAGTGGGCGGTTAATTTTGCCACAAACGGCGAAATCGTCTGGGTCTCCAACGGAACCTATTATCTCACCAACCAGGTATACATCACGAACGGCATAAACCTGAAAAGCTTCAGCGGCAGCTGGACGAACACGGTGGTGAACGGCAATAACTTTAGCGACAAGCCGGTCACCAACCGCTGTATTTATATGACCCATGCCGGAGCGGTGGTTGAAGGCTTTACGATCACCAACGGCTTTCCCGGCACAAATGACCAGAGCGGTGGCGGCGTATTCATGACGGCCGGCACCCTGCGCGACTGCCTGGTAACCGGCAACTGGGTGACCAACGCCAGCTCGGGCGGCGGCGTATACGCCTACTGCACGGCTTACGCCATTATCACCAACTGCGACTTCATCGGCAACTGGGCCCACATAAACGGCGGGGGCGCATCAATAGGACAAATTGCGCAGATCTGGAACTGCCGCTTTTTTCATAACCGGGTCCTGCAGAACTTGGTTTACAACGGAGGCGCCGGGGTTTATACGCTGTATTCACAAAGCAACTGCCTGAACAACAGCATCATGATCAGCAATTCTGCCGCCTATGAGGGCGGCGGCGCCATGATTCAATACCCTAACAACAACTGCAACGTTCGCCATTGCCTGATGGCGGAAAATTATGCCGGGCGCGGCGGCGGCATTTCATTCATGCACAACAACCTGACCGCCACCAACACAATGGAAAACTGCACGGTGGCAAGCAACCGCGTCGGAGGAATTTGGAGATCATACCGGGGAACATCCGTGTTTTTCAACGTCATCTCCCAATCAAATGACAGCTGGCAAATGTCCACGTCTGGCGGGGGTTTTTTCTGTTACCATTGCTCTACCATCAGCAATGCCACCATGGTTTTCATGGATTCGGGCAACATCACCAGCCCGCCCGCCTTTGCCGATTTCCCCGGCCGGGATTACCGCTTATCACCCGATTCGCCCTGCGCAAACGCAGGCTTGAACCTGCCCTGGATGAACTTCTTCACCGACCTGGACGGTCTATCGCGCATTGATAAATTTTCAGGCCGGGCGGACATGGGCTGTTACGAAGCCCATCCCCGGGGAGTTATGTTCAAGGCGCGCTGATCCAATGCTCCGCCCGATTATTTACACGGCGGTTTTCCCCTCTTTCATGTTGCCAATTGCTACCTTGTATCCGCCCGCCCGCTTGTGCTATTTTTCGGGCAACGGTACTCATTT